>Ga0209261_10000445_pt1 | contig 11153 bp, 9 predicted proteins | sample DOMMetBare1Fresh_FD_187470 | JGI IMG/M metagenome (GOLD analysis project Ga0209261, IMG submission 187470) | Wetland sediment microbial communities from St. Louis River estuary, USA, under dissolved organic matter induced mercury methylation -... | ecosystem: Environmental > Aquatic > Freshwater...
AATACCGACCGGTTGCATACGGCGGTGTGGACGGACAATCCTTTGGCGACAGGATGCACGTGTTGCCAATGTCGTCAACGCTGGCGCCGAACACGACAACGGTACTGAACAGCGGCGGCTCGCCGACGTCGCCGCCTCCGCACGAAACGAGAAGCAGCGCAAAGGCCGATGCCGCAGCAATTCCAAGCGCGCGACGTCGCGCCTGCAGAAAGTCGATCATGTGTCTCCTCCCAGTGTTTACGCCCGTGTCTCGGTTCGGACGCGCGGCCGGGATCATACGCGCGCGCCGCTCGAATGGGTCCAATTCGTCAGCCGGCGGCGCGGCGTAGTCGATCCGCCACAGCCTCCCAGCCCGGGCCCGCCGGCGGTTGTGCAATCAGGATGCGCTGGGCGTCGGCTGCATCGAGTTCATGCAGCATTGCGTACAGGCGCCTTGCGTATTCCTGCGGGTCCGCAGGTGCGATCAGTCGCAGCACGATGTCCGCGGTGCGATCCAGGAGCGTGGCCGCGGGTGCCAGCACGGCGAGTTTTGTTCCCCGCAACTCATTGACGCGCGCCGGCAACCGACCGGGCTCGACCAGTTCCAGTGGCGTCCGGGGCGCATAGTGCTGCTCCAGTCGGCCGGACGCTCGCGGTGCGGTTTCATCCGCATGCGAAAGCGGCTTGCCGAGGACCGCCTCGATCTGCGCGCGCGTGATGGCGCCCGGCCGCAGCAGTCGCGGGCGATCGGTCGAAAGATCGACGATGGTCGATTCGATGCCGACCGGGCACGGTCCGCCGTCGAGAATCAGATCGATACGGCCCTTGGGTTTTTCTCCAAGATCGGCCCGCACGTGCTCCGCCCTTGATGGGCTGATGCGGCCGAAACTGTTCGCGCTCGGCGCGGCGAGCGCGGCAGTCGCATCGTCGCGCGCGGCGCAGAACGCCGCGAGCAGCGCACGCGCCCATGGATGTGCGGGGCTGCGCAGGCCGACCGTGTCCTGGCCGCCGGTCAAGCCGTCGTGCGCGCGCGCGCTGCGCTTGAGCACGAGTGTGAGCGGCCCGGGCCAGAAACGTTGCGCTAGCGCAAGCGCGGCCGCCGGCACATCGCGCGCCCACGCATCGAGTGCAAGCGCGTCCTGCACATGCACGATCACCGGGTGGTCGGCCGGCCGACCCTTGGCGGCGAAGATGGCCGCGACCGCCGCCCGATCGTCGGCATCCGCGCCGAGGCCATAGACCGTTTCGGTCGGAAACGCGACCAGCCCGCCGTGCGCGAGGACCCCGGCCGCGCGCGCGATCAGGGCGCGAGCGGCCGCATCGACCGTCATGCTCATTGCGACGCCGGCTGCGGCGTGAGTTGCAGCGTCGGCGGCGGCGAGGCTTTGGGCGGCTCGATGCCGAGCACCCGCGCCACGTCACCGGCCCGCGCCAGTGCGCTCGCCACGGTTCCACCGAGCACGGTCACGTGTCCCATCTTGCGACCGGGTCGCGGATCGCGCTTGCCGTACAGATGCAGCTTGGCCCCGCCGATGCGAAGCACGTCGGCCCAGGGCGGTTCGCGCCGCTCTCCGTTGTGGAACCAGAGGTCGCCCAGGATGTTGAGCATCACCGCAGGCGCCAGTTGCGCGGTGGCGCCCAGCGGCAGTCCGGCCAGGATGCGCGCCTGCTGCTCGAACTGACTCGTGACGCAGGCGTCGATCGTGAAGTGCCCGGAGTTGTGCGGCCGTGGAGCGATCTCGTTGACCAGCAGCCGACCATCGTCGGGGACAAAGAATTCGACGCATAGCACGCCGACGTAGCCGAGCTTTTCGGCGATCTTCTGCGCCACCTCGCGTGCTTTGTCGGCGATTTCCTGGGTGACGCGCGCCGGCGCGACGGCCACCGCCAGGATGCCGCCGCGATGCTCGTTCTCGACGATCGGAAACGTCGTCATCGTGCCGTCCGCATCGCGGCAGACGAGGCACGAGATCTCCTGCCGCAACCGCAGCCGTTGCTCGAGCACGCACGGCACGCGGCCGCCGCGCGACCAGGCATGGATCGCCTCATCGCGCGACGACACGCTTGTCTGCCCCTTGCCGTCGTAGCCGAGCCGCGCGGTCTTCAGGATGCCTGGAAACAGACTCAACGGCGCGCCTTCGAGGTCATCGACCCGCTGCACGATCAGGTGCGGCCCGGTGGCGATACCGTTGTTGACCATGAAACGCTTTTCCTGGATGCGGTCCTGCGCCACCGCCACACTCTCGGCGGCGGGACGCACAACGCAGTGGTCGGCCAGTTTCTTCATCGCCGCGGCCGGCACGTTCTCGAACTCGGTCGTCACGGCGCGGCAGCGCTGCGTCAGTTCATTCAGACCCGCTTCGTCGAGATAGTCAGTGCGGACATGATCGTCAGCCACTGCGCCGGCGGGGCTGTCGTCGCCGGGATCGAGCACGCACACGCGGAAACCCATGCTCTGCGCCGCCATGCAGAACATGCGGCCCAGTTGCCCGCCGCCGAGCAGGCCAAGCCATTCGCCGGGAGCGATCGTCGTCATTTCAGGTGCCGCCGCCGTCACAGCGGCAAGGTCATGTTCTTCGCGGTCTGCGTCTGCGTCGCGCGGTACTGTGCGAGCTTCATCGACAGTTGATTGTCTTCGACCGCGAGCATCGCCACCGCGAACAAACCTGCATTGGCCGCGCCGCTTTCACCAATCGCAAAGGTGGCAACCGGTACGCCCTTGGGCATCTGCACGATCGACAGCAGCGAATCGCGGCCGTTCAGGTATTTCGACGGTACCGGCACGCCGAGCACCGGAATCACCGTCTTCGATGCCAGCATGCCCGGCAGATGCGCCGCGCCGCCGGCGCCGGCGATGATCGCGCGCAGGCCACGGGCCCGCGCGTCCTCAGCGTAAGTGAACATCTCGTCCGGCATACGGTGCGCGGAAAGCACTTTCGCCTCGAATGCGACACCGAACTCCTTCAGCACGTTGCAGGCGTGCTGCATCGTGTCCCAGTCGGAGTTCGATCCCATCACCACGCCGACCAGGGGCGCGGCCTGTTTCGCTTTGGTCATCTCGTACGGCCGAATGCAAAGCGCGGATTGTAGTGTTTCATCCGGTGTCTCAGCCGCTGTGGGCGACCACACCTTGCGCGACGAGCGCGTCGATCTCCTGCGTCGAGTAGCCGAACTCCCGCAGCACTTCGCCCGTGTGCTGTCCGAGCAGCGGCGCGGCGTGCGGTTCAGCGGTCGGCGTGCGGGAGAAATGCAGCGGGCAGCCGATGCCTTTGGTCGGACCGGCCTGCGGATGATCGACGTCGACCACCATCCCGCGCGCCAGCGTCTGCGGATGCACGAGTGCCTCGCCGATCGAGTGCACCGGGCCGGCCGGCACGCCGGCAGCGTCGAACGCGGCGATCCACTCCGCGCGCGTACGCGTGATGAGCACTGCGCTCATCGCATCGACCAGCGCATCGAGGTGCTTCATCCGGTCGGTATTAGTGGCGAAGCGGGGATCGGCTTTCCACTCCGGGTGGCCGAGCACTTCGGCGATGCGCTCCCAGTTGGACTGATTCGCACCACCGATGTTGATCCAGCCATCGCTCGCATGAAACGCCTGGTACGGCGCGGTCAGCACGTGCGCCGACCCGGTCGGCCCGGGCGAGCGCCCGGTGGCGAGAAAGATCGCCGCATGCCAGTAGGTCTGCTGCAACCCGGCCTCCATCAGCGACGTGTCCACGATCTGACCTTCACCGGTCTTGAGCCGGTGCACGTACGCCGCGATGATGCCGGTGGCTGCCAGCACGCCGGCGCCGATGTCGGTCAACGGCGGGCCGGATTTCACGGGCGCGCCGCCCGGCTCGCCGGTGATGCTCATCAGCCCCGAAAAACCCTGCGCCAGCAGATCGAAGCCACCCTTGTCGGCGAAGGGCCCGGTGCGGCCGTAGCCGGTGATCGCGCAGTAAATGAGCCCCGGGTTCTCCTTCGACAAGACGTCGTAGCCGAGGCCGAGTTTGTCCATCGTCCCGGTGCGGAAGTTCTCGACCAGCACATCAGCGTCGCGCACCATGCGCAGCAGCACCGCGCGTCCCTCGCTCTTCTTCAGGTCGAGCGCGATGCCGCGCTTGTTGCGGTTGAGCATCAGGAACGGCGCCGACACGCCATTTACGCGCGGCTCGCTGTAGCGGCGCGCATCGTCACCGCCCGGCAGCTTCTCGACCTTGATCACGTCGGCGCCGAAATCCGCCAGCATCAGCCCGCAGGTCGGACCCGACATGATCTGCGTGAGTTCGAGCACGCGCATGCCGGCGAGCGGGCCGATCTTGGTCTGGTTCATCATGGCGCGAAAAGCTGGTCATCACCACAGAGACACAGAGAACACTGAGAAAAGCTCATTTGATTTCCTCTGTGCCCTCTGTGTCTCTGTGGTGAAAGAGTCCTTACCTCCCCACGAACTGCGGCTTGCGCTTCGCGAGGAACGCCTGGTAGCCGATGCGGAAGTCCTCGGTGTCGAAGCAGTCGAAGCACTCGTCGCGCTCGGCATCGGTCAACGCACGCGGGTCGGCCAGGCGGCGTGCGAACTTCTTGTGCCAGCGCGCGGCGAGCGGCGCGCCGTCGGCGATGCGCTCCGCCGTCGCGCGGGTTTCCACGGCGACCTCATCATCCGGCACGATGCGCGTGACCAGGCCTTTGTCTTTGGCTTCCTGCGCATCGAAGATGCGCCCTTCGAGCAGGATCTCGAGCGCGATCGCGCTTCCCACCAGCTTCACCAGCGGCGCCATCTCGGCGTAGGCCATCACGAGGCCGAGGTTCTTGATCGGCGCGCCGAAGCGGCTCGATTGGCCACAGATGCGCAGATCACACAGCGCCGCGATCTCGAGCCCGCCGCCGACACAGAGGCCATGGATCTGCGCCACCAGCGGATGGCGACAATCGGCGAGCGCCTGCGCCGTGGCATGCATGACCTTTCCGTATTCGCGCGCCTGCGCCTTGTTCGAGCGCACCGTCTCGAACTCGGAGATATCGTTGCCAGGCGAAAAGGCCTTTTCGCCGGCGCCGCGCAGCACGATGCAGCGGAGCGTTTCGTCCGCCGACAGTTGCGCAATGGTTGCGCCGAGTTCCTGCCACATCGGCCGCGTCAGCGCGTTCAGTTTCTCCGCGCGATTCAGCACCACGGCCGCGATCGCGCCGTCACGCTCGACCCGGATCAATTCGGACATCGACGCAGCCCCTTAGCGATAGAACAGATTGACCAGCCCCAGTCCCGTCACCGGGACGTAGGTCACCAGCATCAGCACGGCGAACAGCACGCCGATGAACCAGATGTTCACGCGCGTGACTTCCCACACGCTCGCCTTGGCGATGGAACTCGCCACCATCAGCACGCTCGCCACGGGCGGCGTCTGCTGGCCGATGCCGAGGTTGATGGTGACGATCAGGCCGAAGTGCACCGGATCGATGCCCACACTCTTGATGAGCGGCATCACGACCGGCACCACGAGGATGATCGCCGCGGCCGAGTGCAGGAACATGCCGAGGAACAGGAACAGCAGATTGAGCAGCGCCAGCACCACCCACTTGTTCGAAGTGAACTCGGATGCCGCTTTGGCGAGCGCCTGCGGCGCCTGCACCTCGGACAGATACGTGCCGAGCAGCGCGCTCGTGGCCACGAGAAGCATCACGATCGCGGTCTGGATACCGCCTTCGAGCACCGCGCGCTTCAGGTGCTTCAGATCGAGTTCGCGATAGATGACGATCCCGACGAACAGCGCGGCGATGACCGCAAGCGCCGCGCCCTCGGTCGCGGTGACGACACCGCCGAAGATGCCGCCCAGGATGATGATCGGCAGCAGGAACGCCCACAGCGCGTCCCGGCCCGTTTCCCACACGCGGCGTGCCGAGAATGCCGCCTCGCGCGGCAGGTTGTAGCGGCGCGCGAACCAGTAGGCCATGCCCATCAGGCCGAAGCCGCCAATCACGCCCGGCACGATGCCGGCAACAAAGAGCTGCACGACCGATGTCTCGGCCATCACCGCGTACAGGATCATCGGGATCGAGGGTGGAATGATCACCGCGAGCGTGGCCGCCGATGACATCACCGCGGCCGCAAGCGCACGCGGATAACCCTTTGCCATCATGCCGGGGATCAGCACCGAACCCAGCGCGGCGACATCGGCCACCGCCGAGCCGGAGATCTCGGCGAAAAACATCGACGAGCCGATCGACACGTGTGCCAGTCCGCCGCGGATCCAGCCGAACAGCGACGAGGCGAATGCGATCAGACGCTGCGATATGCCGGAGGCGTTCATGATCGCGCCGGCGAGGATGAACAGCGGTATCGCGAGCAGCGGAAAGTTGGTCGCGCCGTTGTAGATGACGAGGGCGAGGTTCGGCAGTGTGTCGAGACCGTGGCTGGCGACCATCGCCACGACCGCGACGATGCCGAGCGACACCGCAATCGGCACGTTGATCAGCACCAGCAGCAGGACCGCCGCGAACAGCCAGACCATCGTCATGTCGGCAGTCTCCGCACTTCAGTGCAATCCGTCGGACAGTGCCGCGCCTTCGGCATGCACCGGCGCCGCACGCAGCAGCGCCCACAGGTGCATCAGCTCGGCGACCAGGATCAGCGCGGCCGAGATCGGGATCACCGACTGCACGATGCTCATTGACACCTTCGGCAGGCTCACGAGGTAGTCGGTCGCAAGCACCGGCAGGATCGACGCGCCGACCCAGCAAAGCAGCGCAAAGAACGCGACCACCAGAATCTGCGCGACGATGTCGAGCGCCCGCTTGATTGCCGGCGGGCATTGCTCGATCAGTTCCGGACAACTGATGTGCGCGCGCTTGACCGACGCCAGCGCCGAGCCGTAGAAGGTGAGCCAGGCGAGCAATACCGACGCGACCTCGTCGTACCAGACCAGCGACCGCCCCATGGTGCGGAACACGATGCCGAGCGTGACCTCGGCCGCGAGCACGACCATCAGCACGATGACCAGCCACTCAAGCGCGGTTCCGTACGCGGCACGAAACCGCGCGATCGCGCCGCCCGGGGAAACTGCTGCTTGCATCGCCACCTGCTAGCGCAGCGCGATGGCGCGGTCGATCAGCTCTTTCGCACCGGGGACTTCCTTGCCGAATTCCTCGTAGATCCCCTTGCTGGCGGCAACGAATGAATCCTTGTCGACTTCATTGACCTGGATGCCGCTCGCCTTCAGCTTCGCCAGCAGGTCGTTTTCGTCCTTCGCCGCCGTCTGATAGACGTAGGCCTGTGTCTCCTTCGCCGTTTCTTCGAGCACCTGGCGCACATCGGCCGGCAACGCCGCCCACTTCTTGGCTCCCACCGTCACGTACGCCGGCGTGTACACGTGCGCCGACAGCGACAGGAACTTCTGCACTTCATGCAGCTTGGCCGAGTAGATCTGCGTGAACGGATTCTCCTGGCCATCCATCACGCCGGTCTGCAGCGCGGTGAACAGTTCCGAGAACTTCATTGGGCTCGGGTTGGCGCCGTATTCCTGGAACATCTTCACGCGCCATTTGCCCTCGGGAACGCGCAGCTTGATGCCCTTGAGATCCGCCGGCGTCTTGATCGGCCGTTTGCTGTTCGTGATGTGCCGCACGCCGTTTTCCCAGATCGCAATGACCTTCAGGCCTTTCTTCTCGACCTCGGGTTCGATCTTCGGCCAGAAGATCTCCTTCTCGATGCGACCCATATGGGCGCGGTCCTTGACGATGTACGGCATCTCGAAGATGCCGATCAGGTCCACCTCCGAACTCATCACGGTCGATGGCACCGCCATGTCGAGGGTCCCCAGCTTCACCTTCTGGATCATTTCCTTGTCGCCACCAAGCTGGCTGGAGCCAAACACGATGACCTTGGCCTTGTTGCCGAGCTTGGCGTTGGCGCGGCGCGCGAACTCATCCGAACTCTGCTGGAAGATCGAGCCCGGCTCACCGACGTGGCCGATCTTGATTTCGATCTGCGCCCAGGCCGGGGCAACCGCGCTGGTCGCCATTGCGAACGCAGCGGCGATCAGTCGCGGACGGATGCGGAAGTCACGTGTCATCTGTTGTCTCCTCAAGTAGCTTTGCGAATCTCGCCGTAAGTTCGGCTTCGAAGTCCTGCGGCTCAGGATTCACGCAGCCTTGCGCTGCGCCGTGGCCGGTGCGCTTGCACACTGGGCCAGGTAATCGAGCGCCACCTGCGTTCCGCCTTTCTGATACGGCACCCCAGCCGCGGCAAATCCCATTTCCACGCCCGCCAGCGTACCCGCGAGCGCGAGGTCGTTGAAATCTCCGAGGTGACCGATGCGGAACACCCAACCCGCCAGCTTGCCCAGCCCGGTGCCGAGCGACATGTTGAATTTTTCCAGTACCACCTTGCGATACGTGTCGGCGTTGTGATGCTTGCCGCTCGCATCCTTCGGCATCACGACCGCCGTCAGCGATGAACTGTATTCGGCCGGGTTCAGGCACAGCACTTCCATGCCCCACGCACGCACCGCGCGGCGCGTGGCCTCAGCATGGCGATCATGCCGCGCGAACACGTTGGCGATACCTTCCTCCAGCAGCATGTCGATCGCCTCGGACAGTCCATACAGCAGATTGGTCGCCGGAGTGGTCGGCCAGAAACCGCTGGCGTTGGCGGTGAGGATTTCGTCCCAGCCCCAATAGGCCCGTGGCAGGCGCGCGCGCTTCGACGCATCCAGTGCCTTGACGCTGACGGCATTGAACGAAAGCCCGGGCGGCAGCATCAGCCCTTTTTGCGAGCCGGCCACGGTGACGTCCACACCCCACGCGTCGTGTCGGTAGTCGATCGACGCGAGCGATGAAATTGTGTCGACCATCAGCAGCGCCGGGTGGCGCGCCGCGTCGATCGCCTGCCGCACCGCGGCGATGTTCGAGGTCACGCCGGTCGACGTTTCGTTATGCACCACGCACACCGCCTTGATCTCGTGCGCGCGGTCCCGCTCGAGCCGCGCCTGGATCGGCGCTGCATCGACACCATGCCGCCAGTCGCCGGCGATGAATTCGGGCTGCAGCCCGAGTTTCTCGGCGAGCTTCTTCCACAGTGACGCGAAGTGCCCGGTTTCGAACATCAGCAACCGGTCACCCGGCGACAGCGTGTTGACGAGCGCGGCTTCCCATGCACCGGTACCCGATGCCGGATAGATGATCACCGGCTGCTGCGTCTGGAAGATCGTCTTGATGTCACGCAGCACCTTGAGCCCGAGCTGCTGGAACTCGGGGCCGCGATGGTCGATGGTCGGATGATCGATGGCGCGCAGCACGCGATCGGGCACGTTGGTCGGACCCGGGATCTGCAGGAAATGGCGGCCGGTCGGATGCGAATTGAGCTTGAGCATGGGTTCCTCGCTGCGCGTGGGCAGTGCTTGCAGACAATGCGTGGGCAGCGTAGCCTTTTGGTATACAAAACGCAAGATGCGGCGCGATTCACGCTCGTTCTTGCTCTTATGCACCGTGATGCGAAAAATGGTTTTTGTATACCAGTGATCAAGAGCGCCAAGGTCATCGCACTGGACGGCGAAGTCCTGCACACCGCGGTGGCGCAGCGGCTGCGCACGTTGATCGTCGAGGGTGCGCTCGCGCCGGGTGAGAAACTCAACGAGCGCGAACTCGCCGAACGACTGCACGTTTCGCGCACGCCGCTGCGCGAGGCGCTGAAGCTGCTGACCGCCGAGGGCCTGGTCGAGCACCTGCCCAATCGCGGCGCACAGGTCGCGCTGTTGTCCGACGCCGATGTCGTTCACGCGTTCGAGGTGATGGCCGCGCTCGAGGGCTTGTCCGGCGAACTGGCGTGCGCGCGGATCACCGACGCGGAAGTCGCCGAAATCCGTGCGCTGCACTTTGAGATGCGCGCCCATCACGCACGCCGCGACCTGTCCGCCTACTACCGCGTCAACGCGCTGATCCATCGCGCGATCAATCGCGCCGCGCGCAATCCGGTATTGACGGAGACCTTCGATCGCATCAACGCGCGACTGCAGGCATTTCGCTTCCGCTCCAACTTCGACACCGACAAGTGGAACGTCGCCGTGCGCGAGCATGAGGCGATGCTCGCCGCGCTCGCCAAGCGCGACGGCGCCCGGCTGCGTGCGATCCTGGTCGAGCACCTCGACCATAAACGCGACGTGGTGCTGACCCAGTTGCGCGCCGGCGCGGAGCAGCGCGCATGAATACCGCACAACTCGCACCCGCCGGCCAGGGAGTCAAGCTCGACGCCCGCATCGAAGCGGCCGATCTCGCACGCGAATTGCGCGCTCACACACAGGGCGAGGTGCTGTTCGATGCTGCATCACGCGGCCGCTATGCGACCGACGCGTCGATCTACCAGATCGAACCCGTGGGCGTGTTCGTGCCGAAGACCGAGAACGATGTGGCAAGCGCATTGCGCATCGCGGCTGCGCGCGGCGTGCCGCTGCTGCCACGTGGCGGCGGCACGTCGCAGTGTGGACAGACCGTCGGCGCCGCGCTGGTGGTCGACCATTCGAAGCATCTGCGCAACGTCACCGCGCTTGATCTGGAGCGCGGTGAAGTCGAAGTGCAACCCGGCATCACGCTCGATGCGCTGAACGCGCAACTCAAGCCGCATGGTGTGTGGCACCCGGTCGATGTGTCGACGTCTGCGCAGGCCACGCTCGGCGGCATGGCCGGCAACAATTCGTGCGGCAGCCGCTCGATCGCATACGGCAACATGGTGCACAACGTCGCCGGCATCACCGCGTTGCTGGCCGACGGCACCGAGTGCGAGTTCGGCGCGTTCGATCGTGCCACCGGCCGCGCGCGCGAACTGGGCGAGGCCGTGCGAGCGCTGGCCCAACGCGAGCGCGCCGAGATCGAGCGCCTGTGGCCAAAGGTGATGCGACGCGTCGGCGGCTACAACCTCGACGTGTTCCATCCACAGTCGGAGCGGCCGTACACAAGCGACGGCAGCGTGAATCTCGCGCAGTTGCTGGTCGGTTCCGAAGGCACGCTTGCGTACTTCAAGCGCCTGCGGCTGAAACTCGTGCCGCTGCCCGCGCAGCGCGTGCTGGGCGTGGTGAACTTCCCGACCTTCTACGCGGCGATGGATGCCGCGCAGCACATCGTCAAGCTCGGGCCGACCGCGGTGGAACTGGTCGACCGCACGATGATCGAACTGGCGCGCGCCAATCCCGCGTTCCGATCGG
>Ga0209261_10000446_pt1 | contig 11151 bp, 13 predicted proteins | sample DOMMetBare1Fresh_FD_187470 | JGI IMG/M metagenome (GOLD analysis project Ga0209261, IMG submission 187470) | Wetland sediment microbial communities from St. Louis River estuary, USA, under dissolved organic matter induced mercury methylation -... | ecosystem: Environmental > Aquatic >...
CTTGAGCGTGATGAAATCGCTGTCCCAGCGACGATTCTGAAACACCGACAGCAGCCGATTGCGGCGCGTCGCCAGCGCGACCAGATCATCGGCTTCGGCCAGCGTCACGGTAAAGGGTTTGTCGACCACGACGTGCTTGCCTGCCTCCAGCGCGGCGTGTGTCAGCGCGTGGTGACTGTCATTCGGCGTTGCGATCACGATGAGGTCGCAGGCGGCATCACCGGCCAGCGCAAGGTAGTCATCCGTGACGCGGACGTTCGGCCACGCCGCATTGACCGGGTCGCGCTGCGAAGACGCCACGGCGACGAGTTCGAGCCCAGTGACGCTCGCTATCAGTGGAGCATGCATCGTGCGGCCTGCGTATCCGTAGCCGATCAGGCCGACGCGTATCGCTGCGCTCATTGCACGGTTCGCTTCATAAGACGTCGTTTCGCTTGATCTTGCTTGTCGCAACGGACGTCGCTCAGGACTTTGCAGCCTCCGGCTTTTCCGCCGCCGCTGGAGCAAACCGACTCTGCACGGCGATGAGCTGGTCATCGGTGGTCGCCACCAGCCACAAGTGCGCTGCCTCAACAATGAAACGGTTGTGTTCCTTGAACGGGCCCATCGTGCCGACCGTCTTCCACAGCACCGGGCCGACGCGGCTCGTCTTGCCCGACGGCGTGCCCACCAGCAGGCAGTAAGGTCCCAGCGGCAGCGACACGAACGGCTGCGCCGGCCGCGCACGCACGCGCCAGTCGATGAACGGCGCTTCGCTGATCAGCAGCGGCGCGGGCAGGCCGTGGAACACGGTGAAGTCATACAGCGCCAGTTGCTCGCGCAGCGGCATGTACATGCGCCGGATGTCGCTCACGACTGCAGCGCGGATTTCGTCTTCGAACATCGGCTCCTGCGCGTATCGCGCAAGCGCACGCTGCGCGTCCTGTTGATAGGCGCAGACGAGGCCAATCTCAACGCAGTCCTGCGCCGCGCGCTGCACGTCCGCAACGGACCCGGCTGCTTCTGGCTTGCCGAGCTGGGCTGCATTCAAGAACCGCGCGAGCCCACCCTCGTGGATCGCCGGGCCGGCAGCATGTTCGGCGTCGCCGGCATCTTTCGCGAGCGAAACGTAGTAGATCTTCTCTGACGCAAAGCGCGCTTTCTTGCCGTCGTCGAACTTGATCTCGCTGTCGCGGCAATCGAGATAGCGTGTCCCGATGTGCCCATGCTCCCAGACCCAGTTCCTCAGGAAAGGGCGCAAAGGATGCAGCACCTCGGGATCAGTCATCGGATTCTCCAGTCTTGCAGCGATCGGCGCGCGTACTGAACGTGCCGGTGAGTCGCAACAATACCGACGCGGCGCACAATGCGCCCAATGAAGACACCCAAGAGGCTGAAAAGCCTGATCGACGAAGGCCTGATCGACACCGTGGTGCGGCAGCTCATGAGCGGCAAGGAGGCCATGGTCTACGTGGTGCGCTGTGGGGAAGAGACGCGGTGCGCCAAGGTCTACAAGGAGGCCACGCAGCGCAGTTTCCGGCAGGCGGTGGACTACTCCGAGAACCGCAAGGTCAAGAACACGCGCCAGGCCCGCGCGATGGCCAGGGGCACCCGCTTCGGCCGCCAGTCGCGAGAGGCAGCCTGGCAAAGTGCGGAGGTCGACGCGCTGTACCGCCTGGCCGCCGCCGGCGTACGCGTGCCCCGGCCGCACAACTTCTGCGACGGCGTGCTTCTGATGGAGCTGGTGACCGACGCGAACGGTGAGGCGGCGCCGCGGCTCAACGATGTGCTGCTAACGCCCGAGCAGGCGCGCAAACTGCATGCGACGCTGTTGATCGAAGTGGTGCGCATGCTGTGCGCCGGCGTCGTGCACGGGGACCTGTCGGAGTTCAACATCCTGCTCGCGGCCGACGGCCCCGTGATCATCGATCTGCCGCAGGCGGTGGATGCGGCCGGCAACAACCACGCCGCCCGCATGCTGCTGCGCGACGTCGACAACCTGCGCGGCTTCTTCGGCCGCTTTTCACCCGAGCTGTTGCTCACCGAGTACGGTCACGAGATCTGGGACCTGTACCAGCGTGGCCTGCTGCACCCGGAGGCGGTGCTCACCGGGCGCTTCAAGCGCAAGGCCGGTGCGGTCGACGTGGGCGGCGTGCTGAGCGTGATCGACGATGCGCGCGCCGAAGAAGCGGCGCGCCGCCTGCGCCTGCAGGCCACCCGGTAGCAGATCGGCCAATCGAAGACGCCGAGAGCTCACCCGGCCCGCTGTCCAGTCCCGTCCGGATCGGACAGCTTGAACAGCGCATAGGCGAAGAAGAGCCACTGGCGCGGCCATGCATAGAGTTCTTCGACCTGCTCACTGCGGCTTTCACCACGGATGCACCACTCACAGAAATGTTCGCAGTTATTGGTCGTGAGCCGATAACGGTCTTCACCCAGCCGCGAGCGCGCACGGGCAGCGATCCGTTCGCCCGAATAGCGGGCGTCTGCGGCGGGCTTGACCGTCACCTCGCGGCCATCGGCAAAGTCCGCCAGAGACACTTCCTCCACGGGTCCGCGGTGGATGCCCAGCGACAATCCCGCGTAGTGCACGACCTTGCCGCCGCCGACATGGATGCCGTGATGCGTGTAGCCGAGCCGCGTTGTCAACAGATGGGCACCGAGCGGAAAACCGTGACCTTCGGTGGCAAGACGGAGAACACCGAGCGCCGGCGCATCGGGCTGCACAGCCTGCTGGTGTTGTCGATCGTCCGTCATTGCCTGCTCCAACAATCCCTTGCCGCATCCGGAACCGAGGTCGCTTCGATCCGATGGCCGGTGACGACTGCATTGCAGCCCTTTTCGTGTCAATACGCCCCGCCCGCGTGGGTCGGATGGATTCGTCGTTGCCTTACAGAGCGTCCTCGCGTTGGTTTGATACGCGGTATCGAGACCCCGTGGCGGATGATCAACTCCGCCGCGGGCACACCGGCGAGCCTGCTACCCGGGTAAGTCGCCGACCGGCGTCAGCGCTGCCGAGCGCGGGCGCGCGGTTGACCTCCTCCCGTTGACGGTCATCAAGGACCGCGGTCCGTGCTGCGCCTACGGTATCGATCAACTGCGTAGAGGGCGCCGCGCGAGGAACTCCCGCGTGTCGACCGTAGGATCACAAAGGCTCGAACCCGATGGCTCTGCACCGCATGACGCGGGGACTTGATCTGCCGCTGGCGGGCGTGCCGGTGCAGCAAGTGCATCCGGCCGCGGTAAAGCACGTGGCAGTGCTCGGCGAAGACTTCATCGGACTGAAACCTGCGCTGCTGGTACAGCCGGGCGATCGCGTGCTGCGCGGGCAGACGCTGTTCGAGGACAAGAAGAACCCTGGCGTGCGCTGCACCGCGCCGGCAGCGGGCACGGTGAGCGCGATTCATCGCGGCGAGCGGCGCGCTTTCGTTTCGCTCGTGATCGAGGTGGCGGCTGACGACAGCGCTGCAGCGCAGGTAAAGTTCCAGCGGTATACCGGTGCATCGACCGAACAACTCGACGGCGCGATGGTGCGCGATCTGCTCGCTGAATCGGGGCTGTGGACCGTGTTGCGCACACGACCGTACGGCAAGGTGCCGGCGGTGGACAACGAACCGGCGGCAATCTTCGTGACCGCCATCGATACGCGTCCGCACGCACCGCCACCTGAGCTGGTCTTGCAGGGACGCGCGGAGGATTTCGGGCGCGGCGTGCGCTGTCTCGAAGCCCTGACGCGCGGCCCGGTTTACGTCTGCAAGGCGCAAGACTCGGCGATCTCCGCGCCCGAGAGCGAACGCATCAAGGTCGAGGAGTTCAGCGGGCCGCACCCGGCGGGGCTGCCGGGCACGCACATCCACCTGCTGGCACCGGTCGATCACGACACCTGCGTGTGGCACATCGGTTATCAGGATGTCGCCGCAATCGGAGCACTGTTCGCGACCGGGATGCTCGACGTGGAGCGCGTGGTCTCGCTCGCCGGACCAGGAGTCGCACAGCCGCGTTTGCTGCGCACGCGGATCGGTGCATCGCTGGCGGACCTGACGCGCGGGCAACTGAAGTCCGGCGCGCAGCGCGTGATCAGCGGCTCGGTGCTCGACGGCCGCACCGCGATGGGTGATGCGCACGGTTATCTCGGCCGTTATCACCTGCAGGTGAGCGCGCTGCCGGAGGGTATCGAGCGTGAACTGTTCGGCTGGATCGCGCCCGGGCGCAACAAGTTCTCGCTGTGGAATGTCGTGCTCGGGGCTTGCTTGAGCAAACACGGCAAGCGGTCGCTGGCGCTTTCCACCACGACCAACGGCTCGGCGCGGGCGATGGTGCCGATCGGTAGTTACGAGCGCGTGATGCCGCTCGACATCCTGCCGACCTTCCTGCTGCGCTCGCTGATCACGAAGGACGCGGAGCGCGCTGCCGCGCTTGGCGCACTCGAACTCGACGAAGAAGATCTGGCGTTGTGCACCCTGGTGTGCCCGGGCAAGTTCGAGTACGGGCCGATGTTGCGCAGCATGCTGGCACGGCTGGAAGCGGAGCACTGATGTCGGCCCTCAGGCGCCTTCTCGACCAGCTCGGCAAACCGTTCGAGAAGGGCGGCCGGCTCGAAAAGCTCGCGCCGCTGTACGAGGCGGCCGACACGTTCTTCTATTCGCCGTCGCGCGCGACGAAGACGGGCGCGCACGTGCGCGATGCGCTGGATCTCAAGCGCATGATGATCCTGGTGGTCATCTCCACCCTGCCCTGCGTGGCGATGGCGCTCTACAACACCGGGCTGCAGGCCAATCTCGCCATTGACCCCGGCAAGGTCGCGCAGCTCGAAGGCTGGCGGCACGAGGTGATCCGCTTCATCGGCATCGGCTATTCGCCAACCAGCGTGTTGGCCTGCGCACTTCACGGCGCGCTTTATTTCCTGCCCCTGTACCTGGTTACGATGGCCGTGGGAATCGCGTGGGAACTGCTGTTCGCCATCGTGCGCAAGGAAGAAGTCAACGAAGGCTTCTTTGTCACCGGCATCCTGTTCCCGCTCATCCTTCCGCCGACGACTCCGCTGTGGCAGGCGGCGATCGCGATCAGCTTTGGCGTCGTGATCGCAAAGGAGGTGTTCGGCGGCACCGGCATGAACTTCATCAATCCCGCGCTGGCCGCGCGCGCGTTCCTGTTCTTTGCCTACCCGGCCGAGATGTCGGGCGATCGCGTCTGGACCGCTGTGCCGCCGGATGTGGCGGTCGACGGTTTCTCGGGTGCGACGATGCTGGCGCAGGCGCGCCAGATGACAGGGTCGTTCGAAGCGCTCGACCTCTCATGGTGGCACGCCTTCATCGGGCTCGAACCCGGATCGATGGGGGAGACTTCCGCGGCTGCCTGCCTGCTCGGCGCGGTTCTGCTGCTCGTGACCGGCATCGGCTCCTGGCGCACGATGGCCGGAGTGAGCCTTGGCACGATCGCGATGGCACTGGCCTTCAATGCGCTGGCGTCTCCTGCGCATGCGTACTTCGCGATTCCATTCTGGTGGCACATGGTGCTCGGCGGCTGGGCGTTCGGCATGGTGTTCATGGCGACCGACCCGGTGACCTCGCCTTTCACCGACCGCGGCAAGTGGATCTATGGACTGATGATCGGCGCGCTGGTCGTGTTGGTCCGCACGGTCAACCCGGCGTATCCCGAATCGATGATGCTGGTGATCCTGTTCATGAACGTGCTGGCGCCGCTGATCGACTATCCGATCGTGAAGGCAAACATCAACCGAAGACTCAGTCGCAGGCAATCAGGTCGTGGCGCGCACTGATTCGACCCGCTATACGTTCCTGTTCGCCGCGGCAGTGTGCGTGGCGTGCGCGCTGCTGGTATCGGTGGCCGCGGTCGGGCTGAGGGACAAGCAGGAGATCAACGCGCGGCTGTACCGGCAGAAGAACGTGCTGCTTGCTGCCGCCCTGGTCAAGCCGGGTCAGGATTTACCGGATCGCGAACTGCTGGCGATCTTCGACCAGAACATCCGCATCCGCCTGGTCGATCTGAAGACCGGTGCGCTGCTGCCGGAAGGCAAGATGGACGAGAGGAACTACGACCAGCGCCGCGCGCGCAACGATCCGCAGATGAGCCGTGCAGCACCGCCCAACGAGGCTCAGATCCAGCGCGTGCCGAACTACGCCTCGGTGTATCTGGTGATGTCGAAGGGCGGCACTGTCGAGCAGGTCGTGTTGCCGGTTGAAGGTGTGGGCATGTGGGGCACCTGCTACGGCTTCATCGCGCTCGATCGCGATGGCAACACGGTGCGCGGCCTGACCTTCTACGAGCAGAAGGAGACGCCGGGCCTGGGCGGCGAGATCAGCAATCCGAAATGGCAGGCGCTGTGGCACGGGCGCAAGGTGTTCAATGCGCAGTGGGAGCCGAAACTCACGGTGATCAAGGGCCACGCAGGGCCGCCTGATCAGGACCCGCATCGGATCGACGCGCTGTCGGGGGCGACCATCACCAGCAATGGCGTCGCACGCCTGATGGCATTCTGGTTCTCCAACGACGGGTTTGGACCGTACCTGAAACGATTCCGCGAAGGAGCCACATCGTGAGCGCCGTCACCGACACGCTCTTCGGCAAACCGCAGCGCAACGCGTTGGTCGACCCGATCATCTCCAACAACCCGATCGCCGTGCAGGTGCTTGGCATCTGTTCGGCGCTGGCGGTGACCACGCGCGTGGACAAGGCGGTCGTGATGGGCGTGGGCGTGATCCTGGTGACCGCGTTTGCCAACCTCGCCGTGAGCATGGTGCGCAATCACACGCCGAGCGCAATCCGCATCATCGTGCAACTGGCGATCATCGCCTCGCTGGTGATCGTGGTCGACCAGTTCCTCAAGGCGTTCCTGTTCGAACTTTCGCTCGAGCTGTCGGTGTTTGTCGGACTGATCATCACCAACTGCATCGTGATGGGGCGCGCCGAGGGCTACGCAATGCAGAACCCGCCGTGGCTGTCGTTCCTCGACGGCATCGGCAACGGGCTCGGTTATGCGCTGGTGCTGCTGCTGGTCGCGGTCTCGCGCGAGCTGCTGGGCGCGGGGAAGATCCTCGGCGTGACCGTCCTGCCGGTGCAGTCCGAAGGCGGGTGGTATGAACCGAACGGGCTGATGCTGCTCGCGCCGTCGGCGCTGTTCATCATCGCGCTGCTGATCTGGGCGCTGCGCACGTGGAAGCCGGAATTGCAGGAGAAAGATTGACGGTATGGAGCACTACGCCAACCTGCTGGTGAAGTCGATCTTCCTGGAGAACATGGCGCTCGCCTTCTTTCTCGGCATGTGCTCGTTCCTGGCATGCTCAAAGAAGGTCGAGACGGCGCTCGGCCTCGGTGTGGCCGTGGTGTTCGTGCAAGTGCTCACCGTGCCGCTGAATCAGATCATCCTGAAGCAGTTGCTCGCGGAAGGTGCATTGCACTGGGTGCATCCGTCGCTGGCACGCGTCGATCTGTCGTTCCTCGCGTTCATCCTTTTCATCGGCACTATCGCCGCGGCGACCCAGGTGGTCGAGATGTCCGTCGATCGCTTCGCACCCAAGCTGTACGCGACGCTCGGCGTCTTCCTGCCGCTGATCGCGGTGAACTGCGTGATCATGGCCGGGTCGCTGTTCATGCAGGAGCGCGACTACACGTTCGCCGAAAGCGTGGTTTACGGCGTCGGTTCCGGACTGGGCTGGGCGCTGGCGATCGCTGCAATGGCCGCGGTGCGTGAAAAGCTTGCCTATTCCAACGTGCCGGCGGGTCTGAAAGGGCTCGGCATCACTTTCATCACGGCCGGGCTGATGTCGCTGGCATTCATGGTGTTCTCGGGTATCCAGTTATGAGCGCGCCGAGCCGCCTGAAGCGCGAATCCCTGACGCGAAGCGGCAGGTTAGCCCAATGAGCGAGATCGCCCTTGGCGTGGTGATGTTCACCGGCGTGATCCTCGCGCTGGTGGCACTGCTGCTGGGTGCCAAGCGCAAGCTGGTGGCCAGCGGCGACGTGTCGATCGTGATCAACGACGATGCGTCGAATGCGCTGAAGGTCCCGGCCGGCGGATCGCTGCTCGGCGCGCTGGCGGACAACAAGATCTTCATTCCCTCCGCCTGCGGCGGCAAAGGTGCGTGCGGCGTGTGTGAGGTCGTCGTCAAGGAAGGCGGCGGCGAACTGTTGCCGACCGAGACCGGCTACATCACACCGGGCGAGGCACGGCGCGGCCACCGGCTCGCGTGCCAGGTCAAGGTCAAGCACGACATGAAGATCGAGGTTGCGCCCGAGGTCTTCCACGTGCGCAAGTGGGCGTGCCGCGTCGTGTCGAATCGAAATGTCGCGACCTTCATCAAGGAGCTGAAGTTGGCACTGCCCGAAGGCGAGGAAGTGCCATTCCGCGCCGGCGGCTATGTGCAGATCGAGTGCCCGCCGCATGAGCTGAGTTTCAAGTCGTTCGATATCGATCCGCAGTTTCGCGACGCATGGGACAAGTTCGACCTGTGGCGCTTCAGGTCCAGGATCGACGCGCCGGTGACACGCGCCTACTCGATGGCAAACTATCCGCTCGAAAAAGGCATCCTGCTGTTCACGATCCGCATTGCGTTTGCGCCCGATTACCGCGAGGACCTCCCGCCCGGGATTATGAGCTCGTGGGTGTTCAACCTAAAGCCCGGTGACGAAGTGACCGTCTCCGGCCCGTTCGGCGAGTTCTTCGCGCGCGATACCAAAGAAGCGGAGATGTGCTTCATCGGCGGCGGCGCCGGCATGGCGCCGATGCGCTCGCACATCTTCGATCAATTCCACCGTCTGCACACAAAGCGCAAAGTGACCTACTGGTACGGCGCGCGCAGTCTGCGCGAGGCGTTCTACGTCGAGGAGTTTGAAAAACTGCAGGCAGAGCACAGGAACTTCAGGTGGCATCTCGCGCTGTCCGAGCCGCTGCCCGAGGACCAGTGGACCGGTCCGGTCGGCTTCATTCATAAGGTGCTGTACGACAACTACCTGAAGGACCATCCGGCACCGGAGGACATCGAGTACTACATGTGCGGGCCGGGGCTGATGACCAAGGCAGTGATCGCCATGCTGCTCGACCTCGGCGTGGACCGCGACAATATCCTGCTCGACGACTTCGGCTAATCAGGAGAAGACCATGGCGGACCTGACAATCGCAAGCGTGGTGCGCGACAAGGGCGGCGATCACATGTTCGTGATCCCGGCGGCAACCAGCGTGGCCGAGGCGGTCGAGATGATGGTCGCGAACGAGATCGGCGCTGTGCTGGTGATGACCGAGGATGGACTGGTCGGTGGCATCTTCACCGAGCGCGACCTTCTGGTGCGCGTGGTGCATCCCGGACTGGACCCGGGCAAGACGCCGCTCTCGCTGGTGATGACGCGCGACGTTCGCTTCGTGTCCCCCGGCACCACGATCGAGGCCGCGCTGGCTCTGATGCATGTGCAGCGGCATCGACACCTGCTGGTGATGGACGGCCCGCGCGTGCACGGCCTGGTGTCGATGCGCGACCTGGCTTATCACCTGATCCGCCATGGCGAGGGGCGCTTCGAGTCGGCGCTGCGCGCCGCGAGCCAGACCGAGTCGGCGCTGCGCGCCGCGAGCCAGACCGAGTCGGCGCTGCGCGCCGCGAACTCACCGGAAGAATGAGGAGCCAAGCGATGGATGCACTGCTTTCAACACGCCGGCGCGCCCTGCTCGCTGGTGCGGCGGGCGCTGCGGCGCTGGCCGGATGCGGTCTGCGTGCGCGGCAGGCAACTCTGCACCTCAGTGGTGAAACGATGGGCACGACCTACCACATCAGGATCGCGCACTCAACCTTCGGCGGGTCGCAGCGCGACGCCCTGCACGAGGCCGTGCACGCTGCGCTGGACCGTGTGAACCGTGGCATGTCGCTTCATCGGGACGATTCGGAACTCGCACGTTTCAACCGCCATCGCGGCGACACGCCGTTTGCGATGTCGCGCGAGTTGTTCGACGTGTTCGCTGCCGCGCAGTCAGTGAGCGAGTGGTCCCGCGGCGCATTCGACATCACGGTCGAGCCGCTGGTCGAATCCTGGGGCTTCGGACCGCACCAACACCGCACAGTCCCGTCGAAGACGACCGTGGTCGCGCGACAAAAAGCCGTCGACTATCGAGCGCTGCGGCTCAATTTCGAGGAGCACTCGGTGACCAAGGTGCACGCCGGGACAAGCGCAGACCTGAATGGCATCGCCAAAGGCTACGGCGTTGATCTCGCCACCCGGGTGCTCGATGCGCAAGGCATTGGCAACTACATGGTCGAAGCCGGAGGCGAGGTGCGCGCACGTGGTGTCAACGCTGACGGCCGCGCATGGCAGATCGGCATAGAACAGCCGGACGCAATGCCACAACGCGCACACTACGTTGCGCCGCTTGCCAACCGCGCGATGGCGACCTCGGGCGACTACCGGATCTACTTTGAGCGAGACGGAGCACGTTACTGCCACGAGATCGATCCGGCGCGCGGCGCGCCGATCGATCATGGGCTGGCGTCGGTCACCGTCGTCGCCGATGACTGCATGCACGCTGATGCGCTCGCCACCGCGCTGATCGTGCTCGGGCTCGACAAGGGGTTTGCGCTCGCCGAAGCGAAAGGCATCGCTGCCTATTTCATCCAGCGCGATGGCGGCGCCTTGCGCGATCGCCTGACGAGTGCCTTCGCCGCGCTCGGCGGCCGGCGCGTCGCGGACGCATGATGGATTTCGGCTCGCTGCTTCCGGTGCTGCTCGCGGTCATCGCGCTGATCGGCCTTGCGGTCGGTGCGATGTTCGTCGGCCAGCGGCTGACAGGCCGCTGCCTGCAAGGTGGCACCTGCGGCAGCCGCGGCGTGGTCGGACCCAACGGCGAAGACCTGTCGTGCGCGACTTGCCCGAACCGAAAGGCGAGCACCAAGCCGCCCGCTCCGGTGGCCTGAGGACGTATTCGCTACCAATCGTTGCCGTGTCGGCGCGACAAGCGATATGCCCCGGCGATCCGAGCATGACCGCGCAGCCTTCAATCGGGATGCGCGATCGATGGGCGCAAAGCCCTTCGCCTTGCGACCGCACCCCGAGTCACGGCTCGCGGCCTACATCATCCCGAGCGCACGCGGCAGCACGAGCGTCAGCCACGGCCAGTAGGTGACGACGATCAGGAAGACCAGCATCGTCAGCAGCCACGGCCACACCGCGACC
>Ga0209261_10000447_pt1 | contig 11150 bp, 10 predicted proteins | sample DOMMetBare1Fresh_FD_187470 | JGI IMG/M metagenome (GOLD analysis project Ga0209261, IMG submission 187470) | Wetland sediment microbial communities from St. Louis River estuary, USA, under dissolved organic matter induced mercury methylation -... | ecosystem: Environmental > Aquatic >...
TGCGCGGCGGGGAGGGCTGAGGCCATGGCCGGCGGCGGCTACGAAAGCGAGGACGGCGACGAGCTCATCGGCGGGGTCAACACCACGCCGCTGGTCGACGTGACCCTCACCCTGCTCATCGTCTTCATCGTGACGGCCTCCTTCGTGGTGGATCGGACCATGCCGGTGGAGCTGCCCAAGGCGGCCAGCGCCGAGGCCACCCCGCCCTCGCTCCTCAACATCGCCATCTCGGCCAAGGGCGACGTCTTCCTGAACGGCGCGCCGGGCCGGCTGGAGGACATCCCGGCGGCGGTGGCGGCGGCCCGGGCCCGCACCCCGGGCGGCGACGGCAAGCTGGCCGGCTTCGTCTCGGCCGACGTGGCGGCCCCCTACGGCAAGTTCGCCGAGGCGGTCGATCAGCTCCGCCTGGCCGGCGTCACCGACATCGCGCTCGACACCCAGCCCGCCGCGCCGTGACCCGGGTCCAGCCCAGCTTCCCGGCCGCGCTGCTGGCCGCCCTGGCGTTCCACGCCGCGGCGCTCGGCTGGGTGGCGCTCCGCCCACCCCAGGGCGCGCGCCCGCCGCCGCGCCGGCCGCCGACCCAGGTCAAGCTGGCGACGCGGCCGCCGCCACCGCCCGCGCCGGCCGCGCCGCTCGAGCCGGTGAAGCCCGCCCCGGCGCCCGCCAGGGCGCCCGAGCCGCCCCGGGTCGCCAAGGCCACGCCGCCCCTGGCCGCTGCGCCGCCGCCGGCCACCGCGCCGCCCGCCGCCGCCCCTCCGGCCCGGCGCTTCGCCGTCTCCATGAGCGCCACCTCGGCCGGCGGCGGCGTGGCGGTGCCGGTGACCGACGGGCCGACCTCCGCCCGCGGCACGCCGGGCCTCCCGGCCTCGGTGCCGGCCGGGAACAACGCCGGCCCGACCCGGGTGGCCGCCGACGCCACCGACGTCGAGACCATCCCGGTGGTGCTGCGCCAGCCCTCGGCCAGCGAGCTGCAGTCCCTCTACCCGGTGGAGGCGCGCAAGGCCCGCCTGGAGGCCGACGTGCGGGTGGACCTCCTGGTGAGCGAGACCGGCGCCGTCACCGCGGCCCGGATCCTCGAGGGGGCCGGCGAGGGCTTCGACGAGGTGGCGCTGCGGGCCGCCCGGCTCCTGGCCTTCAGGCCCGCCCAGCGAGGCGGCCGGCCGGTGGCCATCCACCACCCCTGGACCTTCAAGTTCCGGCTCGACGAGTGACCGAATGACGACGACCCGCCGAACCCTCCGCCGCGCCGCGCTCGCCCTCGCCCTGGCCCTGGCCCTGTCCGCCACCCCGGGCCGCGCCCTGGCCCAGGCCGCCGCCGCGCCCCCGCCTGGCAGCCCGGCTGCCGGCACGGCCGAGCCGACCCTCGCCTCCGCGCCGGTCCTCGAGGCGCTGGTCCCAGCCGAGCTCCCGCCCGGCACCGCCTTCCCGTCGCCGCTCGTCGAGGTGCTCCTCTCCATCGACGTGGCCGCCGACGGGTCGGTGGAGGCGGTGCGGGTGGTGCGCGGCCCCGGCGCCCCCTTCGACGCCGCGGCCGAGGGCGCGGCGCGCCGCTTCCGCTTCGCTCCCGGCCGGCTCACCACCGGCGAGCCGGTGCCGGTCACGGTGGACTTCGCCTACCGGATCAGCGCGCCGCCCCCGCCCCGCCCCGCCCCGGTCCGCCTCGGCGGCCGGCTCCTGGAGCGCGGCACCCGCAAGCCGCTGGCCGGCGCGCCCATCTCCATCCGGCCCACCGGGGCGGAGGCCGACCCGGGCGCCGAGCCGATCCGGACCCGCACCGGCCCCGACGGCCGCTTCACCGCAGAGGTCCCGGCGGTGGCCTTCTCGCTCACCGCGGCCCCGGCCGGCCACGAGCGGATGGAGCTCCAGATCCGGGCGGCCCCCGGCGAGGAGCGCGACGAGACCTTCTACCTGGAGCGGAGCGGCACCGGCCAGGAGACCATCATCCGCGCCGCGCCGGTCCGCCGCGAGATCACCCGCCAGGTCATCCCGGCCGAGGAGGTGGCGCTCATCCCCGGCTCCCAGGGCGACACCGTGAAGGCGGTCCTCAACCTGCCGGGGGCGGCCCGCACCGCCTTCGGCGGCGACGTCATCCTCCGCGGCTCGGCCCCGGGCGACAGCCGCTTCTTCGTCGAGGGGCAGGAGATCCCGCTCCTCTACCACTTCGGCGGCCTGCGCAGCACCGTCAACCCCCGCTTCCTCGAGTCGGTGGAGTTCGTGCCGGGCAACTTCGCGCCCGACTACGGCCGGGCCACCGGCGGCATCATCGAGGTGAAGCTCCGCGACCCGGCCCAGGACCTGGTCCGGGGCGACGCCAGCCTCTCGCTCTACGACTTCGGCGGCTCGGTGGAGGGGCCACTGGGCGGCGGCTGGTCTGGAGGCGCCGCCTTCCACCGCTCCTGGATCGACACGCTGCTGCCGCTGGTCATCCCCAAGGACGCCAACCTCTCCTTCGACACCGCGCCCCGCTACTACGACTACCAGTTCCTGGCGACCCGCACGCTGGGCGCGCAGGCGCTCCGGCTCGTCTACTACGGCTCGATGGACAAGGTGGTCATCATCCTGAAGCGCCCGGCCGACGACCCGAAGATCTCCGGCCAGATCGCCGCCCGCACCATGTTCCACGCGGTGCAGGCGCGCCTGGCCGGCGAGGTGGCGCCCGGCCTTCGCCAGGACACCTCGTTCCAGCTCACCTTCCAGCAGTTCCGCACCCAGTTCGGGCCGCAGTTCTACTTCGACCTGGGCACCTACTCGGCGGCGCTGCGCTCCACCTGGACCTTCGACCTGGCCACTGGGCTGCAGCTCCGGGCCGGGGTCGACTCGGACCTGGTGGACGGCTCCATCGATCTCAACGTGCCGCAGGCGCCCAAGGAGGGCGAGGTGCAGACCCCGGTCTCCACCAGCCCGACGCTCACCTACCACAGCGGCTTCAGGCAGGGTCAGCCGGCCGCCTTCGCGGCGCTCCGCTGGGAGCCGCTGCCCGGCCTGGCCATCATGCCGGGCCTCCGCCTCGACTGGTACTCGCCCATCCGGCGCGCCACCCTCGACCCGCGCCTGGGGGTGCGCTGGGAGCTGGCGCCCGGCACCACGCTCAAGGCCGGCGCCGGCCTCTTCCAGCAGCCGCCCCAGCCGGACGAGAGCGCCGCCCGCATCGGCAACCCGCACCTGAAGGCACCGCGGGCCGTCCACTGGTCGCTGGGCGCCGAGCAGAAGGTGATGGACGGCCTGGACGCCGAGGTGACCGGCTTCTACAAGCAGCTCTCCCGGCTGGTGGTCCGCAACCCGGCCGCCGGCTACGACGAGTCGGCGCCGCTCTACGTCAACGAGGGGACCGGCCACGTCCACGGGCTGGAGGCGCTGGTGAAGGCCCGGCTGGGCGACCGGTTCTTCGGCTGGCTCTCCTACACCTATCAGCGCGCCTTCCGCCGCGACGGCTTCGGCAAGCCGGAGCGGCGCTTCGACTACGACCAGCCCCACCTCCTCACGCTGCTCGGCACCTGGACCTTCAACGAGCGCTGGTCGGCCGGCGCCCGCTTCCGGGTGGTCTCGGGGAACCCGACCACCCCCATCACCGGGTCGGTGCTCGACGCGGCGAGCGGGACCTTCGTGCCGGTCTACGGCGCCACCAACGCCGGCCGGCTGCCGGCCTTCTGGCAGCTCGACCTGCGCGTCGACAAGACCTGGACCTACCAGACCTGGAAGCTGGGGCTCTTCCTCGACGTGCAGAACGCCACCAACCGGGGCAACGTCGAGGGCTACAGCTACCGCTACGACTACGCGGAGCGGACGCCGGCCACCGGCCTCCCCATCCTCCCCATCCTCGGCCTCAAGGCGGAGTGGTGACCATGCGCCCTGCCCTTCGTCCCGCCGCCCGCCCCGCCCTCGCCGCGCTCGCCGCGCTGCCGCTGCTGGTGCTGGCCGGCTGCAGCGACACCTTCACGCCCCCCTCGGTGGTCGAGGACCTGCGGGTCCTGGCGCTCCTGGCCACGCCGCCCGAGCTCGGCCCCCCCGGCACCGGCCCGACGCAGGTGACCGTCGAGGCGGTGCTGGCCGCCCCCCTGCCCGGCGCCCCGGCCCCGGGCGCAGCAGGCCTGACCGAGGCCTGGACCTTCTGCCCCTTCTCGGTCGGCGCCTCGACCGGCTACGCCTGCGCGGTGCCGGCCTGCGAGGTGGCGCTCACGCCCGCCGGCCGGACCGTCACCTTCGATGCCGTCGGTGAGCTGACCGCCTGCGTGGCGCGCCTGGGCGGCACCCTCCCGGACGGCTCCGGCGCCGGCGCGCTCCCGGCCACGCTCGAGGTGCTGGTCCGCTACCGGGCCCAGGTGGCCGGCGGGCCGCTCCGGGAGGCGGTGCAGCGCATCCCTCTCTGGACCGGAGCTTCGGCCCCGCCGGCCGGCTGGGCCCGCAACCGGCCGCCCGTCCTCTCCGCCGTGCGCATCGGCGGCGCCATCGCCACCCCCTGCCCCGATCCGGCCGACACCGCCACCTGCCCGCCCTCCGGCGCGCTCGGCGCGGCCGACCTGCCCATCGAGGCGGCGGTCGATCCGGCCTCGATCGACACCGTGACCGACTCGAACGGGCGGACCGCCCCCGAGACGGTGGTGATCTGGTTCTTCACCACCGCCGGGCGCTTCACCGAGGAGCGCGGGGCGGCGCCGCTCGCCACCACCGCGCTCGAGCCCGAGTCGCTGCCGCCCGGCGCCACCGCAGCGCTGGTCTGGGCGGTGGCCCGGGACCTGCGCGGCGGCGAGGCGGTGGCCGGGCCGTTCCGCATCTCACTGGCGCCTTGAGGCGCCGTCCACCAGGGAGCGCACCATGAGCGCCATCGTGAAGTTCGGAGAGGACGTCGAGGGCTACCGCATCCCGGTGCTGAACGAGCGGGAGATCCGGGCGGCGGCCGGGCTCCTCTTCGTCCTCATGTTCTCGGCCGTCGCGGCGGCCGTCCTCAAGGGGAGCTTCGTCCTCCTGAAGTACGCCATCGCCATCTTCCTGCCCGACATGCTGATCCGGGTCTTCCTGAGCCCGCGCTACTCGCCCACGCTGGTGCTGGGGCGGCTCATCGTCCGCAACCAGGTGCCGGAGTACGTCGGGGCCCGCCAGAAGAGGTTCGCCTGGCTCATCGGCGTGGCGCTGGGCTCGGTGATGTTCGTCCTGGTGAACGTGCTCAACACCTACAGCCCGATCTCCGGGATCATCTGCCTGCTCTGCCTGGTCTTCCTCTTCTGCGAGACGGCCTTCGGCCTCTGCATCGGCTGCAAGCTCTACGCGCTGGTGGCCAGGGAGAAGCCCGAGTACTGCCCCGGGGAGGTCTGCGAGGTGGGGGCGCGCCAGGAGATCCAGCGGACCTCGACGGCCCAGCTCCTCATGGTGCTCGGGCTGGTGGCCTACCTGGTCCTGGTGGCGGCGCTCTTCCACGCCGGCTTCGGCGAGCGGCCGCACGCCCTCTTCGGCGCCTAGCGGCCGTCCGCCGCGCCGGAGGCCTCCCGGCTACCAGCCGCACCTCCGGCCGGCGTTCTCCTGCTCCAGCCAGGCCCGCAGCGGGGCGAAGTAGGCGAGGAGCGCCGAGGCATCGGCCCGCCGCGAGCCGGTGATGGCCTCATAGGCCTCCGGCCAGGGGCGCGACGCCCCCATGGCGAGCATGGCCTGGAGCTTCTGCCCGGCGGCCAGCGAGCCGTGGATGGAGCACTCGTGGAGCGGCCCCTGCCAGCCGGCCGCCTGGCAGAGCGCCTGGTGGAGCTGGAACTGGTAGATGCGGGCCAGGAAGTAGCGGGTGTAGGGCACGCCGGCGGCCACGTGGTACTTGGCCCCCGGGTCGAAGTCGGCCTCGCCGCGCGGCAGCGGCGGCGCCACCCCCTGGAGCTCCCGGCGCAGCGCCCACCAGGCCTCGCCGTACCGCGCGGGCGGCGTCTTGCCGGAGAAGACGTCCCAGCGCCAGCGGTCGACCAGCAGGCCGAAGGGCAGGAAGGCCACCTTCTCGAGCGCCATGGCCATCTGCACGTTGAGCGTCCCCTCGGCGTCCCGGGGCACCTCGGCGAGCAGGCCGACCCGCTTCAGGTAGGCCGGCGTGATGGAGAGCGCGATGGCGTCGCCGATGGCCTCGTGGAACCCGTCGTTGGCCCCGTCCTGGAAGAGGACCGGGAGGTGGGCGTAGGCCCGCTGGTAGTAGTTGTGGCCGAGCTCGTGGTGGATGGTGGTGAGGTCCTCGCCCGTCGGCTTGATGCACATCTTGATGCGCAGGTCGGACGACCAGGTCACGTCCCAGGCGCTGGCGTGGCAGACCACCTCGCGGTCGCGCGGCTTCACGAGCATGGAGCGGGTCCAGAAGGTCTCGGGCAGCGGGGCGAAGCCGAGGGAGGAGAAGAAGGCCTCGCCGAGCCTGACCATCCGCACCGGGTCCCAGCCCTGCGCCGCCAGGGCCCCGTCCACCTGGGCGCCGCTCCGGCCCGGGAAGGGGGTCAGCTCCTGCTCGAGGTTGCCCCACTCCTGGGCCCACATGTTGCCGAGGAGCTGGGCCGGGATGGGCGCGCCGTCCGGCACCCGCTCCCGCCCGTGGCGCGCCTGGAGTCGGGCCCGGGCGTAGCAGTGGAGCTGCCGGTAGAAGGGCTGGACCTCGGCCCAGAGCCGGTCGGTCTCGGCCCGGAGCTCGGCCGGCGTCATGTCGTAGCCGGAGCGCCAGAGCTCGCCCAGGTCGGCGAAGCCGAGCTCGCGGCTCCCCTCGTTGCCCAGCTCGACCAGCCGCGAGTAGAGCGGCCGCATCTCCCGCGCGGTGGCGTGCCAGCCGGCCCAGGCCGCGGTGAGCTCGTCCCAGTCGCGGCTCTTGCGCAGGACCTCCTCGAGGTCGCCGAGGTCGCGGCACCGCGCCGGGTCGGCGGCCTGGCCCGTGTCCCCTGGGGCCCGGCTTGGGGCCGGGCCCGCGGCCGCCGGGCACCACTTCCCCTTGCCGTAGAGCCCCTCCAGCCGGGCGGCGAGCGAGGCCAGCTCGGCGCGCCGGGCCGGGTCGCTCGGGGCCGGGAGCGTCTGCGCCAGCCGGAGCAGCCGCAGCTTGCGCCGCGCCGCCGGATCGGTGGCGGTCGCCTCGAAGGCGACCGCCGCCTTGGAGGCGGCCGAGCGGTAGGCCAGCAGGTCCTCGTTGAGCGCCGCGGCGTTGGCCTCGGTGTCGTCGGTGATGTCGGTGGCCTGGATCCAGGCGGCCCGTGACTGGCGGACCAGGAGCCGGCGCAGCTCGGCGTCCACGCCGTCGAGAAAGGCGGCCGCCTGTGTGGCGGTGGGCGGAGGCGGCGCAGGCGGGGCGGAGGCCTGGGGTGCAGCGAGCCAGGCCGCCGCCAGGAGCGGGGCGAGCAGCATCGGAGGATCCTTCCTGCGTGGCGGGGCCGCCGGCCCCGGTGCGGCCTACGCGCCCCGGCGATCGTTGGCGAAGGAGTTCGCGTGATCGCGAGGCTCCTCGCCGACGTGGAAGAGCGAGCACTTCTCGCAGGACCAGCTGTCCCAGTCGCACTTCACGGCGACGTCGAGGCAGCCGTCGTAGTTGAAGCAGTAGAGGTTGCGATGGCCGGAAACGACGGTCTCGGACCTGATCAGTTGAGCGAGCGGGGAGGGATTGGGCTGGAAGGTCACGGGAACTCCCTGTTCGGCCACGGGGAACGGGAATGGCGACGATGTAGGCAAAGGTGCCGCCGTCGGGGGCCCCGAGGAAATCCCCATTTAGGATGACTACCCTAGACCCCCGCCACGACTGGATGAATGGCCTGCGGCGAGAGGTCGCGATAAGAGTCGGCCATGTCCAAGGTCATGTCCGGCACCGCCGGCCGCACCGCCGGCGGCACCACCGACACCACCTGCACCGGCTGCGACCTGCTCGCCGGGAGGCGCCAGGTGCCAGGGGGAATCCTCCTCCGGGCCAGCGGCTTCGCGCTCCACGCCCTGGACGGCCCATCGCCGCTGCCGGGCTGGCTGGTCCTGACCGCCGAGCAGCACTGCCGCGCCGTCTACGACCTGCCGGCCGCCGCCGCCGAGGGGCTCGGCCCGCTGGTCCGCCGCGTCATGCGGGCCCAGCTCGCGGCGCTCGGCGCGGAGCACGTCTACCTCTTCGCCATCGGCGACGTGCTCGAGCACGCCCACCTCCACCTGGTGCCGCGCTTCGCCGGGACCCCGGCGCGCCTGCGCGGCCGCGGCGCCTTCGAGGCCCAGCCGGGCGACGCGCAGCCGCACGAGGCGCTGGCCATGGCGGCGGTGGCGGTGGGGAAGGCGCTGGCGATCTGATCCGCCCTACGCTGTAATCGCGGGGTGCAGGCCGACCAGCCGTACCACAGCCCCGCTCGCTGGAAGCCCGCGCCCGGACCTCCCGCCAGCCTGGCCCGGCTGGCCCCGCTGGCGTTCATCGGCCTCGCCTTCGCGCACAACCTCCAGCTGAGCTGGCTGAAGTGGGGCAACCTCGTCGTGGACGGAGGCCGGGAGCTCGAGCTCCCGCTCCGGATGCTCCGCGGCGACTCGGCCTACGTCCAGGTCAGGAACATCTACCCGCCGCTGGCCCCGGCGCTCAACAGGCTGCTGTTCCAGGCCTTCGGCGTGCACCTCGACGTGCTCCTCGGCGCCGGCCTCCTGAGCGCGGCGGCCATGGCCGCGGCGCTCTACGCCGTGGGCCGCGAGTTCCTGGCGCCGGCCGCGGCGACGCTCGTGACGGTCGCCTTCCTCTACATCTGCGCCTTCGCCCACCTGGTCGGCAACCCGGCCTTCACCTTCGCCTTCCCGTACGCTTACGCCGCCACCTACGGGACGCTCACGGCCACGCTGAGCCTCCTCTTCCTCCTCCGTCACGTCCGGCTCCGCTCGGGGACGGCCCTGGCGGTCTCCCTGCTGTTCGCCGTGGCGGCCTGCTCCACGAAGCTCGAGGCGGCGGCGGCGGTCCTCGCCTGCCACGGCACGTTCCTGCTGGCCGGGGCCTGGACCCGGGGGCTCGGCCGCACGGCCGGACTCCTCTACGGCGCCGCCGCCGCGGCCCTGGCCGCCGTCTACGGCGCGCTCTACCTCCAGGCGGGTCCCGCGCTCTGGAGCGACAACCTCGCCGCCGTGGCCAACCCCGGCTCCCACCGCTACTGGCTCGTCACCTCCGGCCTCTTCGACCTCCGCGACTCGATCCGGCAGGTGCTCCTCTCGGCCGCCCTGGTCCTGGGCAGCGCGCTCTCGGCGTCGCTCGCGGGGTGGGTGCTCGACCGTCGTCCCTCGGGGCGCTGGCCTGGCGCCGCCGCGGTCGGCGCCCTGGGCGCAGCGGTCCTCGCCGCCTACCTGGCCGTCCCCCCCACCCTGCCCTTCCGCCTGCTCCCGCTGCTCACGGCCGGAAGCCTGGCCGGGCTGGGCGTGACCTGGCTCCGCAGGCCGGAGCGGCGGGCCGAGGTGCTGCCGGGCCTGCTGCTCTGGGCGTTCGTGGCCGGCTGCCTCTCCCGGATCCCGCTGCGCGCCATCCCGCACCACTACGGCTTCTTCCTCCTCCCGGTGCCCATCCTGGCCATGGCCGTCCTGCTCTACCGCGACCTGCCGGCCTGGTGGGGCCGGGGCGGCTGGTCCCGGGCCTGCCACCAGGCCGTGGCGACCGGCCTCCTCGCCGGGGCCGCCGCCGGGTGCTTCGTCGTCTCCAGGGAGGCCTACCGGCGCCACGACCACCCGGTGGAGACGCCTCGCGGCAAGCTCCTCCTCGCCGGGGACGGCCTCGAGTCCGAGGTGATCGGCACCCTGTCGCGCTTCCCACCCGAGACCACCGTGCTCACCGTGCCCCACGGGGCCGGGCTCACCTTCATGAGCGGACTGCGGAGCATCGACGGCACCTTCAGCTACCTGCCCCTCGACCTCCACGGCCGCTACGCGGACGAGGAGCTGGTCCGGCGCTGGAGCGCGAGCCCGCCGGATCTGGTCTGCCTCCAGCGCATGGACATGCTCGAGTTCGGCTTCAGGGGCTTCGGCCTGGACTACGGCCAGGCCGCCTCCGCCTGGATCGAGCGCCACTACGTCGCGTTCACCGACCCGAGGGCGCGCATCGTGGTGCTGCGCCGGCGCCAGGGCGCGTCGCCCTGAGACGCGGCGGCGCAAGCCCTCGAGGGCATCCGCCGCGACGGGCCAGCCGTGGATCGATCGCCGCGCCGCTACGGCAGCAGCGCCTCGAACCCCTCCCGGAAGCTCGGGTAGCGGAGCTTCACGCCGAGCGCCTCCCGGCTCCAGGTCGAGTCGATGCGCCGGTTGGCGCCGCCGGGGGACGGCGTCACCCCGCGCGGCGGCTGCATGCCGAGCTGGCCGGCCACCCAGGTCACCACCTCGCGGCGGCGGGGCGAGTCGGCGTCGCTCCCGTGGTAGGTGGCCCCGGGGGCGCCGCGGTCGAGCGCCGCCAGCACGAAGGCCACCGCGTCCTCCTGGTGGCACAGGTTCATGTAGGCCTCGTCGCCCGGGCCGAGCGCCATGAGGCCGCGGGCCACCCGGTCCACCAGGCCGATCCGCCCGGGGCCGTAGAGCCCGGAGAAGCGGATGACGGCGGTGCGCAGGCCGCCGGGCTGGGAGGCCCCCAGCACCAGCCGCTCCGCCTCGACCAGGATCTCCCCCTCCGGGCCGGAGGGGGCCACCGGCGTGGACTCCCGCACCAGCGTGCCGTCCGACTGGCCGAAGACGCGGGTCGAGCCGGTGTAGACGAGGGCCCGCGCCCCGCCGCGGCGGGCCGCCTCGAGGAGCGTCCGGTTGGCCGTGAGGTAGGCCTCCCGGTACCCTTCCGGCGAGTCGGCCGCCGCCGACTGGCAGGCCACCACCGCGTCGGCCGCCGGGAGCCGCGCCGCGGCCTCCGGGGCGGCGAGGTCGAGCGCCAGCGGCTCGATGCCGTGCGCCGCCAGCGCCGCCGCCCGCCCCGGGTCGCTGCGGACGCCGGTCACCCGATCGCCGCGGGCCACCAGCGCCCGGCCCACCGCCGTCCCCAGCCATCCACACCCTGCGATGAGCACGTGCATCCCAGCCTCCCGGCTCCGACCTGAACCCGCTTCGATCCCCGGCCCCGTCCCGGGCCGCAGCCGAGACCCTACCCCTTGGCCAGCGCCGCCGACACCATGGCCCGCGCCTCCTCCTGGATCCGCCCCAGGTGCGCCTCGTCGCGGAACGACTCCGCGTAGATCTTGTAGACGTCC
>Ga0209261_10000448_pt1 | contig 11124 bp, 12 predicted proteins | sample DOMMetBare1Fresh_FD_187470 | JGI IMG/M metagenome (GOLD analysis project Ga0209261, IMG submission 187470) | Wetland sediment microbial communities from St. Louis River estuary, USA, under dissolved organic matter induced mercury methylation -... | ecosystem: Environmental > Aquatic >...
CGACCCGCCACGGCCGCCGGGCTCCACGCCGCAGCCCGCCAGGAGCATCGCGACGGCCAGTGCCGCCAGGCACCGCATCCGCTCGTCCGCTACCAGGCCGCCGCGCACCGCGGGCGATCATAGGCGCCGGCGGGTCCGCGTCGTCATTCGCGGTTAGGGTTCGCGCGTGCGGTTCGGGATCCTCACGGCCGGCGGCGACTGCCCGGGACTGAACGCGGTGATCCGCGCATCGGGTCGGCGGCTGCTCGAGCACGGCCACCAGCCGGTCGGGCTGCGGGCCGGCTTCCGCGGCCTCGCCGAGCGCGACCACGTCGTGCTGAACCACCGCTCGCTCTCGGGGATCCTGCATCGCGGCGGGACGATCCTCAAGACCTCGAGCTACAACCCGTTCCGCGAGCCCGACGGGGTCGAGAAGGTGCGCGCGGCGCAGGCGGCCGATCCGCTCGACGGGATCATCGCGATCGGCGGCGAGCACACGATGATGATCGCGGGCCGCGTCTCCGAGGAGGTCGGCCTGCCGGTCGTGGGCGTGCCGAAGACGATCGACAACGACGTCGTCGGCACCGACTACACGTTCGGCTTCGACACGGCCGTGCAGATCGCAACCGACGCCATCGATCGCCTGCACACCACCGCGCAGTCGCACGATCGCGTGATGGTCGTCGAGGGCATGGGGCGCAACAGCGGCTGGATCGCGGTGTTCGCCGGCATCGCGGGCGGCGCCGACGGCATCGTGATCCCGGAGCTCGAGCTGACCGTCGAGGAGCTCGCCGAGGGGATCGAGCGCCGCCACAGCTTCGGCAAGAGCTTCTCGATCATCGTCGTCGCCGAAGGCGCCGAGCTCGCCTTCGCCTCCGGCGAGAATCGCGTCGTGCGCGCCTCGGAGGAGACGGACGAGTACGGCTACCCGCGCCTGGGCGGGATCGGGCACGCGCTCGCGCGCGAGCTCGAGGCGCGCACGGGGTTCGAGATCCGGGTCACGACCCTGGGCCACCTCCAGCGCGGCGGGACGCCGACCTCCACCGATCGGCTGCTCGCGACGCGCTACGGGGTCAAGGCCGCCGACATGGCGATGCAGGGCGAGTTCGGCCGGATGGCCGCGCTGCACGGCACGGAGATGACGAGCGTCTCGTTCGACGAGGTCACGGGCGTCAAGACCGTCGACCTCCGCTACCTCGAGCTCGCGCGGACCTTCTTCACCTGAGTCCCTCCGGAGCGGAGCGGGCAGCGCACGCCGGCGGCGGCAGGTCGGCGACGCGGCATGGCCGCAGCGCAGGTCCGCGGCTGGCGGAGACGCGCGCGGTCAGTCGCGGTGGCCCGGCAGCAGCGGCTTCGCGATCCGCAGCGCGAGCACGACGACCACCATCACGAGCGGGATCAGGATCGCGTCGAGCGACTTGACGTCCATGGCCCAGAGCACGATCCAGATGGTCGCGCCGGCGATGACGGTGAGCAGCAGCCCCATGGGCGGCGGATCCTAGCCGAGCGCGCGGGCGAAGGCGGCGACGAGCTCGCGCGCGGCGGCCGGCGGGTCCTGCGCCTCGGCGACCGCGCGCACGAGCCTGCTGCCGACGATCACGCCGCGGGCGCCCGCGTCGGCCGCCGCGCCTGCCTGCTCGGGCGTCGAGATGCCGAAGCCCAGCGCGACCGGGACCGCGCTGCTCGCCGCGGCGCGGCCGATCAGCTCGGCGAGGTCGCCGTCCACGGCGCTGCGCTCGCCCGTCGTGCCAGTCAGCGCGACCGTGTAGAGGAAACCACGGGCGCGGCGGCCGATCTCGGCGAGGCGGTCCGCGGGCGTCGTCGGCGCGACGAGCGGCACCAGCGCGAGGCCGCGGGCGTCGCAGGCCGCGAGCAGCGCGGGGGCCTCCTCGAGCGGGAGGTCCGGCACGATCACGCCGCATGCGCCCGCGGTCACGAGCGCCTCGGCGAACGGCTCGAGCCCGCGCGCGAGCACGATGTTGGCGTAGCACATGACCACGACCGGGATCCGCGCGCTGAGCGCGCGCGCGACCTCGAGCACGCCGTCGAGCGTCGCGCCGGCGGCGAGGGCCGCGGCGCCCGCGGCCTGGATCACCGGGCCGTCGGCGAGCGGGTCCGAGAACGGGACGCCGAGCTCGATCAGGTCAGCGCCGGCGTCGGCGTAGGCCTCACCGATCGCCAGCGAGGTCGGGAGGTCGGGGAAGCCGCCCATCAGGTAGGGCATCAGGGCCGCGCGCCGCGGCGAGTCCGCGAAGGCGGCGGCGATGCGCTCGATCCCGGTCACGCGTCGAGGTCGATGCGGATCGTGAGGAGATCGGTCCCGAACGCGCGCACGGCGAGCGCGGTGAGCTGCCTCATCCCGCGCATCTTGCGCTGGCGCGCGCGCGGGTCGTCCGCGTCGAGCACGTGCGCGACGCCATCGCGCCAGCGACCGCGAGCCCGCACGCGAACGCGCGGCTGCGCCTCGAGGTTGCGCACGTAGGCCGCGGCGCGCCCGTGCTCGGCGACGATCCAGAAGGTGCCGGTCGCGGGGTCGAGCCCGTCGCTTACCGGCGTGCGGCGCCGTTGACCGCTGACCCGCCCGGTGGTCTCGAGCAGCGCGACGCCCGGCACGGGGAGTCCGAGCTGCAGGGCCGCGCGGACTGGTCGATTGAGCGCGTGGACCTGGACGGCCTGGACCACGCGACCTTTGAGCGAGCGCTCAGGCATCGTGCGCGAGGACCTCGGCGAGGTCCTTGTCGCCACGGCCCGAGAGGCAGATCAGATCGAGCTCGCTGTCCGCGTTGGCGAGCGCCCAGGCGAACGCGTGGGCCGTCTCGAGCGCCGGGATGATGCCCTCGAGCGCCGCGACGCGACGGAAGGCCGCGAGCGCCTCGGCGTCGGTCACGGCGACGTAGCGCGCGCGGCCGGTGTCGCGCAGGTGCGCGTGCTCGGGGCCGGAGCCCGGGTAGTCGAGGCCGGCGGAGACCGAGTGCGCCTGGGCGATCTGGCCCTCGGCGTCCTGCATCACGGCCGAGAGCGAGCCGTGCAGCACGCCGGCTCGACCGCCGACCGTCAGCGGGGCACCGTGGTGGCCCGAGTCGAGCCCCTCCCCCGCCGCCTCGACCCCGATCAGCTCAACGCCGGCGTCGTCGATGAACGCGGCGAAGGCCCCGATCGCGTTCGACCCGCCGCCCACGCACGCGATCACGCGCTGGGGCAGCCGGCCCTCGCGCTCGAGCAGCTGCGCGCGCGCCTCGTCGCCGATCACGCGCTGCAGGTCGCGGACGAGCGCCGGGTAGGGCGCGGGCCCGACGGCCGAGCCGATGATGTAGTGCGTCGTGGCGACGTTCGTCACCCAATCGCGGATCGCCTCGGAGGTCGCCTCCTTGAGCGTGCGCGCCCCGGCCTCGACCGCGGACACCGTCGCGCCCAGCAACCCCATCCGCTCGACGTTGGGGCGCTGCCGGCGCATGTCCTCGGCGCCCATGTAGACGACGCACTCGAGCCCCAGCAGCGCGCAGGCCGTCGCGGTCGCCACGCCGTGCTGGCCGGCCCCGGTCTCGGCGATGACCCGGCGCTTGCCCATCCGGACCGCGAGCAGCGCCTGGCCGAGCGCGTTGTTGATCTTGTGCGCGCCGGTGTGGAGCAGGTCCTCGCGCTTGAGGTAGACGGGATGGCCGGCCGCCTCGCTGAGCCGCCGCGCCCGGTAGAGCGGCGTCGGCCGCCCGGCGAAGTCGCGCAGCAGCAGCTCGAGCTCGGCGCGGAACGCCGGGTCGGCGCGCGCGTCGAGCCATGCGAGCTCGAGCTCGGCGAGCGCGGGCATCAGCGTCTCGGGCACGTACTGGCCGCCGTAGCGGCCGTAGCGGTGCGCGAGCGCCGCGGGATCCGAGCTCGCCGGCGCGCTCACGCGACGGCCTCGGGCGCCGGGGCGTCCCCGCGGGGCTCGGGCTCCGAGCTGGTGGCGGCCGCCGGGGCGTCCCCGCTGGGCTGGGGCTCGGGGCTGGTGGTGGCCGCCGGGGCGTCCCCGGGGGGCTCGGGCTCCGGCGCGGTGGCCGCCACGGCCGCGAAGAACGCGCGCAGCCGGTGCGGGTCCTTGACCCCGGGCGTGGCCTCGATGCCGCTGGCCACGTCGACGGCGAACGGGCGCGTGGCCGCGATCGCGGCGGCGACGTTGTCCGGCCCCAGGCCGCCGCTGAGGATCAGGGGGATGCGCGAGCGCCGCCCGCGCAGCGCCGCCCAGTCGAACGACTCCCCCGTCCCTCCGCGCAGCGACGCCGCGTGGCCGTCGACGAGGTGGAAGTCGGTGTGGAACGCGGCGAGCGCCTGGACGTCGGCCGGCCCGCGGACCTGAACCGCCTTGATCGTCCGGCAGCCCGTGCGGCGGGCGGCCTCGGCGCAGTACGCCGGCCCCTCGTCGCCGTGGAGCTGGAGCAGCGTGAGGCCGCGCTCGTCGGCTGCGCGAGCCAGGTCGTCGAGCGGCTCGTTCACGAACACGCCGACGACCTCGCAACGCCGCTTGAGCGCCGCGGCGATCGCGACCGCGTCCTCGGGCTCGCAGCGCCGCGGCGAGGGCCGGTGGAAGATGAGCCCGACGGCCCAGGCGCCGAGGTCGGCCGCGAGCTCCGCGTCCTCGAGGCGCGTGACGCCGCAGATCTTCACGTGGGGCGCGCCGGCGGACACCCCGCACATCGTACGGACCGGGCGTGCGCCTACTGCGGCGCCTGGGCCGGGCGGTTGGCGAGCGTCACGTCGACCGACTTGGACTTCCCGTTGCGAAGCACCTCGACGGTCACCTTGTCACCCGGCTTGTGCTTCGAGACCAGGGCGCCGAGCCCCGCGGTGTCCCTGACCGTCTCGCCGCCGAGCTTGCGGATCACGTCGCCGCCGAGGTCGACCTGCGCGCCGTCGACCGTCACGGGCGTGTCGCCCGCCCGCAGCCCCGCCTTCTCCGCGGGCCCGCCCGGGGTCACCGCGGTGATCAGCGCGCCGTTCGGGACGTCGATCCCCAGGCGGCGCAGCGCGGGCGTGATGTCCGTCGTCGACACGCCGAGGTAGGCGCGTTTGACGTCCCCCTGCTTGAGCTTCGGCAGCACCTGCTTGGCGGTGTCGATCGGCACGGCGAAGCCGATCCCGACGTTGCCGCTGCTGCCGCCGCCGGTCTCGATCTGCGAGTTGATGCCGATCACGCGGCCGGCAGCGTCGAGCAGTGGCCCGCCGGAGTTGCCCGGGTTGATCGCCGCGTCGGTCTGGATCACGTTGCTGATCGTGAAGTCGTTGGGCGCGCGGATCTGGCGCTGGAGCGCAGAGATGACGCCGGTCGTGAGCGTCCGGTCGAGCCCGAAGGGGTTGCCGATCGCGATCGCCGGATCGCCGACCTGGACGGCCTTGGAGGAGCCGAGGGTCAGCGGCGCGAGCTTCAGCCCGCTCGGATCGACCTTGAGCAGCGCGAGGTCGTTCGACGGGTCCGTGCCGACGACCTTCGCGTCGGCCGTCTTCTTGTCCTCGAACTGGACCGTGACCTTCGAGGCGCCGGCGACGACGTGGTTGTTCGTGAGGATGTTGCCGCTCGTGTCGATCACGAACCCGGAGCCGGTGGCGACCCCGCGCTGCGCCTGCGGGAAACCGAACGGCGAGGTCGACTGCTGGACCACCGTCGAGCGGATGAAGACGACGCCCGGCGCGTCGCGCTTGTAGATCTGGTTGATCGTGAGCCCGGCGTCGCTGCTCGCCGTCGCGGGCTGCGCGAGCGTCGGCTGCTGCACGACGGTCGTACGCGACTCGTCGCTCCCGACCCCGGCGATCAGGAACGCGACCGCGACGATCAGTCCGCCGAGCAGGGCGGAGACGAACGGAGAGCGGAGGATTCGCATGATCACGTTGGAGTGTGAGTTCGAGGGGTGAACACGGGCTAAGCGCGGACTGAGGCCGAGCTTAGGGCTCGGACGTGCCGTTCGCCGCCCCGGTCAGGGCGCGGCAGGCCGCCTCGAGGTCGGGCGCGCGCATCAACGACTCGCCCACGAGCACGGCGTCGACGCCGACGCGCTCGAGCTCCTCGAGCTGCTCGTGGGTCGAGAAGCCCGACTCGGACACGACCGTCTTGCCGGCCGGGACGTCCGACAGCAGCTCGTAGGTCCGCTCGACGTCGACGGAGAAGTCGGCGAGGTCGCGGTTGTTGATGCCGATCAGCTCGGCGTCGACTTCGAGCGCCGTCGCGAGCTCCTCCTCGTCGTGGACCTCGACCAGCACGTCGAGGTCCAGCGCGCGGGCCTCGCCGTGGAGCCGGGCGAGCTCGTCGGGCTCGAGCGCGGCCACGATCAGCAGGATCGCGTCGGCGCCGGCGGCCGCGGACTCGTAGACCTGGTAGGGGTCGATCACGAAGTCCTTGCGCAGGATCGGCAGCGCGCTTGCGGCGCGCGCCTCGCGCAGGTCGTCGAGCGACCCGCCGAAGTGGTCGCGCTCGGTCAGGATCGAGAGCGCCGCCGCGCCGCCGCGCTCGTAGGCGCGCACGACCTCGGCCACCGTCGCGCCCTCGCGGATCGCGCCGGCGGAGGGCGAGCGGCGCTTGTGCTCCGCGATCAGGGAGATCCCCGGCCGCGCGAGCGCCTCGGCGAACGGGCGATCCTCGTGGCGCGCCGCGACGGCGTGCTCGAGCTGCTCGAGCGGGACCTCGCGGCGGCGGCGCGCGAGGTCGTCGCGGGTCGCCTCGACGATGCGGCCGAGCACGCTCATGCCGCCGCGAGCTCCAGCGTGCGCGCGAGGTAACGCTCGAGCGCCTCGCTCGCCGCGCCGCTGTCGACGGCGTCCTGCGCCGCACGCACGCCCTCGGCGAGCGTCGCCGCCGCGCCCGCGGCGTAGATCGCCGCGCCCGCGTTGAGCACCGCGACGTCGCGCAGCGGGCCGGTCGCGCCGGCGAGGATCGCGCGCGTGGTCGCGGCGTTCTCGTCGGGCGTGCCGCCGGCGAGCGCGGCCATGTCCCCGACCGCGAGCCCGACGTCTGCGGGCGAGACGACGTAGCGCCTGATGTCGCCGTCGTCGACCTCGACGACCTGCGTTGTGCCGGAGATGCTCATCTCGTCCAACCCGTCGTCGCCGGACACTACCAGCGCCCGGACGACGCCCAGCTCCCGCAGCGCGCCGGCGATCCGGTCGATGAAGCGCGCGTCGACGACGCCGACGAGCTGCCGCGTGGCGCCCGCCGGGTTCGTCAGCGGCCCGAGGAAGTTGAAGACCGTGCGCAGGGCGAGCTCGCGCCGCACCGGCACGACGAAGCGGGTCGCGGCGTGATGCGAGGGCGCGAACATGAAGCCGAAGCCGACCTCGTCGATGCAGGCGGCGACGCCCTCGGGCGCGAGGTCGATGCGGGCGCCGAGCGCCTCCAGGACGTCGGCCGAGCCCGAGCGCGACGTCGCCGAGCGGTTGCCGTGCTTCGCGACGGCGCAGCCCGCGCCGGCTGCGATCAGGGCCGCGGTCGTCGAGATGTTGAACGTGGACCCCCCGCCGCCGGTGCCGGCGGTGTCGAGCAGGTCGGCGCGCTGCGCGTGCACGGGCGTGGCGAAGGCGCGCATCGTGCGCGCGAGCCCGGCGAGCTCATGGACGGTCTCACCCTTGGCCCGCAGCGCGATCAGGAAGGCGCCGGTCTCGATCTCGCTGGCGCGCCCGTGCATGATCTCGGCGAGCACGGCGCCGGCGTCCTGCGCGCTCAGGTCGGCGCCGCCCGCGACCGCCTCGATCGCGGCGGTGAGGACCGGGTTAGGCACGGTCGAGGAAGTTGCGCAGCAGAGCCGGGCCCGCATCGGTGAGGACGGACTCGGGATGGAACTGCACGCCCTCGGCGGGCAGCTCGCGGTGGCGCACGGCCATCACGACGCCATCGCCCGCGGCGCTGCGCTCGAGGCAGGCGGGCAGCTCCGGGTCGACGACGAGCGAGTGGTAGCGGCCCACGGTCAACGGGGATTCGAGGCCGGTGAAGATCGTCCTGCCGTCGTGCTCGATCGCCGACGCCTTGCCGTGGACGGGATGGTGGCGCACGACGCGGCCGCCGAACGCCTGCACGAGCGCCTGGTGGCCCAGGCAGACTCCGAGCGTGGGCACCCCCGCCTCCGGGAAGCGCCGCACGACCTCGAGCGAGATCCCGGCCTCGTTCGGCGTGCACGGCCCGGGCGAGACGACCACCCGGTCGGGCGCGCGCGCGAGCAGCTCGTCCACGGTCGCCGCGTCGTTGCGCACGACCTCGAGCTCGGCGCCCAGCTCCCCGAGGTACTGGACGAGGTTGTAGGTGAACGAGTCGTAGTTGTCGACGCAGAGGACGCGCAGGCTGCTCACGGCCACTCCGGCTGCTCGACCGCGAGCTCGATCGCCTGCAGCACCGCACGCGCCTTGGCCTCGGACTCGGCGAACTCGTAGTCGGGCTTGGCGTCGGCCACGGTGCCGCCGCCCGCCTGCACGTGGGCGACGCCGTCCGCGACGACGACCGTCCGGATGTGGATCGCGGTGTCGAGGTCGCCGGCGTAGGAGAGGTAGCCGACCGCGCCGCCGTAGCCGCCGCGCTTGACGGGCTCGATCTCGTCGATGATCTGCATCGCGCGGACCTTGGGCGCGCCCGAGAGCGTCCCGGCCGGCAGCACCGCGCGCAGCGCGTCGATCGCGCCGACCTCGGGGCGCAGCGTGCCCGCGACCGACGAGACGATGTGCATCACGTGGCTGTAGGTCTCGACGGCCATGAACGTCTCGACGTGGACGCTTCCGTACTCGCACACGCGGCCGAGGTCGTTGCGGCCGAGGTCGACCAGCATCACGTGCTCGGAGCGCTCCTTCTCGTCCTCGAGCAGCTCGCGGGCGATGCGCGCGTCCTCCTCGGCGTCGGCGCCGCGCGGGCGCGTACCCGCGATCGGCCGGGTCGAGACGCGGCGCCCGCTGACCGTCAGCAGCGGCTCCGGGCTCGCGCCGGCGACCTGGAAGTCGCCGAAGTCGAGGAAGTACATGTACGGGCTCGGGTTCACGGCGCGCAGCCCGCGGTAGATCGAGAAGGCCTCCACCGGGACGGGCGCCGACCAGCGCTGGGAGGGGACGACCTGGAACGCGTCGCCAGCGTGCACGTACTCAACGATCCGCGCGACCATCGCCTCGAAGCGCTCGCGCGGCATGTTCGAGGTGAAGGCCGGCATCGAGCGCCCGGGCGCCGGGGGGCGTGCGGGCCGCGGGACGGGCCCCGCGAGTTTCCAGCGGACCTCGGCGATCGCCTCGAGCGCGGCGGCGTAGGAGCGGTCGACGTCGTCGTCGGCGTAGACGTTGGCGAGCACCGTGAGCGTGTGCTTGAGGTGGTCGAAGATCACGAGCACGTCGCTCAGCATCAGGGCCATGTCCGGGAGCCCGAGCGGATCGGGGTTCGGCTCGCCGAGCGGTTCGACGGTCCGGACCAGGTCGTAGCCGAAGAAGCCGACGGCGCCGCCCGCGAACGGCGGGAGGTCGGGGTCCGGCGCCTGGTGGTAGCGCCCGACCTCCCCCGCGGCGAGCGCGTACGGGTCGCCGCCGTCGGCGAGCGACCAGCGCACGACCTTGCGCGGCCGGAAGCCGATGAACGAGTAGCGCCCGACGCGCGCGCCCTGCTCGGCGGACTCGAGCAGGAACGCCGGGCCGGCGTCGCGCAGCTTGAGGAACGCGGAGACGGGCGTCTCGCAGTCGTCGATGAAGCTGTGGCGCAGCGCGATCAGGTTGTGCTCGCGGGCGAGCGCGCGCGCCTCCTCGAGCGACGGCGTGACGCTCGGCGCGGCGGGGTCAGCGACGACGGTCATCGAGCACGCGCTCCGCGTCGGCGAGCGCGAGCCCGCGGCTGTGGAGCAGCACCGTCAGGTGGTAGATCACGTCCGCGGCCTCCTCGGCGACGCGCGCGTCGGACTCCTCGCGCGCCGCGCGGGCGACCTCCTCCGCCTCCTCCCGCACCTTCGCGCCGATCAGCGGCGGGTCCTCGAGCAGCTCGACCGTGTAGGAGCCGGCCGGTCGCTGCGCCGCACGCTCCACGAGCGTGCGCTCGAGCGCCGGCAACGCCTCGTGCGGCGCGGCCGGGACGAGCTCGCCGGCGTGGAAGCACGTGCGCTCGCCGGTGTGGCAGGCCGGGCCGGCGGGCTCGACGAGCGCGAGCAGCGCGTCGGCGTCGCAGTCGACGCGCAGCGCCCGCAGCGCCTGGGTGTTGCCGCTCGTCGCCCCCTTGTGCCAGAGCTCGTTGCGCGAGCGGCTGAAGAAGTGCAGCTCGCCGCTGGCGCGCGTGCGCGCCAGCGCCTCGGCGTTCATGTACGCAAGCGTCAGGACCTCGCCCGAGCGCCAGTCCTGCACGACGCACGGGACGAGGCCGCGCTCGTCGAATGCGATCTCGGCGTCGTCCATGTGCCGCCTGATTCTATGCGGGCGCGGCATGGCGGCCCCGTGGGACTCCGTCTGCTGGTCCGATGCGCCGGTTGTCAGATCATTGCGGCAGCGGTAGTGTCCGCGCGCTGGCGCCGGACAAGGGGAGGCGGGGGTGAGAGAGCGGTCGACACGGCCGTCGCGCACGACGCGCTTCGGGTGGCGTCTCGGAGGTGCCACCTGGCTGCTTGCTCTAGCAGGCGTCATCGGCGCCGCCTCGATCGTCGTCGCCGCGCCGGCCGCTGCGTCTGACGTCGTCGTCCCCGGCATCCAGCTCGTCACCAACGGCGACGTCAGATCGATCGTGCCGGCGGCCGACGGCACCGTGTACTTCGGCGGCTCGTTCAGCCTGGTCGGTCCGCGCACGGGCGGCGGCGTGATGCGCGATCCGGCCACCGGCGCTCCCCAAGGCTCCTGGCCAGAGGTCAACGGCACGGTTCGGGCCGCCGTTCCGGACGGGTCCGGCGGGTGGTACCTGGGCGGTGAGTTCGACTCCGTCGGCGACCAATGGCGCTCGAACCTCGCGCACGTCGGCTTCGACGGCTCCGTCGACCTGGCCTGGGACCCTGGAGCCGATGGCGCGGTGTTCGCACTGCGCCTCGACGGATCCACGCTCTATGTCGGCGGATCGTTCACCTCGATTGGCGCTCTCGACCGCAAGCGGCTCGCCGCGGTGGACGCCTCATCCGGCGTCGTTCGCGCCTGGAACCCCGGGGCGGACGAAACGGTCAGGGCTCTCGACGTGCAGGCCGGGATCGTGTACGC
>Ga0209261_10000451_pt1 | contig 11106 bp, 9 predicted proteins | sample DOMMetBare1Fresh_FD_187470 | JGI IMG/M metagenome (GOLD analysis project Ga0209261, IMG submission 187470) | Wetland sediment microbial communities from St. Louis River estuary, USA, under dissolved organic matter induced mercury methylation -... | ecosystem: Environmental > Aquatic > Freshwater...
CGGTGACGTTCACCGCGTTCCGCCTGCCGTAAGCAATCGCTCGCCGGGTGGTCTCTTCGGTAATCCCTTCTGCCGAAGAGACCACCCCAGCGTTGGTCTTCAGCCGAATCCTGGAGTCATGTGAGCACGCCACTGTCACGCCGACGGTCACGTCACGCTGTCCTGCTTGCGGTCGCCGCACTGGCGCTCGCGTCCGCCTGCACTGACTCCCTCCCGAGCACACCCGTCGGCGGAGCAGCATCCTCGGAGGTCACACCCGTGTCCAGTGCCCAGCCCACGGGATCGCAGCAACCGACGTCATCAGCGACGGCCGAACCGACTTCGGGCGCATCCCGTTCCACCGCGTCCGGCTCGGCCGCATCCACCTCGGCGTCCAGGGCTTCCGCGGCGGCGTCGTCCAAGGCTGATTCTGGTGCCGCCAGCGCGGCCCTTCCACGCCATGGCGTGAAGAGCTGGATCTACCAGCTGCAGGACTATCGGAACGGGAAGCTCGACGCGATCGCGGCCTCACCGCACGACCTCGCGGTGATCGACCTGGCGCGAGACGCGCACCTGGACTACTTCCGCGCCGACGAGCTCGCTGCGCTGCATGGTCGCGGCAAGACGGTGCTGGCCTACTTCGAGATCGGCAGCCTCGAGGACTTCAGGCCGGAGTACCCGAAGATGAACGCCGAGCCGTCGTCGCTGCTGCTGAACAAATGGCCGTCCTGGCCGAACGAATACTTCGTGCGCTACTGGGAAGCACGCTGGTGGGACGAGGTGATTCGCCCGCGCGTCGACCAGGCGCTGCGTGCCGGCTTTGACGGCGTGTACATGGACACACCGCTGGCCTACGAGGAGCTCGACCTTGCTCTCGTCCCCGGCTACACCCGGGACGAGCTCGCACGCGAGATGGTGGCGCTGATCGTCAAGATCAGCAAATACGCCAAGGCGAAGAGGCCCGGCTTCCTGATCTTCCCGCAGAACTCTCCCGAGCTGCGCCAGTATCCCGGATACACTCCAGCCATCGACGGCATCGGCATGGAGGAGTTGTTCTTCTCGGCGACCGACCAGCCCTGCACCGAGGACTACTGCGCCGAGAACCTCGCCGAGACGAAAGCCTTGCGCGCCGCGGGCAAGACGGTGCTGGCGGTCGACTATGCCGTCAAGCCCGCCAACATCGCGTCCGCCTGCGCGGCTTACCGAACGTACGGCTTCGTCGGCTACATCGGCGACCGGGAACTGAACCGGATCCGCCCAGCCTGTTGACCGGCCCTGCGCGGAGCGCGCCGAGGTCCGGGGCAACCCACGTGGTGGCTCAGGCATCGGTCGAGGCGGGGTGATCAGCTGCCTGACCTCCCCACGGACCGGTCCTCGGCGACCTTGTGGGCGATCTTCCAGCGTCCGTCCGTGCCGTCGGAGCCGTCCGCCGGCTCCACGTCCTGCCCGGCGACCAGGGCCAGCAACGCCACCCGGCTCGGACTCCTCCGGGGTGATCTCGCCCTCCGCCAACGCGTTCACCACTGCGATGGCGTCGTTGACCAGCGCCGAGACCAGGCCGTCCTTGGCGTCGGGGTCCTCCCACTCGATCCGCGGTTTGCCGACCGTGGAGTAGTCATGCCCGTGCACACCGCGGTCACCAGGTCCGCCGCGCCGGGCACCACCCGGGCCACCCGAGGGACCGCGGCGATCAACTGGGTGAGGAACGCGAACATGCTGCCCGGGTCGACCAGATGCCCGGCCACGCTCACGGCGTCCAGAAACGTACGGTCCATGCCCTCGCGCCCCTGCATCAACCCGAACGCTCGTATCAGCACAAACCAGGAGATACGCGACACGCATCATTCAGCGGCCTCATAGGCGAGATTCACTGGCACAGCCTGTCGGCGAGCGCGATGAGGGTCGGGCCGAGCGGCGCGTCGACACGCACGGTTGCCTCGCCGTCCCCGCGGGTGGGTCCGAGGGTGACGATCGCCACCGGGATGCCGCGCGCCGCGGCGCGACGGACGAAGCGATACCCCGACATCACCGCGAGCGAGGAGCCCAGCACCAGCAGCGCCGGCGCCGCGTCGGTGAGCGCGAAGCACCCGGCGACCCGTTCCTTGGGCACCGAATCGCCGAAGAAGACCACATCGGGCTTGAGCGTGTCCCACCCGCAGCTCAGACACAGCGGGACGACGAACCGCGCGACATCCACCTCGTCCAGCCGCACGTCGCCGTCCGGGCGGATCTCGTCCCCGTTCACCAGGAAGCCCGGGTTGTCGCGGTGCATCCGCGCGTCGAGATCGGTGCGGCTGCTGCGCTCGCCGCAGGTCAGGCAGACCACGGTGCGCAGCGCCCCGTGGAGTTCGACGACCGGCGCACTGCCGGCGGCCTGATGCAGACCGTCCACGTTCTGGGTGATGACCGGGCCGAGCAGTCCCGCGTGCTGCAGCCGCGCCACCGCCCGGTGACCGGCGTTGGGCCGCACCGCGGCCATCCGTTGCCAGCCGACGAACGAGCGGGCCCAGTAGCGCCGCCGGGCGGCGGAGGAGGTGAGGAACTCTCCGTACTGCATCGGGGTGACCCGGCGCGTGCCGTCCGGGCCGCGGTAATCGGGGATGCCGCTGTCGGTGCTCATCCCGGCCCCGGTCAGGACCAGGACGCCACCGGACACGACGCACCGCGCGAGCAGCTCGGTCAGTGCCCCGAGAGTCGCTTCGTGGTCCGGGCGGTGCGGTCGATCGGCAGACGTCCAGCGAAGCAGTCGCCGATCGACCGCTCTGCTCGGACCTCTACCGACAGTCGCCTCAGCCACGCCGTCCCCGCCGGGCGCGCAGGTAGTCGTGGACGACGTAGCTGCCGAGCCGATCCAGCGACGGGGTGAACACCCGGCCACCGTTGCGCCGGGCGACCGCGTCCATGAACCGGACCAGTCCGGGGTCCTCGCCGAGCATGAACACGTTGATGGCGGCACCGTAGCGGGTCAGCGCGTCCACCTCGCCGACGGTAGCGGTGATCGTCTCGCGGGTGGGTGGCCAGCTGAACATCGCCTGGCCGCCGGGGCCGAGGTGGGCGGTGGGCTCGCCGTCGGTGACCACGAGGACGACGCTCTCGCCGTCCGGGTGGCGGCGCAGGTGCCGGCCCGCCAGGTGCAGGGCGTGGTGCAGGTTGGTGCCCTGCACGAAGTCCGGCTCGACAGCGGCCAGCTCGGCCACCGACAGGGGCGCCGCGTGGCGGCCGAAGCCGATGATCTGCAAGGCATCCTGCGGGAACCGGGTGGCGATCAGCTGGGCCAGGGCGAGGGCGGTCTGCTTCATCGGGCCCCACCGGCCCTCGGCCACCATCGAGTAGGACAGGTCCACGCACAGGGCGACCGTGGCCGTGGTCCGGCGCTCGGTCTCGATCACCTCGAAGTCCTCGACCTGCAGCCGGACGGCGGTCGGGCGGGCCGCCCGCTCGGGGACTGCCTCGCTGGACGTCCCTTCCGCGAGCATCCCGCCCGGCCGTGCCCCGCGGCGAACGGCGTTGCCGACCGTGCGCACGACGTCCAGCGGCTGGCTGTCGCCGAACTCCCAGCCGCGCGAGGCGCCGGTGGGCTCGCCGGCCGCGCCGGCGTCCCGCTGGTCGTGCTCGCCCCGCCCACCCGGGGAGAGGTGCTCGAACACCCGGTTCAGCGCGGTCTGGCCGAGCCGTCGCAGCGCCTTGGGGGTCAGGGTCAGCCCGTCGGCGCTGCCGGTCAGCCACCCCTGCCGGATCAGTTCCCGTTCCAGCTGCTGCGCCTCGCGCACATCCTGGGCGGCGCCGGCGCCCAGGGTGCGCTCGACCGCCTCGACGTCGATGTCGTCCAGCGTGGCGCCGGGATGGTCCTGGCCGAGGGCGTCGATCAGGTCGTCGAGGTCGGCGAGGTCGGCCAGCGCCTCGGTCGCCTCGCCGTATCCGAGCGGGTTCTGGCCCTGCATCCGCTCGCTGCTCTGCCAGCCCAGGTCCGGGCGCAGAGCGCGCAGCGAGGCGTTCAAGGCGGCCATCTGCTGGGCCAGCTCGCCGTCCCCGAGCGCCTGGGCCATCAGCGAGGACAGCTCGGCTCGCTGCTCGGGGGAGAGCGAGTTCAGCAGCCGCTGCCCGGCTGCGGCCTGGCGGGCGAGGGAGTCGATCAGTTCCTCGACGTTCTGCGGGTCGTCGGGGAACATCGCCCCGTGCTTCGCCATGAAGTCGGCGAACTCCTGGGTGGTGTCCTCGCCCCGGGAATGCTTGTCGAGCAACGAGTTCAGGTCGCGCAGCATGTCGGTCAGGGCCAGGTTGGCGCCGGGGGAGTTCATCCCCGACAGCGCCTCCCGCAGCCCTCGGAACTGGGAGTCGAGCACCTCGCTGCGCAGTTCGTCGAGCACCTGTTGGTACAGCTGGCGGGCCTCGGGCGAGGTCCACTGGTAGTCGGCCAGATGGCGCACCGCCGCCGCCGTCGAGCGGGGCAGGGCGTCGAGCCGGGTCTCGGCGAACCGGGCGTCCATCGCCCGCGGATCGTCGGGCGAGATCGCCTGCAGCGCATCGCGTTCGGTGGCCACCGCCTGGTCCAGCAGGGACGCCGCCCGGGTCAGCGCGCCGTCCCAGCGTCCGCGTCGAGCGGTCTCCCGTCGCATCCGCCGGGCCCGCGCGCGCAGGTCCTCGAGCCCGGCCGGTCGGCGTCCGTCGGAATCGGGCAGCCCCCGCCGCAACAGGTCGCGCAGCGCCTGACGCAGGCTGTCGCCCTCGAGCATCCGCTCACCGAGCGCGTCGAGGGCGCGGCGGACGTCGTACGGCGCGGCCAGCGGGTCGGGCCCGCCGCGCCACGGCCCGTAGCGATGCCGCCGCATCCGCATCAGACGTCGCCGCGCCTCGGACGGTCACCGAAGCCGCCACCGTCGAACCCGCCGCCTGTGCCGCCATCCCTGCCGCCGTACAGCACCCGGCCATCGTCCAGCACGTCCTTGGCCAGCCGCCGGGTCAGGTGCAGCCCCTCGAGCGCGAACTCGATCGCGCTGGCGGCATGCGCCGGGGTCGGCATCTCCTGCATACCGAGCCGCTGCAGGACGGCGGCCAGCGACGGCACTCGCTCGAACTGGCCGAGCAGGTCGATCGAGCGCACGCCGTCCCCGGCCACCACCCCGTTGTCCGCCGCGATCGCGACCAGGTCGTTCAGATCGAGCCCGCCGAGCCGGCGCCGCCAGGTCTCGGCCGTCGCACGGCGCAACAGGTGGTCGAGCAGCTCGATCTCACGGCCCTCGCCGTCCGCCTCGAACTCGACCTTGCCGCGAAGCGTCGCGGTGATCGACTCGGTGTCGCTGATCCGGGCCACGACCCGGTGGACGGCGCCGTCGCTGCCCGCCAGCTCCCCGAGAAGCGCAGCGCGACGCAGGGCGGCGGCGGCCACGGTCTCGGCGCCGGCGATCGCGAACCGGGCCGAGACACCGGACCTGCTGTCGACCGAGGGGCAGTCACGGACGGCGTGGGTGAACACCGCGAGCACCTCGAGCAGGTGCTCGGGCACCTCGGCCACCAGGTCGGCCTCCTGGCGGACCAGCGACACCTCGCCCTCGACGTCCAGCGGGTAGTGGGTGCGGATCTCGGCGCCGAAGCGATCCTTCAGCGGGGTGATGATCCGGCCGCGGTTGGTGTAGTCCTCCGGGTTGGCGCTGACCACCAGCAGGAGGTCCAGCGGCAGCCGCAGCACGTAGCCACGGACCTGGACGTCGCGTTCCTCGAGCACGTTGAGCAGGCCGACCTGGATCCGCTCGGCCAGGTCGGGCAGCTCGTTGACCGCGAAGATCCCCCGGTGCATCCGGGGGACCAGGCCGAAGTGGATCGTCTCGGGATCGCCGAGGGTGCGTCCCTCGGCGACCTTGATCGGGTCGACGTCGCCGATCAGGTCCCCGATCGAGGTGTCCGGCGTGGCCAGCTTCTCGGCGTAGCGGTCCGCGCGGTGCACCCAGGCGACGGGCAAGTCGTCCCCGAGGTCGCGCGCGCGGGCCCGCGAGGCCGGGGTGATCGGGTCGTAGGGGTGCTCGTGCAGCTCGGCGCCGGCGATCACCGGGGTCCATTCGTCGAGCAGGCCGACCAGCGTGCGGATCAGCCGGGTCTTGCCCTGGCCCCGTTCGCCGAGCAGGACGACGTCGTGACCGGCGAGCAGGGCCCGCTCGAGATCGGGCAGCACGGTGTCGTCGAAGCCGACCACACCGGGGAACCGCGGCTCGCCGCCCTGGCGCATCAGGCGGAGCAGGTTGTCGCGGATCTCGGCCTTGACGCTGCGTTGCTCGTGCCCGGAGGCGCGCAACGCGCCCACGGTGGCCGGTCGTGTGGCAGCGGCGTCCGTGGGGGGCGGGGGGCTGGAGGTCACCCTCACGACCGTACGTCGTGCCCGACCCCCGCGCACCCCGCGCTCATGCTCCGCGGGTGTTCATTGGCAATGCCGCAGAAGGGGACAATTCGTCCATCGGGCTGTTCACCGGCGGAGCATGAGCCAGATGGGGGTCACCCTTCGAGCGCGAGCACGAAGGGCAGCACCTCGGAGGCGCCGGCCTCGCGCAGGGCGGCGGCAGCGACCGTGATCGTCCAGCGGGACGCCGCCAGGTCGTCCACCAGCAACACCGGACCGCCCAGATCGCCCAGATCGGCCAGAGCGCCGGCCATCGCCGGCCCGACGCCGAACCGACCCCAGACCCCGGCCAACCGGAACGCGCTGTTGCCGCCCAGTTCTCCGGTCGGCCCGCCGTCCACCGGGTCCAGCCGGCCCAGGTAGGTCAGTCGGCCCACCTCGGCCAGCCCGCGGGCCACCGAGTCGATCAGCTGGGGACGTCGCCGGGACGGCACGGACACCACCGCCACCGGGCGGCGCTGCCAGCCCCAGTCGCGCAGGACGTCGATCGTGGCCCGGGCCAGCCAGTCGGGGGCCGCGCCGTCCGGACCGTCCAGCAGCGCGCGCAGCCGCTGCCCCCATCCGAGGTCGCTGAGCCGGGCCACGGCGCGGCCGGGCGACATCACGGCGTCCGGCCCGATCCTGCCGCGCACCGGGACGCCGAGCCGGCCCATGCCGGTCGGCCACAGGCTGCGCGGCTCGACCTCGACCCCGACCTGGGCCAGCCGCGCCCGGGCCGCCGCGATCGCCGCCTCCGGGGCGTCGGCGGCAAACCACGGCTCGGCGCAGACGTCGCACCGGCCGCAGTCGGACGCCGTCGGGTCGTCCAGCGCCTGCTGCAGGAAGCGCATCCGGCAGGTCTCGCCGGCCTGGTAATCGAGCATCAGCCGCTGCTCGCGCTCGCGGGCCGCGGCCACCCGGGTGTAACGCTCGGCGTCGTAGGTCCACTCCTGGCCGGTGGCCACCCAACCGCCGCTGACCCGCTGCACCGCGCCGTCCACGTCGAGCACCTTGAGCAACAGCTCGAGCCGGGTCCGCCGAACGTCGACGATCGCCTCGAGGGCAGCCGTCGACAGCGGCCGGCCGGCCTCGGCCAGGGCCGCGATCACTGCCGCGGCCTGGTCCTGGCGCGGCATGGCGCTGGAGGCGAAGTAGGACCAGATGTCGCGGTCCTCGCTGCCCGGCAGCAGCAGCACGTCGGCCCGGTCGGTGGCCCGCCCGGCCCGGCCGACCTGCTGGTAGTAGGCGACGGGCGAGGACGGCGCGCCGAGGTGCACCACGAACCCGAGATCGGGCTTGTCGAAGCCCATGCCGAGCGCGCTGGTGGCGACCAGCGCCTTGACCTCGTTCCCGAGCAGGGCTCGCTCCAGCAGTTCCCGCTCGGCGGCTTCGGTACGACCGGTGTAGGCCCGAACGGCGTGGCCGGCCTCGCGCAGCGTTGCCGCGACGTCCTCGGCGGCCGCCACGGTCAAGGTGTAGATCACCCCGCTGCCGGGCAGGTCGTCCACGTGGGCGAGCAACCAGGCGATCCGCTGCTCCGGGGTGGCGGTGGGCAGGACGCCGAGCCGCAGCGAGTCACGGGCCAGGCCGCCGCGGATCGCGCTCACCGGGTACCCGCCGGCGCCGAGCTGCTCGACCACGTCGTCGACCACGCGCGCGTTGGCGGTGGCGGTGGTGGCCAGCACCGGGGTGGACTCCGGGAGAGCGACGAGCAGGTCGCGGATCCGGCGGTAGTCCGGGCGGAAGTCGTGTCCCCAGTCGCTGATGCAGTGCGCCTCGTCGACCACCAGCAGCCCACACCGGGCGGCAAGATCCGGCAGTTGTTCCTCGCGGAAGCGCGGGTTGTTCAGGCGTTCCGGGCTGACCAGCAGGACGTCGACGGCATCCTCGGCCAACGCCGCCCGCACCGCGCCCCACTCCTCGGCGTTCGCGGAGGTGATCGAAGCGGCGCGGATGCCGGCCCTGGCGGCCGCCCCGACCTGGTCGCGCATCAGGGCGAGCAGCGGGGAGACGATCAGGGTGGCGCCCGCGCCGGCGTCGCGCAGCAGGCGGGTGGCGACGAAGTACACCGCCGATTTGCCCCAGCCGGTGCGCTGGACCACGAGGACGCGCCGATGGTCGGTGACCAGCGCGCCGATCGCCTCGAGCTGGCCGTCGCGGAAGGTGGCCTCGTCCCGACCGGTCAACCGCCTCAGGGCCGCCGACGCCGCGTTGTGGAGCGGGTCCTCGAACGCTGTCGCGGTCTCGTGCGCGGTGACGGCTCTCATCCGGTCGGCCGAAGGCGCTCGGTCGGCCGGCGGGTGGACTCGGCGATCACCTCGAAGGCCTCCGATGGTTCGGGGCTCCGCGGGAGGCGGGCCGGCGCAGACGTGTCGAGATCTCACGATAGCCACCGCGCCACACCGAGCGGCGGCCGCGTCCGACGACGTGTGGACCACCCCGTACCCTGATCGCGTGGACTGGCCGGCGACGGTGATCTGGTGGCATCTCTATCCGCTGCGCTTCGTCGGCGGCGAGGACCGGATGGAGGACCTCGGCGACGGGGATCTTCCCGTGCGCCGGTTGGGCCACCTCGTCGACTGGCTCGACTACGTCGTCGAGCTCGGCTGCAACGGCCTGCTGCTGGCGCCGATCTTCGCCTCGGTCTCGCACGGGTACGACACGCTGGACCACTTCCGGATCGACCCGCGCCTCGGCGACGACAAGGACCTCGACCGCCTGGTGCGCGCGGCGAAGGATCGGGGCCTGCGGATCCTGCTAGACGGGGTGTTCAACCACCTCGCCGGCGATCATGAGATCGTGCGTCGGGCCCGGGCCGCCGGGCCGGGGACGGACGACGGGCGCTGGCTTCGCTGGGAGGGCGAGAACCCGAGGGTGTTCGAGGGCAACTTCGACCTGGTCGAGCTGGACCTGACCCACCCTCCGGTCGCGGACTTCGTGGTCGAGGTGATGGGCCACTGGCTCGACCGCGGGGCCGACGGCTGGCGGTTGGACGCCGCCTACTCGCCCGGGGCCGAGGCGTGGGCACCGATCACCAGGCGGGTCAAGGACCGTCATCCCGACTGCTGGCTGCTCGGCGAAGTGATCCACGGCGACTACCCCGAGTTCGTGACCGTCTCAGGGGTCGACTCGATCACCCAGTACGAGTTGTGGCACGGCATCTGGCACTCGTTGAACACCGGGAACCTGCACGAGCTGGACCACGCGCTGGGTCGGCACGCGCGGTTCTGCGAGACTTTCCGGCCGCAGACCTTCGTCGGCAACCACGACGTCACCCGGATCGCCACCAAGCTGCACGACGAGCGTCACCTGCCCCTCGCCGTCGCGCTGCTGATGCTGCTGCCCGGCATCCCGTCGATCTACGCCGGTGACGAGCAGGCGTTCGACGCTCGCAAGCTGAAGCGGCCCCGCGGGGACGACGCAGTCCGTCCGCCCTTCCCGGCTACGCCCGAGGAGCTGCTGCCCTTCGGTCGGCACGTGTACGACCTCCATCGTCGCCTGATCGGCGTGCGCCGGGACCACCCGTGGCTGGTGGACGCCGCGCTCGCCGTCCGGTCGGTGACCAACCGGACCATCGTGATCGACCTGACCGGCCACGCCGATCAGCGAATGACGTTGGCGCTCAACGTGTCCGATGAACCGTTCGAGTGCCTGGCGGGCGCGACCGCGGACGGCGCCACCGGCGGCAGCACTCTCACTGTCGCCCCGCACGACTGGGCCGTCGTCCTGCGATCGTGATCATGAACTCGGTCCAGCCGACCGGATTGCATGATCACGAGGGGTGTCGGCGGCCTTCAGCCGCACGTCACGCCGGTGGCGTGGATCGGGCAGTACCCGCCGGGGTTCTTGTGCAGGTACTGCTGGTGGTAGTCCTCGGCGTAGTAGAACGGGCCGGCCTCGGCGGACGAGCGCGCATCCGTGGTGATCTCGCCGTAGCCCGCCTTCGCCAGTTGCGCCGAGAAGGCGGCGCGGGTGGCCGCGTACGCTCCCACCTGGTCCGGCGTCGTCCAGTACACGGCCGACCGGTACTGGGTGCCGAGGTCGTTGCCCTGGCGGTAGCCCTGCGTCGGGTCGTGCGACTCCCAGAACAGCTCGAGCAGCCGGCGCGGGGTGACCTTGGTCGGGTCGTAGGCGATCAGCACGGTCTCGGTGTGCCCGGTGCGACCGGTGCAGGTCTCCTCGTAGGTCGGGTTCGGGGTGTACCCGCCCATGTAACCGACGGCCGTGGTCACCACGCCGGGGATCTGCCAGTACTCCTTCTCCGCACCCCAGAAGCAGCCCAGGGCCAGATACAGCACCTCGGTGCCCTCCGGCCAGGGTCCCTCGAGCGGAGTGCCGAGGACGGCGTGCCGCGCCGGCACGGTGAACGGCCGGTCGTCGCGTCCGGGCAAGGCGTTCTCGCGCTCGACCATGGTGCTCTGGCGCTTCCAGCCCAGGATCACAGGTCCTCCTCGTGGACGTGGTGGACGATGCCAGGGGACGTCCTGTGCAACCGCGAGGCCCGCGCCCGCCATTCCTGCTCGGCGGTCATCGCTTCCGGGTGCCGGGGTGTGCCTGGTGGGGGGCGACCGGGGCACGGGCCGGGAGACGGCCCGGCCACAGGCGGGGCTTGGTCATCCGCAGGAGCCGGGACAGACTCCGGCGGCTCCTGCGGGTGGCTCATCGGTGCGGCGGATCGGCGCGTGCCCTGCATCTGCGGAGCCCACCCCGCCGGCTCCCCGGTCCCCTCCCACCGGCTGCGCGCTCGATCTGCCGCTCGG
>Ga0209261_10000452_pt1 | contig 11101 bp, 9 predicted proteins | sample DOMMetBare1Fresh_FD_187470 | JGI IMG/M metagenome (GOLD analysis project Ga0209261, IMG submission 187470) | Wetland sediment microbial communities from St. Louis River estuary, USA, under dissolved organic matter induced mercury methylation -... | ecosystem: Environmental > Aquatic > Freshwater...
CGGTGCAGCCTGCCGTACTGCTGGCGATGGTGCTGCTGGGTCCAGGCCAGGCCCACGAGGTCGGCATAACCCTCCTCGCGGCGTGTCGACTTCATGTTCACGTAGGCCTCGCGCTGATCGTCGCTCAGGCCCGCGGGCACGCCGGCGGCAAAGCCGGCGGGCAGGCTGAGCCAGGTGCCATCCAGGTAGCGCTGGCAATGGCCGAGCTCGTGCGCGGCCATCAGCTCGAGCGCGGCGTCCAGCAGATCCGGCTCGATGCGATCGAGCGTCGCCTGCGCCTCGGCGTTGCCGCGCATCGACAGCACCAGCTTGCAGCGACCGGCCACGAAGCCCAGCGCCAGCGGTGCGGCGCCCGGCGTGGCCTGCGGCTGCACCACCACGTCCAGCGGCAGCTTGGCCTGCCTGGCGAATGCCACCACCGGCCAGACGCCTTTCAGCCAACGTGCTTCGGTCTGCGTCAGGTCGGCCGCCGCGCACCGTACGGTGGCCAGCATGGCGGCAAGGAACGAGGCGAACTTCCACACGAGCAACCTCCCGATCAGGACTTCTTCGTCAGGTGTCAGGCGCACGTTACACGCGTCGCCGCCGCGGACCGCAGCCGTTGTCGTGCCGTTTCACACGCCGCAGGCCAGCGCGGGCCATTCTAAGGATCCGGCGGGCGGCGCAGCACCCACATCGCGTACAGCGCAAACGCCAGCGCCGACCCGCCGAACACCGCCGCCTGCGCCGGGGTGGAGAGCGTCGGAAACAACGCGAACAGCACGGCGAACGGCGCCGCACCCAGCGCGGTGGAGAGCACGTTCTCGGCCAACGTGGTGCTCCGGCTGAACAGGCCCAGCGCATACGACAGCACGTCGACCGGGAACGTCATGCGCAGCAGCACCAGCGACAGCACGCGGTGGCCGGGCTGGATCAACCGGTCGATGTCGGCATGCCGCTTCACCGACGGGAAGCGGCGCACGATGCGCTGGCCTGCATGCCGCCCGAGTGCGAACGCCAGCGCCGAGCCGATCATCCAGCCCAGCAGCAGCAGCGCGGCCGTCCACCACGGGCCCCAGGCCAATACCGCGAATGGCACCAGCGGCAGGTTCGTGAGCAACGGCATCAGCACCGCCAGCGCCGACGTGGCGACGAACAGCACGAGGCCCAGCCGGGTGTGGTCCACCAGCACACGCTCGATCGGTGCGGCATAGTGGCGCGCCAGCAGCAGCGCGGCGGCAAACAGCGCGATCACGCCCAGCCCCGCACGCACCGACGGCCACACCTCGGCCCAGGTCAGCGCGTGGCGCAGCGGGGCCGGTGTCCTGTGCATGGCTCAGTGTCGCAGGAGCCGGTGCGCGCAGGTCGCGTCGTCCGGCACCCTGGAGCGTCGAACGGGCTCAGCGCAACGGGTGCGGCGCGTCGTGGTGTTCGAGCGGTCGACTCGCACCGTGATACGGTACGCCATGGTGACGACCAGCCTGATGGTGAACGGTCAACCCCACGCCGTGCCGGCCGACCCCAAGACGCCGCTGCTCGACGTGTTGCGCGACGAGCTGCAGCTCAAGGGCACGCGTTACGGCTGCGGCGCCGGTGAATGCGGCGCCTGCCACGTGCTGGTGGATGGCGTGTCGTTGGCCTCGTGCAACCTGCCGCTGTGGGCGGTGCAGGGCAAAGCGATCACCACCGTCGAAGGCCTGCCGCCAGCGCTGGAGCAGGCGTTCGTCGCCGAGCAGGCGGTGCAGTGCGGCTATTGCAGTTCCGGCGTGCTGGTGACCGCGGCCGCGCTGCTGCAGCGCGTGCCGAACCCGTCGCAGGCCGAGGTGCGCGCCGCGCTCGACGGCCATCTGTGTCGCTGCGGCGCGCACAACCGCATCGTGCGCGCCGTGCTGCGCGCTGCCGCCGGCCTGCGATGAGGCTCGCCTTCAACGACGATGGCTCGGTGCAGGTGCGCACCGGCAAGGTCGAGCTCGGCCAGGGCATCCTGACCGCGCTGGCGCAGATTGCAGCCGACGAGCTGGGCGTCGCGGCCGAACAGGTGCAGGTGCTGGCGGCCGACACGCTGCATGGGCCGGACGAGGGCGTCACATCGGGCAGCCTGTCGGTGCAGGATGCCGGCGCGGCGCTGCGGCAGGCCTGCGTGCAGGCGCGTGCGAGCGGCGCGTTCAGGCCACCGGCGTCGGCCGCGGACGTCCCACGCACCTGCGGTCAGTCGCTGCCGCGCGCGGACCTGCCGGCCAAACTGGCGGGCCGGCCGAGCTACATCCACGATCTGGCGCCGCAGGGGCTGCTGCACGGCCGCGTGCTGCACCCGCCGCGGCTGGACTCGCGACTGGTCGATGCCGACACGTCGGTCGTGAGCGGCATGCCCGGGCTGATCGGCGCCTGGCGTGATGGCCAACTGCTGGGGGTGCTGTGCGACCGCAGCGCGTCGGCCGACCGGGCGATCGGGCTGGTCGGGGGCACGGCGCGCTGGCGCTCCACGACGCCGTGGAGCGACGAACGCGACGCGCTCGATCGCCTGCAGCAGCTGGCCTCGACCGCGCGCGTCGTGGACGAACGCGGCACGCGCCCCGGCTCGGGCGTGGCGCGCACGCTGAAGGCGCGTTACCACAAACCATGGATCGCGCATGCGTCGATCGCGCCGTCGTGCGCGCTCGCGCAATGGGATGCCGGTCGCCTGCACGTGTGGAGCCACAGCCAGGGCATCTTCAACTTGCGCCGCGACCTCGCGCTCGCGTTCGCGGTTCCACCCGAGGCGGTGCGTGTGCAGCACGTGCAAGGTGCCGGTTGTTACGGCCACAACGGTGCCGACGATGTGGCCTTCGACGCCGCGTGGCTCGCGCGCAAGGCGCAGGGCCGACCGGTGCGCGTGCTGTGGAGCCGCGCCGACGAGTTCACGCGCGCGCCGCTCGGCCCGGCGATGGTGGTCGAGCTCGAAGCCGACCTCGACGATCGCAATCAATTGCTGCACTGGCGCCACCAGCTGTGGAGCACCGGGCACAGCCAGCGCCCCGGGCGCAGCGCGGCGCCGGCGCTGCTGGGCAGCTGGCAGACCGAACAAGCGTTCGAGCCGACGCCGGCGATCAACATGCCGTTGTCGGTGGGCGGCGGCGCGGAGCGCAACGCGATTCCGGGCTACGACTTCGCGGGCCATCAGGTGCTGGGGCATCACGTCACGGCGCCGCTGCCGCGCAGCTCGGCGCTGCGCTCGCTCGGCGCGTTCGCCAACGTGTTCGCGGCCGAGTGCTTCGTCGACGAGATCGCGCTGGCCGTCGGCGACGATCCGCTGGCCTGGCGCCGCCGCCATCTCGGGCACGACCCGCGCGCGCTCGCCGTGCTGGAGCTCGCGGCCGCGCGCGCCGGCTGGCCGACGCGCCCGCGCGTCGAGGGCGTGGGCGCGGGCCTGGCCGTGGCGCGCTACAAGGGCACCGGCGCGTGGTGCGCGGTGGTGGCCGAGGTCGAGGCCGGCACGTCGCTGCGCGTGCGGCGGCTGACGATCACGGTGGACGTGGGCCTGGCGATCAACCCCGACGGCGTGCGCGCGCAGATCGAAGGCGGCGCGATCCAGGCCACCAGCTGGGCGCTGAAGGAAAGCGTGCGCTTCGACGCCGACGGCATTGTCAGCGACGCCTGGGAACGCTACCCGATCCTGCGCTTCTCCGAGGTGCCGGCGGTGGACGTGCACCTCGTGCCGTCGGACGCACCGTCGCTCGGCGCCGGCGAGGCCTCGCTCGGGCCCACTGCGGCGGCGATCGGCAATGCGCTGTTCGATGCGCTCGAGCTGCGCGTGCGCGAGCTGCCGCTGACGCCGCAGTGCATCGTCGCGGCGATCGACGGCGCGAGCGCCTGACGCGCGCCGGGTCGGCATCCGCGGCGGGTCGGTGCATGGTGGTGGCTTGCGGGTGACGCCGGTTGTATCGGGTCACGGAGCCTCAACTAACGCACCACCCTGATCTCCGACAGCACGTCCGGCACGCCGATCGCCTCCATGCACGCCGGCTTGCCGCGGGCGGAGGGCTGGCAATCGTGCCAGAACTTCTGCCGGCACGGGCTGCACGGCAGATGCTTGTAGATCACCGCGCATTCGGCGCCCCAGGGGCCGAACTTCACCGGCGACTGCGGGCCGAACAGCGCCACCAGCGGACGCTTCAGCGCCGCGCCGAGGTGCATGATGCCGCTGTCGTTGCACACCAGCAGTGCGCAGCGTTCGAGCAGCGCCATCGTCTGGCGCAGCGTGGTGGTGCCCACGGCCACGATCGGCGCGGGCGCGATGCGTTCGCGCAGGTACTCGGCGTCGGCCTTGTCGCCCGGCCCGCCGAAGACGATGATGCGCGCGTTTTGTTCGGCCTGCAGCCGGTTGGCCAGCGCGACGAAGTTGTCTTCGTGCCACGCGCGCGGCTTGTTGGTGGCAAACGGGTGCAGCGCGATCAGCCGCTGCGCCGGCGCGACGCCGTGCTGCGCCAGGAACTCCGCCGCGAAGCGCCGCTCGTCGTCGGTGAGCCAGACCTCGAGGTGATCGTCGTGCACCGGCACGCCGTCGGCGCGCAGCACGTCGAGGAAGTTCTGCACCTCGTGCTGGTCGTGCCGGTACGGCACGCGCGTGGTCAGCAGCGGTCCGCGCCCCTCGGTGGCGAAGCCGATGCGCCGCGGTGCGCCGCTCAGCCAGCCGATGATCGCGCTGGTCAGCGAGCGCTTGAGCACGTAGACGCGGTCGAAGCGCCGGCGCCGCAGCTCGCGGATGAACGCCAGCTTGGCGCGCCAGGTGCGGTGCGTGCCGCGGCCGCCGGCGTCGCGGGGCCTCGGGTCCCAGTGCATCAGTTCATCCACGTAGGGAATGCCGGCCACCACGTCGTCGGAGTCGTGCGCCACCACCCACACGATGCGTGCATCGGGCTTGGCCCGGCGCAGGTTGCGCAGGAACGGTATGGTCAGCAGCGTGTCGCCGATGAAGCGGTAGCGCAGCACCAGGATGCGTTCGCCGGTGTGCCCGTTCATGCTCGAGGGATCTCCGGGTTGATGTGGCGGCCGGCCAGCGGGTGAAGGGCAGAATTCTGCGCCCGGCCCCGGAGCGTTGTCGGCGCCGGGCGGATGTCACTTACGCGCGTGGCCGAATGCCTGCAACGCCTGCACCGATCAATGGTGCATCTCCAGCACCACGACCCGGTTCTCGGCCGCAGGCCAGGCGCGGCCGACGAGGCGCTCGCGCAGCGCACCGGACTCGAACGACGCCGCCACCGCGCGGCCGGCCTCCTTGAGCCGCAGCCGCGACGACGACACGCCGGCCACGCCCTGCGGCACCCCGGGCGGCGCCGCGCCGTCGAACTCGATGCGATCGCGCGGCAGCCCGAAGTAGCCGCGCGGCCGCGTGAAGACGACCACGCTCGCGGCGTCCCGGTCGGCGTCGGCCAGGCGCTCGGCGCGCAGGTGCACGTATTCGCTGGTGCGCGGGAACGGCGAGCGGTACAGGTGCATCGTGGCGTAGCCGGGCGCACTGAGCACGAATTCGTAATGTTTCGTCGAATCGGCGCTGAACGGGCCCCAGCGGCCGTCGGCCTGCACCGTGCGGCGGTGCACCGCGGCGCCCTGGCGCTCGCCGGAGGCCGGGTTCACCGCGTAAACCTCCACCGTCGCGCCGCGCAGCGGCAGGTTGTTAGCCGCCCCTGGGCCGATGCCGCTGACGATGCCGTCCAGCGTGGGCCGCTCTTCGGGCTTGATGTCCACGCTGCGCGGCGGCGCGCCGGTGATGAACTCGAAGGTCTTCGCGAACGCCTCGGGGTGGAAGCTCACCTCGCGGTGGTCGCGCGCGGGCAGCACCCAGTTGGTGGCGCCTTTCAGCGCCGGGCCGTCGAAATCCACGTTCGTCGGTGTGCCGCGCCTGCCGATCCACACGCCGTCGGGTTGCGCGTACTTGTCGTTGTGGTCCGAGCGCAGCGTCAGCCAGCGTGGCCCGGGCGTGACCTCGTCACCGCTGGCGCCTTTGGGCGCGTTGAGCGCCGTGAGCAACGCGCCGGCACCGTTGAATTCGTTGCCGGGGCGAAAGCCCGGGTCGGCCCACACGCCGTGGTTGGGCACGCCGCCGAGCACCACATGCGACACCTTGGCGGCGCCACCCAGGTTCTGCACGTAATGGCGGATCGCGTTGCCACCTCGCGAGTTGCCCACCAGCACCACCTGCTTCGCACCGGTGCGCGCGAGCAGCTGGCTCACCTCGTCGGCGAGAAGCCGCGCGTGGTCGTCGGCACTGCTGCGGCCGGCCTGCGGCACGCCGTCGTCGTCGCGCGCGGCGGGCAGCGGCATGTGGATCGCGTGCAGCCGAGCCCGCGGCCAGCCGTTGGACTCGAAGCGCCAGACGGTGGGCATCCACAACGCCGCGGTGTCGCCGTTGCCGTGGACGAACACGATCGGCGGTGGCGCCGGCAGCGGGCCCTTGGTGGTGCAGGCTGCCAACAGCAGCCCTGCGGCGGTGCCCAGCAGTACCCGTCGGCGAATGGTCAGCATGCGAGGTCCTTCACGGCGACGACGTTGCGGCGACGGGTTTGCGCGCGATGACGGTCGAGAACGATTTGTTGAGCCCGCCAGGTGCCGGGTAGTCGCTCAGCACCGACGAGACCACCTGCCAGTTCGCGAACCGGCGCGACAGCGCGTCGCGGGCGAACAGGCAGTGGCCTTGCGCATCGAACATCTCCATGTAGGTCGTGCCTTCGACCAGCACGTTGACGATCAACGTGCCGCCTGGACGCAGATGCGCCTCGAGTTCGGCCAGCGCATGCTCGGCCGTGGCGCAGTCGAAGAACATCAGCAGGCCGATGCAGACGATCGTGTCGAAGTCTTCGCTGAGCCGGTGGTGACGCAGGTCCGCAACGTGTGCGGCGATCTGCAGATGTTCTGACGCGGCCACGCGCCGGAGGTGTTGAATCGCCACGGCACTCGCGTCGAGGGCCACCACGGAACAGCCGGCGCGCGCGGCCGCCAGGGCCAGCTGGCCCATGCCGCATCCGTATTCGAGCACGTGGCCGCGCAGCTGCGGCAGCGCGGACTGCTCGAATGGATTGAGTCCGGTTTCAGGCTCGCCGACCTGCCGCGCAAACTGACGGTCAAAGAACTCGATGCTCCAGTCTTGGCTCACGGTACAGCACTCCAGGTCGCGCCCGCCCTGCAAGCATAGCCGCCCAGACGTGGGCGCATCGACGGTGACCCGAGATCGACAACCGTGATGCGACGCGCGATGATCGCCCCGCCGATCGATCGGTGAAACCAGGTGCCCAGCCATGCCTTCGGAATCGTTCGATGCCATCGTCGTCGGCGCCGGCCAGGCCGGCCCCGCGATCGCGGCCCGCTGCAGCAAGGAGGGGCTGCGCACCGCGGTCATCGAGCGCGGGCATTTCGGCGGCACCTGCGTGAACGTGGGCTGCGTGCCGACCAAGACGCTGGTGGCCAGCGCACGCGCCATCCACCAGGCCCGGCGTGGGGCCGAGTTCGGGTTCGAGGCGGGTGACATCCGCGTCGACATGGCCCGCATCAAGGCGCGCAAGGACGGCATCGTCGGCCAGTCGCGCAGCGCTGTCGAAGCCTGGATGCGCGGGCTCAAGCAGGCCGAGGTGATCGTCGGCGACGCGCACTTCGTGGCGCCGGCCACTCTGGAGGTTGCCGGCCGCCGCGTGACGGCGCCGCGCATCTTCCTCAACGTCGGCGGCCGTTCGGTGCGGCCCGATCTGCCCGGCATCGACAAGGTAACGACGCTCGACAACGTGTCGATCATGCTGCTGGAGCGCGTGCCCGAGCACCTGGTGATCGTCGGCGGCAGCTACATCGGGCTGGAGTTCGCGCAGATGATGCGCCGCTTCGGCGCCGAGGTGACGGTGGTGGAGCGCATGGCGCGCCTGCTGCCGCGCGAGGACGAGGATGTGTCGGACGGCATCCGCGCGATCCTGGCCGCCGAGGGTGTGCGCTTCGCACTGGCGTCCGAGTGCATCGCCTTGTCGCGCGACAGCGAACGCATCGTCGTCGGCGCGGCCTGCGCCACGGCGCAGCCGCCGATCGTCGGCAGCCACGTGCTGCTGGCCGTGGGCCGGCAACCGAACACCGACGGGCTCGGGCTCGAGGCCGCCGGCATCCGAACCGACACGCGCGGCTACATCACCGTCGACGACCAGTGCCGCACCAGCGCCGAGGGGGTCTGGGCGGTGGGCGACTGCAACGGCCGCGGCGCCTTCACGCACACCTCGTGGAACGACCACGAGATCGTCGTGGCCAACCTGTTCGACAACGATCCGCGCCGCGTCAGCGATCGCATCGCCTGCTATGCGCTGTTCATCGACCCGGCGTTGGGCCGCATCGGCATGAACGAGGCCGAGGCGCGCGCCAGCGGCCGCAACGTGCTGCGCGCGAAGATGCCGATGCAGCGCGTCGGCCGCGCGCGCGAAGCCGGTGAAACGCAGGGTTTCATGAAGGTGCTGGTGGATGCCGATACGCAGCGCCTGCTCGGTGCGGCGATCCTGGGGCTCAACGGCGACGAGGTGGTGCACTCGCTGCTGGACGTGATGGCGGCCGACCGGCCGTACACCGTGATTTCTCGCGCGGTGCACATCCACCCGACGGTGACCGAATTGGTGCCGACGCTGCTTCAGCAACTGGCGCCGATGGCGTGACGGCGCCGGCCACGTCGGCCTGCTGCGCGTCGATGCCACGGGGGCGGTCTGCTTGATTCGGATCAACGTAGCGTCGGGTTCAGGGCTCATAATGAAATCGAGCCTTTTCTATCGCACCACCATGTTTGCCGACCGTCGTCTGTTGCGCCGCTGGACAGCCCGTGTGCTGCTTCTGTGGTCGTTCGGTTTCGGCATCGGTGCCGTCAACGCATGCCTCTCGATGAACTGGGCCGCACCGGCCGGTGCCCCGACCGTCCATGCGTCGAGCCAGGCAGGGCATGCCCACGGCGTGCTTGATCACCGGGGGTCGCTGGTCACCTCGAACTGCCAGGACTTCTGCGCCAAGGCCACGGTCTCCGTCCCGCTGCTGAAGTCGGCGCTGGACGACATCCAGCAGCCTGCGCTGTTCGTGGTGACCGTCGTCGCCCTGGCGGCGGCCGTGCCGGCGTTCCTGCCGGTGCAAGCCTGGGTGCCGCGCCGAGGCGGCGCACGAGCGCCTTCCATTCCGATCGTCTATCTGCGTCTGGCGCTGTAGCGCCTGGCGCCCGCGGGCAGCCCTGCGGCTGCCCTGCCCAGCTCCCGCCCGCGAGAGCCTGTCGGCTCCGATCACGGGCCGGGCCATCGACGATCTGCATGGAGTTCAAGTCATGAGCACGATCCGCAATTTCTTTGCTTCGGTCCTTTTTGCTTCCGTCTCGCTGGTCACGACGGCACAGGCGCAGACCGCGCCGGCCGCATCGATGCCGAGGGCGGGCAAGATGATGTCGCACGACTGTGCCAACCAGCCGGCCAGGCACGATCACGGTGCAGAACGAAATGTGCCGAGGGCCAAGTCGGCCTCGGCCGGCCCGTGCGCGGCAATGGCCGGTGCCTCGGCGCCGGGCGCTGCGGCGTCTTCGCCGATGAAGCAGCGCCGGCACGATCACGCCAGGTTCAAGAACCTCTGACCTGCCATGCGGCCCTTCGCCGACGACGGTGCAGGTGGGCCGCAGCGCCGCCAGACAATGCCGCCAGGCGCGCACACGCGCCTGGCCACCGAACGAGGTACAGCAATGATGAAGTCCCTGCGAGATCAAGTCTGCGGATCCATGCCGCTCTGGTCGCGCTCGTTCACCTGCGCACTGCTGGCCTGCGCCGCAGCGGCCGGCCCCGTGCAGGCCCAGGACGGCGAGCTTGGCACCGACGTCCAGGGGCTGCTGGCCTACGCCCGCGGTCAGAGCCCCGAACTGCGCGCCATGCGGCAGGAGGCCGACGCCGCGGCACAGCGCGTCGGACCTGCCGGCGCGCTGCCCGATCCGGTGCTGCGTGTCGAGCTCATGAACATCAACAACTACGGCACCGACGCCTCGCTCAATCTGCTGCCCTGGAAGGTCGGCGAGACCAAGTACACGCTGATGCAGTCGCTGCCGCTGTGGGGCAAGCGCGACGTGAAGCGCGACGCGGCCGCCGCCGACGCGAGGCAGGCCGAGGCGCGCACCGACGCCAGCTGGGCCGAGCTGGCTGCGCGCATCAAGGCGGCGTACGCCGAGTACTACCGCGCAGCCGGCAACGAGCGCCTGGCCGGCGAGGTGCTCGGGCTGATGTCGCGGCTGGAACTGGTCGCGCAGTCGCGCTACGCCGGCGGTCTTGTCGGCCAGCAGGACGCGATCCGCGCGCAACTCGAGCAGACCGCCATGCGCGCCGAACTGATCGCGCTGGACAGCGAAAAACGCCAGATCAGGGCACGATTGAACGCACTGCTGGCGCGCGACGGCACGGCCCCACTGGCCGAACCACGCGTGCTGCGCCCGGTGCCGGCACTGGCCACGGCCGATGCTGCATCGCTCGCCGAGCGCGCGCGAGCGCGCAACCCTCAGATCGTGGCCGAGCTGGCGCGCGTGACTGCCGCCCAGAAGAGCCGCGAGCTCACGCAACTGAACCGCTACCCCGATCTGACGGTGGGCCTGTCACCATCGCAGGTGGGCTCGCGCATCACCACCTGGGGCGTCATGGTCGAGATGAACATCCCCCTGCAGCAGGAATCGCGCCGCAGTCAGGAACGCGAGTCCGAGGCGATGGTGTCGGCCGCGCGCTCGCGGGCCGACGCCTTGTCGCAGCAGTTGCTCGGCGACCTCGCGGTGAATCTGGCCGGCATCGACGCAGCGCGACGCCTGGCCCGCGCCGTCGCTGCCATCGGCGGTTGCAAGGGCCACGCTGCCTTGACGTCGATCCGCATCGACGCTGCGGTCGAAGGTGCGCCCCGAGCCGGCGCCCAAGACCTGGATGATCGCGGCGCACTCGGCGTTCTTGAGCATGTCGGCCAGCGAGGCCTTGTGCACGTTGAGGATCTTGCCGCGGATCGGCAGGAGGGCCTGGAACTCGGAGTCCCGGGCGAGCTTCGCGGTGCCCAGGGCGGAGTTGCCCTCGACGATGAACAACTCAGTGCGCTCGAGGTCCTCGCTGCGGCAGTCCACGAGCTTTGCCGGCATCGA
>Ga0209261_10000454_pt1 | contig 11083 bp, 10 predicted proteins | sample DOMMetBare1Fresh_FD_187470 | JGI IMG/M metagenome (GOLD analysis project Ga0209261, IMG submission 187470) | Wetland sediment microbial communities from St. Louis River estuary, USA, under dissolved organic matter induced mercury methylation -... | ecosystem: Environmental > Aquatic >...
GCATGCCGTGGCAGGAATACGCGTGGCGGCGTCTCACCGAAGCCAACCCGCTGCCGTCGGTGATGGGGCGTGTGTGCCCGGCGCCGTGCGAGTCGGGCTGCAACCGCAACCAGGTGGAAGACTTCGTCGGCATCAACTCGGTCGAGCATTTCCTCGGCGAGTACGCGATCGAGAAGAAGCTCGCCTTCCCGAAGCCCGAGACCCTGACCGGCAAGAAGGTGGCCGTCATCGGCGGCGGCCCGGCCGGCCTGTCGGCCGCCTATCAGCTGGCCCGCAAGGGCCACGCGGTGACGATCTTCGACGAGCGCGCCGAGCTCGGCGGCATGATGCGCTACGGCATCCCGGGCTTTCGCACGCCGCGCGCCGTGCTCGACGCCGAGATCGCGCGCATCGTCGACCTCGGCGTGACCGCGCGGATGAACTGCCGCATCGGCACCGACATCACGCTCGAGCAGATCAAGCAGGACTTCGACGCCGTGTTCCTCGGCCTCGGTGCGCAGAGCGGTCGCGCGTTGCCGGTGGAGGGCGCCGACGCGCCGAACTGCGTCACTGCCACCGCGTTCCTGAAGGCCTTCAACGACGGCCGCATGCTGCACGTGGGCAGGCGCGTCGTCGTGGTCGGCGGCGGCGACACCTCGATCGACGTCGCCACCGTGGCGCGGCGCCTCGGCCACATCGACCAGGTGCACGAGTCCGACCGCCCCGAGCATGCGATCGCCGGCTACGCCGCGCACGACGCCGCGCTGCTGTCGGCGCGCCAGGGTGCCGAGGTCACGCTGACCTCGGTGTTCGGCATCGACAAGATGCAGGCCAACAAGCACGAGATCGAGCAGGCGCAAGCCGAGGGCATCGCGATCCGCGGTGGTCTGGCGCCGGTGGCGGTGCTGCGCGACGGGGTCGGCCGTGCCACCGGCCTGCGCCTGGTGCAGTGCGAGGCCAAATTCGTCGGCAGCCGGCTCGAGATCAAGCAGATCGCCGGCACCGAGGAGGACATCGCGGCCGACCTGATCGTCTCGGCCATCGGCCAGGCGGTGGATTTCAGCGGGCTGGAGTCGCTGAACAACGGCAAGGGCGGCATCACCTCCGACAAGAACTACCAGGTGCAGGGCGAGGCCGGCATGTTCGTCGGCGGCGACGTCGTGCGTCCGCACCTGCTGACCACGGCCATCGGCCATGGCGCCATCGCGGCCGACGGTATCGACCGCTTCTTGCGTGGCGAGGCGCTCGACAAGCGGCCCAAGATCGACGTCCACGGCTTCGACCTGATGCGCAAGATGGTCGAGAAGGGACTCAAGGTCACGCGCATCGACGAGCCGCTGCGCGGCACCGACAGTTCGACCGGAGCGGTCCACAACTACGACAACCGATCGGACCGCTACGTCATCCCGCACAGCGAGCTGTTCCTCGGCCACTTCAACTACACGCCGCGCAACCGACGCAAGGTCGTGACGTTGACGGCACAGGAGGCGCTGAACAACTTCGAGGAGCGCGTACGGCCGCTGCTCGAGGCGCAGGCGCAGGCCGAGGCCAAGCGCTGCATGAGCTGCGGCCAGTGCTTCGAGTGCGACAACTGCGTCGTCTACTGCCCGCAGACGGCGGTGTTCAAGGTGCCGAAGGCCAAGGCGACCACCGGCCGTTATGTCGACACCGACTACGCCAAGTGCATCGGCTGCCATATCTGCAAGGATGTGTGCCCCACCGGCTACATCCAAATGGGGCTTGGAGAGTAGGCACGATGCTGCATATTGCGGCGCTCCTGACCATGCTGGCCGCACTTGTCGCTGGCAGCTCTGCGCTGGCCGGCGACGGCCGCACGCCGCGGCCGGTGATCGAGCCGGCCACGGCGGGTACGCAGTGCGTCGAGCCAAGCGACGTGATGCGGCGTTATCACATGCGCTTCCTTGAACACCAGCGCGACGATACGGTGCGTGGCGGCGTGCGCGGCGCCAAGTACAGCCTGAAGGACTGCATCGACTGCCACGCCAGCGCGAAGAACGCCAGCGTGGCCAGGGCCGAGACCAACTTCTGCGTCAGCTGCCACAGCTACGCCGCGGTCCGGATCGACTGTTTCGAGTGCCACACGAGCAAGTCGCCCAAGCTCGCACAAGGAGCGACGAAATGAGCCGGCGCGGCTTCCTCGGTGTCGCCGCGGCGGGACTGGCCGGCGCGGTGCTGGCCCCCGGGATCCAGTTGATCGAGATCGCACAGGCGGCGTCCGCCGGTGGCCCGGCCTCCGCGGGCGCCAGCGCGAAGGTGCGCTGGGGCATGCTGATCGACACCACGAAGTGCGCCGAAGGCTGCACCGACTGCGTGACCGCCTGCAACACCGAGAACGGCCTGGCCCCGGCCACGCGCTCGACCGATCCGCAGTGGATCCGCAAGATCGAGATCAAGGAGATCAAGACCGGCCGCACTGCGTCGCTGCCGGTGATGTGCCAGCACTGCGCCGACCCGCCGTGCGTCGACGTCTGCCCCACCGGCGCGTCGTTCAAGCGCGCCGACGGCATCGTGCTGGTCGATCGCCACAGCTGCATCGGCTGCCGTTACTGCATGATGGCCTGCCCGTACAAGGCGCGCTCGTTCGTGCACGAACCGCTCACCGAACAGAAGCGCGACGTGCCGCGCGGCAAGGGCTGCGTCGAGAGCTGCACGCTGTGCGTGCACCGCCTCGACCAGGGCGACAAGACCACTGCCTGCGCCGAGGCCTGCAGCCAGGCCGGCCACGGCGCCATCGTCTTTGGCGACCTGAACGACCCGGCCAGCGAGATCTCGTTGCGCCTGCGCGCGGCCACCAGCACGCAGTTGCGCGCCGACCTGCGGCTCGACCCCGGCGTGCGCTACCAGGGCTTGTGACGATGGCGCCGGCACTCCATCCACTCGATCAGCGCCTGTTCTACCCGTTGGTGGCGGCCGGCGGGCTGGTCGCGCTGGCCGGGCTGGGCGGTGCCTACCTGATGGAAGAACATGGCCATGTGATCACCGGCATGGACAACCAGGTGGTCTGGGGCCTGCCGCATGTGTTCGCCATCTTCATGATCGTCGCGGCCTCGGGCGTGCTGAACGTGGCGTCAATCGGCTCGGTGTTCGGCCACGCGGTGTACAAGCGCCGCGCGCCGCTGTCGGGCCTGCTGTGCCTGGCCCTGCTGGCCGGCGGGCTGATGGTGTTGATGCTCGACCTGGGGCGGCCCGAGCGGGTGATCGTGGCCGCCACGCACTACAACCTGAGCTCGGTGTTCGCGTGGAACGTGTTCCTCTACAGCGGCATGTTCGCCATCGTGGCCGTCTACCTGTGGACGATGTTCGAGCGGCGCTTCAACCACCACGCCAAGGCCGTGGGTCTGGCGGCGCTGATCTGGCGCTTCATGCTGACCACCGGCACCGGCTTGATCTTCGGTTTTCTGGTGGCACGCCAGGCCTACCAGTCGGCGGTGCTGGCGCCGCTGTTCATCGTGCTGTCGTTCGGCTGGGGCTTGGCGGTGTTCATGATCGCGCAGTCGGCGCTGCTGGCCTGGAATCGCCAGCCGCTGGACGAGGCGGTGCGGCGCCGCATGGCGCGGCTGCTCGGTGTGTTTGTCGCCGCGGCGCTCTACCTGGTGGCCGTCTATCACCTGACGAACCTGTACTTCGCGCGTCAGGGCGAGTTCGAAGCCTTCATCCTGCGCGATGGCGGCGTCTTTCCCCTGCTGTTCTGGTTCGGCTTCGTCGGGCTCGGCTCGCTGCTGCCGTTGGGGCTGTTGTTCCACCCGCGCCTGAGCAGCCCGCGCGGCGTGCTGGCCGCTGCGGCAGGGGTCGTGCTCGGCGCGTTCGCATTCCTCTATGTGTTCATCATCGGTGGTCAGGTGTTTCCGCTGGAGATCTTTCCCGGCCACCAGGTGCGCAGCAGCTTCGGCGACGGCGCGATCGGGCGCTATGTGCCGAGCTGGCCTGAACTGCTGCTCGGCCTGGGTGGCGTCGGCACGGCGTTCGTGCTGACGATCGTGGGCGTGCGCGTGCTCGATTTCCTGCCGCGCGACGACATGCCCACTGGCCCTGCGGCAAAGGCAGGCTGAAATGAACCCCCAAGCTCGCTTTCGCTCGCGGCCCCCCGAGGGGGCGCTCAGTACCTTCGGACGGCCGGGCGGTACTGAGATGCGTGCGCCGCGCCTGCTGGTTTCTGCAGCCCACAAGTCGTCGGGCAAGACGACGCTGACCATCGGTCTCGCCCAGGCGCTATCCGACCGGGGCCTGCGCGTGCAGACGTTCAAGAAGGGTCCCGACTACATCGACCCGATGTGGCTCGCGCGTGCCAGCGCGCGAGCCTGCTTCAACCTCGACCCGCACCTGATGCACGACGGCGAGATCGTCGCCGCATTGGCGCGCCATGCCGCCGACGCCGACGTCACGCTGGTCGAGGGCAACAAGGGGCTGTACGACGGCCTCGCGCTCGACGGCAGCAACAGCAACGCGGCGCTGGCGCGGCGCCTCGCGCTGCCGGTGCTGCTGGTGCTCGACGCGCGCGGCATGACCCGAGGCATTGCGCCGCTGATCCTCGGCTACCAGGCCTTCGACCGGGGCATTCGCATCGGTGGCGTGATCCTCAACCAGCTCGGCGGTTCGCGCCACGAGGCCAAGTTGCGCGCGGTGATCGAGCACTACACCGACGTGCCGGTGCTCGGCGCGCTGCAGCAGGATTCGCGCCTGGCGATGGTCGAGCGCCACCTCGGCCTGATGCCCGTCGCCGAACTGGACGACGCGCCGGCTCGGGTGCGCGCGATGGCCGACGCGGTGGCTGCGCAAATCGACCTCGACCGCGTGCTGGCGCTGGCCGCGACGGCCCCAGCCATGCCGCTGGTCGCCCTGCCGGCGCCGCCGGCAGGCGCCGCGGCGCCGCGGCTGCGCATCGGCATCGCGCGCGACGCAGCCTTCGGCTTCTACTACCCCGACGATCTGGCGGCGCTCGAGGCTGCGGGCGCGTCGCTGGTGCCGATCGACACCTTGCACGACGCGCGCCTTCCGGCACTCGACGGCCTGTTCATCGGCGGCGGATTCCCCGAGACCGCGATGGCCGCGCTGGAGGCCAACACGGCTTTGCGCGGCGCGCTGCGCGAGGCCATCGAGGCCGGGCTGCCGACCTACGCCGAGTGCGGCGGCCTGATGTTCCTGGCGCGCTCGATCCGCTGGGGCGGCCGCTCGGCGCAGATGGTCGGCGCGATTCCCGGCGACGCCGTGATGCACGAACGACCGGTCGGTCGCGGCTATGTGCAACTCGAGGAGACCGGCGACTTCCCGTGGCCCGGCCTCGACGAGGTGCGTCCGGTGCAGCGACTGGGTCACGAGTTCCACCACTCGAGCCTGGACAATCTTGCGCCGTCGGTGCGCTTCGCCTATCGCGTGCAGCGCGGCCACGGTATCGACGGCCGGCACGACGGCGTGTGCGTGCACAACCTGCTGGCCTCGTACGCGCACCTGCGCCACACCGGCGGCAACCGCTGGCCGCAGCGATTCGTCGCGTTCGTGCGCGCCATGCGCGACGCGGCGGGTAATCACACGCGGGCGGCCTGATGAAACCCGTGCACACCATGGACACCGTCACCGGCGAGCGCCGTGACGCGTCCGATGGCCACCACGTGTGGGTCAACGGCCGCGCCGTGGCGACCGACTCCGAGGGCTACCTGTGCCGCCTCGACGACTGGTCGGAGGACTTCGCCCGTGCGCTGGCCGATCGCGAAGGCCTGGTGCTGACGCCCGCGCACTGGGAGCTGATCCGCTTCCTGCGCGCGTACTACGCCGAGCACGGTGTGCAGCCGCAGGTGCGCGTGATGATCCGGCATTTCACGCAGGCCTGGGGGCCGCAGCGCGGCAGCAACCATGAGCTGCACGCGATGTTCCCGCGCGGCGGGCCGCAGAAGCAGGGCAACCGCCTGGCCGGGCTGTTGCGGACCAAGGGCGAGCACTGATGGAGACCGCGCGATGATGTTTACGTTGACACCCGGCGCGGCGGCGCAAATCCGCCGATCGGCGGCCGACAGCGGAGCGGCGGACTGGGCACTGCGAGTGGCCGCGCGGCGCGACGACGACGGCTCGGTCCGCTACGGCATGGGCTTCGACGAGCTGCGCGAAGGCGACCTGCCGCTCGAGCTGGAAGGCGTGCGCCTGCTGGTTGGGGCGCCCTCGCAGGCCTTGCTGCAGGGCACGCAGCTCGACTACGTGGAACTGGAGCCCGGCCGGTTCGGTTTCGTCTTTGTTCCCGACGGCGCGGTCGCGGAGCCGGCGCCGGCTGCCGGCTGCGGCAGCGGCAGCTGCAGTCGATGCGGCGGCTGAATCAGGAGCTCGCACATGAACTCGTTCGTCGATATGGGGGCCCTGCTCCAGCGCTACCGCCATCCGCAAGCCGGCCGCGTGTTTCTGGTCGGAGCCGGCCCGGGCGATCCCGATTTGCTGACGGTGCGCGCGGCACGCCTGCTGGCGCAGGCCGATGTGGTGGTCTACGACCACCTGGTGGGCGACCAGGTGGTCGAGCTGATTGCCCCGCACGCCGAGCGCATCTACGCCGGCAAGGAGCGCGAGCACCACAGCATGGACCAGGCTGACATCAACGCGCTGCTGGTGCGTCTGGCGCGCAGCGGCCGCATGGTGATCCGGCTCAAGGGCGGCGACCCGTTCGTGTTCGGCCGCGGCGGCGAGGAGTTGCAGGCGCTGGCCGCCGAAGGCGTGGCGTTCGAAGTCGTGCCAGGCGTCACCGCAGCCTGCGGCGTGGCCAGCTATGCCGGCATTCCATTGACGCACCGCGACCATGCGCAGTCGTGCCTGTTCGTCACCGGGCACCTGAAGGACGGCAGCTGCAACCTCGACTGGGCGGCGTTGGCCCGGCCGCGCCAGACGACGGTGATCTACATGGGGCTCTCCGGCCTGGCCGAGATCTGTGCCCAGCTGGTGATCCACGGCCTGCGCGCCGACTCGCCGGCGGCCGTGGTGCAGCAGGGCACCACACTCGATCAGCGCGTGGTCAGCGCCACGCTGGCGGACCTGCCGGCGCGCGTCGCCGAGGCCGGCCTGCGCTCACCGTGCCTGATCATCGTCGGCGAGGTGGTGCGCCTGCGCGACGAGCTGGCCTGGTTCGGTGAGCGCGGCGCGAACGCGAACGCGGGCGCCAGGCTGTCGCTCGGCGCTGAACTCAGCGGCTGAAGCGGGGCTCGTTGCCGCCGCGATTTTCGCCCGCCGCGCGCGACTCGACGGCGAACACGGCGGCCTCGACGCGCGAACTGAGGTTCAGCTTGGACAGGATGTGGCGTACGTGCAGCTTCACCGTGTCGTGGCTGATGTCCAGCGTGCGTGCGATGGCCTTGTTGCTCTCGCCGCGCGCCAGGTGGTCGAGGATCTGGCGCTCTCGTTCGGTGAGCGAATCCAGCAGGCCCTTGCGGTCGCTGCCCTTGGCGCCGGCCTGCAGCATCTGCGCGAGCTTCAGCGTCATCGCCGGCGCCACCACCAGTTCGCCCCGGGCCGCGCGTTCGATCGCCGCGATCACCTCCTCGGGCTCCATGTCCTTGAGCAGGTAGCCGCGCACGCCGGCACGCAGCGCGGCCGCCAGATCAGCTTCGGCATCGCTCATCGTCAGGATCAGCGCCGGCGTGTCGATGCCTTCTGCGCGCAGGCGGCGCAGCAGCGTCAGGCCGTCGGTCGAAGGCATGCGCAGGTCGAGCACCACCAGGTCGGGCTTGTGCTCGCGCAGCGCCGCGGCCACCTTGTCGGGCTCGCCCAGCGCCGCCGCCACCGTGATGTTGCCGCGGTGGTGCAGCAGGTCGGTCAGCCCGTTGCGACACAGCGCATGGTCATCGACCAGGACGACACGAAGCTGCTCTGCGCTCATGGTGCGCCCACTCTATCGGGTTCGGACGGGAAGCGCAGGCGCACCCGCGTGCCGCCGCCGGCACGTGCGCCAACGTCGAGCGTGCCGCCCAGGCTGACCGCACGCTGGCGCATGATGTCCAGGCCGTAGTGCGCGGCGTCGCCCTGCCCGTCGGCGGGCGCGACGCCGGCGCCGTCGTCCTCGACCACAACGTCGATGTCGCCGTGCAGCCGGGCAATCGTCAACCAGGCCCGACCGGCCCGGGCGTGCTTGGCGATGTTGGCAAGTGCCTCCTGCACGATGCGCAACACCTGCAGTTCCTGCGCCACCGGCAAGTGCAAGCCGGGCACCTGGTCGTCGAACGCCAGCTCGACCTGCGTCAACTCGCAGAACGCGGCGATGCTGGAGCGCAGCGCATGTTTCAGGCCGAGCGGGTCCATCGGCGCACGGAAATGCGCCAGCACCTCGCGCAGATTGCTGTGTGCGCTGCTCACCGCCTGGCGCACATCGGCGCAGTACTTCAGGGCCCCGGCCTCGTCGTGGCGGCTGATCGCTTCCTGCAGCAACGGCATGCGCATCTTCACGAAGGCCAGCGTCTGGGCGATCGAGTCGTGCACCTCGGCCGCCATCGCCTGGCGCTCGGTGAGCACCGCGGCGCGCAGCGTGTCGTGTTCGAGCAGGGCATTGTGCAAGGCCAGCCCGAGCAGTTCGCCGATCGACTTGAACAGCGCCATCGGTTCGGCTGCCACTGCCGGTGGGGCATCGAAGAACAGGTTGTACAGGCCCAGCACGCGGCCGCGGTAGGTGAGCGGCACCGCCATCAGGTGCCGGCACTCCTGCCCGAAGTAGCTGTCGTCGTTGCGGCGCGCGCAGTGGCCCACCTCGCCGGCCGAGACGATGGTGCCGCGCGTGAAGGCCGAGCCGCACATGCCGCAGGCCGGATCCACCGCACGTTCGGCGCTGGCCACATGTTCGGGCAGGCCGACCTCGCTGATCATCTGCAGGTGATCGCCAGCGGCCGACAGCACGCGCACGGCACCGGCGCGCGCCCCGGCCATCCGCATGATCGGCGCCAGAAAACGCTCCAGCAGGCCGTGCAGGTCGGTGCCCGCGGCCAGCCCGGCCGTGATCTCGGCCAGGATTCCCGCGTCGGGTGCGTGCCGTCCGCCGGGTGGCGGCAGATCGACCTTCTGTTCAGGCCAGTCGGTGCGCATGTCTCGGTCCCGTTCGAGCGGGCTTGCCTCCGGGTTCGTCAGGCTGGTATTTGAACCTGTCCTCGGCCGCAGCGCCATCGGACGGGACCCGGCCCCGTGACACCGGTAACGCCGCGCTCAGGCCAGGGTTTTGCGACGGCGCCCGCTCAGGCGCCCCGGGGCTTCGCGCGCCAGCGCCTCGGCGGCCAGCATCTCGTCATAGTCGCGGCTACTCGTGGCTGAAGTCGCCGCGCTGGCGTGGCAAGGCGATGGAGGTGGGACCGCAGGCGCGCCTGGCGATGCTCTACGCCAACGGTCACGAACCGACTCAGGCGCTGGCCGACCATGTCCTGCGCACGCTCGATCAGCCGTTGACGGCGATCTTTTCGACGCTCGGCCGCACCACGGCGCGCACGATCGAGTCGAAGGTGTTCGCCGACCAGATGATCGTCTGGCTCGACAACCTGGAGCGTTTCAACCCGCCCGAGGAGTCGGCGCCACCTGCTCGCAATGGCGCACGAAGGCCTCCGTGCCGCGGCCGAGGTGCTTGTCCCGGTGCAGCACGATCGCCAGGCGCCGCGTGGCGCGCGGCAGGCGTGTCGCGAGTTCGACCAGCGTCCCCTGCGCCAGATCGCGCGCCACCGCCTCGCGCGACAGGCAGCCCAGCGCCGCACCGGCAGCGACCACCCGCTTGATCGCCTCGGCGCTGCCGAGTTCGAACGCCACCTGCAGCGGGCCGACATGTTCGAGCAGCCAGCGGTCGGCCGCCTCGCGGGTGCCCGACCCCGGCTCGCGCAACGCCCAGATGGCCTCGCGCAACTGGCGCGCGCTCGCATGGCGCCCGGCCAGCGGGTGCGTCGGCGCGGCGACGATTACCAGTTCGTCGGTGAGCCAGGGGTGCACCAGCAGATTGGGGTGTGTCTGCGAGCCTTCGATGAAGCCCACGTCGACGTCGAACGCGGCCACCGCGGCGATCACGTCGCGGGTGTTGGCGATCATCAGCTGCACCGGGCTGGCCGGGTGCGCCGCCCTCCAGCGCGCCAACACGTCGGGCAGCAGGTACTCGCCGATCGTCAGGCTCGCGGCCACGCGCAGCGGCGCCTCATGGGCCCCGGTGAACATGTGCTCCAGCTCGGCCGCCTGGTCGAGCAGCGAGGCGGCCAGCGGCATCAGCACCCGCCCGTTCTCGTTGAGCACCAGGCGTCTGCCGACACGATCGAACAACGGCGCGCCCAGCGTGCGCTCCAGCTCGGTCAGCGCGGCGCTGGCCGCCGATTGCGAGCGCGCCACGTGGTCGGCCGCGGCGCGGGTCGAGCCTGCCCGCGCCGTGGCCGCAAAGACCTCCAGCTGGCGCAGGTTCAGGCGCAGCCGGGTGGCTGCGCCGGTGCCGTTAGGTTGATCGGATTTTCGGGTCACGATGAACGATATTGTCCATTTTTCCTTTTCATCGCGGCTGTCTAGCATCAACGCCGCGCCGGACGCAGGGGCTCGCTTGCCTGCGACTGGCACCCAGCGAAACCATGATTCATCTCGTCAGCCCCCACGGCGGTGCAGATCTGAAGCCGCTGCTGCTCAGTGGCGCGCCACTCGAACAGCAACGGCAGCGCGCGCTGAGCCTGCCGCGTTTGCGGGTGAGTTCACGCGAGCGCGGCGACATCATCATGCTCGGCATCGGGGGCTTCACGCCGCTCGACGGCTTCATGTCGCGCTCCGACTGGCGCAGCGTGTGCGACGACATGCGAACCGCCAGCGGCCTGTTCTGGCCGATCCCGATCACGCTGTCGACCGACCCGGCCACCGCGGACGCCATCGCGATCGGGCAGGAGATCGCGCTCGTCGACCCGGACGACGGCCACTGCCTGGCGATCCAGCGCGTCAGCGAGAAGTACTCGATCGACAAGGTGCATGAATGCGCGCGCGTGTTCAAGACGGTCGACCCGGCGCATCCCGGCGTCAAGATGGTGATGGACCAGGGCGCGGTCAACCTCGCCGGTCCGATCCAGGTGCTGTCGCGCGGCGGGTTCCCGGAGAAGTACGGCGACCTGTTCATGACGCCGGCGCAGAC
>Ga0209261_10000455_pt1 | contig 11066 bp, 9 predicted proteins | sample DOMMetBare1Fresh_FD_187470 | JGI IMG/M metagenome (GOLD analysis project Ga0209261, IMG submission 187470) | Wetland sediment microbial communities from St. Louis River estuary, USA, under dissolved organic matter induced mercury methylation -... | ecosystem: Environmental > Aquatic > Freshwater...
ACGGGCGAATGCCTCAGGCGGGGCGAGCGCGTGCCAGCGCGAGCGCGGCCTGCAGGGCGACCGGGGAGGTGCTCTACAGCGGCAGCATCTCGTCGATGTCGCCGCTGTCTGGGAACGCCGTGTCAAGCGCCCGATGCAGGTCGAGCCGCATGCGCCGGCTTTCCGGTTCGCGCGCGGGCAGCACGGCGAACACCGCGCCGCGCAAGAGCCACAGGTCGACCGGGTCGTTGGCGTGGCGCACCTGATAGCGCAGCCAGTCCCCGCGCGAGCCTGCGACATGGGCCACCGCCTGCATGAAGCGCTGCTTCATGTCGACGAAGGTGCGGCGTGCGGCCAGCCGTGCCAGACGCTCCTGCGGCAGACCCGCGCCCAGGCGCACGATGGCGGCGCCGGGCTGCAGGCTTGGCATGTAGTGGCGGGGCGCGATGGTGTGCATGCGGCGCGATGGATTGGCTCAACTCCATTGTGTGGATCGCACCGGGCAGCGAAGCCGCGAACAACGCGCCGTTGACCGCGCAATTCGCCGCTGACGACGGCGCGGTGGAGTACGCTCACCGTCATCGATCGCGATGACGAGGAGGCCCGCGATGAGGTGGCTGCGCAGGTTCTTGTGGGTGTTGGTGGGCCTGGCCGTGCTGATGGCGGTGGCCGCGGGAATCTACTCCACGCGGGCGATGCCGACCATCGACGGCGAGCTGATGGTGCCCGGCCTCAAGCGGCCGGTGCGCATCGAGCGCGATGTACACGGCATTCCGAGCATCAAGGCCGACAACCAGGTCGACCTGCTGTTCGCGCTGGGCTTCGTGCACGCGCAGGATCGCCTGTGGCAGTTGGAGACGCACCGGCGCATCGGTGCTGGTCGGCTGGCCGAGGCGTTCGGCGAAGGGGCGGTGGATTCCGACCGATTCCTGCGCGCGCTGGGCGTGCGCCGGGCGGCCGCGGCGCAGTGGGCCCGTGCCGATGCGGCCACGCGCGACGCGCTGCAGGCCTACGCTGCGGGCGCCAACGCAGTGATCCGCACGCAGTTGCGCGCACGGCCGCCGGAAATGCTGATCCTCGGCGTGCAGCCGGAAGACTGGGATCCGGTGGACAGCCTCGCCTGGGCGATCATGATGGCCTGGGATCTGGGCGGAAACTGGGGTTCGGAGTTGCTGCGCCTGCGCCTGGCGATGAAGCTGCCGCTTGATCGCATCAACGAACTGCTGCCACCGTACCCGGGCGAGAAGCCGCTGCCGACGGCCGACTATGTGGCGCTGCTGCGGGGCTTGAAGCTCGATGCGGGCACCACCACGGCGAAGCTGGATGGCGCGCTCGAGCGCCTGGCTGCCGCGGCGCCGCTGTCAGGCGTGGAGGGTGCCGGCTCGAACAATTGGGTCGTCGCCGGCAGCCACACCACGACCGGCAAACCGCTGCTGGCCAACGACCCGCACCTGAAGCTGTCGACGCCGGCGCTGTGGTATTTCGTGCGGCTGGAGGCACCGGGCATCCGGGTGGCTGGCGCCTCGATGCCGGGTCTGCCACTGGTGGTGCTGGGGCAGAACGACTCCATTGCCTGGGGCTTCACCAACACCGGACCCGATGTGCAGGACCTGTACCTCGAACGCTTCAAGCCCGACGATCCGCGCCAGGTGCAAACACCCGACGGCTGGGCGCCGCTGAAGTCGTTCACCGAGACGATTCACGTCAAGGGCCGGCCCGACGTCACGATCACCGTGCGCGAATCGCGCCACGGGCCGCTGATTTCGGACGCCGGCATCCTCGACGACCTGCTGGGCTCGAAGGGCAAGCCTGCGCACGCGATCGCGATGCGCTGGACCGCATTGGACGCCGATGTCGATGCCGTCGGCGTCGGCCTGGCGATGACCAAGGCGACCAGCGTCGCCGAGTTCATCGACGCGGCCAAGGGCTGGATCGCACCGATGCAGAACATGGTGGTCGCCGACCGCGACGGGCACATCGGCTGGATCTCGCCCGGCCGCGTGCCGCTGCGCAAGCGCGACAACGACTTGATGGGCCTGGTGCCCGCGCCGGGCTGGGACGCTCGATACGACTGGGCCGGATGGCTGCCCACCGACGCGTTGCCGCAGGACCGCGACCCGGCGCGCGGCTGGATCGCCACCGCCAACCAGCGTGTCGTGGCGGCTGACTACCCGCATTACCTGACCAGCGAATGGGCGCTGCCGTATCGCCAGCAGCGCATCGAGCAGATGCTCGACGCCAGGCCCAGGCATTCGATCGACGATCTGCGCGCGATGCAGTCCGACGTGAAATCGCTCGCCGCGGCCAAGCTGCTGCCGTGGTTGCAGCGTGCGCAGGCCGACCATCCGCTGGCCGCCGCGGCGAAGCAGGCGATCGAGGGTTTCGACGGCACGATGGCCGCCGACCGCGCCGCGCCGCTGATCCTGTGGTCGTGGCAGCGGCACCTCACGCACCTGGTGTTTGCCGACGAGTTGGGGCCGGTGTACGAGCGCCTGATCGCGGGCCGCACGCTGCGCGACGCGCTGGACGGCGTGCTCGAGCGCAACGACGCCTGGTGGTGCGACGACAAGGCCACTGCCGCCGTCGAAACCTGCGCGATGCTGGCCGACCGCGCGTTGGCGTTGGCGCTGGACGAGCTGCGCGCGGCGCAGGGCGACGACGTGAGCCGCTGGTTATGGGGCCGCGCACATCAGGCGCGCTCGGAGCACCGGCCGTTCTCGCGCGTCAAGGCGCTGGCGCGCTGGTTCGAGCTGCGCGCGCCGGTGGGCGGCGACAGCTTCACGGTGAACGTGTCGCGTGTGCTCTACAAGCCCGATGCCACCACGGGTGAGCTCTACCTCGATGAGCACGGCCCGTCGCTGCGCGCGTTGTACGACTTGGGAAACCCGGCGCTGTCGCGCTTCATCCACAGCAGCGGGCAAAGCGGCATCCCGTGGTCCAAGTGGTACCAGAGTTTCATGCAGTCTTGGGTGCGGGTGGACTACGTGCCGGTGTGGAACGGCGAACCGCCGGTGGGCACGCTGACGCTGAAGCCGGGCGCGTAGATCGCCGGCCGTGCCTGGGCGGATCGAGCGCTACACGGCGCCGTACAGAAGCTTGCGCTGTGCGGTGTACCGCCACCATGACGCCGGCGCCGCGCCGCGCATGAAGTCGGTGATCGCCATGAACGTGTCGAGCACGCACGGGTCCTGCCGCTTGCCGGTGTGAATGCACAGCGCCTGGTAGAGGACGAACGGATCGCGGTGCGCCAGCTCGCGCGGGTGCACCAGGCCGAGCGCGCGCAGGTCGGCCGCCATCGCCACGCCCACGTTGGGTAGTTGCTCGAAGGTGTCGCATTCCGCCGCCTGGGTTGCCTTGCGCGGCTTCATGCGCGGACCGAGACCCAGCACGGCACTCACATCAGCATCGTGTTGCGGACCAGGCCCACCGCCACGCCTTCGAGTTCGAAATCCACGTCGCCGAACGGCACGACGATCGTCTTGAAGTCGGGGTTCTCGGGAATCAGCTCGATCGAGTTGCGCGTGCGGCGCAGGCGCTTCACCGTGACCTCGTCGCCCAGGCGCGCGACGACGATCTGGCCGTTCTTGGCCTCACGCGTCTTCTGCACGGCGAGCAGGTCGCCATCCAGGATGCCGGCGTCGCGCATGCTCATGCCGCGCACCTTGAGCAGGTAGTCGGGCCGGCGCGGGAACATGCTGGCCTCCACGAGGTAGGTCTGGTCGATGTGCTCCTGCGCGAGGATCGGGCTACCCGCCGCCACGCGGCCCACCAGCGGCAGCGCCAGTTGCGCGAGACTGGGCAACGGCAGCGAGAACTGCTTGCCCCGCGACTGGTTGAGCGCGCGTAGAGTGTCGGGCTTCAGCCGAATGCCGCGCGACGTTCCGCCGACGAGCTCGATGACGCCTTTGCGGGCGAGGGCTTGAAGGTGCTCTTCGGCGGCATTGGGCGAACGAAAGCCCAGCTCGTTGGCGATCTCGGCGCGCGTGGGTGGCGCGCCGGAGCGCTCGATGGCGCTTTGCACGAGGTCGAGAATCTGTTGTTGCCGGGCGGTGAGCTTGGGGCTTTCTTCCACGGGCGCTCCTGAATATTCATACAGTGGCTGTATTTTTATCCAGATGCGAGAAAAATGCAAAACAAAGTCGTGATCCTGGGCACCGGCGGCACGATCGCCGGTTTGGCAGCCGACGCCGGCAACGAGCTGCTGTACCGCTCGGCGAGCCTGAGCGTCCATCAACTGGTCACCGCAGTGCCCGAGCTCGCCGGCGCGTCGATCGAGGCCGAGCAGATCGCACAGGTCGACAGCAAGGACATGACGCATGCCATCTGGCAGGCGCTGGCGCAGCGCGTCGAGCACCACCTGCGGCGCGTCGACGTGGCGGGCGTGGTGGTGACGCACGGCACCGACACGATGGAGGAGACTGCGTACTTCCTGCACCGCGTGCTCGCACCGGGCAAGCCGGTGGTGCTGACCGGCGCCATGCGGCCGGCCAATGCGCGCCAGGCCGACGGGCCGCGCAACCTGGCCGACGCCATTGCATTGGTGCGCGACGAGGTCAGTGCCGCACACGGCGTGCTGGTGGTGGTGCACGGCGCGGTGCACGGCGCGGCCGACGTGCGCAAGGTGCATCCGCACCACGTGGATGCCTTCAGCTCCGGCGACGTCGGGCCGCTGGCGCGTTTCGAGGACGGCCGGTTGCATCGCCTGCGGGCCTGGCCAGCGGGTGAAGCACTGGGCCTGGCTGCGGTGGAAGGCGACGTCGCTGCCTGGCCGGTGGTGGAGATCGTCACCAGCCACGCCGGCGCCAGCGGGGCTTTGATCGACGCGCTGGCGCGCGGCGGCGCGCGCGGCATCGTGCTCGCGTGCACCGGCAATGGCTCGGTTCACGAGGCGATCGAGCAGGCGCTGGAGCAGGCCGCGTGGGGCGGGATCCAGGTGCTGCGGGCCACGCGCTGCGTCAACGGCGCCATCCTCGAACCCGACGGCGTCGCGCCGAATTGGCCGTCGGCCGGGGCGCTCACGCCGGCGAAGGCGCGGGTGGAACTGATGCTGCGTCTGATGTCGCGCCGGGATGGCGGCGCGCCCTGAAGACGTGCCGCGACACCGGGTTTCACGTCGATGTTGCCCCGCGTCGCGTCCCCGCTCAGGCGCCGGCCTGCGTGTTGAGCGCTTCGATCTGGCCCTGCAATTCGAGCCAGCGCTCTTCGAGCATCGCGGTTTCGGCGGCGTTGTAGTTCAGGCGCCGGCCGGCTTCGGCCAACTCGCCACCGACCAGCGTGCCCGCGACCAGCGCGGCTTCGATCTCGGACTTCTCCGCGCCCAGCTTTTCGAGCTTCGCGTCGATCTGCTGGATCTCGTGTCGCAGCGGGCGCGTGCGGTTGGCCAGCTGGGCGCGCGACTGGGCCTGCTGCTTGCGCCCGTCGCGGCGGCTGGCCGACGCCGCGGCGCTCGGTGCGGCTGGCGGCGCGTGCGACGGCGATGTCGGGCCCGCCGCGCTTGGCGCCGCGGCCGGCTCGACGCCGGGCCGCGCCGGCGGCTCGATTCCGCGTGCACGCGCCCGCGACACGTCGAGCAGCCAGCGCTGGTACTCGTCGAGGTCGGCGTCCAGCGGCTCCACGCCGCCCGCGGTGACGAGCCAGAACTCGTCGCACACTTCGCGCAGCAGTGCGCGGTCGTGGCTGACGATCATCACCGTGCCTTCGAACTCGTTCAGCGCCATCGACAGCGCCTCGCGCGTGGTGAGGTCCAGGTGGTTGGTCGGTTCGTCCAGCAGCAGCAGGTTCGGTTTCTGCCAGACGATGGTGGCCAGCACCAGCCGCGCGCGCTCGCCGCCCGACAGCGTGCCGACGCGCTGGTGCACCATGTCGCCGGCAAACGAGAACTGGCCGAGGAAGTTGCGCAGATCCTGCTCGCGGGCGTCGATGCCCGAGTTGATCCGGCTTTGCCGGGCAACTCGGACCCCCGCGGGGGGCGGGTCGGGCTGGCCCGGCCCTGGGGGCACATTGAGGCTGCGCGCCAGCCGCGTCATCATCTGCAGCGCGGTGTCGTCCTCGTTCAGCAGGTCCATCTCCTGCTGTGCGAAGTAGCCGATCGCCAGCCCCTTGCCCTGGGTCATCGTGCCGCCCAGCGGCGGCAATGCGCCGGCGATGGTCTTCACGAGCGTGGACTTGCCCTGGCCGTTGGCACCCAGGATGCCGATGCGCTGACCGGCCAGCACGGTGCGGTTGACATCGCGCACGACCGGCGTGTGGTCGTATCCGCAGATCAAGTCGCGCAGCGCGAGCATCGGGTTCGGCAGGTTGGCCGGCTCGCGGAACTCGAACTGGAAATCGCTCTCGGTGAGCACCGGCGCCAGGCGCTCCATGCGGTCGAGGGCCTTGACGCGGCTTTGCGCCTGCTTGGCCTTGCTGGCCTTGGCGCGGAAGCGTTCGATGAAGCGTGTGAGGTGGGCGATCTTTTCGCGCTGGCGTTCGAACGCCACCTGCGCCTGCGACAGCCGCTCGGCGCGTGCCTCCTCGAACGCACTGTAGTTGCCGGTGTAGCGCTCGACCCGTGCCGAGTCCACGTGCAGCGTGACGCGCGTGATCGCGTCGAGAAACTCGCGGTCGTGGCTGATCACGATCAGCGTGCCGGCGTAGCGCTTGAGCCAGCTCTCCAGCCAGACCAGTGCGTCGAGGTCGAGGTGGTTGGTGGGTTCGTCGAGCAGCAGCGCATCCGACGGACACATCAGCGCGCGCGCCAGCTGCAGCCGCATGCGCCAGCCACCCGAGAAGCTGTTCACCGGCTCGTCCAGCTGCGCGGACAGGAAGCCCAGGCCCAGCAGCAAGGCCTGCGCGCGCGCGCGCGAGTCGAATGAGCCGGCCTCGTCGAGCGCCAGGTGCGCCTCGGCCATCGCGTGGCCGTCGGCCAGGCGCTCGGCCTCGATCAGCTGGGCCTGCGCACGCATCAGCGGCTCGTCGCCCTGCAGCACGTATTCGGTGGCGGCCTCAATGGTCTCGGGCATGTGCTGCGCCACTTCGCCGATGCGCCAGCGCGGCGGCAGCTCCACGTCGCCGTGGTCGGACTGCAGCCGGCCCGCGAGCATCGCGAACAGCGACGACTTGCCGGCACCATTGCGGCCGACGAGGCCCACCTTCTCGCCGGCGTGCACGGTGACGCTGGTGTGTTCGAGCACCACCTTCGCGCCGCGGCGCAGCGTGACATCGCGCAGCGTGATCATGACCCGGTCAGCGCCTGTCGGGTGATCAGCAGCACGGCATCGTCACCTGCGCTGGTGGTCAGGCTCAGCGGCTCGATCGCCGGGAACGCCGCGTCGAACTGGGGGCGTTCATGGCCGATTTCGAGCACCAGCAGCGCGCCGCGAGTCAGGTGTGCCGGCACCTCGCGCAGCAGGCGACGCACGAAGTCCATGCCGTCCGCGCCGCCGGCCAGCGCCAGCGCGGGCTCGGCCCGGAATTCGGCGGGCAGCGCCGCCATCGATGCGGTGTTCACGTAGGGTGGGTTGCACAGCACCAGGTCGTAGCATCCGGGCAGCGCGGCGAAGCCGTCGCTGCGGATGATCGTGATGCGCGACGCCAGGCGATGGCGTTCGATGTTGATGCGCGCGACATCGAGCGCGTCGGCGGAAATGTCGGCGGCATCGACCCGCGCCTCGGGCCACGCCAGCGCGGCCAGCACGGCCAGGCTGCCACCACCGGTGCACAAGTCGAGCACGCGCTGCGGCGGTGCATCCAGCCAGGGTTGCAGCGATCCGTCGGCCAGCACCTCGGCGATCAGCGAACGCGGCACGATGCAGCGTTCGTCCACCTGGAACGGCACGCCCTGCAGCCAGGCCTCGCCGGTCAGATAGGCCGCGGGCTTGCGCGTGGCGATGCGCTCGGCGACCAGTTGCTCCGCCTGCTGCCGCGCGGTCGGGTCCACGACACGGTCGGCCACAGCGCCCAGATCATCGAGCGGCAGGCCGAGACGCCACAGCACCAGCCACGCCGCTTCGTCGAAGGCATTGGTCGTTCCATGGCCAAACGAAACGCCCGCCTGTTCGAGGCGGGCGCTGGAGCGCTCGATCAATTCGATCACGGTCATTTCAACAGCGCCTCCAGCGTGCGCCGGTAGATGTTCTTCAAGGGTTCGATGTCGTTGACGGCCACATGCTCGTCGATCTTGTGGATGCTGGCGTTGACCGGGCCGAACTCCACGACCTGCGGGCAGACGCGGGCGATGAAGCGGCCGTCGGAGGTGCCGCCGGTGGTCGACAGCGTCGGCGACACGCCGGTCTCGCTGCGGATGGCCGCCGTCAGCGCCTCGCTCAGGCTGCCGGGCGTGGTGAGGAAGGGTTCGCCGCCGAGCACCCACGCAAGGTCGTATTCGAGTCCGTGCGTCTGCAGCACGTGCACCAACCGCTGTTTCAGACCCTCGGGGGTGGATTCGGTGCTGAAGCGGAAGTTGAAGTCCACCACCGCAGTGCCGGGGATCACGTTGCCCACTCCGGTGCCGGCGTGCACGTTGGAGATCTGGAAGGTGGTGGCCGGAAAGAACGCGTTGCCCGCATCCCACTCGATGGCCACCAGGCCGGCCAGCGCCGGCGCGAGCTGGTGGATCGGGTTGCGCGCCAGTTGCGGGTAGGCCACGTGGCCTTGCACGCCCTTGACCGTGAGCCGGCCCGACAGCGAGCCGCGGCGGCCGTTCTTGATGGTGTCGCCCAGTCGCTCCACCGACGTGGGCTCGCCGACGATGCAGCAGTCCAGCCGGACGCCGCGCGCATGCAGCGCCTGCACCACGCGCACGGTGCCGTCCACCGACGGGCCTTCCTCGTCGCTGGTGAATAGCACCGCCACCGTGCCGGCATGATCGGGCCTGGACTGCACCAGCTCTTCGGCCGCCACGACCATCGCGGCGACGGAGGTCTTCATGTCGGCAGCCCCGCGACCGAACAGCTTGCCGTCGCGGTGCGAGGGCACGAACGGGTCGCTGCGCCATTGTTCGAGCGGCCCGGTGGGCACGACATCGGTGTGTCCGGCCAGCACCACGGTCGGCCCGGGGCGCTGGCCGCGGTGGCAGGCCCACAGGTTGGTGACGTGCCCGTCTTCCGGCCCGAACAGCATCGTCTCGCACGCGAAGCCCAGCGCCTTCAGGCGCTCGGCGATCAACACCTGGCAGCCGCCATCGTCTGGCGTCACCGAGGGTCGCGCGATCAGCGCCTCGACGAGGCGCAGCGTCTGGTTCATGGCACTCAGCGCCGGCTCAGCGGCGCGCTGCGGGAGCTGGGAGCGTCGGGCATCACGTCGAGCGCGATCTCGGTGAAGAACGCGGTGTCCGGGTCCTCGCCCTTCTGCGGCGTCCGCGCAATGGGCGTCTGGTCATTCTGCAGGCGCCACAGCAGGTTGGTCGGCGAGTCGGCGTGCGACAGGCCCTCGTCGCGGGTGATCAAGCCGTCGTTGATCAGTCGTGCCAGGTCGGCCTCGAATGTCTGCGAGCCTTCGGCCAGCGACTTCTCCATCGACTCCTTGATTTCGCCGAACTCGCCTCGCTCGATCAGCTCGGCGATCAGCTTGGTGTTCAGCAGCACCTCCACCGACGGAATGCGCCCGCCCGCGCTGGCGCGCAACAGGCGCTGCGAGATGATGGCGCGAAGGCCCGACGACAGGTCGCTCAGCAGGGCCGGACGCGACTCCGGCGTGTAGAACGACAAGATGCGCCCGAGCGCGTGGTAGCTGTTGTTGGCGTGCAGCGTCGCCAGCACCAGGTGGCCCGACAGCGCGTACGAGATCGCCGAGGTCATCGTCTCGCGGTCGCGGATCTCGCCGATCAGGATGCAATCCGGCGCCTGGCGCAGCGCGTTCTTCAACGCCGTCTGCAGCGTCTCGGTGTCGCGCCCGACCTCGCGCTGGTTGACCAGCGAGCGCTTGTTGTTGAACATGAACTCGATCGGGTCCTCGATCGTCAGGATGTGGCCCGACACCTGCTGGTTGCGCTGCTCGAGCATGGAGGCGAGCGTGGTGCTCTTGCCGGTGCCGGTGGCGCCGACCATCAGGATCAGGCCGCGCTTTTCCAGCACCAGCGACGACAGCAGCGGCGGCAGGTTCAGGCTTTCGAGCGAAGGGATGTCGTGCGGGATGTGGCGGAACACCGCCGCGATCGAGCCGCGCTGCCGGAATGCCGACATCCGGAAGCTGCCCAGGCCATCCATCGCCAGACCGAGGTTCAGCTCGCCGGTGTCGTCGAGCTCTTCCATCTGCTGGGGCGACAGCAGCTCGGCCAGCAGCTGGCGCGGCTGGCCCGGCGTCAGCGACTGGTCCGACAGCTGCAGCATCTGGCCGTGGATCTTGATCAGGATCGGCATGTTGGCCGACAGGAACACGTCCGACGCGTTCTTGTCCGCCATCATGCGCAGCACCTTCTCCATGTTGCCGCCGCTCATGCTCGCTCCTCCGGGTGCCGTGGGTGGAATGCGGGCCGCATTCAGGCCCGCAGCAATTCGTTGATGCTGGTCTTGGCGCGCGTCTGCGCGTCGACGCGTTTGACGATGACTGCACAGTACAGGCTGTAGGTGCCGTCGGCGCTGGGCAGGCTGCCGCTCACCACCACCGAGCCAGCGGGGATGCGCCCGTAGCTCACCGTGCCGGCGACACGGTCGAAGATCTTGGTGCTCTGGCCGATGTACACGCCCATGCTGATCACCGAGTTCTCCTCGACGATCACGCCTTCGACGACCTCGGAGCGCGCGCCGATGAAGCAGTTGTCCTCGATGATCGTCGGGTTGGCCTGCAGCGGCTCGAGCACGCCGCCGATGCCCACGCCGCCGGACAGGTGCACGCATCTGCCGATCTGCGCGCACGAGCCCACGGTGGACCATGTGTCGACCATCGTGCCTTCATCGACATAGGCGCCGATGTTCACGTACGAGGGCATCAACACGACGTTCTTCGCGATGTAGCTGCCGCGGCGGGCCACCGCCGGCGGCACCACGCGAACGCCGGTGGCGCGCATCGCGGCTTCGTCGAGGTGCGAGAACTTGGGCGCGACCTTGTCGAAGAACCCCAGGTCGCCGGCGTGCATCGCGCGGTTGTCGTTCAGGCGAAAGCTCAGCAGC
>Ga0209261_10000457_pt1 | contig 11038 bp, 9 predicted proteins | sample DOMMetBare1Fresh_FD_187470 | JGI IMG/M metagenome (GOLD analysis project Ga0209261, IMG submission 187470) | Wetland sediment microbial communities from St. Louis River estuary, USA, under dissolved organic matter induced mercury methylation -... | ecosystem: Environmental > Aquatic > Freshwater...
TGGAGCTGATCAATGAAATCCTCGATCTCGCGCTGATCGAATCGGGCAAGGTGACGCTGTCGCGCGAGCCGGTTTCGCTGGGCGAGGTGATGCTCGAGTGCCGCGCCATGATCGAGCCGCAGGCGCACGCGCGCGGCATCACCATGACGTTTCCGCGCTTTGAAATCCCCCGTTTCGTCAAAGCCGACCGGACCCGGGTCAAGCAGGTTCTGATCAACCTGCTTTTCAACGCGATCAAGTACAACAAGCCGGGAGGCGCGGTTGCCGTGGAGTGCACCCTGAGCCCCCCGGATTCGATTCGCATCAGCATCCGGGACACCGGCGAAGGGTTGACTCCGGACCAGATGGCGAACCTTTTCCAGCCATTCAATCGCCTTGGACAGGAGTCGAATGCCGAGCAAGGCACCGGCATCGGCCTGGTAGTTTCCAAGCGGCTGGTCGAGTTGATGGGCGGCGTCATCGGCGTGGAAAGCACGGTCGGAACGGGCAGCGTGTTCTGGGTCGAGTTTAACCTGACCCAGGAACCGCAGGCTGGCGCCCTCGCCGCTGCACCGTCGGCAACGGTCGAGGCGCAAGCCCCGGGAGACGAGCCGTTGTACACCCTGCTCTACGTCGAAGACAACCCGGCCAATATGATGCTGGTCGAGGAACTCATCTCACGCCGGCCCGATATCCGCTTTTTGAGTGCGCGGGACGCCATCAAAGGCATCGAGATCGCGTGCACCTCCCTGCCGGACGCGATCCTGATGGACATCAATCTTCCCGGCATCAGCGGAATCGATGCGCTGAAGATCCTGTCTGAAAACCCGAAGACGGCGCACATCCCGATTGTTGCGCTCAGTGCCAATGCGGTACCCCGCGACATCGAGAAAGGTCTGGAGGCAGGATTCTTCCGTTATCTCACCAAACCCATCAAGATCCACGAATTCATGAGCACGCTCGACGCGGCGCTGAAATTCGCCGACACGAAATCGCCCCGCGCACATAAAGAGGCAAAGGCATGATGGTCAGTGCCCTCGAAATCTTCGGCGCCAGCATCCTGATCGTTGACGATCAGGAATCCAACGTGCAGTTGCTGGAACAGTTGCTGACTGAGGCTGGTTACACCTGCATTGCCTCGACGATGAATCCAAAGGAGGTCTTTGCGCTTCATCGCAGAAACCGTTATGACCTGATCCTGCTCGACCTGCAGATGCCGGGCATGGATGGATTCCAGGTGATGGAAGGCCTCAAGACCAGCGATGCCGACAGCTATCTCCCGGTCATCGTGCTCACTGCCCAACCAGGTCACAAGCTGCGTGCGTTGAAGGCGGGTGCGAAGGATTTCATCAGCAAGCCGTTTGATCTGGTCGAAGTCAAGACACGCATTCACAACATGCTGGAAGTGAGGCTGCTGTACAGGAAACTCGAAGACTTCAACAAGGTGCTGGAGCAGACCGTGCGGGAACGGACGGCCGAGCTGCGCGAAAGCGAAGCGCGCTATCGGAGCCTGACGGAACTGGCATCGGACTGGTACTGGGAGCAGGATGAGTCTGGAAACTTCACCAAGGTTTCCGGTCCGGTTCTGGAAATGCTCGGAATCCGAGTCCCTGCCTTTGCGGGCGAAGCAAATGATGGCGAGATGACGGGCTGGAATGAGGCGGAACGCGCCGAGCTGCAGGCGAAGATTGCAGCGCGGCAACCTTTCCTGGATTTCGTCTTCAGCCGAGTCAATGCCGATGGCTCGGACCAGAAATTTCAGGTCAGCGGGGAGCCGATGTTCAACCAGTCCTGCCGCTTCATTGGTTACCGCGGAATCGGTGTGGAACTTACCGCAAGGAAATGAAGAACCCGACTTCGATCATCCTTCATGTCGCCATCGCATAGCCCCAATCAAAACCATCTTCTCGCCGCCCTGCCCACCGTAGATTTCGAGCGCCTTGCCCCGCATCTGGAGCTAGTCCCGATGCTTCTCGGTGAAAGCATCTACGAGCCCGGCGGGAAGTTACAGCATGTCTATTTCCCGACGACCGCCATCGTGTCACTGCTCTACGTCTTGGAGTCCGGCGCATCGGCCGAAATCGCAGGAGTGGGCAACGAAGGCATTCTCGGTATTTCCCTGTTCATGGGGGGCGACACCACGCCCAGTTCGGCGGTCGTGCAGACCGCGGGCCATGGTTACCGGCTGCCGGGCAGGTTGCTGAAGGAGGAGTTCAATCGCGCCGGGTTGATGCAGCGTTTGTTGCTGCGCTATACGCAGGCGCTGCTCACGCAGATGTGCCAGACCACCGCCTGCAATCGGCACCATTCGATCGACCAGCAACTGTGCCGGTGGCTGTTGTTGACCCTCGATCGATTGCCTACGAATGATCTCGTCATGACCCAGGAACTGGTCGCCAGCGCGCTCGGCGTGCGCCGGGAAAGCATCACGGAGGCCGCCGGGAAATTGCAGCACGCTGGCGTTCTCCGCTATCGCCGCGGCCAGATTGCGGTGCTCGAGCGGTCCGGATTGGAAGCCGGCGCCTGCGAATGCTATGCCGTCGTCAAGAAGGAAATCGGCCGCCTGCTGTCAGACGTGCGATATCGCCAGAGCACCTCTGCGATCGCCAGCTGACCGGCTCTGACGCGCTAAACTGTGTGCCCACCACACGGTGCGATCGCGATCTCAGCCAGTAGCCTCGACTGCCTCTGGTCGTAGCAGAGATCGCCCTCGAAGAGCCCGACCTCGGTCGCTCTCGCACCGAGTCTCCTCTCGGAGTTTTCTGATGGCTGTCGTTCCGGACCCGAGGAAGAACCACCTGCTCGCCGCGCTTCCGGATGCTGAGTGGCAGCGCTGGCAATCGCAACTTGAATTGGTTGAGCTGCCGCTGGGCAAGGTGTTGTACGAGTCGGGCGACACCCTGAGCCACGTGTACTTTCCGACCGCCGCTATCGTCTCGCTGCTGTACGTGATGGAGAACGGCGCCTCGGCCGAGATCGCCGTCGTCGGCCACGAGGGCATCGTCGGCATCTCACTGTTCATGGGCGGCGGCTCCACGCCCAGCCGCGCGGTGGTGCAAAGCGCCGGCCAGGGTTATCGGCTGAGGGCGCAGATGTTGAAAGACGAGTTCAGCCGGTCCGGTCCGGTTCTGCACCTGCTGCTGCGCTACACCCAGGCGCTGATCACGCAGATGGCGCAAACAGCGGTGTGCAACCGCCACCATTCGCTGGACCAGCAATTGTGCCGCTGGCTGCTGCTCAGCCTGGACCGCCTGCAGGGCAGCGAACTCGTGATGACGCAGGAGTTGATTGCCAACATGCTGGGCGTGCGCCGCGAAGGCGTGACGGAAAGCGCGCTCAAGCTGCAGAAGGCCGGGCTGATCCGCTACGCGCGCGGCCACATCAAGGTGCTCGACCGGCCGGGGCTGGAGCAACGCACGTGCGAGTGCTATGCGGTGGTCAGGAAGGAGTACGAGCGACTGCTGCCGGAGAAGCCGGCGACGTAGCGTGTGCTGCACTCCGCCGACGATTGAGCAGGTGGCGCAAGCGCCACGGTGCAATTGCTGCTACCCGATCGACCAGCAGTCCTGTCGCCGCAATTTGCTGGTCCTGGGCCAATCGCCGGTGTTCCGAAGCTGCCGCTCGGAACCCCTGCGGCTCCATCTTGAACGTTAAGGGCGCTACCGCACCGACGCTTCGACACCTTGCGGGCAAGATTTGCGGTAACTGCCCCGTCGTCAGGAGGCCGGGGCATGCAGGCGATTGCCGACATCGTGGGTATGCCGACGGCCATGTCACCTGTCTCTTAACCGCTTCGGAGATCCTCGCATGCGAATCAGTCGAAGGCAGCTTGCCATATCAGCCATCGGGGTCGCTACGTTGTTCGCCTGGTACCTAACCGGCGACAAATCGCTGCGCGAAGGCTCCGGAAGTGACACCGTCAATACCGCGCTGGCGCTCGACTGCACGAGCCGGGTGGCGAAGAGCGGTGCGATGTTTGCGGTTGGGGACGCTGTCGATACCGTAGGCGATATCTTCGGTGGCCCGGTCGGCCTGCCGACGCCCGGCGCGCTGAATAGCTCCAGCACATCAGATCTTCCAATCTTCATCAATGTCACCGACCCTTACGATGACTCGATCACCGTCACGAGCCTGGGCCATGTCTTCCACGACGATTGCAGCGAGGGCGCGACCGCGTTCAAGCAAAGCACCCCGGTAACGCTGACATCGAGTACGCCCGAAGTCGGCGCGGCCGGCTTCGTGGTCGCCCTTGATGCAACTCACGCGTACGCGGGAGCAGCCTCAATCGACAATTCGCCCGGAAGCTCCGCCGAAGTCAGTGTCAGCTTGTCGGCCGCGCCGAGCGACGCGACGGAAAGACCCGGAGCAATCTTCAGTGCCAATCGCGCGCCAGAGTTGGCTCGCACGCGCACCAGCTTCGACTACCTGCCTGGCGAAAACTCGCTGCTGCCCAAGGGATCCGGACCTGGCGCGGTCAGCGCTGCGCTGCCTGTTGACAGCACGGGCAGCACCAAAAAGAGCGGTACGGTTTTCCCGGTCGGGCCCAGTTTCAATTCCGTCGGCCCGACTTCCAGTGGCATGTCTCAGGTCCGCCTGACGACGCCCGGCGTGTCTAACCGCTCGCGAATCGCGGGCCCGCGGACCGTCCGCAATGCCACCAAGCCTGCCGGTGACTCGATCACCTCCAAGACCGTCGGCCGCACCATCCACGATGCGCGCGGAGTGGACTCGACTTCCAATCCAACCACCCCGGCAACGCTGGCATCGACCTTGCCCGGAATCACTGAGGCCGCCTTCGTCGGTGAATCGATCATCGTTAAGGGCCTCGGCCGCACCTTTCACGACGAGCGCGGTGACGGCTCGACCACCTTCAATCTGAGCGCGCCGGTAACGCAAGTGCTGAACGTGTCCGAGATGGGTGAGGCTGGCCTTGTGTTGGACCTTGAGCCGGCGCAAACGGACGCGGCAGCAGCATTCATAAACAATTCGCGCACAAGCTTGACCAATGTCGATGGCGGCTCGGCGGCTGAATTGAACGACGCGACTGGCGGACCAGGGACGTTCATGAGCGCAGATCGCGCACCATCGTTGGCGCTGTCGACCGTGCCCGCGCCTGCGAACTACTTCTTCGCCAACGCGGCGCCGACAGCGGAAGTCTCGCTGGTGCCAGAGCCCGCGACGCATGTGCTGATACTCGCCGGCCTGGGTGCAGTCGGCTTCATCGCGCGTCGCCGAATCCGCTGAGTCCGACCTGCGCGGTCACGCACGGTGCAGCGAGACAGGGTCCGTGTCAGACCCGGACCCCGCGGTATGGCAACCGGCCATCAACGCATTGTCCGTGTATGCGCGGAAGCGAACGGACTTTGCCGCGCCCTGCACGTAGGATCGGCTGGCAAATCGTTCTTCGCCGTTGCAGTGGCTACGAGCAGGCTCCGCAAGATCATCGGGGTATTGCGCGGGCGCCATGAAACAACGACCGCTGGCTTCGTCGCGCTTTCGACGGGCACCGGGAAACGCTGACGTTTGGACGGCTGCGCGCAATACCGCGCTCAGTTCTTGCTCGACAAACAGGAAGAATCATCATGAACTATTCAATCGTAGTTGCAGCAGCACTATCCGCGCTTGCGTTGAGCGCATGTGAACGACCGACGGTGGTCGTGCCTTCGGCTCCGGTAGCCGTCGTGGCTGTGCCGGGGCCTGCCGGACCACAAGGCACGTCCGGCGCACCTGCAGAAAAAGGCGAAACGGGTGCAACCGGTGCAACGGGCGCAACCGGTTCAACGGGAACGGCGGGCTCGACCGGAATGACGGGCGCGGAAGGTGAAAAAGGCGAAAAAGGCAAGACGGGGGGCGACACGATTGTGGTTGTTCCTGCACCCACTCCGCAGAAGTAAGCAAGTTGTATCGAAGGCTCACCGAGCAATTCGCTCGGTGGCCACCGCTGCCAGCGGTACTGAGCATCGGCGGTCGACACTTTCTTGCTGCATCCGGTCCGCGAGCGCAGGCAGTGTTCGCTGGCGGCATTGCAGAAGGTTTGTGCGCGACGTATCCAAGTTCGGTTTGACACCGCATCTGCACACTGCATAACGCCGTCTGTGCTTGCGATGATTTCCGGGAGTTTCAAATAGGATCTTTGGGACCTTGCCTGGTTCGATAGCGCACAGACCTGCGCTCTGAACCGCGCGCACCGAGCGAGCTCGAGTACCACGATGCCAGAGACCGTCTTCGTCACCCGTTCTGACAAACACGTGCATGAGCCTATTCCTGACGGCGTCGAAGCCGATGCCACTTCGTGGTGCTGCCCCTGACACCGAGTCGGATAGCTCAATTGAACGATTCACACCGGAGCTTGACAAAGCAATCGGAGACCTTCGAGGCAATCGCGATTTCGTCGCGATACGCGCGGCGCATCAGGCAGCAGGTGGCACCGAGGGCGGGCGGACGAACTCACCGGCCCGCTGGAGGATGGCCAACGGAGAAATGCAATGCAACTCGGCATGATCGGATTGGGTCGGATGGGCGCCAGCATGGTTCGCCGCCTCTTACGAAAGGGTCACGAATGCGTCGTCTATGACATGCAACCGCCGGCGGTCGCCCGTCTGCAAGAAGACGGTGCCACGGGGGCCGCGTCGCTGCAGGAAATGCTCGCGCGGCTGGCCAAGCCTCGCGCGATCTGGCTGATGGTGCCGGCCGCTGTCGTCGACCAGTCGCTCGGCGATCTCGTGCCGCTGCTCGAAGCCGGCGACATCGTCATCGATGGGGGCAATTCGTATTTCCGCGACGACATTCGGCGTGGCAACGAGCTGCAGGCCCGCGATATTCACTACCTCGACGTCGGAACCAGCGGCGGCGTCGCCGGGCTCGACCGCGGCTACTGCCTGATGGTCGGGGGCGAATCCGACATCTTCGAGCATTTGCGGCCGATCTTTTCCGCCCTCGCCCCGGGCGTCGCGGCCGCATCGCGGACCCCTGGCCGAAAGGCCGGCGCCGGTAGCGCCGAAGACGGCTTCCTGCTCTGCGGTCCGCACGGCGCCGGCCACTTCGTCAAGATGGTCCACAACGGTATTGAATACGGCGTGATGGCGGCGTACGCCGAGGGCTTGAACATCCTGCGCAATGCCAACGTCGGCAAGCGGACGCGTGAGCACGATGCCGAGACCACGCCGTTGCGCAACCCCGAGTTCTACCAGTACGAAATGAACCTGCCCGAGATCACCGAAGTCTGGCGCCGCGGCAGCGTGATCGGCTCGTGGCTGCTCGACCTGACCGCCTCGGCCTTGCAGAAGGATCCCGAACTGCAGACCTACGGCGGCCGCGTCTCCGATTCGGGCGAAGGCCGTTGGACGATCCAGGCGGCCATCGACGAAGCGGTTCCGATGCACGTTCTCAGCGCTGCGCTGTACGAGCGCTTCGCGTCGCGTGGCCAAGCCGACTTCTCCAACCGGATCCTGTCGGCAATGCGGCATGAGTTCGGCGGCCACGTCGAGAAGACCGGCGCAGAACTGAAATGAACCCCAGGGTGCACGATGGAGGCGCCGACGCGCCGCATTCCGACGCGCTCGTGCTCTTCGGCGTCAGCGGTGACCTCGCGCACAAGAAAGTCTTCCCGGCGCTATACGCGATGGTCAGGAAAGGTGCACTGACCGTTCCGGTGATCGGTGTCGCGTCGTCGAAATGGACCGTCGAGCAACTGCATGCGCGCGTCACCGACAGTCTGCAGAATGCCGGCGCGGTCGAAGATCCGGGTGCGCTCGACCGACTGCTGTCGCTGCTGACTTACGTCAGCGGGAACTACAACGATCCGGCAACGTTCACCGCGATCAAGACCGCGCTGGCGCTGGCGGAGCGACCGGCGCACTACCTGGCGATTCCGCAGTCGATGTTCGCGACCGTGATCAGCAGCCTCGGCGCCGCCGGCCTGGCGCAGAACGCCCGGGTCATCGTCGAAAAACCCTTCGGTCGCGACCTGGCCTCGGCGCGCGAACTCAACCGCGTCGCGCAGTCGGTATTTCCGGAACGCTCGATCTTTCGCATCGACCACTATCTCGGAAAGGAGGCGATCATGAACATCCTCTACTTCCGCTTTGCGAATGCGTTTCTCGAGCCGATCTGGAATCGCAACTTCGTCGCCAGCGTGCAGATCACGCTGGCCGAGAATTTCGGCGTTGCCGGCCGCGGCGGCTTTTACGAGACTGCGGGCTGCCTGCGCGACGTGGTTCAAAACCACATGTTCCAGCTCGTTGCGCTGCTCGCGATGGAGCCTCCGCCTTACCGCAGCTTCGCCGCCGTGCAAAGCGAGAAGGCCGGCGTCTTCCATGCGATGCGGCCCTTGAAGCCAGACGAGGTGGTGCGCGGCCAGTACGTCGGGTACCGCACCGAGCGCGACGTCGCAGTCGATTCGGATGTCGAAACCTTCTGCGCATTGCGGCTGTTCATCGACTCGTGGCGCTGGGCCGGCGTGCCCTGGTATCTGCGCTCGGGCAAGATGCTGCCGGAAACCGTAGCCGAGGTGCTGGTCGAGCTGAGACCGCCGCCGCAGCAGCTGTTCGCCGACTCGGCTCCGGCCAACGGCCGCGCCAACTACGTTCGGTTCAGGCTCTCGCCCACCTCTGCGATCGCTCTCGCGGCCCGGATCAAGCAGGTCGGCAAGGAGTTCGTCGGCGAGCAGCGCGAGCTCTACCTGTGCGAGGACTGGCCAGGCGAGGACTTGCCGTACGAACGCCTGCTGGGCGATGCGATGGCAGGCGACGGTTCGCTCTTCAGCGACCAGGACGCAGTCGAAGCCGCATGGGCTGCCGTCGATCCGGTACTGGTGAATCATCATTCAGTGCTGCCGTATCCGCCCGGGACATGGGGACCAGCGCAAGCCGACGCGCTGATTGCCGGCGATGGCGGCTGGCTCAACCCGACACCTGAGAGGGCCTGTGCATGACCGCGCCGCAGGACGTCGCGTTCCTGCTCGACGTGGACAACACGTTGCTCGATAACGATCAGGTCATCGCCGACCTGCGACGCCACCTCGAGCACGAATTCGGCGCTGCAAGTGCCAGCCGCTATTGGGCGATTTTCGAGGCCTTGCGCGGCGAACTCGGCTATGCCGATTACCTCGGCGCGCTGCAGCGCTATCGGTACGACGCCGAGTTCGGGCGAAGCGACGACCCGCGCCTGCTGCAGATGTCGACCTTCCTCGTCGACTATCCGTTCGCCGATCGCCTCTATCCGCGTGCCCTCGACGTCATCGAACGTCTGAACGGCTTCGGGCACACGGTGATCCTTTCCGATGGCGACGTCGTCTTTCAGCCGCGCAAGGTTCAGCGCTCAGGCCTCTGGGATGCCGTCGACGGCCGGGTTCTCATCTACATCCACAAGGAACAGATGCTCGACTCGGTGCAGCGCCGCTACCCGGCGCGACACTACGTGATGGTCGACGACAAGCTGCGCGTTCTCGCAGCCATGAAGCAGGACATGCGGGATCGGTTGACAACCGTCTTCCCGCGACAGGGCCACTACGCACTGGACCCCGCCAACATCGCGGCGTATCCAGCCGCCGATCTGAGCGTCGAACGCATCGGCGAACTGGTCGATATTGAAATCGGCGCGTTGCTTGGGCCTGCAGGTACGGCCCTCGCTTCACGGGAGAAATGATGAACCCCAACACCCGAAAGCTGCACGACCTGGGGCAGCGTCTGTGGCTCGACAACATCACCCGTGAGCTGCTGATGAGCGGAACACTGGCGCGCTACATCGCCGAGCTGTCGGTGACCGGGTTGACCTCGAACCCGACGATCTTTGAGCACGCGATCGGCAGCGGCGCCGTCTACGACGACGCGATCCGGGAGCTGACCGCTCGAGGCGTGTCGGGCGAGAACCTCGTCTTCGAACTCGTGCTGCAAGACCTGACGCAGGCCGCCGACCTGTTCCGGCCGATCTTTGATGCGAGCTTTGGTGCCGACGGCTGGGTCTCGCTCGAAGTCTCGCCGCTGCTCGCGACGGACACCGCCAACACCATCAAGAGTGCTGCGCAACTGCATGCGCGAGCCGCACGTGCGAACCTCTTCATCAAGATCCCCGGCACGCCTGAAGGCATTCCGGCAATCGAGCAGTCGATCTTCGACGGCGTCCCGATCAACGTGACGTTGCTGTTCTCGCGCGAGCACTATGTAGCCGCGGCGCAGGCGTATCTGCGCGGGATCGAGCGCCGCCTCGCAGCGGGACTCGACCCGAGGATCGAATCGGTCGCGTCGCTCTTCGTCAGCCGGTGGGACGTCGCGGTGAATGAGGAAACTTCTCCGCAATTCCACAACCGACTCGGCATCGCGATTGCGATGCGAACCTACAAGGCCTATCGCGATCTGCTCGCCTCCGATCGCTGGCACAAGCTCGCGGTGGCCGGAGCGCGGCCGCAGCGCCTGCTCTGGGCAAGCACCGGCACCAAAGATCCTGCGGCACCCGACACGCTCTATGTCGAAGCCCTCGCGGCTCCCGACACGATCGACACGATTCCGGACAAGACCCTGCTCGCCTTCGCTGATCACGGCAAGGTCGGCGCGACCTTGCCCGCCGATGGTGGCGATGCCGAAGCGGTGCTCGAGGAGTTCAGACGCGAAGGTGTCGACGACGAAGCGCTCGCCGCGCGACTGCAGCGCGAAGGCGTCGAGGCGTTCGCCAAGTCTTGGAGTGCTCTGGTGTCGCGGATCAGAGAAAAGAGTTTGCAGCCAGCAACGCAGCGGTCGGCATGAACGAGCCCGGCAACGCCACTTTGGTTCGGCCGGGAAGCGCCCTATCTGCTGAAGTTGCCGCCCGGAGCAGCATGATGAACGACCTCGAACAGATCGATGCGCTTTGCATCACGACGATCCGTACGCTGTCGATCGACGCGGTGCAGAAGGCGCGGTCCGGTCACCCCGGAACGCCGATGGGCATTGCGCCGGCCGCGTATTGCCTGTGGCAACGCTTTCTGCGCTTCGATCCCGAGCGGCCCGACTGGCTCAACCGCGACCGCTTCGTGCTGTCGGCCGGCCACGCCTCGGCGCTGCTCTACAGTCTGCTGTACCTGTGT
>Ga0209261_10000459_pt1 | contig 11027 bp, 9 predicted proteins | sample DOMMetBare1Fresh_FD_187470 | JGI IMG/M metagenome (GOLD analysis project Ga0209261, IMG submission 187470) | Wetland sediment microbial communities from St. Louis River estuary, USA, under dissolved organic matter induced mercury methylation -... | ecosystem: Environmental > Aquatic > Freshwater...
AGTTACTGGTCAGCGTTTTGGCATCTCCCTGGTTGAATGATTCAATGAATCCATTGTTAACAGTTGTAATTTCACTGCTTACATCTTTAGGCCCCTGCATGCATTGACTTAAGGTTAAAAATAAAAAAGAACCAAATGCCAGAATGCCAATAAATGTCGACTTCTTTTTCATCTTGATTTTTTTAAATGGTGAATATTAAAACAAGAAATATTTCTGACTCAAAAGCCAGAAATTCCTTTGAATTTTTCGGGATGGAGATACTGATATTCAATGGGATTGAAAATAGAAATACCTAATTTACTACATAATATCCACAATATAACAGTGAAGAGTATATGTTTATAAGCAGTAAAAAATGGAAAGGAAACCTTTATCCATTTATTACTGCTTATAAAATTATTAGAAGTGCAATAGAGTAGTTAAAAGCATTACAATAACTTTTTACTCATAAAAATCTTCCCGATTAGTATGGGCTATATCATACAAAAATTCACCAATTTTTTCAGTAAGTAATTTGAAGAATTGTTCTCCTTTTTCAACGGTGGCCTTCGCCGGATTGCCAATGCCCGTATCTTTGGTCACGCTGGTCCAGCGGCGCTCAGCCCAGGCCCAGCCTTCGTGCATTCCACTGAATTTGTATCTTTTTGCAGCACCGTCTCCTGCTTCAGAAAGTGGCAATACCCATTCGGGTTTCAGGTAAAGCATCAGGCTGGTTTCCACCTCACCGGCATGTTCGCCGAGGTCTTCAAAAATTGTATTGGCATCTTTCACCTTGTACCAATTCACTTCTGAAAGGAACATTTTCGGGTATTTCAACCCAAGTTCGCGCAGCATTTGCCTGAAGTCATTTCCGCCGTGACTGTTCAAAATAACCAGTTTGTAAATTCCCTGCCGGTTGAGCATTTCAATTACATCGTTCAGAATAGCAAATTGGGTGGAAGGATTCAGGTTTATATCGAGTTTAACATCGAATTGACCTGTATTAACGCCAAACGGAATGGCAGGCAAAACAATCACTTTTCCTCCCTTTTCCCATGCAATGCGAGCCGCCCCAGCAGCAATGGCATCGGCTTCCACATTGTCAGTTGAATATGGAAGGTGAAAGTTGTGAGCTTCAGTTGCGCCCCACGGAAGAACTACCAACTGATAGGTTTCGTCTTTGACTGTTTTCCAGTTTGTTTCGGCTAAAATATAAGGTCTCATATGAAGTATTTTTATTGAATTGTTTTTGTTTGATCTCCATGAATAAAAAAAATAGCCCCGAAATAATAAATTTGTGCAATCGAATGCATTTACTTTTAATTTCAGGAAAAAACAGACAATTGCTGTTTTTGTTTTTTTACTTTTGCCTTGCTTGTTAAAATGTGATGCAAGTTTTAAAGATCACTAAAATTAATAGAATAACCAATAATCAACTAAACATGACCAGCAATCGCCGAACTTTTATCAAACAGTCAGCCACCACAGCGGCAGCCATCAGTGTTCTGCCCGGTCTTATGAATGCCGGATGTGTGGGCGCCAACGAACGGATTACTGTAGCTCTTATTGGTTGTAACAATCAGGGATTTACCAATTTACAATCGTTTCTGAAATTACCAAACGTGGTATGTGCAGCCATGTGCGACGTCGATCAAAATGTTCTGGAAAAGCGTGCTGCCGAAGTTGAAAAACTAACCGGTAAAAAGCCACCTTTATACAGTGATTTCAGGAAAGTACTGGAACAAAAAGATATTGATGCTGTAATAATTGGCACTCCTGATCATTGGCATTGCATTCCGATGATTTATGCTGCCGAGGCCGGCAAAGACGTTTATTGTGAAAAACCGCTAGGTTACACCATCGAAGAATGCAACCTGATGGTAAAAGCTACCCATCGGTACAAAACCGTTGTTCAGGTGGGACAATGGCAGCGCAGTGATCCTCACTGGCTTGATGCGGTAAAATATCTTCACGCCGGAAATATTGGTCGTATCCGCTCAGTGCGTGCCTGGTCCTATGTCGGCTGGAAACGCTCTATTCCTGTAGTTCCTGATGAACCAACTCCCGCTGGTGTTGATTATGACATGTGGCTGGGACCGCGACCATCGCGACCATTCAACAAAAACCGCTTCCATGCTTCATTCCGTTGGTATTGGGATTATGCCGGTGGTGTTATGGCTGACTGGGGCGTACACATGCTCGATTATGCCCTGTTTGGTATGAACCAATATATTCCGAAATCCATTAGCTCTTCCGGCGGAAAGTATGCTTTTCCAACCGATGCTATGGAAACACCCGATACGCAAATGGCGATATATGATTTTGGCGATTTTGGCGTATTATGGGATCACACCATTGGGATAAATGGCGCACAGTTCAAACGTCGTCCGCATGGTGTGGCATTCATCGGCGAATACGGAACTCTGATTGCTGACCGTGGAGGTTGGGAAGTGATGGCTGAAACGACCAGCACCAGCGCCAAGCAAGGCTTTGTGGATCTGCCGATTCAGAAAGGAACCGGAAAAGGACTGGATTTACATACGGCCAATTTCATCGATTGCATCAAAACCCGGAACAAACCTAATTGTGACATTGAGATTGGAGCGCACATTGCTCGCTTTTCGCACATGGGAAATATTGCTTACCGACTGGGTCGGAAAATTGTATGGGACGCTGACAAACAAGAATTCCTGAACGACCCCGAAGCCAATGCCCTGACCAAGGCGGAATACCGAGCACCATGGGCATTACCGAAAGTATAATCTTCTTTTGTGTACTAAAGAGGGGACTTGAAATCACCCCGTCAGTATACAAGTACACAGAAAATGCAAAAAGGCAGCTAATCGCTGCCTTTTTGCATTTTCATTCATATTTTATGAATTAATTCAAGTCGATAAATTCAGTTAAATCCATTTGACGTACTGGAAATCCTGACGATGCGGTAATTCTTTGTGTTTTGGATAAACACGGATGGCATATCCAAATGCGCCGGAATTCATCAAATGCAAATTGAGTTTGTATTTGATCACCGATCCGTTTGCGCTCTCGATTCCAAATTGAAGGCATTCAACCAAGCTTGGTGCAGTGTCTTTCCCATTTTCAGTAATAACCATTTCAACACCTACATCTTCAGGCTTTAGCGCTTTCAGATCAATAGTTACCAGTGCCGGATATTCCTCGCCAATTTGCAGAACATTGGTAATTCCATCTGTAATTTGCACATCTTTAACTTCAATCTGATCCCAAACTGAAGAAACATCAAATTTCCACTGGGCAATTTCTTTGGCAAGTTTATAATCTGAAGCAATCAACCTGGCACTTCTTTCAGCCTGTGGTTTATAAAACCGATCCTGATAATCGCGGATCATTCGTGCTGTAGTGAAATTCGGAGAAACCTGGGCAAAGGTATTTTTGATGTAGGAAACCCATTTTTCAGGAACGCCTTCACGGTTACGGGTATAAAATGCAGGTAAAATCTCGTCCTCGAAAATATTGTAAATGGTTTCAGCATCCAGTTCGTCCTGAAGATCGTTCACATCGTACGAATTTTCCTGTGAAAGCGCCCATCCGGCATCTTTCTTATAACCTTCAACCCACCAGCCATCAAGAACCGAAAAGTGAATAGTTCCGTTCATGACACCCTTTTCGCCGCTTGTACCCGATGCTTCCAAAGGCCGGGTTGGCGTATTCATCCAGATATCAACTCCCTGAAGCATTTGCTTTGCCAGATTCATGTCGTAATTCTGAACGAACAATATTTTTCCGGCAAATTCCGGCCGTTTTGAAATTTCAACAATGTATTTGATCAGATCCTGTCCAGCTTTATCGGCAGGATGTGCCTTTCCGGCGAAAATAAACTGAACTGGCCTGGCCGGATCGTTCACCAGTTTCGCTAAACGATCGAGATTCCGGAATAAAAGATGAGCTCTTTTATAAGTGGCAAACCGTCGGGCAAAGCCAATGGTTAAAGCATATGGGTTCAGTTTTCCCAGAACTTCCGAAATTAATTTCGGATTTTCATGACGCTTAATCCAGTTGTTCGTAAACCGTTGCTTGATGTACCCAATGGTTTTCAGGCGCATGGTTTGTTTCAGGTTCCAGATTTCCTCATCGGAAATTTTGTATATTCTTTCCCACAAATCAAAATCAAGCTGATTTTCAGGAAAGCCTTCACCAAAATATTTACGGTGCAGTTCTTTCCATTCCTTGGCTGCCCAGGTTGCATAATGAACGCCATTGGTTACATAACCAACCGCAAGTTCTTCCGGAAGAAATCCTTTGTATAACGGACTGAGTACATCCTTGGAAACATCGCCATGCAACATGCTAACTCCGTTTATTCCCTGAGAAAGATTGCAGGCCAGATAACTCATGTTAAAATGATCCTCATATACTTCAGCCTTTCCGAGACTAACAAATTCATCCCATGTAATTCCTACAGTTTCAGGATAATTCTGCATGTAATGTTTGAACATGTCCTGATGAAAGGCATCGTGACCGGCAGGAACAGGAGTATGCGTAGTAAAAAGGGTTGATGCACGCACAACTTCTTTGGCTTCAGCATATTGGAGTCCCTTTACTGAAACAAAACCGGCCATTCTTTCCAACCCGATCATGGCTGCATGACCTTCGTTGCAATGGTAAATATCCATTTCAATTCCCAGCTTTTTTAAGGCGCGGATACCACCAAGACCAAGCAACATTTCCTGTTTCAAACGGTTTTCGTTGTCGCCTCCATACAAATGGTGCGTTACGAAACGGTCTTCATCGGAGTTGGCTTCGAAATCAGTATCGAGCAAAAACAGTTTGACTGAGCCAACATTCACCTGCCACAATCGGGCTGTCAATGTACGACCAGGGTATTCAACCTGCACATTCACCCAGTTACCATCCTTATCATAGGCTGGCTGAACCGGTATTTTTGAAAACTGTTGTGCATCGTAATTCGACAACTGTTCACCGTTAATTGAAATATTCTGACGGAAATATCCGTAACGGTATAACAGACCAACAGCTACGAGATTAACTTTAGAATCGCTGGCTTCTTTCAGGTAATCCCCAGCCAGAATACCGAGACCACCGGAAAATATCTTGAGACTGTCGTGCAAGCCGTATTCCATGCTGAAATAAGCGATGGATGGTCCTTCCAGTACTTCACGTTTAGCCAGATATTTATGTAATGACGATGAAACCTGATTCATTTTCAGGAGAAACTCGTCATCGTTTTCAAGTTCAATAAAGCGTTGATAATTGACTTCTTCAAGCAGAAGAATCGGATTATGTTCGCACTCTTCCCAAATTTCAGCATCAATAGCCTGAAACAGGTCACGTGCTTCGGTATTCCATACCCACCATAAATTCCGGCTTAGTTCTTTTAGCGGAGTCAGTTTCTCAGGGATATTCGACTCTACAAATAATTTTTTCCAGATTGGTTGTTCCACGTTTGATTGTTTTATAAATCGTACACCTTTCCCCATTATTTTCTATCTATCTGTTATTCTATATATTCAAATAATTAAAGGGACAAAAGAAGTCAAAAAAACACGTATACCGAAATACTTAATGTAAAAAGGACGTTAAATCTTTGGCATTTAATTGTTAGGCTTTTCAACAAATAATTTATCCTGAGACAATTTCATCAGTCAGACTCAGGTAAATTTGCCGAATCTGAGCCGCCGGAATCTTCCAAAGAAATTTTGACGATTCCTTTTTCGATAAATTTCCGAGCAACTCCTTCCTCTCCGGATTATTTAGTAAATCAAGTATTGCTACCGACATGGCATGCACATCCCAGTAATCGACTTTAATGGCATTCTTCAGAATTTCTGATACACCACTCTGTTTGGAAATGAGAACCGGCAGACCAGCCTGCATGGCTTCAAGTGTCACCAGTCCGAATGGTTCCGAAACAGATGGCATTACAAAAATATCGCTTTCAAGGAAAAGTTGCTGAACTTCGTGATCCGGAATGAAACCCGGAAAATCCATTTTATCTGAAATGTTCAATTCGGTTGCTCTTCTGATCATTGCCTCGCGTAAATCGCCCTTTCCGGCCATGATAAAACGTACATTTTCCATTTTCTGAAGAACACGGAATGCGGCTTCAAGAAAATATTCCGGACCTTTTTGCATTGTAATGCGTCCCAAAAAAGTAACAATGTGCTGATCAGCCGGTTTTTGCAAGGAAGGATCTTTTTTAGCAACAACCGGTTCAACTGCATTGTAAACAGTTATTACTTTTTCAGGCTCGATGTGGTAATTCCGGATAATCATACTCCGCGTTAAATTGCTGACCGCAATAACCTGACTGGCAGCTATTAATCCTTCTTTTTCAATTTCACAAATGGCCGGATTGACCTGTTGCCCGCTCCGGTCAAATTCGGTGGAATGCACATGAACAACCAGCGGTTTTCCCGAAATACGCTGAGCAGTAATTCCAGCCGGGAAAGTCATCCAGTCGTGCACGTGAACTACATCGAAATCCAATTCGCTGGCAAGTTTCTCTGCAACCCGGGTATAATTCTGTATTTCCTGAAACAGATGAATTCCATAATCACCGCTGAAAATAAATTTACCTTCGGTGGTGATTTCAGCTAACCTTTTTTCTTCGGGAAGCATTTTTGATTTTAATTCGAAATACTCGCTGGTTCCGAGGTATGGAATCAAATCCGAATTCAGTTCATAATACCCTATTTTGGAGTTTGTGTCAGCAAACCGGAGCTGTTTTTTGATAACCGGAATCTCATCTGCTCCGAGTAAAGTAATATCCAAAGGTACTTCATCACCGAATTTCCGGGGAACAACAAATGCTACCTCCACATCACTGAATCCGGATAAACTTTTGGTCAGTCCGTAACAGGCTGTTCCTAATCCGCCCGAAATATGTGGCGGAAATTCCCAGCCAAACATTAAAACTCTCATCATTTCAGCAATAAAGAAATAAGAAATAAGGAAATAGAGAAAATACGATGCAATCGGTTTAGCTACTTAATTCCTGAAAACGTGTTAATTCCTGTTCAAAATATTTTTTCTCATTTGTAAAATCAATAGAAGGAAAATCCGATCCAAGTTGTTCTATCTGATTCAGATTTAAGTAAATAAAATCCCTGTATTCATTCGTTTTCGGATTAAGCGGCCGATGACCCATGGACTTTTTTAATTTCAGGATCTTTTTTGCAATCTCTTTGCTTTCCTTGCTAATCATTACATTACTAAAGCGGTCAAAAATATAATCAGTTGCTACCGCGCTTAAATGCAGCATATCTTCGGCATAAAAACGGTAATCGCGCAATTCGTCCATCATGATTTCGTATGAAGGAAAATAACTGCAAACCTGATCTCCAAATCCACGGATAAGCTGATCGATCGCCAGCAATAAAGTTGCTTTGCTGTGCTGATTTTCGACCGCTCCATCTTTCCAGTGGCGGATTGGACTGACTGTAAATATAATTTTTACTTCCGGATTGAATTTCCAGAGCATCTCAAGCAACTCATGGTAAGTTTCAGTAATTTCCTGAACACCCAACCTGAAACGCTTAAACTCTGAAGCCGGAACCTTATGACAGTTAGACACTATCTGACCGGTGCTTTTTAGTTCGTAAACCCAGGCAGTGCCAAAAGTTAGGATAATAAAATCGGCAGTTTTCAGAAATTCATGTGAGCTGGAGATCCGGTCATTTATTTTCCGTAGAGTTTCGCCCCGATCGATACCCGAAAACCGGCTGTGATGATAAAAACTGATCCATAGTCCCTGATCGTTGAATAAATCCTTTTCCGTAAAAATTCGTTTTTCAAGCAAGATCTTCAGGCTGTTGGCAATCGATTCAGGATTGTAAAGTATGCCAAATGGATTCATATCCACGTTAAATTTCAGGTCAAACAATTTCTGACCGATATTCTCTGTAAAGCATGACCCCAACAGCATCATGCTCTTTGAATAATCCATCTTCCAGGGAAATTCTGGTATATTTATTTCAGTAAAAAAAGACATAACAACAATTTGACAATGAAACAATTTGGCAATTTGACAATTGGAAAATCTGTATTCTACCCCAATTTTCCAGCTCTAAAATCAACCTTCTATTTCTGTTTCTCTAATACCATGGCAGTTCGGGCCGGCATGTATAATCGCAAATAATCCGGAGCGCCCTTTCCACCATCAGAAACCGTTGAATAAATCAATCTGTCGTCAATCCGGTTCTGGCCGCCAAATCGATATTCATCGGTATTGAGAACAATCTTGTATTTGGATGGCATCAACGAAATGCCGTAATCAGCAAACGATTGGTTTGGATTAAAGTTAAAGACGAACAGATGTTTTCCTCTTGAAAAGACCAGAATCTGATTGTCTTTATGATCGTAAATCCACTTTACTTCAGGAATTTCAATCAGTTTAGCCATTTTCACCAATGTGATCATTTCACGGTCGAAATCTGACAGCCAGCCATATTTCAGATCCTGATTATCGGCCAGACTCCACATTCGGCGGGCATGAGCATACGACCAGTTATTTCCTTCCCTCGGAAAATCAATCCATTCGGGATGACCAAATTCATTGCCCATAAAGTTCAGGTAGGCACCTCCGGCGCAGGAAAGTGTTGCCAAACGGATCATTTTATGCAGAGCAATGCCACGTTCAACAGCCAGATTGGATTGATCTTTCCGCATACTGAAATACATTTCTTTATCGATCAGGCGAAAGATGATTGTTTTGTCCCCTACCAGTGCCTGGTCGTGCGACTCGGCATAGCTGACCACTTTTTCGTCGAGACGTTTTGAAGTCAGTTCATGAAAAATATACCCAACATCCCATTTCTCGTCTGAAACTTCTTTAATCAGTTTAATCCAAAAATCGGGAACTCCCATTGCCATCCGGTAATCGAACCCGACACCACCATCTTTGAAGGGAGTTGCCAGTCCGGGCAGACCACTCATTTCTTCGGCTATGGAAAGGGCATTTGGATTAATTTCATGGATAAGCCGGTTGGCCATGATGAAATAGGTAAATGCTTCCTGGTCGAGTCCTTCATTAAAATAATCGTCGTAGCAGGTGAATGCTTTTCCCAAACCATGGTCGAAGTATAACATGCTTGTCACTCCGTCGAAACGGAATCCGTCGAATTTGAATTCTTCGAGCCAGTATCGGATATTGGAAAGTAAAAAATGGAGTACTTCGGGTTTTCCGTAATTAAAACAATACGAATCCCATGCCGGATGTTCGCCTTTTCCGCCATCGTGAAAAAACTGCCAGCGTGTACCGTCGTATTTGCCTAATCCTTCATTTTCATTTTTTACTGCGTGTGAATGAACCAGATCAATAATCACTGAAATTCCCATTCCGTGGGCCTCGTCAACCAGTTGTTTCAATTCTTCGGGAGTGCCAAAACGCGATGACGGAGCAAAAAAACTGGACACATGATATCCAAAACTTCCGTAGTAAGGATGTTCGGGAATGGCCATGAGTTGAATGGTATTGTATCCGGCTTTTTGTACGCGTGGCAAAATATCGGTACGGAATTCGTTGTAAGTATGAACCCGTTCGTTTTCACCTGCCATGCCAATATGTCCTTCGTAGATTAGCGGTGCCTCTGATTTTCTTTTGAAAGCTGCTTTTCCCCAGTAGTAGGGTTTTTCAGGAGCCCAAACCTGTGCATTAAACATTTTGGTGTGATCATCCTGAACAACACGGTTCGCCCAGGCAGGAATGCGCTTTCCCTGACCCCCGTCCCAGTGAACTGAAAACGCAAACAAGTCACCGTGCTTCATCTTATCTACAGAAAGTTTAATTTCCCAGTCCCCGCCTTCGACCCGATTTAGTGCATAATCGGCCATTTCCTGCCAGTTGTTGAATTCTCCAATCAGGTAAATCGCTGTGGCATTGGGTGCCCAGTCGCGCAGGATCCATTCATTGTTTATGCGATGTAGTCCATACCATTGGTGTCCCTGAGCAAATTCAGAAAGACTTTGCCCATTTAAAAGTTCTTTTTCCTTTTCTCTGGCAACTTGTAAACGTCTGACAATGGTGGATGCAAAGGGCTCTAAATAACTATCTTTCTTGACAAAATTTGGAAGTTTCATGGCAGTTTGAATTTGCTTAAAGATAAGAAAAGATATTAACTTTACTGAGAGCCTCACTTAAAGTGAGGCTCTCAGTAAAGTATTTCAAATCTAAATTAGTCCAAATTCGCTGACACGACTCCTATTGATAAGTTTCCCTTTCCGGTTACCAAAATAATCAGAAGCAGAACTAAACTCCCAATCAACAACCGATTTGCACCACCTTGATTTAACCGGATTTTCATGAATTTATTGGAAGCAAACAGCTGCATAATCGACCTGATCATTCTGTAAATTATCCTGAAGTTCATAATCTTCATAAAATCATGAGAAATTAATATCTTTTGGTTTAGTCAGGCAAATGGCTTTTGTATGTTCCTGAAATAATGAACCTACCAGTTGTTCTTGTTTTTGAATCGCCCGTGCATAGGTACGAAGCAGGATGCCTATTGAGTCATTGAAAGTACGAAGTCTGGAAACTCTAATATTGAGATTCTCACTTTGAGTGAGAGTCTCAGTATTATGCTTCTCATTAATATTAATAACAACTGCATTTACATACACCATCAAATGAAAATGATTAGGCATCAGCACCCAAGCTAGGATGTCGGAATAGGGAGAAATGTATTGTTTGATCTTTTTGAGGAAAAACAAAGAATTTTCCCGTTTAAAGAAAATCTTTTGAGAATTATTGCCACGATTATAGATATGATAAATATGTCCTGTTTCGAAATGCATTTTTCAAAGAAGTTACAAGTTTTTCAACAATTTCCGGGTAACAATACTGAGAGTCTCACTTTGAGTGAGACTCTCAGTAGAAATGCAGTTATTTCTTTTTGGTAAACTCCTTAATAAATTTCTGATCCAATTCATCGGAATCGCCATACCGGGCGCGGAGTTCGCTCAGTCGTTTATGTAAATCCTTTTGGACGCCAGCATAAGCCAGATCATCATAAATACTCTTCATTTCGTGCGGGTCTTTTTCGAGATC
>Ga0209261_10000461_pt1 | contig 11011 bp, 6 predicted proteins | sample DOMMetBare1Fresh_FD_187470 | JGI IMG/M metagenome (GOLD analysis project Ga0209261, IMG submission 187470) | Wetland sediment microbial communities from St. Louis River estuary, USA, under dissolved organic matter induced mercury methylation -... | ecosystem: Environmental > Aquatic > Freshwater...
CGCAGCGGCAGGAAGTCGCCCGGCAAGAGGCCGAGCGGCAGGAAGCAGACAGGCTTGACGCCGTGGCGCGACAGCAGGAGATCCTGCGTCAGGAGGCACTGCAGCAGGAAGCGCAGCGACAGGAGGCGCAACGACAGGAAGCGCTGCAGCGCGAGATTCAGCGGCAGGAGATGCAACGCCGCGAAGCGCAACGGCAGGAGGATCTGCGGCGCGAAGCCGAGCGGCAGGAAGCGGAGCGACAAGAGTCCCAGCGACAAGAAGTCGCTCGACAGGAGGTGTTGCGACGCGAGGCACAACAGCAAGAGGGCTTACGGCAAGAGGCGCTGCGTCAGGAGGGCGTTCGACAGGAAACGCTGCGGCGCGAGGCGCAGCAGCAAGAGCTGCAACGGCAAGAGGCTCTGCGTCGGGAAGCGGTTCGGCAAGAGGCACTTCGGCAGGAGGCGCTACGGCAGGAAGCCGAGCGACGGGAGGTCCAACGACAGGAAGCGCTGCGGCGCGAGGCGCAACAGCAAGAGGCGCTTCGGCAACAGGCGTTGGCAGCGGCGCAACAGAAGGCTGCAGACGAACGTGCGGCGCTTGAAAGAGCTGAGCGCCAGGCACGCCTGCAGGCCGAACAGCTGGCCGCCGAGCAAGCGGCCAGCCGCGCGCGGGAAGGCGCTCGCGCTGGCGCTGAATCGCAGGTCGGCGCTGTGGGAGTGGCGCGCCCGGGGCCGTCACCGTCCGGCCCCGAGAGCCCCACGGCGGCCCAGAGCCCGGCCCCCGGGATCGCGGCGGCAACGCAAAAACCGATCGACGGCGCGGCAGCCTCGCCGCAACCCGTGCAGCGTTCGGCCGCTCCGCCGGAGCGCGTCAGGCGGCGCACCATCATCGGCCGCACGGACACCGACATCGTCGCGATGATGTACGCCGAGAAGTGGCGGCAGAAGGTTGAATTGAATGCAGCGTTCGATCTGCTCAGGCAAGCCAAGACCGGACCCTACGAGAACCCGGTGGTGACCGTGGCCCTGCGCAGCGATGGCAGTGTCGAGGCGGTGACGATCAACCGCTCCAGTGGCGTTGCGGAAATCGATCGCGCTGTTCGGGCCATCGTGATGTCGCTGTCGCCCTATCCTGCATTCCCACGCGACCTGGCCATGGACTACGACGTGGTTGAGATCCGGCGGGTGTGGAGCTTCGACACAGCGCTGCGTCTTTTCTCAGGTGGCCGGTGACAGTTTTCCGGTCAGCGCACCAGGCGATGGGCGCTTCGATCCTGAGGCAATCTTAAGGAACGCACACACGGAATTTTCTACACTTCCTGTTTCAGCGCCACACCTTCTGACCCGCCGCGTGACGGCGCGCGATGCTAAGGTCGATCAGCTTGCGTTTGCCGATGATCGTTGATTCAAACGTCGCCACCCAATCAAGCGCACCGACGTGTGCGCAAGGAGACCCGATGCGGCTTGCGCTGATCCTTCAGGGCAGTGCGTTGATGCGCCTGTTCCACGCGATTCGATCGCTCGTCGCCGTGGCGGCCGTGCTGCTCGTGCAGACTGCCGACGTGCTGGCCCAATCGGGCGGAAGCTGGAACAGCGTGGGTCCCCCGGGTGGCACCGTGCTGTCGATCCTGAAGAGCCCGCGCTCCGAATCCGTGCTGTATGCGGGCACCGCCCAGAATGGCGTGTTCGTGAGCGCTGATGGTGGCCAGAGCTGGTCCGCAGCGAATGCCGGCCTGGCCGCCACGGCAGGCTCGTCCGGGCGCACCGTGCGCGCACTCGTGTCGGATGGTCAATACGTCTACGCGGCCACCGAGGCGGGCATCTTCTTCGCCGCCGCGGGCGCCACGGCCAGCGATGTGCCGAGCTGGAGCGCACTGAACTCGCCGGCTGGAATGTCGACCGCCGCATTCGTGGCGTTCGACGATTCGACAGGTTCGCTCTTTGTCGCCGCGTCGATCGCGACGGTCGGTGCCGTTCCGGTCGTCTTTCGCATGTCGATTCCCGCCTTGGGCGTCGCCCCGACAGCCAACTGGGTGGCCTCGCCGTTGCCGGCCAACACCAGCGATACGGCCGTCGGCGCGCTGACCGTGGTGCCGGCCAGCGGAGCGAATCCGGCAGGGCTGCTGGTCGGCGCGGCGAATCGCGTCTTCGTGGCCTCGATCGTTGCGGGCACTGCCGCGTTGAACTGGACCGACGCCGACCCGTCCGCGACGTTCTTCGCGACCGGGGCGATCGAGGCACTGCATTTCAGCGCCGATTTTTCGCAGGCCTACGCCTGCAGCGCCGGCCGGCTGTTCGTGGCCACCGATCCGTTGAACCCGGCACTGAATGCCTGGCTCCCGGCGCCGGTATCGCCGACTCCGGCGGCGGTGTTCGCCTGCGCTTCGATCACCTCCGGTGGCCTCGCCGGCGGCGCATCGCCGGTCGTGGCCGTGGCCACCAGCGCCGGCGTATACGTCTCGGGAGACGGCACGACGTTCAGCGCGACGAGCGCCTTTGGCGCCAGCCCTGCCGCCAACGCCATGGCCATCGTCGGAATCGGTGCACCGGCGCTGCTTGTCGGTACCGGCTTCGGAGTTGTCAGCCAACCGCTGTCGTCGCTGTCGTCGACCTCGGCGTGGATGGCCGTCAACGGGCCTGGCACCGTGAGCGCCGGTGGCCCGAACGGGCGCTTGAACAATGCCAACGTGACCGACAGTGCCGTGATCGGAACGTCGCTGTTCGCAGCCGTGGTGTCGGAGCAATACGCCGACGTGCTGCGCAGCAACGACGCGGGCGCCACCTGGAGCCCGACCCGCTTGAATGCGGTTGCGGGCGACATGGTGGGCATCGCTGCGCTCGCCGCAGACCCGGGCAATGGCATCGTCTACGCGGCGACGAGCAATGGGGTGTTTGCACTGTCCGCCACGGCGGGAACCTGGGTCGCCGTGTCGGCGGCCAATCTGTCGAGCGGCAACGCGCTGGTGCGCGGGGCTGCGGCGTTGTATGTCGGCACCGACGCCGGCATCTTCTCGCTGCCACCGAGCGCAACGCCCTCGAACGCGGCAGCCACGCCGGCCGGCCTCGCCGGGCTGCGGGTCAGTGCGCTGCAGGTGGCCGACGGCAAGGTCTACGCCGGAGTCTTCGACTTCAATACCGGCCTGGCGTCGGTGCTGGTGGCCACCGACGGGTCTGGTGCGGCACCCAACTGGGTTGAATTCGCCACCGGCGCGGTGGGACCGAACCGCATCTTCAGCCTCGCAGTGATCGGCAATTCATTGCTGGCGGCCACGCGTGGCGGGCTCGTTCGCGTGGCGGCACCCGGTGGGGCCTGGACCAGCGCCAACACCAGCTCGTCGCCGACGGATTGGGTCAGCGATCCGAACGGTGTCGTGACGTCGCTGTTCAGCGACGGGACGACGGTCTATGCGGCGACTGGCAGCAACGGGATCTTTGCATCGCCGGCCGGTGCCACGTTCACCTGGGCACCATTCAACGGCACTGCGGGCCAGGCTCTGCCCGCGCTCGAAGTGCATCAACTGCGCGCCTCGGGCGCGGCGCTCTATGCGTCGACGGCCGGCGGCATCGCCGTGTTCAACGGTGGCGGCGCAGCACCGGCGCCGGCTGCGCCGGCAGCCGACGGTGGCGGTGGGGGCAGCGTCGACGCTTGGTCGCTGCTCGGTCTTGCGCTGCTGGTCGGCCTGCTGGGTGCACCAAGCCGGGCGCGGCGTCGGCGACTCTGAACGCCTGAATGACACGCCACCAGGACGGCCAGGCGCCTGCGCAGGTTCAGAAGGCGTACCAAGGGCCGTTGGGCGAGAGCGCCTGGCCCCAGATCGACGTGAAGACCTTGCGGCCGTAGAAGAAGGGCATGCCCACAGAGAAGGTTTGCGCGCCCTGGCCCGCGCTGCCCGCCAGGTTGCCGAATGCGCTCGCACCGGTGCTGAACAGCGTGTCGGCGCTGGTCACCGCGAGGTCGAACGAGCCGGTTGCGCCCGCAAAATCGGTTAGGGTCGCCGTCTGGCGCCAGCCGGCCGCCGGGCAGTACCACTGGCCCTGTTGACCGCTCGACACCGAGCAGGCCCGCGACAACGTGGGATCGTCGAAGAACATCGCGTTCGATCCGGTGTCGATGAAGCTCTGCGGGTAGTCGCGCGCATTGACCCGAAGCGAGACATAGAGATAGTCCGCGCTCGTCGGATTGCTGTTGATCTGATACATCGTCGCCGCGGGCGGGAGCTGATTGTTGCTCTGCGTTCCGATGCCGAACACGAGGCGGCCCTTGGCCACCATCGCACCCAGCTCCGGCAGGTTCGGCATCGCGATCATCGTGCCGTTGTTGTTGACGGCGAATCGGGCCACAGGGTTCTGCACCTGTGACGCCATCGGCACCCCCGCCGGCATGCAGGCCCCGCCGCCAGGCGGACACGAGTAGTAGACGACATAGGTGCCGGCGTAGCTGTTGGTCAGGCAGATGACTCCGCAATCGACGCCCACCATGCCGATGCCCAGGATGCCGTTCGCCTGCAGCGACGCGACGCTCCTCAGCAACGCGCCCTGGGCAGCGTCCCTGCAGTTCTGCGGCGTTGCGTAGGCCGGCGTGGCGTCATCGTCGATCAGTTGAATGCTCAGGCCTGCCGCCGTTTCGCCGCCGATGTGCACATCGGCGGTGGCCAGCGGCCCCCACACCGCGCCGAGCACGAACGCATAACATTCGGCCGCGTTGCCGGCGGGCGTCCCATCCATGGCCGCCGCCACCGGGACAGCGGGCAAGCCGAGCGTATTGGTCTTGCTTTTCAACAGCCGCAGGCCATACGAGCCGGTGTCGAGCAGCACGTGATCAACGGTCGCGCACTGCGTCGTCGATCCTGGGGCGCAGACCGTGACCGTCACATAGGGCAGGTTGGTCACTCCGAGCGCAAACGCGTCCGTCGGCCCGCTGTCGACGACGATCTCGGTCGTGTTCGTGCCGGTCGGCGTGTCCTGCACGACCTGTTGCGCGACGCAGACGTTGGCGTCCCTGCAGATGACGGTCGTCGACGATGAGTTCTCGCCGCCGCAACTGCCGAGCAGCACCGCCGCCGCCGTCAGCAGCAGCGTCGTCGCGCGCCGGGTCAACGACTCAGCGGATTGCATCGGATCTGGTGCCCGAAGGCAACTGCGATTTCAGCCACGCCCTGCCGACGAATGCCCCGGGCCTGCCAGCGGAGTGCACGACGAGGTCGCCGCGATCCACCGCGGCGCTGCGTTGGAGTCCCGGCTTCTGCGATTGCGCGGACACGCCAGCGTCGAAGTCGGCCGCGTGACGCCCGAGCATCTGGGTGAAGTCCGGTTTCAGCCGCGTGCTCCATGCCACCGCATACACGATGCCTTGCGCATTGACGAACTCGCGGATCGACGAGCCATCAGGCATGCGAATCTCGTGCACGGTGCCTCCTTGCACGGCATTGGCTATTTGCCGCGTGGCCCGCATCCGCATCTGATCGGCCTGGACGCTGGCCACGTCGCCACCCAACACGGCCCAGCAGGGCGAGCATGACAGTGCCAGCCACGCCGACCCGATCCAGGCCGCGCTGGCGCGGCGGACATCTGGCCGCCAAGCAGACTTCATTTCACGACCTCCGCAATCTCCAGACGCAGACCTGGCGTGCCCACGGCCACCGGGGCACTGAAGCCCTGCAGGTCACCGGCCTGCGGCGAGGCATCGCCGCGTTTGGAGATGCGCGCGCCGACGATGACGCGTGCCTGCGTGGACAGCCTCGCTTGCGGCACCATCGCCATCGAGTCATCGAGCCGGAAATCGATCGGCAGTTCGCCCGCGCGCCTGCGCATCAGCGCGATGGGCATTCGCGACCCCTCGACGGGTCGAGCGAAGACGAACAGCACATCGTTGGCCGACACCTGCGACTTCAACTTGTCCGACAAGACGATCCGGCCACTGACAAAGGCCGCCGGATTGGGCGGCGCGATCTGCGCGGACGCCGCGGCGGCGCCCGATGCGGGCCGGGACTGCAGCGCGCGCGCCTCGGCGATCCGTTCGTCGAACTCGCGTGTCAGCACGGGGTCGGTCACCAGCGAGCGCGCTCGTTGCCAGTAGGCGACGGCCTGGGTCGGGTCGTTGCGATCGAGCGCCTCCGTGCCGGCCAGCGACAGCGCCTTGAGATTCCTCGGGTCCAGCGCCAGGGCGCGTTCGATCAATTTCATCGGTTCGCCCTGCAGTCGCCTGCCGCGCGACAGCGCCAGCGAATCGGCCGCATCCACCAGCACCTGTGGATCGGTGGGAGCAAGTTCGATCAGCTGCGCGTAGGCGGCGCTGGCCTCGGTATGGCGCCCGAGCATGTCATACGAGTGGGCCAGCATGGCCCAGGCGGTGGCGTCCTTCGAGTTCTGCTTCACCCGATCGCGCATTTTCGCGACCGTGCGATCGAGTTGCTCGGCGCTCAACGGGTGCGCCGCCGAGGCGGCCTGGGACGCCGACTGCGCCGGTGCATCGCCGCCGGCCGCGGGTCGCAGCTTCGGCCAGACGAGCAGGCCCGCGCCCAGCGTCAGGCAAGTGGCCGCCAGGGCCATGAGTGCCAAGTCCCGGGGGTTCCTGGTCATCGGAAGGTGGCCGTCTCGCGTCAGTTCGGCCAGTCGCCCGGCGAGCTGGCGCTGGTGGGCGTGGTACGTCGATTCATTGAACTTGCCATTCTTGTATGCGACCTTCAGCGCAGAAAGCCTGCGACGCAAGCGGTGGTACTCATCGCGCGCCGGGGAGGCGACCCGCGCGGCGAGCCGGGCCCGCCACGCCAGCAGCGCGACGACGACGAGGCCGAGCAGGATGGCGACCGCAGCACTGACCTTGATCATGACTCTGGGCGGCTCTCGCGCCTCGACGTTGCGGGCGTTTCAGTTGAACTCGTAGCGATATCCGAGATAGAAGAATATCGAGTTCGTCTTGTCATTGCCGCTGGGTCCGTCCGTCTTCGAGTATTCGACGATCGACTCGCCGATCAGGCTCGCGCGACGCGATACACGGTACGACACGCGCATCCCCGGCGTCACGCGCATCAGCTTCAGGCCGTCGGTGCTGTTCTGGCCGTACAGGCGGATCGAGGGTTCGAGCGTCACGTCGCCGTCGCGCAGACCGGTGAGGTTGCTGTAGGAGAACTGCGCGCCGTTGAATTGTGGCGAGTGCGTCGCACTGAGGCTGAAGGTGTTGATGTCGCGCAGCGAGTAGAGGTTCGATCCGGTGAGTTGCGCCGTGGCGGCGATTTGCGCACCGGTCGACGGGGTGGCCTCGAAATCTCCGACCGCCGGGAGCGCGCCGATCTGGCTGTAGCGCAGGTCGACGCCCATCTGCCAGCGCTCGTTGAGCGGTCGCGCCGCGCTGATCAGTCCCTGGCGCGCGTTCGCCGTGATGGCCAACGCGGCCGCACGAGCCTGTTCGAGCGAATGCCCGAGCAGGTAGTCCTTCAGCGAGGTCTGGCCCGTGCTGATCAGGGCGTTGGACAACTGAAGCGAGGGTGCCTTGCGGTTGTCGATCAATGCCGTGATCGTCGTCTGACCTGGCGCCTGGAAGGAGCCCTGCAGCGTGACGGCGTTCAGCGTCTTGAAGTTGACGTCGTAGTCGATCAGCGAGAAGGCGGAGAAGCTCTCTGCGGAATAGCGGACTTCCGCACCAATGGCCCGGCGGTTGGTGAAGCCTTCGACGGTCTGGTCGAGGACATAAACGTTGCCGCCCCAGCGATCGAGCAGGCCGTCGACCTCGACCAGCGCCGCAGCCAGGCGCTGCGACGGCGCGGACACCAGGGTGTTGGCCGGCACGCCGCCCATCAGGTTGACCTTGATGCCGGAGCGGACCGGGTAGACCATCGACACGCCGTCGAACAGGCCGAGCAGGCCGCCATTGATGGCCGACTGGCGGCCGGCGCGCACGCCGATTCCCGATTCCGTGCGACGGTAGTCGACGTAGGCGGAGTTCAGCAGGCCGGTGTTCTTCGATTCGCTCGACAGGTTCGACGCGCCGGTGCCGCGCACGACCACCCGCGTCTCGTAGTCGGGCTTGACGAAGCGCGCGTTCAGGTCGGCGCTGGTGACGATGGCCGACTGGGTGGTATTGGTCAGTGTCTGCTGGTCGACGCCGGCGATCACGTTGACCAGCGATTGGCTGCGCGCCCGGCCACCGTAGTAGTACTGCGCAAGGCTGCCGGTGTAGGTCTTTTCCGGCGCGGCGGTCGCGGCCGCGGGTTTGGCCTCGCCGGCCGGCGTCGTCGGCGTGGCCGCAGTCGGACCGCCTTCGAGCGACGCGAGTCGCTGCCTCACGCGATCAGCGCCTTCGCCTTCCGGGAAGAGCTTCAGGTACAGCTCGTACTCGGTGCGGGCCCGGGCGTTGCTGCCGGAGCGCTCCCAGGCCAGGCCGATCAGCTCCTGCGCGTCCTTCGATGCCGGATTCGGCGGCAGCAGCAACAGCTGGTTCAGCAGATCGATCGCCGCTTCGTGGCGTTTCTCGGTCAGTGCCTGGCGCGCCCTGTTCAGCAGGTCGGCCGCGCGCTGGTCGATCTCGGAGATCGGCGCCGCGGGCGTGCTTGCTGCGGGCGCTGCGGGTGCTGCCGGCGCCGCAGGTGCTGGCACGGCCGGCGCGGCCGCCACCGGCGGACGAGGCGCGGGCACAGGCGGCGCAACCGGCGGCGCTGGTGCGACGGGTGGCGGCGCGGGAACCGCAGGCGCTGGCGCAGGGGGCGCAGCAGGCGGCGGCGCAGGCATCGGTGGCGCCACCACGGGTGGAGGCGCGACGATCACTGGCGCCGGCACGGCCGCGGGCGGCGTCGGAGCTGGCGTCGGGGCAGGGGCCGCGGGTTGGGCCTGGGCCAGCTCGGATGCCGCTTTCAGCACCTCGCCTCGACGCTTGGCCAGATCGAGAACCGCGGCACCGGGAAACCGCGCGGCCGCCTGGGCGCGCACGCGCTCGGCCTGCTCTTCGGTCTCGAAGTAACCCAGGTTCACCTGAACGCTGGGCACCCCGGCAACCATCACGTTGATGCTGAAGACATCGTAGGCCTGAAACTGCACCGGCACCGGCAGCATCATCTCCGGTGAGTTCAGCGGCACGGTCTGCAGGGTCACCGCCCAGCGCCGATCGGAAACCGGCGCGATCGATTGCGCCGACGCCGCGCCGGGGAGAACGAACTCGATGCTGCGCGAGTTGATGCCCTGGCGGACTCGCACCACCGAAGCCCGGCTGAGCTGCAGCGTCAATTGTTTGATGCGGGCTCGCGGCACGGCCACATACGTCAGCGTGATGTCCGGAGCGTTGCCCAGCCCGGGCGCGGTGCGGCTCTCCTCCGTGCTCTGGTTCATCACGCTTTCGTCGGCGGCGACGAGTTCGAACTCGACCCGAAGCAGCTGCGTCGCCGTCATCGGCGCCTGCCGCACGAACCTGACGGTGGCATTGAACCGTGCGCGCGCGACCACGTCCGACCCTTGCGTGAAGACAGTCAGGTCCTCGATGGTCTGTGCCGCGACCTGCGAGACGGCGAACGGCAGCGCCGCCGCGATCAGACGCGGCATCGTGAGATGCGCCAGCAGCGTGACTTCGGATCCGCGCAGTCTCATGACCGATTCGTTCTTCTTGCTTTGAGGTCAGTGTCGGAATGCTGGTGCATCAAGGTCCGGGAGTCGCGGGGATCGGGCGTACACGTGGGTTGCCGTGCATCAAGCGTGGGATGAATTCGCCGTTTGTAACATGACAACTGACGCAGGTAGGCTTGTCCGCCGCCGGTCGATACGCGGCGGAGAGGTGCGAGTAGTTCACCGGCAGCCAGGCCAGCGTGCGATGGCAAGAGTCGCACGACCGGGCCGTGAGGAAGTGCGAACCGGACTTGCCGCTGGCCTGGATGCCGTTGTGGCAGCTCGAGCATTGGCCAGCTGCGGTGCCCTGATGGTTGAACTGAGCCGGCCGCCAGGCCGTGGTGCGGTGGCAGGAGTCGCACGAGACCTTCACCGCCAGATGCTTCGCCGGCAGGCCGCGCGCGGCCACGCCGTTGTGGCAGGTCTTGCACTGACCCGGCAGAACGCCCTGGTGGTCGAAGCTCAACGGGTTGTTGCCCGGGCTGGTGCCTGGCAACAGCATGCCACCCGGCAGCAGGCGCGGCCCTGAACCGAGGATTGCCGATCGCAGCACAGGCCGCAGCAGGCCAGAGAAGCCGCTGAAATTGGTGCGGCTGTGGCAGCCCGAGCCGGCGCAGTCCTGGCCCGCCTTGCGCCCTTCGTGGCCGACGTTGCGGGTCACGATGGTCACGCCGAACCAGGTGTACCCGCCCTCGTGGCAGGTGATGCAGGTGTAGGCCCCCACCGCGTTGTGCGCCGTCGCATTGCCCTTCATGTTCATGCCGGCAAACGACGTGAAGTTGGTGGGTGAGTGGCACTTCTCGCAGGCGATGCCGACGGCGGGTACGTGGGTCTGCTTTGACGGCGCGTACGGCGAGGTTCCCGCGGCAAGCGGCATCGGCTTGGGCTGATAAGTCAAAGGCGGCGGCGACGCGCAGGCGGCCTGCGTCGCGCAGCCGGCAAATGGCCCGGCGCCGGTGCCCACGGTATGGCACGCGATGCAGTTGCTGGCGATGCCGGTGTGCATCGTGGCCTTGCTGGCGGTGAGCCCCGCAACGGAGAAGTCGCCCGCCACCACGTGACAGGTCGAGCACGGCAGCTGCGTCGGGATGTGGCCGTTGGGCTTTGCCTGAGCAGTGAAGGCGGTGGTGCCACTGTGACAGTCGCCGCAATCGCCGGTGGCCGGGTGCGTGGCGTCGGCAACGTTGAAGGTGCCGGCTGCGGCGCGCGGCCGGGTGTGGAAGCCTCGGTATTGCGCACCAGCAGTCTTCACGGTCGGAGTGATCGGATAAGCGCTCATGCCCATCCAGTTGAAGCTGGCTTCGTGGCAGGTGTTGCAGCCGCCAGTGATGCCGGTGTGGATCTGCGGGCTCGTCGGCGCCGGTGTTGCGAACAACGAGCCCGGCACGCTGCGCGTGGCGTTGGCCGGGATCAGGCCGCTGACGTTGGCCAGCGTGCCCAGGTGG
>Ga0209261_10000462_pt1 | contig 11008 bp, 6 predicted proteins | sample DOMMetBare1Fresh_FD_187470 | JGI IMG/M metagenome (GOLD analysis project Ga0209261, IMG submission 187470) | Wetland sediment microbial communities from St. Louis River estuary, USA, under dissolved organic matter induced mercury methylation -... | ecosystem: Environmental > Aquatic > Freshwater...
CTTCCATGATTTCCATTCCGTATTTGAAAGAGAAAACGATTCCTTCCTGTGCTGCGCGGAACAAATGTGCATCAGTGTGTGTATTAAATCCCAATCCTGAAATTTGCGCACCAACATTTTTATTGCGGAGAACACGTTCGGCACCATTTCCGAAAGGCAAAATGCTCACACCTTCAGAGCCAATGGCAACTTCAGCAGCTTTCTGGTTCATTTCTTCGTACGAGAAAGCTTTGTTGCCGACGTTCTTATTCAGCCACGAATTCAGAATTCCGGTTCCATTGATGCAAAGCAACACACCCAAACGGTTGGCTTCGGAAGTATGGTTTACGTGTGCAAAAGTATTAACACGAGAATACGGATCGTATTTCACCTCTCCACTTACGCCATACACAACTCCTGAAGTCCCGGCGGTGGTGGCAATTTCTCCCGGATTCAGCACATTTAGTGAGAGTGCATTATTGGGTTGGTCGCCTGCCCGGTAGCTGATTTTGGTTCCTTCGGCCAAGCCCAGTTCCACAGCAGCTTTGGCATTCACTAGACCTTGAACCGAGAAAGTTGGGACGATTTCAGGAATGAATGATTTTTCAAATCCATAATAATCGAGCAGCATATCGGCCACTGCATTCTCCTTGAAATTCCATAGAATTCCTTCAGATAAACCACTGGCTGTCGTTTTTATTTCTCCTGAAAGTTTCATGGCAATGTAATCGCCGGGCAACATTATTTTGTCAATTTTGGCGTACAGTTCAGGCTCATTATCTTTCACCCATTTCAGTTTCGAAGCGGTGAAATTTCCCGGTGAGTTTAACAGATTGGCCAGACATTTTTCTTCACCAATTTCGGTAAATGCCTTGTTCCCAAACTCAGCAGCGCGGCTGTCGCACCAGATAATTGACGGACGCAAAACATTCTGGGTTTTATCGACTACTACCAAACCGTGCATCTGATATGAAATGCCGATAGAATCGATTGCTTTCGGATCAACTTTCGACTGAGCCAAAACGTCGGTTAAAGCCAGTTTCAGGTTTGCCCACCATTGTTCGGGTTCTTGTTCTGCCCATCCTGCCTGAATGGCTGTGATTTTCATTTCCTGTTTAGGGTAAAATGCTGAGGCCACGCAATCACCAGATTGTCCGTTGATCAGCGAAGCTTTTACCGAAGAACTACCTATGTCGAATCCTAATAGATACATGTTGAATAGTTATAAGTTATGAATTATAAGTTATTAGTAAAAAGTCAATAGTCATTGGTCATCTGGAAAGGGAAACGGGAAAAAAGGAAAGGAGAAACCCTTTTCTAATAACCATTGACTCTTTCCTTGCATATCGAACCGTTCTGTTCTGGTATGCCCGACAAAACTAGGTGTTGAAAATCCATTCTCAAAATTAGCATCAATGTTTTAGAACATTAATCAAATAGATTTTCTGACCGTCAGTTTGGAAGGAATAACCAGATTAATTTTTTCACCGGTATTTACAAATTCCGCTATTTTCTGACCCATTAATTCAAAGTCAGTAGAGATAACCGTAATTCCTTCCTTCACATATTTTTTCATGGGTGTTTCGTTATACGAAATTACACCAACATCCTGCCCAAGTACCAGGTTTTTTTGATGGCACTGGTCCAGAAATTTGGCCAAAGTCCGATCACTTACCAACAGGTAAAGTTCGCCTTTTTGCAGGTCAAATTTTTTGAAATCGTAAAGTGTTTTGTACACAATCTGATGGTCGGCACAAAATTTTTCGAAATATTGGATTGAAATTTTGGGATGATATGTGAACGAAGGATACAGGTAAATAAACTTATTGTATTTTCTGATGAGACCGATCCCACTTTCAAGAGAATCATACAAAGCCTGGCCGAAATCCTGATGTATGGTTGAGGTTCCTTCCTGTGCGTTTACATTCCAGTCGATTACCAATAGTTTGCTTGCCGGAATCTGTCTGGTAATTTCAGGTACACGTTCGTGGTCGAAATTCATGATGATGTACTTGGTATATTTCCCCAAACTTTCCTTGATTATCTTTTCAAAATCGTCGATGTTATAATGATGAAAATGAAGGTCAATGGCGATTGTTTCGGGCAGATTATCCAGAAATGCACCATATAAAACTTCCTTATATGCTTTGAATGTATCCAGAAAAAGGAACACTTTGGTTACCGCCTTTGCAACAAAATAGCCACGGTTGGGAACAGATTCGATGATGCCCCGGTTTTTTAACTCCGCATAAGCCTTAAAAACGGTATCACGCGACAGGGAGCTTTCCTTACAAAGCTGGTTTACAGAAGGCAACATGTCGCCTACCTGAAGTAAATTCCGGCTAACAGCCTCGTTGACAGCATCGATCAATTGTTGAAATTTCAGTAAATTGGATTGAGGATTAACTGTAAAATGAAATTTACTCTCCATGCGGTACAATTTTAAAGTGGTCTGTTCTGGTATGCAAACATACAGAATAGAAAGCAAAAAGCAAACAGAAAGAAGATTTCACCGCATTTTGGATCATCGTTGAAAATGATCAAAAGGTATTCGGACATTCTTCCAATCCATATTGGTTAATACGCTTTTCTTCCTAAATTTATCCCAACTAAACCAAAATTTCAGGATCATGAAGAAGCTTTTTCTTACGCTTTTTTCGCTGTCACTTATTAGTCAAGCCTTTCCTCAGAAATATTGTTGTGATTGAACCGCATAACGTGCTTTTATTTTTAAACCAAAACCAAACTATACCTGATCATGAAAAGAAATTTCATTTTTTTTGCAGTTATGATTCCAAGTTTATTTTTATTCTCTGGACTTTCAGCTCAGCCTCCTTACCAGGCAAGCTGGGAATCGATCGATTCGCACAAAATGCCACAATGGTACGATGATGCCAAGATAGGATTGAGTATGCATTGGGGCGTTTATTCTGTTCCTGCCTGGGCGCCTCGCGAAAAAGAAATTTCCTATGCCGAATGGTATGGCAAACGGATGACTGAAACCGATAATCCAACCTATACCTATCATCAGTCAAAATACGGAAAAGCAAAGTATGACGATTTTATTCCTCAGTGGAAGGCGGAAAATTACAATCCTACGGAATGGGCCCGGTTCGCAAAAAAAATGGGTGCGAAATACATGTTCATTACTTCGAAACACCACGATGGATTTTGTCTTTGGCCAAGCAAATATACCGATAGAAATGCCATGAAAATGGGACCAAAAAAGGATATTTTGGGCGAATATTTTGCTGCCGCAAGAAAAGAAGACCTGAAGGTAGGATTGTATTACTCACTGTACGAATGGTTTAATCCGCTTTATACAGGAAAAGATATTCCATATGCCGGACTCAAAAAAGTCAACAACTATGTTGACGATTTTATGGTGTTGCAGATTAAGGAATTGATTAATTTATATCATCCTGATTTCTTCTTTTTTGATGGCGAGTGGGATCATCCGGAATCGTTCTGGAAAATGAAGGAAGTGGTTGCCTATTATTACAACGAGGCAGCCAAACGTAATCAGGAAGTGTTTGTAAACGACCGTTTTGGGGCTGGAGAACGTGGGAAACACGGTGATTTGTATAATGTGGAATACAGTTTTGAAAAAGGCAGTGAAGGAATGCTTACCCACAAATGGTCATTCTGGCAGGGAATTGCCAAAACATTCGGATACAACCAGGATACCGATCAGGAAGATTGTCTGAGTCCGAAACAGTTTATCGATAAAACGATTGATGGTGTTGCACGAAACGGTAATTTCGACATCAACGTCGGTCCGACGCCTGCAGGAATCATTCCTGATTACGAACAATATCCGCTCCTGAAACTGGGAGAATGGCTTGCCACCAATGGCGAGGCCATCTACGGTACACGTCCCTGGAGTATTCAGTCTGAAGGAGATGCCCGTTTTACTTCAAAAGGGAAATATGTTTATGCCACCTTTCTGAAATGGCAGGGTGAAGAATTCCATTTAAAAACAGTAAAACCTTTAGCTGATTCAAAAATTTCGATGTTAGGTGTCCCGGGAGATTTGAAATGGAAATGGGATGCCACTACCGGTTTAACTATTCAATATCCACGTGATAAAGCACGGCCAACATCATGCAGTTATGCGTGGTCATTTAAAATTCAGGTCAATTAGGAGAAGAATCGAAATTGTTCAATCTTTGTGTTCACTGTCCATTGGAATTCAGTTACGAATGCGGTCATCGAAAAAGGGAATTCAAATGATTAAATATATAGTTCAAAGGATTTTTCTGCTTGTATTGTTATTCAAATTTTCACCGGAACAGGTTCATGCCCAGCAAAATCATGCCAATCATTGGGAGTCGGTTGTATTAGCCAGTGAAACCTGGAAATATTGGGTGGCAACCACAGCAGGACCTGCAACCAATTGGAATTTGCCAGATTTTCAGGATTCAAACTGGAGCAGTGGAGCAGGTGGAATTGGTTATGCTGATAACGATGACGGTACAGTAATTTCTTCATCTCCAACTCCTTTGGCAGTATATATTCGCAGAAGCTTTGAAATAAAAGATACATCGAAAATCGCTGTGGCCTTGCTGAATATGGATTATGACGATGGATTTGTTGCGTATCTCAATGGCGTTGAAATAGCAAGGGCCAATCTTGGTACTGCTGGTATACCAACTCCGTTTAATACTTTCGCCAACGACCATGAAGCGCTGAATAATAGTTCATTGCAGCCCGAATCATTTTTACTCTTGAAGTCAAAACTGAAAACTTGTTTGATAAACGGAATCAATGTGCTTGCAATACAGGTCAATAATGGATCTGCCACTTCGAGCGATTTAAGTTCGAATGCATGGTTTTCGGTAGGTTTAACCACTTCTGAAACTGCCTATCAGACTGTCCCTGCCTGGTTTGTTGATCCTTATAAAAACATCACAGGTTCGAAACTTCCGCTCATCATGATTCGCACAAACAACCAGCAGATTAAACCGGATGTTAAAATCACCGCCGATATGGGGGTGATAGACAATGGGACGGGAAACATGAACTATCCGTTTGATGTTTGGAATGCTTACAACGGAAAGATTGGTATTGAGTATCGTGGATCATCGTCCATGATGTTCCCCAAAAAGAATATGGGTTTTGAAACACGAAATGCTGATGGTACCAATGCTGACGTTGCTTTACTCGGATTACCCGAAGAAAATGACTGGGTTTTGCATGGGCCTTATTCAGATAAAACATTGATAAGGAATTATCTGGCCTATAATCTGGCTTTATCGATGGGAAAATATGCACCCAGGACTAAAATGTGCGAAGTGTATATCGATGATGTATTTCAGGGTTTGTATATTCTGGTGGAAAAAATCAAACGGGATAAAAACCGTGTAGATCTTGCCAAGTTGGAGGCAAAAGATGTATCCGGAATTGCGTTGACCGGAGGCTATATTGTTAAAATTGACCGGTCGGCCGATAATTCCTATTCAGATGGTTTTTTCTCGGAGTATGATGGTACGGGTACAGGTGGCGGGCCCCGAGGGAAAAAGGTATTTTATGCCTGGTCATACCCTGACAGAACTGAGATTTTGCCAGCTCAGAAAGATTATATTACCCGAAAGATTCGCGATTTTGAAAATGTAATGGTCAGCTGGTTCTACAATGACCCGATAATTGGGTATACTAAAGTGATTGATGTGAACTCGTTTATTGATTACTGGATTATGGTAGAGATCAGTAAAAACACCGACGGATTCAGGTTAAGTGCATATCTGCATAAAGATCGCGACGACCGGGATCCGCTGATTCATATGGGCCCAATTTGGGATTACGATCTGGCATTTGGAAACGCCAATTATCTGGAAGCCGCCAATACCTGGGGTTGGAATTACCTAGTTCCGGCTGACGGATGGGGGAATCCAACATGGTGGAATAAATTATTAAATGATGTTGATTTTAAAAACAAACTGAAATGCCGTTGGCTTGAACTGAGAAGTACGCTTCTTTCAAATAATTCCATTTCTTCAACTATTGATCAGGCAGTTGAACAGGTTGGAGATGCGGCCACCCGGAATTTTGAGAAATGGCCGATTCATGGTCAGTATATCTGGCCAAATCCTTATGTCGGAAATACATAGAGTGAAGATGTCAATTACATGAAAGACTGGATGCTGAGAAGGCTGGCATGGATTGATGGCTATCTCGGCGGAGTCTGCAGCACAACCGGTTCAGACCAACTTGCAGCCCGGATTCAGGCAAGAGCATTTCCACAGCCGGCTGATGATCAGCTGACACTTGAAGTTCAGAATAATTCGCGAGAGGAAATTCAGATTGATGTTTTTAGCTTAAATGGACAAAAGGTATTTTCGCAGCAATTTTCTGATGATCCTTTGGTTTCAGTTCAGTTGAAATTTCGTTCAGGAGTATATCTGGCAAAGGTTTCAAGCCAAAAGGAAGTTCAGACTGTAAAACTGGTTTTCAGGTAACTGTTTGAAGTATAGTATTTCAACCAATCTTGGTATTTGCGAATCCATTTCACACATTTTTATAGCAAGGCCAATAGAAGGAAAGTCGCTTTCATTTTATGGCTTACTCAATAAAAATTCAATCGGGAAATGAAGTCGCCTGCGCCAGGCAGGTTCATTGTGCTCATCTTTTTCATAAACTTTCGACAGATAATTTGTTTCGTTAAAACCTTTTCCCCGAACTAACAAATCAATAAACGACTGTGTCAGTTCATAGTTTTTATCACTTTCGCCGGTTCCGTAATCCATGTAAATCTTATGATTTGAAGCCGATGGTAAATGATGTTTAAGATATTCAAAAGTTGCTGCCGGGATTTCGTAATTTGGTTCGATGGAACTTAGCCATGCCGTTGACAAACAGGCAACACCTCCAAAAATATCAGGATACTCGCACAGCGCGTAAATTGAAATGGTTGCTCCCAGACTTGAACCCATCATGAATGTATGTGCCTGATCAGTATATGTTTTAAAATGCTGATCGATATAGGGTTTCAGTTCAAGAACCAGAAATTTCAGGTAATTATTGCCGTCTGCAGCTTTTCCTCCTGTATACTTTTTAGTGAAATTGTTTTGAGTTTCGGGCTCGAGCTGGTTGAATATTTTATTGGGAAAATATTCCGAAATACGGTTGCTGCCTGTATTCCAAATGGCAACAATAAGGCAGTTATCAATTTTTCCTTCTTTTAGTAATCCGGAGAAAGTTTCATCCACTCCCCATTCTTTTCTGTTCCAGGTTTGCGTGCTGTCGAAAAGCATTTGTCCGTCGTGCATATAAATCACCGAGTATTTCTTCTCCACATCATAGCCATCGGGTAGCCAGATATCTACATTTCGTGGCTCAACGAATTTCGACTGAAAATTTTCAATTCTGGTAATTGAACCTGAAGAAACTGTTGGCAGATTTTGGGCAAATCCTGAAATACTCAACAGAAAAAGGGCATAGGCAATAATGGTGATTTTCATGTTTAGTCAAAGTTCGTTCAATTGATTTTAACAAAGGTAATTTTCATACGTCATGATTCTTTAATGTTTTTAATCTGATTGCAAATATTTGAATTCTATAGAGGTACAGATTTTGAGTATTTCCTGATGATCGTTTTGTACAACTACTCATTTCCAATTCTTTTAATCATTACTTTTGTATGAAATGCACTACAATGAAAATCCGGTTTCTATATATCTTTCTTTTATTCCTGAGTTTTTCATGTAAAGACAAAACTCCTTCACCTGATGAAAAACCATCAACGGAAACCAAATATCACCTTTTCACCGCTGATGAGTTTGCTATGGGAGTTGATTTATCCTATGTCAACCAGATCGAGGAACACGGGGGTGTTTACCGCGATTCTTCCAAAGTGGCCGATCCTTTCCGAATCATGAAGAATCATGGCGCCAACATGGTTCGCGTCAGGTTGTGGCACAATCCCCAATGGATAAAAACCGTTTATGGTAATGCTCAAACTCCTCTTTATAGCGGATATTCCGATGTGTTGAAAACGATACAGCGTGCCAAATCGTTGGGATTAGCCGTAAATCTCGACATCCATTATTCCGATAACTGGACTGATCCGGGCAATCAGAAACCTCCTATTGCATGGGAAAACATCAACAGTTTACAAGTTTTGAAAGACTCAGTTTACAATTATACCTATTCCATACTCAGTAAGCTGAATTCTAAAGGGGTGATGCCTGAGATGGTTCAGATTGGAAATGAAATCAATTGTGGCATGTTGATAACAGGTACAAAAACCGGATTTCCCAATCTGAACGGATGCAACAATCACTGGAAAGAACTGGGAGAAGTTCTGAACAGTGGTATTAAAGCCGTTCGGGATGTATCGGCAAAGTCGGCTATAAAAACCAAAATTGCCTTGCATGTAGCCGATCCGACCAATGTTTACTGGTGGTTCGATCAAATTACAAAATCAGGAGCCGTAACCGATTTTGATGTTATTGGGATGTCGTACTATCCGCTTTGGCATACGACAGTTTCGTTTACCAACTTGCCTGTACTGGTCACCAAACTGAAAAATGACTTTCAAAAGAAAGTGATGATTTTGGAAACAGCCTATCCCTGGTCTACAGAATTTGCAGACAACTATACCAATCAATTTGGTAGTCAGACACCCTTATCCGGATATCCTTTTTCAAAAGAAGGCCAGTCCAAATTTTTGGTCGATCTGGCTCAAAATATGATCAATGCTGGTGGTAGCGGCATAGTGTACTGGGAACCTGCATGGATCAGTTCACAAATGAAAGATCAGTGGGGAACAGGTTCTTCCTGGGAGAATGCAACATTTTTTGATTTCAGCGGAAATGCCCTTCCTGCTCTGGATTACATGAGGTATTCCTATACGATCCCAAAATAAAAACTTAATCAAACCGAAAATGAAAACGCTATTGAATCGGCTTTTACTTGTTTTTCTGCTTATTTTCCTGATATCAGGATTTAGTTTGGATGCTGTATCGAAAAAAAAGACAAAAAATGTTTTTGCCAAAGGAGCAGATATCAGCTGGCTCCCCCAAATGGAAGCTACCGGATATCAATTTTATAATGACAACGGCGAGAAGGAAGATTGTTTTAAAATATTGAAAGATCATGGACTCAATGCAATTCGTTTGCGGGTGTTTGTAAATCCTTCCGACGATAAGGCCAGCGGCCATTGCAGCAAAGATGAAACAGTTGCCATGGCGCTTCGGGCAAAAAAATGGGGAATGAAGGTCATGATCGATTTTCATTACAGTGACAGCTGGGCCGATCCGGGGAAACAACGGAAACCGAAAGCATGGGAAGGTCACGATTTTCCGACTTTGTTAAACGACCTTTATAATCATACTTTTGAAGTTATGACTGCTTTAAAGACTGCTGGAATTTCGCCTGAATGGGTGCAGGTGGGCAACGAGATCCCGGGAGGAATGGTTTATCCCGAAGGAAGTTCAACGAACTGGCCACAACTGGCTCAGCTCATTAATAAAGGATATGAAGCCATAAAAGCTGTAAGTCCCCGTTCAAAAGTCATTCTTCATGTCGATCAGGGTAATAACAGCGGCAGGTTCAGGTGGTGGTTCGATGCAGCAAAGGCAAACGGCGCCAGATACGATGTCATTGGTTTGTCGTATTATCCCTACTGGCTGGAAGGAAAACCGGATTATACACTTTCTATTGAAGATTTGGGTAACAACCTGAATGATATGGCTTCGCGCTATGGCAAAGAAGTGATGGTGGTTGAAGTGGGAGGCGAAGATAATAAAGCACAAAACACCTATGACATGCTGATAGCCGTTCAGAAAAAAGTAAAAGAAGTGCCCGATGGAAAAGGTCTGGGTGTGTTTTACTGGGAACCCGAAGGGGCCCGAAGCTGGAGCCATTACGCTCTAAGTGCCTGGGGCGATGACGGAAAACCAACCAAAGCGCTGGATGCATTTTTGAATAAATAAATCAAAAAAATATTTCAATGAACCATCGATTCACCTTTTTCCTGCTTTTGCTGACTGTTTTGGCTGGATGCAATTCCAATCCAAAAATCGTTTTTTCAACCGAGGAAGGAAATTTTAACTCAGGATGGGAATTCGTAAAAGATCCTTCCGGAGAAATTTCCGCCGAATTATTTCAAAAATCAGTCGGTAAAACATCGGAATGGCAAAAAGTAAGCTTGCCACATACCGCTAACATTGAGGCGGTTGACTCGCCTGACAAGCAATGGCAGGGCATTGCCCGTTACCGCAAGTTTTTCACTGTGCCCGAACAGTTCAGCAAAAAGTCGGTTTCCCTGAACTTTGGAGCTGCCATGCAGGTGGCCCGAATTTTCCTGAATGGCGAACTGATTCAAACGCATGAAGGTGGTTACCTGCCTTTTCAGGTGAAACTTGATGGCAAAGTGAAATTTGGCAAAGAAAACTGTATCCTGGTAGAGCTCGATAACCGCGATAATCCGGCGATTCCTCCCGGGAAACCATTGGCTACGCTCGATTTCAATTATTACAGCGGATTGTACCGCAATGTAACCATTGAAGTAAAAGACAAGCTTCATATTTCGGATCCGGTTGCCGCCAACCGTGTTGCTGGGGGAGGATTGCTGGTAACCTACAGCAACGTTACTGCACAGTCGGCTAACATCCATATTCAGGTGGATGTCGAGAATGAAAATCAAATGGAAAAGCCAGCTTCTTTAAAAATTAGCTTGACAGACCATTCGGGCCAGACTGTTTTATCCGAAGAGGTGGCCTCTGAAAATATTCCGGCATCCGGTTATTTTCAATTTAAAAATCAATGGTCAGTCCAGCATCCAAAACTATGGTCGCCCGACAGCCCCGATCTTTACCTCCTAAAAGTAACTGTACTGAGCGATAAGATGCCTGTTGATTCCTTGAATGAAAAAATCGGCATTCGTACTTTCACGTTTTCAGCAAAAGATGGTTTTGTGTTGAACGGTCAGAAACTTAAACTTCGAGGAACGAACCGCCATCAGGAATATCCATACATCGGGAACGCTTTGTCTGATAATGCTCAATATCGCGATGCTTTTAAAATC
>Ga0209261_10000463_pt1 | contig 10997 bp, 10 predicted proteins | sample DOMMetBare1Fresh_FD_187470 | JGI IMG/M metagenome (GOLD analysis project Ga0209261, IMG submission 187470) | Wetland sediment microbial communities from St. Louis River estuary, USA, under dissolved organic matter induced mercury methylation -... | ecosystem: Environmental > Aquatic >...
CGGCCGCTAACGGCCGGCTACAGCTGCAGCAGCGCACGCGCCTCGGCCGGCGTGGCCACCTCGCGGCCGGCGTGGCGCGCGCAGGCCGCCAGCGCCTCGATCAGCGCGCCGTTGCCCTTGGCGCGTTGGCCGTCGGGCAGGTAGAACGTGTCTTCCAGCCCGGTGCGCAGCATGCCGCCGAGCTCGGCCGTCTTCTGGTGCACCGGCCAGATCTCGGCGCGGCCGATCAGCGTGGTCTGCCACACCGCGCCCACCGGCGCGTAACGCGGCAGCAGCGCCAGCAGCTCGGCATCGCACGGCATGCCCGAGGCCACGCCCATCACGAAGTTGACTTCCGGCACGCCGGGTGTCATGCCCGCCTTCTGGTACATCGCCACCGAGCGCACGATGCCGACGTCGAAGCATTCGAACTCCGGGTGCGTGTGCGTCTCGGCCATCGCATCGAGCATCTGCTGCACCTTGGCCACAGGATTGTCGAACACCATCGGCGGCCAGGCCCACTGGCCGTTGTCCTTGATCTTCAGGTAGTTCAGGCTGCCGGCGTTGCAGGCGGCGATCTCGGGCTTGACGCGGCGGATGCAGGCGATCGGGCCCGACACGTCCTTGCCGACCACGCCGGTGGTGAGGTTGATGATCACGCCGGGGCATGCGGCACGGATCGCGTCGCACACCGCCTGCGCGACATCGGGGTCCCAGCTCGGCAGGTGGCCTTGTGCCAAGCGCTGGTCGCGCAGGTGCACGTGCATGATCGATGCGCCGGCGTTGAACGCGTCGCGCGCCTCGCGCGCCATCTGCTCGGGCGTGACGGGCACCGGGTGCTGCCTCGGGTCGGTGAGCACGCCGGTCAGCGCGCAGGTGAGGATGGCCTTGTTCATCGCATATCACTCCGGGATTTCGAGCTCGACCAGCACCGCGCCGCTTTCGACGGGCGCCTTCGGGCTGGCCAACACGGCACGCACCGTGCCGGCGGCGCCGGCGGTGAGCCACATCTCCATCTTCATCGCTTCCACCGACACCAGCTGCTGGCCCGCGGCCACCGCATCGCCGGCGCGCACCAGCACCTGCGCCACCACGCCGGCCACCGGGGCGCGCGCGCGGCGCGGGTCCACCGCGCTGTCGCGCTGCGGCCAGGGCGAGGCTTCGGTGAACGTGAAGTTCGAGCCGTCCAGCGCCAGGTGCAGCGTCTGGCCGTCGTCGGCGACGATCGCGCGGCGCCGGGCGCCGTCGAGCTCAAGTGTCAACATTCGTTCGTCGCGCGTCACGATGTGCAGCGTGTGCGTCGCATCGCCGTGCGTCACCTGCACGGCCGACGCGTCAGCGCGCACGCGCAGCGCGCGGGTCTGGCTGTCGCAGGTGAGCGTCATCGCATAGGTGGCCAGGCTGGCCGGCCGCCAGCCGGTGCCCTCGCGGGTGGCGCGTGCCGCCGCGGCGAACGCCCAAGCGTCGTCGCCGGCCAGAGGGCGCAGCATCAGCGTGTGGTTGGACGTGGCCCATTCATCGAGCAACGTCGTTGTCATGCGAGCTTCGGTGAACTCGTCGCTGCGCAGCAGGTCGGCCAGGAAGCGCGCGTTGTTGCGCACCCCCAGCAGCGGCGACGCGGCCAGCGCGGCCACCAGCTGGCGCACCGCGTCGGCGCGGTCGCGGCCGTGCGCGATCAGCTTGGCCACCATCGCGTCGTAGTAGGGGCCGACGATGCCGCCTTCGGCGATGCCGTCGTCCACGCGCACGCCGAATGGGCGTGCGCCTTGTCCGATGGTCGGGACGCCGATGGCGCGCGCGGCGTCGGGCCGCCAGTGCGCGATGCGTCCGGTCTGCGGCTTGTAGCCGTCGTACGGATCCTCGGTGTACAGGCGCACCTCGATCGCGTGGCCATTCAGGCGCACCTGCTGTTGCGTGGCCGGCAGCGGCTCGCCGGCCGCCACGCGCAGCTGCCACTCCACCAGGTCGAAGCCGGTGATGCACTCGGTCACCGGGTGCTCCACCTGCAGCCGCGTGTTCATCTCGAGGAACCAGTGCTTCAGGTCCTGGTCGACGATGAACTCCACCGTGCCGGCGCCGACATAACCCACCGCGCGCGCCGCCGCCACCGCGTCGCGGCCCATCGCGTCGCGCATCGCCGGGCTCACCACCGGCGACGGCGCTTCCTCGATCACCTTCTGCCGCCGGCGCTGCGCGGTGCAGTCGCGCTCGCCCAGGTGGATGGCGTTGCCGTGCGTGTCGGCGAAGACCTGGATCTCGATGTGGCGGCCGCGCTCGATCAAGCGCTCGAGCATCAGCGAGCCGCCGCCGAACGCACTCTCGGCTTCGCGGCGCGCGCCGGCCAGTGCAGACGCGATGTCTTCTTCGCGCTGCATCAGGCGCATGCCGCGCCCGCCGCCGCCGGCCACGGCTTTCACCAGCAGCGGAAAGCCGAGCGTGCGGGCCTGGTGCGCCAGATGGGCATCATTCTGGTCGTCGCCGAGGTAGCCGGGCGCGCAGGGCACGCCGGCCTCGAGCATGCGGCGCTTGGCCAGCGCCTTGTCGCCCATCGCGCGGATCGCCGCGGGCGGCGGGCCGATGAACACCAGCCCCGCATCGAGACAGGCCTGCGCGAAGTCGGCGCGTTCGGAAAGAAAGCCGTAACCGGGGTGCACCGCGTCGGCACCGGTCTGCTTCGCCGCGGCGAGCAGCGCATCGACCGACAGGTAGGAGTGCGCGGCCTGGGGCGGGCCGATGCGCACCGCCTCGTCGGCAAGGCTCACGTGCGGCGACAGCGCGTCGGCGTCGCTGTACACGGCCACCGTGCGGTAACCCATGCGGCGCGCCGTGCGGATCACGCGGCAGGCGATCTCGCCGCGGTTGGCTATCAGGATATTGTGAAACGTCATTGGAAGCGCGACGCCCAGTCGGCGATGTCGGCGTCGATCGCCTGGTGCAGGGCCACGAGCGTGGGTTCGCGCAGCCGCTGCTTGGTGGCCGCAAAGGCCTTGGGGTCGAGCTTGCCGAGCCGCTCCATTTGAACCCGCGCCGCCTCGGCCAGGCCCGACACCGGCGTCAGCTCGTCCAGGAAGCCCGCGGCCATGGCCTGCAGCGGCGAATAGGGCAGCGCCGTCACTGCGGCCAACTGCAGCTGCGCCGGGCTCAGGCGCTGGCGCATCACCTCGATCGCGAAACGCGGCAGCGTCATGCCGATCTGCACCTCGTTGGCCTGCAGACGCGGGCCGTGGTCGACGCCGATGCGCACATCGGCGCACAGCAGGATGAACGCGCCCATCGCGATGGCATGCCCGGTGCACACCGCCAGCACCGGCCGCGGGAAGCCGAGCAGCCGCTCGGTGAGCCGCGCGCCTTCGGTCAGCATCAGCAGGGTTTCGGCGGGGTCGCGCTTGAACACCGCGAGGTCGAAACCGCCGCTGAACATGCCGGCGCGCCCGGTGAGCACCACCGTCGAGTCGTCCTGCTGCGCCTGCTGCAGCGCGCGATGCAGCGACTGCAGCATGCGCACGCTCATCACGTTGGCCTTGCCATCGTCCATCGTGATGGTCGTCACGCCATCGTGTCGTTGCACCTTCAGCGGCTCATCCACGGCGGCTTCTCCAATGGCAGGTATCTGTGTTCACTGCGGCGCCCACTTCGGCTTGCGCTTCTGCACGAAGGCCGTCGCGCCCTCGATGCCCTCGGCCCCGGTGGCCGCACGCGCAAACACCATCGCCGCCTCCTGCACCAGCGCAGCCGGCGGCGTGAAGCGCGCCTTGGCGATCAGCGCCTTGGTGGCGGCCACCGCGCCGGGCGCGCATTGCAGCAGCTCGTGCAGCACGCGCGCGAGCGCGGCGTCCACCGCCGCGCCGTCGTGCACCTCGTGCACCAGCCGCAGAGCCAGCGCGGTGCGGGCGTCGATGCGCCCGCCGGTGACGGCCAGCCGCTTGGCCTCGGAGTAGCCGAGTCGCTCGACCAGGAACGGCGCGATCTGCGCCGGCACCACGCCGATCGACGTCTCGGGCAGGCGGAACAGCGCCGTCTCGCTGGCGATCGCCACATCGGCCACGCAGGCGAGGCCAAAGCCGCCGCCCATCACCGTGCCTTCGAGCACGGCCACCGTGACGATCGGCGTATTCGCAAACGCCACGCACAGCTCGCCGAAACGCGCGTTCATCGCGGCCATCGACTCCAGGTCGCGCGGCGCGCCGGCCAGGCTCTTCAGGTCCGCCCCGGCGCAGAAGTGGCCGCCGGCACCGCGCAGCACCACCGCGCGCACGTTGCCCGCTGCCTCGGCCTGCACGAGCGCGTCGCGCAGCTCGCTCACCATCTCGCTGTTCATCGCATTGCGCACCTCGGGGCGATTCAGCGTGAGGTGCAGCACGCCGGCTTCGTGGCGCTGGAGTACGGCGGTCATGGTGCGGTCTTCGTCGCCTTCAGGCGTGCGGCGTAGTGCGCGGCTCGTGGCGCGTCGCCCAACGCCTTGTAGATCGCCTCGAGCTCTTCGAACACATACGGGTCCGGGTTCTGGTCGGCGTCCCACTCGCGCTCGAGCCGCAGCTGGATGTCGCGCGCCTCGCCGAGCCGGCCCATCAGGCGCAGCGTGTTGGCGATCATCCAGTGCGCGATGCGGATGTCGTCGGCACGACCGCGCGCCTCGTACAGTGGCAGGGCCCGTTTGAATTCGACCAAGGCTTCGTCGTGGCGCTTCAGCTGATTCAACGCGACGCCTCGGTTGTTGCGCAGCGTGGCCTCCCAGCGCCTGGCGGCCGGCTGCGCGGAGGCGTTCGCGATCTTCAGGCCCTCGTCGGCCCACTTGATGCCGTCTTCGGGTGCGGTGTCGATGAACGCATACATGTGCACGGTGTCGATGGCCAGCCCATCGAGACCCGCGCTCTTGGCGATCGCCAGCGCGCGGTCGTAGGCGTCGCGCGCGGCCGTCTTGGCCTCGGCGGTCAGCTCCTCGGGCTTGTGCGTGGCCGAGGCCCAGGTGCGGCCGAGCTCGAGCCAGTAGCGCACCTGCGCCTCGGCGCCGGCCTGCGCGAGCCTGGTTTGCACTTCGCTCAGCAATTGTCTGGCCCGCACGAAGTCGCGCCGCAGCCCGAAGCTGCGCGCGATCTGCGTCTGCAGGATCAGCGCGTCGTCGCCACTGGCGCTGGCCAGTGCGGCGCGAAAGCGCTCTTCGCTGAGCGCGGGCTTGTTGAAGTCCCACAGTGCGTTCAGGTCGACGGCGGCCATCGCGGGGCTCCCGGTCATCAGGGCGGCGAAGAACAACGATTGAGCGCGCATCAGCAGAGCCTCAGCGCACGTCCTTCGGCAGCGTGCCTTCGAGCTTGCAGATGATGCCCAGCATCACCTCGTCGGCGCCGCCGCCGATCGAGCCCAGCCGCCCGTCGCGAAAACCCTGCGACACCGGATTGTCCCAGGTGAAGCCCATGCCGCCCCAGTACTGCAGGCAGGCGTCGTGCACTTCGCGGGAGAGGCGCCCGACCTTCAGCTTGGCCATCGACGCGAGCTTGGTCACGTCCTTGCCGCCGACGTACAACTCCACCGCGCGGTAGGTCAGCGCGCGCAGCGCCTCGACCTCGGTGCGCAGCTCGGCCAGCCGAAAGTGCACCACCTGGTTGTCCAGGATGCTCTTGCCGAACGCCTGGCGCGCTCGCGTGTAGTCGATGGTCTGGTCGATCGCGCCGTCCAGCCCGGTGATGCCCGAGGCCGCGGCCCACAGCCGCTCCTCCTGGAACTGCATCATCTGGAACATGAAGCCCATGCCTTCCTGGCCGATCAGGTTGCGGCGCGGCACGCGCACGTCGTCGAAGAACAGCTGCGCGGTGTCGCTGCTCCACATGCCGATCTTGTGGATCTTCTGCTTGGTGATGCCCGGCAGGTTCATCGGCACCATGATCAGGCTCTTGTTCTTGTGCGGCCCGCCCTCCTGGCTGGTGTTGGCCAGCAGGCAGCACCAGTCGGCCTGCAGGCCGTTGGTGATCCACATCTTGGTGCCGTTGATCACGTAGTCGTCGCCGTCCTTGCGCGCAAACGTCTTCAGTGCCGCCACGTCCGAGCCGCCGCCGGGCTCGCTGACGCCGATGCAGCCCACCATGTCGCCGGCGATGGCCGGCACCAGGAACTCCTTGCGCAGCTCGTCGGACCCAAAGCGCGCCAGCGCCGGCGTGCACATGTCGGTCTGCACGCCGATCGACATCGGCACGCCGCCGCAGTCGCAGGTGCCCAGTGCCTCGGCCATCACCATCGAGTAGCTGAAGTCGAGCCCAGCGCCGCCGTATTCCTCGGGGTACTTCAGCCCCAGCATGCCGAGCTTGCCGAGCTTGCCCATCACCTCGTGCGCCGGGTACTGTTCGGCCTTCTCCCACTCCTTCACGTGCGGGTTCACCTCGTTGGCGATGAAGCGCGTGACGGTGTCGCGGATCTGGTTGTGTTCTTGCGTGAACTTCATGTGAGGGTGCCTCGTTCAGAGTCTGGCGATGCCAAAGGTGTTGGGGCGCAGTGTGCGCGCGTCGGCCTCGGCGGTGATGGCCAGGCACAGCGCCAGGATGCGCCGCGTGTCGCGCGGGTCGATGATGCCGTCGTCCCACAGCCGCGCGGTGCCGAACAGGGCGCTCGACTCCTTGTCGAGCCGCGCGTGCAGCTGGTCGCTCATCGCCTTGAGCGCGTCGTCGTCCACCGGCAGCCCGGCGCGCTCGAGCTTGGCGCGGTTGACGATGTCCATCACCTTGGCGATCTGTGCGCCGCCCATCACCGCCACGCGCGCGCTCGGCCAGCTGAAGATGAAGCGCGGGTCGAACCCGCGGCCGCACATGCCGTAGTTGCCGGCGCCGAACGAACCGCCGACGACGACTGTGAACTTGGGTACCCGCGCGTTGGCCACCGCCTGGATCATCTTGCTGCCGTGCTTGATGGCGCCGGCGCGCTCGGCGGCACGACCCACCATGTAGCCGGTGGTGTTCTGCAGGAAGAGCAGCGGCGTGCCCGACTGGTCGCACAGCTGAATGAACTGCGCCGCCTTCACCGAACCGTTGGGCTGGATCGGCCCGTTGTTGCCGAGGATGCCGATGCGCCGGCCTTCGATCTGCGCGTGGCCGCAGATCGTGTCGGTGGCGTACGCCGCCTTGAACTCGAGGAAGCGCGAGCCGTCGACGAGGCGCGCGACGATCTCGCGCACGTCGTACGGTTCGCGGTCGTCCACCGGAATCAACCCCATCAGCTCTTCGGCGTCGAACAGCGGCGGCTCGGCATCGGCCGTTGGTGGCGGGACCTCGTCCCACGGCAGCTGGTGCATCAGCTCGCGCGTCACCGCGATCGCATGCGCGTCGTTCTCGGTCAGGTACTCGCCGAGGCCGGTGACCTCGGCGTGGGTGAGGGCGCCTCCGAGCTCCTCGTCGGTGGCGTCCTCGCCGATCGCGGCCTTCACCAGCGGCGGGCCGGCCAGGTAGATGCTCGAGCGCCCGCGCACCAGCACGATGTAGTCCGATAGGCCCGGCAGGTACGCGCCGCCCGCGGTGGACGAGCCGTGCACCACCGCGATCTGCGGGATGCCCATCGCCGACAGCCGTGCCTGGTTGGCAAAGCTGCGCCCGCCCTCGACGAACATCTCGCTCTGGTACATCAGGTTCGCGCCGCCGCTCTCCACCAGGTGGATGAACGGCAGCTTGTTGTCGCGCGCCAGCTCCTGCAGCCGCAGCGCCTTCTTCAGGCCCATCGGCGCCACGGTGCCGCCCTTGATGCCCGAATCGCTGGCGCCGATGATGCAGCGCTTGCCGGCCACGATGCCGATGCCGGCGATCGAGCCGCCGCCCATGATCACCTTCTTGCCGTCGTCGTCGTGCATGCCGAGGCCCGCCAGCGAGCACAGCGGCAGAAAGCTCGAGCCGCGGTCGATCAGCCGCGCCACGCGCTCGCGCGGCGGCAGTTGCCCGCGCTCCTCGAAGCGCGCGCGCTTGCTTTCCGACTCGGCCACCACCTTGGCCTCGAGCGCGCGCACCTCGGCCAGGCGCTCGTGCAGGCGCGCCGCATTGGCCTGATAGGACTCGGCCTTGGTGTTCAGCGCCGAGACCAGCGCAGGCATTCTGGTCATGCGGGTCGCCCCCAAGTGAACGCCGCGGATCCGGCTCCGCCGGTCCGCTGGCGTTGCTCCCTTGAGGGGGAGGCGGCCGTCAGGCCGCTACGGGGGTGGGTCACTTCAACACCTCCGGCGTCACCGCGCGATGAAACCCGTCGAAGGGAATCGAACGCTGGTGATCCACCAGCGGAAACACCGCGCTGCCCAGCGACGAGCCGCCGTCGATCTGCACCGTGATGCCGGTGATGAACGCCGCGCCGGGTGACAGCAGGAACACGATGGCCGCGCTGATCTCGGCCTCGGTGGCCAGGCGCGCGAGTGGCACATGCGCCTTGAGCTTGGGGATCAGCGAGCGCATCGCGCCGCCATAGGTGTCCATGCCGCTGCTGGCCACCCAGCCCGGCGCCACCGCGTTGACGCGCACGCCGGCGCTGGCCCATTCGTAGGCCGCGGTCATCGTGAGGTTGCTCATGCCCGAGCGCGCGGCGCCCGAATGCGCCATGCCCGGCATGCCGTTGCGAAAATCGGCCGTCATGTTGACGATGGCGCCGCCATGCTTGTGCATGCTCTGGTTGAACACCTCGCGCATCATCAGGAAGCCGCCGGTCAGGTTGTTGGCCACCACCGCCTCGAAACCCTTCTTGCTGATGCCCTGCATCGGCGCGGGAAACTGCCCGCCGGCGTTGTTGACCAGCCCGTGCACCGGGCCATGCTCGGCCACCACGCTGGCCACGTTGGCCTTCACCGCCTCTTCGTCGCGGATGTCGAACGGGCGGGTCGCGCAGCGGCCGCCGTCGTCGGCGATCTCGGCGGCCACGCGGTCGAGCTTGTCGGCCGTACGGCCGCTGATGACCACCAGCGCGCCCAGCGCCGCCAGTTCGTGCGCCACGCAGCGGCCGATGCCCGAGCCGCCGCCGGTGACCCACACCGTCTGGCCCGCGAACAGGCCGGGGTGGAAGATGCTGCGGTAGCCGGGGGCGGGCGTGGTCATGAGCAGGTCTCGCGGGATGCGGCGAAATGGATTAGGCTGTAGCTTGACGTTAACGTCAACCGGGTGACGCATAGGTGATTACGCCAGTGCCGCGGCGCCGCCCTCCGCCCTAGCATCGGCGCATCCCACCTTGCACGGAGCTCGACCAATGGACCTGCCAGCCGCCACCACCGCCTTGCGCGAGAAAGTCGGCAGCGACTGCGGCCTGAACGCGACGCTGAAGTTCGACTGCGGTGCCGACGGCGTGGTCGTGATCGACGGCGCCTCCACGCCGAACAGCGTGGACAACACCGACCGCGACACCGACTGCACCGTGGCGCTGACCACCGACGCGCTGAGCGACCTGCTGTCGGGCGAACTCGACCCCACCACCGCGTTCATGACCGGCAAGATCAAGGTCTCGGGCGACATGAGCGTCGCGCTCAAGCTGCAGCGGGTGCTTTGACTGGCCGCGCGCCCAGATGGCCGAAACCCTGCTCCGCAAGAAATCCGCCGCCCGCGAGGCCACGGCCGCGCACGCCGCGGTGGCGTCGCACCGCGAGCCGGACGGCGGTGAGCTGTTCGGCATCGGCGACCTGTGCGCCGAGTTCGGCATCACGCCGCGCGCGGTGCGCTTCTACGAAGACAAGGGGCTGCTGAAGCCACGGCGCATCAACAGCACGCGCATCTATACCAGGCGCGACCGCGTGCGGCTGGCGCTCATCCTGCGCAGCAAGGCCATCGGCGCGTCGCTGTCGGAGATCAAGCAGTTTCTCGATCTCTACGGCACGCACGGCGAAGGCCGCGTGCAGCAGATGAAGTACGTGCTCGACCGCACCGACGAAGCCATCGCGCAGCTGGAGCAGAAGCGCGCGCACATCGACGCTTCGCTCGCCGAGTTGCGCGTGATCAACGACACCGTGCGACGTGCACTGCAGGCTCGCACCTAGCGGCGCGAAGGACCCCCATGATCGAGACCTTCCCCTCGCCCTGGCTCACCGACGAACACCGCATGCTCGAAGACTCGGCCACGCGGTTCTTCCGCGAGCGCTGGGTGCCGCAGGCGGCCAAATGGCGCGAGGCCGGCCTGATGCCGCAGGAAACCTGGCGCGAGGCCGGCGCGCAGGGGCTGCTGTGCACCAGCACGCCGGCCGAATACGGCGGCGCGGGCGGCGACTTCGGCCACGACGCGGTGATCTTCATGGCCGCCACGCGCGCCGTGCTGGGCGGCTACGGCGGCGGGCTGCACGCGTCGATCGTGGCGCCGTACTTCTTTCATTGCGGCACCGAGGAGCAAAAGCGCCGCTGGCTGCCGAAGATGGTGACCGGCGAGCTGATCGGCGCGATCGCGATGACCGAGCCCGGCACCGGCAGCGACCTGCAGGCGGTGCGCACGAGTGCGGTGCGCGAAGGCGACGAGTACGTGATCCAGGGCTCCAAGACCTTCATCACCAACGGCCAGAACGCCAACCTGATCATCGTGGTCTGCAAGACCGACCGCGCGCTCGGCGCCAAGGGCACCTCGCTGCTGGTGGTGGAGACCGACACGCCGGCCGGCCGCGACACCGCGCCGGGCTTTCGCCGCGGCCGGCGGCTCGACAAGGTGGGCTTGAAGTCGCAGGACACGTCGGAACTCTTCTTCGACGGCGTGCGCGTGCCGGCCGAAAACCTGATCGGCGGGCGCGAAGGCCAGGGCTTCATCCAGCTGATGCAGCAGCTGCCGCAGGAGCGGCTGCAGATCGCTTGCCAGGGCATCGCCGCGATGGAGCGCGCACTCAGCGAGACGCTGGCCTACGTGAAGGAGCGCAAGGCCTTCGGCAAGGCGATCTGGGACTTCCAGAACACCAAGTTCAAGCTCGCCGAGGTGCAGGCCACCGTGCTGGCCAGCCGCGCCTTCGTCGACACCTGCATGGTGGCGCACCTGAAAGGAGAACTCGACGCCGCGCGCGCTGCGCTGGCCAAGGCCTGGGTTACCGAGCAGCAGGGCAAGGT
>Ga0209261_10000464_pt1 | contig 10996 bp, 13 predicted proteins | sample DOMMetBare1Fresh_FD_187470 | JGI IMG/M metagenome (GOLD analysis project Ga0209261, IMG submission 187470) | Wetland sediment microbial communities from St. Louis River estuary, USA, under dissolved organic matter induced mercury methylation -... | ecosystem: Environmental > Aquatic >...
GCGGCGACATGCGCCGGTAGTCGCCTTCGGGCAGGTCCTCGAAACGGCGGTAGCGGCCGCTCAGGAACCCGCGGCCCAGCGGGCTGTAGGCCACGAAGCCGATGCCCAGCTTCTTCACCGTGGGCAGGATCTCGTCCTCGGGGTCGCGGCTCCACAGCGAATACTCGGTCTGCAGCGCGCTGATGGGATGCACCGCGTGCGCGCGGCGGATGGTGGGCGGCGCCGCCTCGGAGAGGCCGAGGTGGCGCACCTTGCCCGCGCGCACCAGCTCGGCCATGGCGCCCACGGTCTCCTCGATGGCGACGCTCGGGTCCACGCGGTGCTGGTAGTAGAGGTCGATGCAGTCGACGCCGAGGCGCTTGAGCGAGGCCTCGCAGGCCTCGAGCACGTACTCCGGGCGGCCGGAGACCCCGAGGAAGGCGCCGTCGGGCGCGCGCCGGTTCCCGAACTTGGTGGCGAGGATCGCCTGGCCGCGGCGTCCGCGCAGGGCCCGCCCCAGGAGCTCCTCGTTCTTGAAGGGGCCGTACATGTCGGCGGTGTCGAGGAGCGTCACGCCGAGCTCGAGGGCCCGGTGCAGCGTGGCCACCGACTCCTTCTCGTCGGTGGGGCCGTAGAAGTCGCTCATCCCCATGCAGCCGAGCCCCATGGCCGACACCACCAGCCCCTGCGTCCCCAGCTTGCGTTGCTCCATGGCGCTGCTCCTTGATCGCGATGGCCAGCGGACCGGCTCGACGGATGTGACGAAAGCTCAGGGACCGTAGACCCGCGGGAAGCGCCGCGGCGAGCGCCGCCGGGTGCAGCGGGTGGCGGCGTCCATCAGGCAGATGGTGAGCCCGCGGCGCGGGGAGCCGGTGGCGTTCCGGCCCGAGCGGTGCCAGACGTGGTTGTGGATGAGCAGCGCCTCGCCGGCCCGCGCCGGCGCCAGGATCGACCGGGCGAGCGTGCCGCTCTGGGCCACCAGCTCGTCGGGGATGACGCCGCCCTCCGGGGTGGCGCGGCCGCCCTGGTGGGTCCCCGGGATGATCTCGAGGCAGCCGGCCGCGGCCGGCGCCTCGTCGAGCGCGGTCCAGATCTGCAGCCACGGATCGCGATCCAGCCCCCAGAAGTTCCCCGCGTCCTGGTGCCAGGGGAGCTCGGTGCCGCCGTGGGCCGCCTTGGTGAAGAGCACCGCGCGGCAGAGCACCACCTCGGGCCCGACCACCGCGTGGGCGATCCGCCCGAAGAGCGGATTGCCGATCCAGGACGAGAAGAGCGGGTCGAGCTCCAGCTTCTCCAGCTTTCGGTAGTGGAGCGACGGCCCCTGCCAGCCCTGGCCGCGCGGGATGTCCTGGTAGCGGCCGGTGGCGGCGTCATGCTGGAAGAAGAGCCCCGGCTGGACCACCTCGCCGAGCATGAGCTGGTCGGCCCGGCGGCGCAGCGCCTCGAGCGCCTCCGGGCTGGCCACCCGGCCGAGCGGCGCCCAGCCGTGGGCCCGGTAGTGGGCGAGCGGGTCGGTGAGGTCGAGGGCCTCGGCCCCGGGGAGCAGCATCCGGGCCATCTTCCCGGACCGGGGGGCGCCGCGCCAGCCCCTCGGGGTCAGGCCGGTGGAGCCGGACGGCGGGAGAGCACCGCCCGCAGCTGCTTGCGGAGCGTCTCCAGCTCGAAGGGCTTCTGCAAGAAGCCGTCCGGCGGATCCCCCCGGAAGCGCTCCGTGACCTCCTCCTCGGCGTAGCCGCTCACGATCACCACGCACGCCCCGGGGTCCAGGCCCCGCAGCCGGCGGAGGGTCTCCACGCCGTCGAGGTGGGGCATGGTGAGATCGAGGAGCACGACCCGGGTCCCGCCCGCGCTCCGCCGGTAGTGCTCCACCCCCTCGGCGCCGCCCGCGGCCTCGAGCACCTCGAACCCCAGCAGGCGCAGCAGGCGCCCCGCCGCCCGCCGGACCGCCGGCTCGTCGTCCACCACCAGGGCGAGGCCCCCGCCGGTCCAGTCGTTGGCCCCCGGCGAGGCCTCGACCGCGGGCGCCACCGCCACCCCCGCCGGCTCGGCGGGGACCAGCACGCGGAAGCGGGTCCCGCGCCCCGGCGCGCTCTCCACCTCGATGGCGCCTCCGAGCTGGCGGACGATGCCAAGCACCGCCGACAGGCCGAGCCCGCGGCCGGCGAACTTGCTGCTGAAGAAGGGCTCGAAGATCCGGCGCTGGGTGGCCGGGTCCATCCCGCAGCCGGTGTCCACCACCTCCAGGAAGACGTGGCGCCCCGCCGGCAGCGCCTCGCCCAGCAGGGCCAGCCGGAGCCGCTCCTGGTCGACCCACTCGGCGCCGACCCGGACGGTGACGGTCCCGGCGCCCTCGCCCACCGCCTCCGCGCCGTTGATGACCAGGTTCATCACCACCTGCCGAAGCCTGGCCGGGCTGCCGCGCAGCAGCGGGAGCCCCACCGCGGTCTCGACCTCCAGCTCGAGCTTGTGCGACAGCGAGGAGCGTAGGAGCTGGACCATGTCCCGCACCAGGGCCCCGAGATCGACCGGCTCGGACCCGAGGGGCGCCCGGCCGGCGTAGGCCAGCATCTGCTGGCAGAGGCTGGCCGCGGTCCGGGCGGCGGCCTCCACGTCGGCCAGGCAGGCGCCCGCGGCGACCGCCGGGAGCGCCTCGGCCCGAAGGACCATCACGTTGCCCAGGATGGCGGTGAGCAGGTTGTTGAAGTCATGGGCGATCCCGCCCGCCAGCACGCCCAGGCTCTCCAGCCGCTGGGCCTGCTCGACTTGCCGCTCCAGCTGGCGGCGCTCCTCCTCACCCCGCTTCAGGTCGGTCACGTCCAGCGTGAGGCCGCCGAGCCGGGCGGCGCCGTCCCCACGTGGGATGACGAACTTGTGGCTGGTCCAGCTCCGCCCGCCGAACGCCTCCTCGAAGCGCGCCGCGCGGCCGCTGCCCATGACCTGGAGGTCGTCCCGCGTTATCTGGGAGGCGAAGGGCTCCTGGAAGCACTGGGCGTTGGTGCGGCCCTCCAGCGCCGCCGGGTCCAGCCCCAGGTAGGTGCGGAAGCCCTCGTTGGCGAAGACCACCGAGGTGTCCGCCTCCTTGATGTAGGCCAGCCCGGGGAAGTGGCTCATGAAGGAGCGGAAGGCCTCCTCGCTGGCCCGCAGCGCGACCTCGGCGCGCTCGCGCTCGGCGACCTCCCTGCTCAGGTGCGCGTTGGCTGCCGAGAGCTCGGCGGTGCGCGCCGCCACCCGCTGCTCCAGCTCCTCCCTGGCCTGCTGCAGCTCCCGCTCGGCCCGCTGGGCCCGTGCCAGGAGCAGGGAGAGGGCCTCCCCTTCGCGGAGCCGGCGCCGGCCGGCCTCCTCGGCGATGCGCCGGTAGTCCTCCGCCTCGCGCCTGGCGGCCTGCAGCTCGCCGGACGGGTCGGGCGGGTCGTTCGGCCGGCCGCTCATGGCCCGAGATCGCCGATCAGGAGCAGGACGCCGGTCCAGTCGAGCCCTCGGCTGGCGCCCTGGAGCGGGGCCACCTCCACGCCGGAGTAGAAGCCGAGCAGGGGGATGCCTGACCGGGTCATCACGGCCTGGACCTCGGCCGCCTCCTCCGTGACCGTCCCGGAGGCGATCGCCGCGCGCCCGGCGCAGTCGATGTAGAGGGCGAACCGTGGCCGGCCGCCCTCGCGGCGCATGCGCTCCACCGCCGCCTCGCTGCTGGCCCGGGCTGACTCGAGCATGAGCGCCGGATCGCGCAGCATGAACAGCACCTCGGCGCCGTCCTCCAGGTCCGGCTCGAAGAGCCCCACCGCCAGGCCGTCGGGCATGACCCCGGTGATGAGCCGGTTGACGTAGCCGTCCTCGCCGAGCAGGCGGTGGCGCTCGCCGTGGCGCTCGCCGTAGCGCACGCCGATGGTGAGCCGGTTGACCGGCCGCTGGGTGCGCCAGTCGCCCGAGCCGTAGACCTCGTCGAGGATCGAGGCGGCGGGCCGGCCGTCGATCTCGTGGAGGACGCACCCCTCCACGCGGGTGAGCACGTGGGGGACGCCGTCCATGGGGGTGCACCCGTGCATCACCTGCACGCAGGTGCGCGCCGATGGCGGGAGCAGCGCCCCCACGGCGAGCTGCTGCCCCGCCGAGGCGCCGCCGAACTGCCAGGTCGGGGAGAACTCGAAGTCGCCCAGCAGGCCGGCGCCGACCACCGGGGGACAGCCCGGCAGCCCCTCGGCCAGGCCGGCGATCAACGGCCGGGAGGCGTTCATGGCCGGCGGCGCCGAGGCGGTCGGCGGCGTGTGGACCGAGTCGTAGAAGAGCAGGAGCGCGGGCGAGCCGTCCGCGCCGGCTTCGGCCAGCGCCCGTCCGAGCCTCCGCCCGGCCTCCAGCTCGGACCCGTCGAGCCCCTCGATGGCCGCCAGGCCCCGGAGCGGCGCCCCGAGCTCCAGCACGGCGACGCCCGCCGGATGGCCGGCGTAGCCGAGCTGGTCCTGGGTGATCACGCCGATGGCCGAGCCGCCCAGGATCGGCACGCGCGGGCCGACGGCGGCGCGGACGCCGGCGTAGAAGGCCTCCGCGTCGAGCGCCCCGCCGCAGAAGGCGAGGACCAGGTCCGGCGCCAGGACGCCACCGCCGCGCAGCGCCTCGGCGGCGGCGTGGCGCCCCGCGTCGAGGGCGCCAGGCACGTTCACGAATCCGACTCCGGCTCTCATCCCACGCCCCCGAAACCCGACGAGGCCCGCGCGACCGGGCAAAGCCGCCCCGCAGCCCGGAATTCTCCCCCACGCCCGCGCAGGGTACAAGGGCTCCTCCGGACAGGGCTGTTCCGAGCACGAGTCCCGGCGCGGCCATTCCGGTGCCCAAGCCGATAGCCTGGTGCCCCGCAGATCCTGCACCAGCTGGTCGAGCGGCTGATCCGACGGGAAGCGCGCCGGCGGGGGCCGCCAGGTGCAGCAGGCAAGCCGCGGTGAACTCGGCGGCGGCCTCAGCAGGCGCGCCCCCAGGCCAGCTTCGTCAGGTGGATGACGACCATCCCCACACCGACGACCAGGTCGAGGAGCAGCACGGGCCGGTAGCCGTCGACGCGAGCGAGGAGCCTCCAGGACAGCACCGCCAGCGCCACGCCGACCGCCGTCGCGAGGAGGTGGTGGACCAGGTAGCCCAGCGAGGGTGCCTCCAGGAAGAGCGACGCGTCGAGGATCGCCAGGGCGGCCCCGAGCACCGCGACCGCCGCGCCGACGGCCAGGCCCCTCAGCGGCACGCGAAGCCTCCGTGGAGGAGCCGCACCAGGTGGGCGGTGCCCACCAGCGCCAGGCCCCCGAGCACGGCCACGAAGAGCCGCGCCTGAAGCGGGTTCCGCCGCAGGGCCGCCAGGTTGCCGGCGACCAGGGTCACCGCCAGGAGGATGACGGCGCCGTCCCGGGCCTCCAGGTACAGCGGGATGGTCCGGCCGCCGGCCATGAGGAGGGTGTTGCCGACGGTGACGAGCACGAGGGCGCCGCTCACGGCGAGGACCAGGGTCCTCTCCGGTCGGGTCAGCACGGGACGTCCCTGCCTCTCCATGGTCCACCGCCTCGCATCGGGCGCGCGCCGCGGCGCTCCAGAGGGTCTGGCCACGCTGCCGCTCACCGCTCACCGCTCCTGCGCCGTCCGCACCCCGCCCCGCCGCCAGACGATCCAGCGGAAGGCGGCGTGGTACAGGACGAGCGTGCCGAACATCTGCCCGACCAGGACGGCCACGTAGGCGAGGCCGAAGACCGTGAGGGACCCGGCCACGGTGAGGAGCGTCTCGGCCGCGACCGCGAAGAGGAGGGCCTGGGCGCGCGCCTCGGGGTGCCAGGGCGCCTCCCGCGGCTCCCGCCCCAGCGCCGCCAGGGCCAGCCCGCCCAGAGTGAGGACGGTGGCCACCTCGCCGGCGGTGTTCCGGGTGATGGAGGTGAACCAGCGCGTCTCGGTGAAGGAGGTGCACAGGGCTGGCAGCGGCACCTCGAGGAGCCGGGGCATCCAGCCGAAGCGGAACCTCGCCACCCCCGCGGCGGTGCCGGCGAGCGCAAGGGCCGCACCCGCCAGGCGCCAGGCCGGGCCGAGTGGAGGGCTCGAGGGCACCGGTCAGAGGTTCGAGTGGTAGACCGGGAAGGCCACCACCGAGTCGTCGTCGTTCACGATCTCGAACCGGACGATGCCGAACCTGTGGTTGGCGTAGTAGCGGAAGGCCTTGACCCCCGGGACGCGGGAGTCCTGCTCCACCTGGGTCACCTTGATGTTGAAGAACCCGTAGGGGAAGTCGTCCGTCGTGGAGACGCTCTTCACGGTCCTGGTGATCTTGACGCCGTCGCTCTTGGTCAGGACGTACTGGTCGCCGACGGCGGCGCCGTACTTCACGATGGTGTGGAGGGCGTGGTCCTTGTTGAAGGTGTCCTGGATGCCCTCCGAGGTCACCTTCAGGGTGGTGTCGAAGGCGAGCTGGGAGGCCCCGAACCTCAGCGCCACCGGCACGAGATCCACGTATCGCTGCAGCTGGGGGAGCGACGACACGTCGGCCGTCACGTGCACGGTGGCCTGCCCGCCGCTGTTCGCCGTGATGATCATCTCGGCGGGGATGGTCGAGGACGTGCTGATGACGCTGCCGACGACGCCGGCCGGGACGTCCGGATCCCCTCCGAGGGTGTTCTGGCTCGCGTCCGATGCCTGCTTGCCGCAGGCCGCGGCGGCGATGGCCGCGGCGACCAGGAGTGACGAGCTGCGCCTCATCTGACCCCTCCTCCCGGCGTGGTCGGCCGGTGTCGCGCACGCCATCCGCGCGGCGCGGCTCCATCAGGAACGGTGCGCGACCGGTTGGGCCCTGTCAACGTCCGTGAGCGTGGGGCGACAATTCGCGCCACCCCGCGCCGCGGCTGGAGCGGGCGGCCCGCCAGGACCCACGACCCAAGGTCCGGATCGGATACCATCCCCTGCGGAGGCCGATTCAGGTTGGCCTCAGGGGGAGACCCACCATGGACCGATTCACCGGCGGTTGCCTCTGCGGCGACGTCCGGGTGGTGGCGTCGGGCCGCCCGTACCGGGTCGGCCTCTGCCACTGCCTCGACTGCCGAAAGCACCACGGGGCCCTCTTCCACGCCTCCGCGGTCTTCCCCGAGGCGGCGGTGACGGTCACCGGGGAGCCGCGCGACTACCTCGGGCGCTTCTTCTGCCCCCGCTGCGGCTCGTCCGTCTTCGGACGCACCGCGGACGAGATCGAGGTGAACCTGGGATGCCTGGACGCTCCCGACCAGCTCCAGCCGACCTATGAGCTCTGGACCATCCGCCGCGAGTCCTGGTTGCCGCCCTTCCCGCTCGAGCGGCGATTCGACCGCGACCGGGACGCCACGAGCCGCTCCGAGGGGTGAGGCGGCCCTCCCGTCGACCGGGACCCGAGGCCGGCTACTGTCCCGGCGGGGGCTGCCAGAGCTCGCACTTGTTCCCTTCCGGATCGATGACCCAGGCGAAGATGCCGTACTCCGACTCGTCGATCTTCTCGAGCACGTTGCAGCCCTCCCTCCGCAAGACCTCCGCGAGGGCCCGCGCGTCCTCCACGCGGTAGTTCACCACGAACGGAGCGGTGCTCGGCGCGAAGGCGTCGCCCTCGGCGGAGCCGACCGACCAGATGGTCGTCCCTGCGACGGGCGCGCCCTGCTCGTCGGTCCAGCGGAAGGCCGCGCCACCCCAGGCCTGGACGTCGATGCCCAGGTGGCGCTGGTACCAGGCCCGCAGCGCCGCGGGATCCTTGGCCTTGAAGAAGATGCCGCCGATTCCGGTGACTCGCCTCATGTGACCTCCGCCTGCGGTGTGACGGCTTGGGGGAGCGCAGCCTGCGGCCTCGGGCCGGGAGAGCGTCCCACGACCCGGCTCGAGGCCTACCCCTCATGTAAGCCGTTTCGTCGGCGGCGCAGGGCGTCGGCGCGAGGCCCCGTGGTGGTGGGTCCTTTCCGGGAGTCGAGCCCTCCAGGGACCGGCAGGTCAGGAGCCGGGACTGGCTGCCAGGCGTAGACTGCCGCCGGGACGTCCCGCGCAGGAGACCCGTCATCGGAGCTGGAGGGCGGGTGGTGCGGATCGCCGCGCGAGCCAGGAGGTCATGAGATGACCGGCGGCCTCACCGACCCGATGCACCTGGCCCGGCGGGTGCTCCGCTTCGCGCGGCGAGTGGTCGTGGCCTTCCTTCGCAACAAGGGGGTGCTCCTGGCCGGCGGCGTGGGCTACAACGCCCTCCTCTCCATCGTCCCCTTCCTCACCCTCACCCTGTCGATCCTCTCCGCCTTCGTCGACGAGGCGCTCATCCTGGGCGCGCTCCGGCGCGAGCTGTCCTTCCTGCTGCCGCGGCACACCGACACCGTGCTCCAGTCGGCCCAGGCCTTCCTGAGCCACCTCGCCGCCACCTCGCTGGTCTCGGTGGTGGCGCTCCTCTTCTTCAGCTCCATCGTCTTCCGCATGCTGGAGGAGGCGGTGGCCACCATCTTCCACGCCTCGGGCCGGACGGCGCGGCGCAAGGCCTGGATCTCGGCCCTCCTCCCGTACCTGTTCATGAGCATGCTCATGCTGGCGACCTTCGTGTTGACCATCTTCGCCTCGATGACGGACCGGCTGGGCGGCTCGGCGCTGACGATCCTCGGGCTGGCGCTGCCGACTGCGCTCTGGGCCAGGCTCCTGCTGCGAGCGGCCGGCTTCGCGGGGCTGGTGCTCCTCTTCGCCGGCGTCTACAGCGTGCTGCCGGTGGGACGCGTCTCGCGCCGGCTCGCCATGGTCGGCGGGCTCTGCGCCGCCATCCTCTGGCGCGGGGTGGGCCTCCTGCTCTCCTACTACTTCGCCACCCTCTCGATGGTGGGAGTGCTCTACGGCTCGCTGGCCACCGTGGTGGTGCTCCTCCTCCTCCTCGAGGGGGCCTTCATCGTCCTGCTGCTCGGCGCGCAGGTGATCGCGGAGCTCGAGGCGAGCGCCGCCGCCGGGGTGCCCTGGTACGAGCCCCCGCACCGGCCAGCGCACCGCTGACCGCCTCCGGGACGGCTGGAGCCCGGGGCAGAGCGCCGCGAGACCGCTCCTCTCAGGGCCCCGCGGGCTTCTCGCGAATCCGGCGCAGCGCCGCCTCCAGCCAGGCCTGGCTGCCGACCTCCGGCGCGCCCGGGCAGGCCACGCGGTAAGGCTTGCCGCTCATCGAGCTGCCGGTGCCCGCCAGGCGGATGAAGTCCTCGGCCGAATGGAGGCGGTGGCTCCTCTGCAGGGCGTCGCGCTTCATCCCCAGGTGCTCGGCGGCCTTGGGCGCGTCATACCAGGCGCCGTTGCGCTGGAACCTGCACCCGGAGGTCCTCAGCGCCTGCAGGAGCTGCTCGATCTCGGCGTCGGCCTGGGGCGCCGCCGCGGGGGCCAGGCCGATCAAGGCCAGGACCAGTCCGGTCCAGAGGGTCATTCCGCGAGCCTACACGCTGCCCGCCCGCCCAGGCGCCCCAGCACGCCTACTGCCTCTCGACCACCACGCGCCCGTCCTTGGTGGAGACCCGGTAGGTGTTGCCGTCCTTGCAGGCGGCGACGTAGTCGCTGTCACCCTTGCGGTCGGCCTGGGTGACCTCGCCGCAGGGAAGGCCATGCAGCGCGATGACGGCCGTGAGGTCCTTCAGGACCGTGGGGTCGGCGGCCTGGGCAGGTGGCGCGAGGAGCGCCGTGGCGGCAAGGAGCGCGGGAATCCGGACGAGCATGGGCTTCTCCTAGATCAGGGCGAACTGGGTCTTGTCGGCCAGCACGGCCCAGATGGCCTCGCGCGAGCGGGCGACGTCGGCCGCGAGGCTGGGGTCGTCCTTCTGGATGAGCGACTGCACCTTCATGATGAGGAGCTCGTAGCTGGGCCGCAGGTCGGCGAGCGTCGGCGGCTGGTGGCCGTCGTGGTACGCGCGGAACATGACGAGCAGGTCGTCCACCTTGTTCTTGAGCCCGAGCTTGGTGAAGACGCCGATGGCGCTGGTGTCCTTCAGCCGCCGCTCGAGCCCCTTGAGGTCGAGGTGGGGGGCCGCATCGACCTTGGCGGCGGGGGGTGCCGCCACGGGTGCCGCCGCGGGTGCCGCCGCGGCTCGCTGCTCGGGTCCAGCGGGCGAGGCCACCGCGTCCGACGTCGGCTTCGTCACGCCGGCGCATCCGGCGGTCAGCGCCATGAGGAGGAATGCGAGGATCCGCATCGTTGCTCCACGAGCTTGGGAAGCCAGGATCCGCAAGGGGCCTGCGTGGGTGCCCCCTTCCGCTGTCCGTGACGCCTCCGACGGTGAGCTACCGCGTGAAGAAGTAGCCGCCGCCACCGAAGAGGAGGACGAGGGCGATGATGAGGAGGAGGGTTCTCGTGGACATGGGGCCACCTGTTGCGCTGAGGAGGATTGCCAGGCCCGGGGCGCGGGCGTCGCTTGCACGAGGCGGGGTAGTGCAACGCTCGTGCCCCTCGCCCGGCGGCGCGGGGGGCGGCTTCTCGGGGTCTCGCCGGCCGCCAGGCACGATGCGTGCAGCGCTTGCGTGCGGTCGGCGATCGCTCGCCGACACGAGCAGATCGCCGCCACAACCTCGGGGCGGGTCGGGTCGGGTTCACCGCAGCGTCCCCCCCGGGACTCGACCGGGAAGCAGCGACCCGCACCGAGGGCTACCAGGGCTCAAGTCTGCCTCGCCCAGCCGGCACCGTCGGCCGCCCCTGCCGCGACAGCGGATCCGCGGCGCCCGGCGAGGTACCATGACGCGATGGCGGGCACCGAGTTCGACGAGCTGTACGGGATGCTGCGCGATGCGCCGGCGGCTCCGGTGACGGTGGCGCACCTCGGGCAGAGCCTCGACGGCTTCATCGCGACCCGCTCCGGCGACTCGCGCTTCATCACCGGCCAGGCCAACCTGGTCCACCTGCACCGCATGCGCTCGCTCTGCGACGCGGTGATCGTCGGGGCTGGCACCGTCGCGTGCGACGACCCGCAGTTGACGACCCGGCTGGTGCCGGGTCCCAGTCCACTGCGGGTGGTGATCGATCCGCTCCGATCGCTGGACGACCACTACCGGGTCTTCT
>Ga0209261_10000465_pt1 | contig 10980 bp, 10 predicted proteins | sample DOMMetBare1Fresh_FD_187470 | JGI IMG/M metagenome (GOLD analysis project Ga0209261, IMG submission 187470) | Wetland sediment microbial communities from St. Louis River estuary, USA, under dissolved organic matter induced mercury methylation -... | ecosystem: Environmental > Aquatic >...
GGAGCGGTCGAACTCCTGATGCAGCGACGCGAGCTGTGCCTGCGCGCCGTGCTGCAGCGCGCGGCTGGCCGACCATTGCTTGTACGCAGGCGCCAGCCACGCGGCGTCGGCCAGCATGAACGCCAGCGCCGCCACACCGGCCATCAGCAGCGCGCGCTCGCGCGACGGTCGGCTGTCGAACCAGCGCCGCGCGCGCGGCACTTGCTGCTCGAAGGCCCGGCGCCAGTTCATCGGCTGGGCTCCTCGCCATCGCGGCCGCCAGGCGACGAGCGCAGCACGAACTCCGGGTAGGGCGTCGCCGCAGCGGCACTCGCCGGATCGGGTGAGTGGATCTCCAGCCGCGCGAAACTGCGGCCCTTGAAGCGGGCCTCGGCGTTCAGCCGGCGCAGGTAGTCGGGCAGCACCGATGCGTCGAGCATGCGCCCGCGCAGCTCAAGCGCGCGTTCGTCGGCCGAGACCGCGAGGCCGGTGATCCACACCGACGGATGCGCCTGCCGCGCCAATGCCAGCAGGTACTCGCTCGGGGCGCTGCCGGTGGCCTGGGCGGAGCCGGCCTCGAGCGCCGACTGCACGCGCTGCTGGGCAATCGCGCGCTGGCGCAGGCGCTCGACTTCCTGCGTGGTCAGGCGGGTCGTCGGCGACGAGGCCTGGCGCGCGGCCAGCTGCACCTGCAGCTGGCTGGTGGCCTGTTGCAAGGCCACCGTGCGCTGTGCCGCGTCGCGCGACTGCCACTGCAGCAGCGCCGACGTCGCAGCGCAGCCGGCTGTGACGAGCGCGACCAGCAGCAGCGTCTGGCCGGCCGTGAATGCCTGGCGCGGCCGACGCAGCGAGTCCACATAGAGGTTGATCTGCTGTGCCATCGCGTCAGTCCTCGCGCAGGGCTGCACCGATGGCAGCCAGGTGTGCGCCGAGCGTGGCGGGGTTGGCCAGCTCCGGCACCGCCGAGGTGTCGAGCGCGGCGCCCAGTTCCAGCGCCACGACCGGCACGTACAGCAGCTCGCGCAGGTGCGCGCACAGCGGCTCGGTCACGCCGGCCGGCGACACCAGCAGACGTGCGAGGCTCAGGTGGCTGAACTGCCGCTCGAAACCGTCGAGCGTGCGTTGCAGCTCCAGGCCGGCGCGGTCGAACGCAGCCAGGCGCAGTGTTTCGTCGGCCGATTGCAGCTGCTGCAGGTCGAGCGCGATCGGGCGGCTGAGCAGCAGCTCGTCGTGCACCGTGATCACGAGCGCGCCCTGCGTCGGCCCCAGGTGCAGCAGCGCCAGCACCTGCCCCGGTTCGGCCACCAGCGCACAGATGTTGCGCAGCGCGGTCTCGGCGATGTCGATCGCCGTCCACGCATGGCCCGAATCCTCGGCCGCACGCACCAGGTCGCTCAGCGGCTGCCGCGGCGCGGCCACGACCAGCACCTGCGCCCGGCGTCGCTGGCCGCTGTCGTGCGGCAGCTCCAGCAGCTGCACCGCGGCGTCGTCCACCGCGAACTCGACGCTGTCTTTCAGGCGCCAGCGGATCGCCTGCGCCCATTCGTCGCGAGGCACGTCCGGCGCATCGAGCGGCAGCACCTGGTAGTGCGCGCGCGGCAGCACGGCCACGCAGCGGTGGCGGTGCAGGGCCCGGCTGCGGCGCAGCGCGCGCAGGGTGACCGTGGCGTCAGACCAGGGCGCCGTGGCGATCCATCGCACGGCAGGCGCTCGACCCGCGCGGCGCTCGACGTACGCGAACGCGGCCGAGTCGCCCGATGGGGCACAGCCCACCCAGCCCGGCAGCAACGATCGTCGAAGCGACAACAGCACGCAGTGACCCCACAATTGCGATGCGCCATCGTTTCATGCGGTTGCACAGCCCAAAGCCGCGAATTGAGGGTGGTTCGCCGGCCAGTGCAGGTGTCGCCGCGCCGCGACAGGCGGCCAATCGCCTGAACTGGCGGGTCGTGACCGCGCTGTTTGCGCGTTCGCGGTGCGCCGGGGGCGCGCGGTGCCTCAGCGCGCCAGGCGCGCGCGGTGCCGCTGGATCTGCTCGCGCACGCGCACCGGTGCCGTGCCGCCGCGGCTGGCGCGCGCGGCCATCGAATTGCGCAGCGTCAGCGCTTCGCGCGCGTCGTCGCCGATCGCGGCATGCAGCTGTCGCAGCTCGGCCGCCGGCAGCTCGGCCAGGTCGACGCCACGTTGCAGCGCCAGCTTGACCGCGTGGGCCACGACGTCGTGCGCGTCGCGGAACGGCAGGCCCTTCTTCACCAGGTAGTCGGCCAGGTCGGTGGCGGTGGCGTAGCCGCGCATCGCGGCACGCTCCATCGCGTCGGCCTTGACGCGCAGGCCGCCCGAGCGCGCCCCGCTGGCCGGGTCGACCGCGCCGCCGACCATCTCGGCCATGATGCGCAGCGTGCCGGCCAGCGTGTCGACGGTGTCGAACAGCGGCTCCTTGTCTTCCTGGTTGTCCTTGTTGTAGGCCAGCGGCTGGCCCTTCATCAGCGTGATCAGCGCCACCAGGTGGCCGACCACGCGGCCGCTCTTGCCTCGCGCCAGCTCGGCGACATCGGGGTTGCGCTTCTGCGGCATGATCGACGAGCCGGTGCAGTAGCCGTCGGCCAGGTCGATGAAGCCGAAGTTCTGGCTCATCCACAGCACGATCTCCTCGGCCAGCCGCGACACGTGCACCATCGTGATCGCCGCGAACGCCGCGAACTCGAGCGCGAAGTCGCGGTCGCTCACCGCGTCGAGGCTGTTCTCGCACAGGCCTTCGAAGCCGAGCTCGCGCGCCACCGCCTCGCGGTCGAGCGCGTAGCCGGTGCCGGCCAGCGCCGCGGCGCCCAGCGGCAGGCGGTTCGTGCGCTTTCGCACGTCGGCCAGCCGTTCGGCGTCGCGCGCGAACATCTCCACGTAGGCCAGCAGGTGGTGCGCGAAGCTCACCGGCTGCGCCACCTGCAAGTGGGTGTAGCCCGGCATCACCGTGTCCACATGTTGCTCGGCCACCGCCAGCAGCGCGGCCTGCATCTGCTCGAGCAGCGTCGCGAGCGCGTCGATCTCGCCGCGCAGCCACAGCCGCACGTCGGTGGCGACCTGGTCGTTGCGCGAGCGCCCGGTGTGCAGCCGCTTGCCGGCGTCGCCCACCAGCTGCGTGAGCCGGGCCTCGATGTTCAGGTGCACGTCCTCGAGCTCGAGCTTCCACTCGAAGCGGCCGGCGGCGATGTCGGCGGCGATCTGCGCCAGGCCGCGCTCGATGTCGGCGAGATCCTCGGCGCCGATGATGGCCTGGGCCGCGAGCATGCGCGCATGCGCCAGGCTGCCGGCGATGTCGGCGCGCCACAGGCGCTGGTCGAAACCCACGCTCGAGGTGTAGCGCTGCACCAGCGCGGCCATCGGCTCGGAGAACAGCGCCGACCAGCCTTGTGATTTCTTGTCGAGAGGGTTACCAGACATGATGTCTCGCGCCGGTGATTGACTCGTATTATCCGGTGTTGTCTCGATGCGCCCGAGCGGATGACCGTCACCAACCCCGAAGCACCTGCGACCAAGCCGTCGGAATCACGGCCGGCCAGCCTGTGGCCGCAGTCGACACGGCCGGGTGACATGCGCGTGAACACGTCGTTCGGCGCCAGCCGGTTCGAGGAGCCGACGGTGGTCGACCCGGTCAAGCAGCGCGAGCGTCTGGCCGAGCTGTACGACCTGTGCCGTCCGACGCTGGTGCTGCGCGTGGTGCTGTTCGTGCAGGCCGGCGTGGCCGTGGCGGGCCTGGTGGCGTCGCCCAGCGCGATGGCCTGGCTCACCAATCTGGCGGTGCTGGCCTTTCCGGCGTTGGCCGGCACCTTGCTGTGGTTGGCCACGGTGTGTGCGCTGCGTCCGTTGTGGCCGCGCGTGTCGGCTTGGCAGCGCGGCGCCGTGGCGCTGGGACTGGGTGCGACGATGGCAGTGGCCGGTTGGGCGCTGCTGCTGCCGCTGGGCATCGCGACGCCGGGTCCCTGGCCGGTGTTCACCGCGGCACTGTCGGGGCTGGGCTTTTCGGGGCTGGTGTGGGGCTGGCTCGACCAGCGGGCGCAGGCCGCGCGGCCGGCCGACGCGAGCGCGCGCCTGGCCGAACTGCAGTCGCGCATCCGGCCGCACTTCCTGTTCAACGCACTGAACACCGCGGTGGCGCTGGTGCAGATCGATCCGGAGCGTGCCGAACGGGTGCTGGAAGACCTGTCGCAGCTGTTCCGCTCGGCGCTGGCCGAGGTGGGCGCGTCGGTCACGCTGAACGAGGAGATCGACCTGGCCCAGCGTTACCTCGCGATCGAACAGATCCGCTTCGGCGACCGCCTGGCGGTGAGCTGGGAGATCGAGCCGGCCACCGCCAGCGCGCGGGTGCCGCCGCTGGTGCTGCAGCCGCTGGTCGAGAACGCCGTGCGCCACGGCATCGAGGCCTCGATGCGCGGTGGCCACGTGCACGTGAAGGTCACGGCCCGCCACGGCACCGCGCGCGTGCTCGTCAGCAATAGCCTGCCCGACGTGCCCACGATGCCGGGCGCCGGCATCGCGCTGGCCAACGTGCGCGAGCGGTTGAGCCTGCTGCACGACATCGGCGCGTCGCTGGAAACCTGGCGCGGCGACGGGCAGTTCCATGCCCGCGTCGTCGTGCCGCTGTGAGCATCGTGATGGACCGCGCGCCGCTCGAAGTGATGATCGTCGACGACGAATTGTTCGCGCGAACCCGGCTGCGTTCGCTGGTGCAGGGCTGCGACGAACCGCGCTGCAGCGTCACCGGCGAAGCCGCCGACGGCCCGAGCGCGCTGCAGTGGCTGCGCAGCAACCGCTGCGACGTGGTGCTGCTCGACGTGGCGATGCCGGGCATGGATGGGCTCAATCTGGCCGAAGAGCTGCAACAGCAGCCCAAGCCGCCGGCGGTGGTGTTCGTCACCGCGCACGGCGAGCACGCGCTGCGGGCGTTCGAGCTAGAGGCCACCGATTACCTCACCAAGCCGGTGCGGCGCGAGCGGCTGCAGGCCGCGCTGCAGCGCGTGGCGCAGCGCCGGGCGCCGCCGCCGCTGGAAACCGGTGCCTCGGGCGAGCCGGTGCTGGTGGTCAGCGACCGCGGGCGCGTGCAACGTGTGCCGGTGGCCGAAGTGCTGTACCTGAAGGCCGAACTGAAATACGTGACGCTGCGCACCGCCGAAGGCGAGTGGGTGCTCGACGAGCCGTTGGGCGACCTGGAGCAGCGCCTCGGGCGCGATTTCATCCGCGTCCACCGCAACGCGCTGGTCGCATTGCGCGCGGTGCGCGCGCTCGAACGCCACGCCTGCGAAGACGAGCCGCAGGGTTGGGCGGTGCAGCTGCACAACGGCGAATGGCTGTCGGTGTCACGGCGGCAGGTGTCGTCGGTACGAGACGCCCTGGCGGCGCGCTCGGATGCGTCCTGAGGCCAACCGGCTGGCACTGCGCGCGGCGTGGGTGATCGCGGTGGCCTTGTGGGCCGTGGCACTGTGGATGTGGTTCGACATTCGCGGGGCCACCGTGGTGCCGCCGCCGGCCGCGGTGGCGGCCGCGCCGCCGGCGAAACCGCCGCCGGTGTTCGTGGCCGAGCGGCAACGTCCGGCGCCGGTCGACCGGCCCGCCGTGGTGGCTTCGGCGCCGCCGGCGCCGGCACGCGCGCTGCCGCAGGCCGTGTGCGGCTTCGACACGCCCACCGGCGCCGCGCCGAGCGAGACCGAAATCGACGCCTTCCTGGCGCGCCAACGCCAGGCCGGCCTGCAGCGGGCGATCGACGCGTTGCAGGCGCGCGGCGGTGTGCAGCCGCTGGCGATGGCGCTGTTGCTGGAGGTGTCGCGCAACCGCGAGCAGGCCGAACAGCGCACGCCGGTCGTCGCATGCCAGCCCGGTGCCGACTGCGACGCCAAACGCAAGGGTCTGGTCGACAACGCCTATGTGCAGGCGCCGCTGCCCAGCGACCGGCTGCTGGAGCTGGCGCGCAACGGTGATGACCCATGGGTGGTTCAGCTCGGCCTGCTGGCGTGTGACCTGCAGTTCAACGCGCCCAAGGGCTGCAGCGCGCTGTCGCCACGACGGCTGACGCAGCTCGACCCGGACAACGCCGCCGCCTGGCTGGAGCTCGCCACCCGCGAAGCCTCCGGGCAGGACGAAGCGCTGTTCCGCGCCAGCCAGGCGTCGCGCTACGACAGCCGCTGGGGCCAGTTGGCGGCGCGCATCGACGAGGCCATGCCGCCGGACATGCCGGCGCTGCAGCGGCTCACCGTGGTGGAGCACGCCATCGGCCTGATGAGCGCCTACGGCGTGTCGGGCAGCCTCACCGCCAACCGATACTGCAGCGACGCCGCGGTGCGCGATGCCAACCGTGCGCAGCTGTGCGATCAACTCGCCCGCACCATGGTGCAGCGCAGTCCAGGGTCGCTGGACGTGCTGCTGGGCCACGCCATCGGCGCCCGCCTGGGCTGGCCGGCCGAACAGCGTCAGGCCCTGCGCGATGCGGTGCAGGCCGCGAGCGTGTTGACGACCAAGGCAACACCGGGCGACGCGCCGTATGCCTGCGCCGCCGTCGACGCGCAGTTGAAGCAGTTTCACGAGACGCAGCGTTCGGGCGAGCTGGTCGCCGCGCAGCGCGCGATCGAACGTTCGGGACTCAGCGTCGCCGAGCTGCTCGGCCGCGCCGACGCACGACCGGCCCGTGCGTTGGCCGGGCTGAGCACGCCCGCGCCGGGCTCCGCGCCGACGTCGCGATAGCCTCGCACCCCGGCGGCGGATAATCCGGCCGCATATGAACCGCCCCACCACCATCGCCACCCGCGAGAGCCGCCTCGCCCTGTGGCAGGCCGAACATGTGCGCGCGCTGCTGCGCGAGCGCTGTGCGTTCGACGTCGAACTGCTCGGCATGACCACCCGCGGCGACCAGATCCTCGACACCGCGCTGTCGAAGGTCGGCGGCAAGGGCCTGTTCGTCAAGGAACTCGAAGCCGCGCTCGAGGACGGTCGTGCCGACCTGGCGGTGCACTCGCTGAAGGACGTGCCGATGGATCTGCCGCCGGGCTTCGTGCTCGCCGCGGTGCTCGAACGCGAGGACCCGCGCGACGCATTCGTCTCGCCACGCCATGCCAGCCTGGCCGAGCTGCCGCCGGGGGCGTGCGTCGGCACGTCGAGCCTGCGCCGCGTGGTGCAGCTGCTGAACCTGCGCCCCGACCTGCGCATCGAGCCGCTGCGCGGCAACCTCGACACCCGGCTGCGCAAGCTCGACGAAGGCCAGTACGACGCGATCGTGCTGGCCGCCGCCGGCCTGATGCGGCTGGGTCTGGCCGATCGCATCCGCGCGCGCTTCGCCGTCGAGCAGATGCTGCCGGCGGCCGGGCAGGGCGCGCTGGGCATCGAGGTGCGCGAAACGGCCACCGCGCTGCGCAGCACGCTGGCCACGCTGACCGACCGCCAGGCCTGGCTGGCTGCGCATGCCGAGCGCGCGGTCTCCCGGGCGCTGGGCGGCAGCTGCAGCATGCCGCTGGCGGCGCACGCTGTGTGGCGCGGCGGCGAGTTGCACCTGGACGCTGCGTTGGGCAATGCCGAGCAACCGTCGCTGCCCTTGCTGCGCGCACAGGTCAGCGCCACGCCCGACGACGCCGACGCCGCCAGCCGCATGGGCGTGCAAGCCGCGGCGCGCCTGCGCGAGCGCGGCGCCGCCAGCTACCTCGCATCGGCCTGACGCGATGCAACTGCTGGTGACCCGGCCGCGCGAGCAGGCCGACGACTGGGTTCAACGCCTGCGCCAGCACGGCGTCGCGGCCGCAGCCTTGCCGCTGATCGACATCGCCGCGGTCGACGACGACAGCGCCTTGCGCGCCGCGTGGGCCGGACTGGCCCTCCACCGATTGGTGATGTTCGTCAGCGCGAACGCGGTGGCGGGCTTTTTCGCGGCCCGCCCGCCGGCCGCCGCCTGGCCGGCGCAGACGCTGGCGGGCTGCACCGGCCCGGGCACCAGCGCGGCGCTGCGCGCGCATCGCCTGCCGGAGGCCGCGATCGTCGAGCCGAGGCGCACGGCGGTGAAGTTCGACTCCGAAGCCTTGTGGCGCCTGCTCGCGCCGCGCGAGTGGAAGGGCGAGTCGGCGCTGATCGTGCGTGGCGAGGACGGCCGCGACTGGCTGGCCGACCAGTTGACGGCGCGCGGCGCGAACGTCGCGTTTCTCGAGGCCTATCGGCGCGGGCCGCCGCGCCTGACTGGCGACGAACAGACGCGGCTGCGCGAGGCGCTCGCCGCGCCGCTACAGTCGGTGTGGCTGTTTTCCAGTTCGCAGGCGGTGGACTACCTCGGGCAGCTGGTGCCAGGCGCCGACTGGTCGAGCGCGCAGGCCTGGGCCACGCACGCGCGCATCGCGCAGGCCGCGCAGACGCTGGGCTTTCACAAGGTGCTGACCCTGTCGCCCACGGTGTCGGCCGTCGTGGCCGAGTGGGGTCGCTCGATACAATCGCCGCCAACGTCTGCCCAGCGACGCTGATCGCTGCGACCGTGAATCAACTCGAATCGCCCCCGCCACCGCAGCCGCCTGCGGCCGCCGACACCCCTTTGGCCACGACACCCGCGACGCACCCGACCCGTGGGTTGTGGGTCGTGGCCGGAGTCGCCGCCGCACTGGCGCTCGGCGGCATGGCCGTGGCCTGGCAGACGTGGCAACGCGTGCAGGCGCTCGAGCAGGAGCTGGTGCGCCGGCAGCAGGAAAGCGCCACGCAGTCGACCGAGGCGCGCGTGCTGGCCAAGCAGGCGCAGGACGTGTCGCGTGATGCCGCGGCCAAGGTGGCGCTGGTGGAGGCCCGCATTGCCGAGAACACGCTGCAACGCACGCAGCTCGAGGAGCTGATCCAGGCGATGTCGCGCTCGCGCGACGAGAACATGCTGGCCGACATCGATGCAGCGCTGCGCGTGGCCGTGCAGCAAAGCGCCATCACCGGCAGCACCGAGCCGCTGCTGGCCACACTCAAGCAGTCGGAGGAGCGCCTGACCCGCAACGCGCAGCCGCGTGTCGAGCGCGTGCGCCGCGCGGTGGCGCACGACCTCGACCGCGTGCGCGCGGTGACGGTGAGCGACATCGCCACGCTGGTGATCAAGCTCGACGAGGCGGTGCGAATGGCCGACGAACTGCCGCTGCTGGTGCAGCCCGAGCGCCGGGCAGTGTCGGCCAGCGCGCCGGGGCATGCTCGCGCGGGGGCAGCCGCTGCGTCGGCGGCCTCAGCGCCGGCCTCGGCGTCGGTCCCGCCGAGCGGCACTTGGCGGTCGAGGGTGACCGACGCCTGGCAGCTGATCGCCGACCGCGTCGCGGCCGAAGCGCGTGGGCTGGTGCGCGTGACGCCGATCGACCATCCGGACGCGATGCTGCTGGCGCCCGAGCATGCCTACTTCCTGCGCGAGAACCTGAAGCTGCGCCTGCTCAATGCGCGGCTGGCGCTGTTGTCGCGCCAGTTCACCACCGCGCAATCGGACCTGCGCGACGTGCAGACCGCGCTCGACCGCTACTTCGACCGCAGCAGCCGGCGCGTGACGCTGGTCAGCGAGCTGGTGCGCCAGGTCGGCAGCCAGGCGCGCGGCATCGTCGTGCCGCGGCCCGACGAAACGCTGGCCGCGCTGGCCGCGGTGCTGGCGGGGCGATAGCCTCGGCGTATGCGCAGCGTCATTTGGCTCGTGCTGCTGTTCTTGGCCGCGGTGGTCGCGGCGCTGACGCTCGGCGACAACCGCGGCCTGGTGTCGTTCTTCTACGGCAGCACGCGGCTGGACCTGTCGCTCAACCTGTTCCTGATCGCCGCACTGGCCGCCGCGTTCGCGATGGTGTTGCTGATCCAGGCCATCGACAGCCTGATCACCCTGCCCACGCGCGCCAAGGAGTGGCGTGCGCTGAAGCGCGAGCGCGCGGCGTACGCCGCGCTGCGCGAATCGATGGCCGAGCACTTTGCCGGCCGTTTCAACCGTGCGCACAAGGCCGCGCAGCGCGCGTTGGCCATCCAGGCCAGTACCGACGAGCTGGCCGGCGATCGCGAGATGCGCGTGCTGGCGCACCTGCTGGCCGCGCGCAGCCTGCACCGGCTGCAGGACCGCAGCCGCCGCGACCATCTGCTGCGCCAGGCGTTGAAGGCCGAGCGCCGTGCGGTCCCGAGCAAGGCGGTCGACGAAGGTGCGCGCCTGCTCGGCGCCGAATGGGCGCTGGATGACGGCGACGCACCACGCGCCAACTCGCTGCTCGCCGAGCTGGCGCCCGGCGTGGCGCGCCGCACCCAGGCGCTGCGCCTGAAGCTGCGCGCGGCCAGGCTGTCGCGACACCCGGCCGAGGCGCTGGGAACGGCGCGCCTGCTGTCCAAGCACCAGGCGTTTTCGGCCGAGGCGGCCCAGGGCCTGCTGCGCTCGCTGGCCATCCAGCTGCTCGACGAGGCCCACGACGTCGACCAGCTGCGTCGCGCCTGGGCAGCGCTCGACGACAGCGACCGGGCCGACGCCTTCGTGGTGGCGCGCGCGGCCCGTCGCGCGGTGGCGCTCGATGCGCAGGCCGATGCGCGGACCTGGCTGCGTCCGCTGTGGGACCGCCTGCGCGACCTGACCGCTGAGCAGCGCGCCCAGGTGTCGCTGGCACTGGCCAAGGCCAGCGCGGGCATCGGCGTGGAATGGGTGCAGTCGCTCGAAGCCGCGCAGCAGACGTATCCGCACGAGGCCGCGGTGCAGGTCGCGGTGGGGTCGGCGTTCGCCGCGCGCGGCTTGATGGGCAAGGCCCGGCGGCCGCTCGAGTACGCCGCCGCCGACCGCGTGCTCGATGCGGCCGCACGCCGCCAGGCCTGGCGAGTGCTGGCTGCGATGGCGCGCGACGAGGGCGACGAGGCGCGCGCGCAGCGCTGCGAGCAGGCAGGCGCGGCAATCGACTGAGGCCGCCTGATATACTTTTGCGCTTCGCGGCTGTAGCTCAGTTGGATAGAGTACTTGGCTACGAACCAAGGGGTCGTGGGTTCGAATCCTGCCAGCCGCGCCAACTAAATCAACGG
>Ga0209261_10000466_pt1 | contig 10980 bp, 9 predicted proteins | sample DOMMetBare1Fresh_FD_187470 | JGI IMG/M metagenome (GOLD analysis project Ga0209261, IMG submission 187470) | Wetland sediment microbial communities from St. Louis River estuary, USA, under dissolved organic matter induced mercury methylation -... | ecosystem: Environmental > Aquatic > Freshwater...
GGTGGAGCCGTAGAACTCCCAGACCGACCCCGCCGGGAACAGCTCGATCGCGCGCTCCTTGACCGGGTACGGGCAGGGCGCACCAGCGTGCGCGATCAGCCGGAAGCCACCGACATCGAACGGAAGGTCCTGCGCCGCAACGGCGTTGAGCAACCTCTGGAGTGGTGTGGGAGCGATGAACGTGGTGTTCACCCCGGCCGCGAGCGCGTCGAGGAACCCGTCCACCGACCACCGCGGCAGCACCCGGACCGTACCGCCGGCGAGCAGGGTGCCGAGCGCGAAGCGCAGCGGGGCCGAGTGGTACAGCGGGCCGGCGGCGAGGTAGGCGTCATCCGGCCCGAAGTCCCAGACCTCGCGTTCGTCCTCGACCGCCGCCCGCGCCGCGACCGGGTCGAGCAGACCGCCGAACACTCCCTTCGGACGCCCGCTGGTGCCCGAGGTGTAGTGCATCGGCCGGACCAGTGGCACGTCGGCGATCCCGGCCGACGGCCCGTCGAGCAGGGCCGGCAGGTCCCCGTCCCCGATCACCGCAACCGGCCCGGCGTCCGCGACCAGCAGGTCCCGCTCGTGCGCCAGCAGTCCCGAGTTGAGCACCACCGGCACGATCCCCGCCGCCGAGGCGCCCAGCACCGCCGACACCAGGTCCTCGCACGGAGTGGTCACGAACACCACGCGGTCCCCCGGCCCCGCGCCCCGGCGGTGCAAAGCCCCGGCCACGCGCGCCGCACCGTCCCAGGCCCGGTCAGCGGTCAGCACCGAGCGCCTTCCCGCTCATGCTCCCGGGGGGAACACCTCCGTGCCCGAAATGCACGATATGGCCTGGTACCACATGGACACCTGCGGAGCATGAGCGGTTTCGAGCGGGTCGGTCAGTCGGCGCCGAAGTCGAACGAGGCACGGTCCACCAGGGCGTCGTCCGGCTGGGTCACCGCGTCGCTGCCGATCTCGGTGATCGGCTCGGCGCCGCCGGCCTCGATCTCCCCGATCAGCCGCGCGTGTGTCCCGAGCTGGCCCTGCCGGGCGTAGAGCTCGAGCTTGGAGCGCGAGTCGGCGATGTCGAGGTTGCGCATCGTCAGCTGACCGATCCGGTCCAGCGGCCCGAACGCGGCGTCCTCGGTGCGCTCCATCGAGAGCCGGGCGGGGTGATAGCTCAGGGACGGCCCCCGGGTGTCGAGGACCGAGTAGTCGTCTCCGCGGCGCAGCCGCACGGTCACCTGGCCGGTGACCGCCGAGCCCACCCAGCGCTGCAGCGACTCGCGCAGCATCAGCGACTGCGGGTCGAGCCATCGACCCTCGTAGAGCAGGCGGCCCAGCCGACGTCCCTCGGCGTGGTAGTTGGCGAGGGTGTCCTCGTTGTGGATCGCGTTGAGCAGCCGCTCGTAGGTGATGAACAGCAGCGCCATGCCGGGCGCCTCGTAGATGCCCCGGCTCTTCGCCTCGATGATCCGGTTCTCGATCTGGTCGGACATGCCGAGCCCGTGCCGGCCGCCGATCTCGTTGGCCCGGTGCACCAGGTCGACCGGGGACGCGAACGACTCGCCGTTGATCGCCACCGGCCGGCCTTGCGCGTACTCGACCGTGACCTCCTCGGCCGCGATCGTCACCGCGGGGTCCCAGAACCGCACGCCCATGATGGGTTCCACGATCTCGATCGTGGTGTCGAGGTGCTCGAGCCGCTTGGCCTCGTGGGTCGCCCCCCAGATGTTGGCATCGGTCGAGTACGCCTTCTCGACGCTCGCGCGGTAGGGCAGAGCGCGCTCGGCCAGCCAGGTCGACATCTCGGTCCGGCCACCCAGCTCGGTGACGAAGTCCCCGTCGAGCCAGGGCTTGTAGATCCGCAGCTCGGGATTGGCGAGCAGCCCGTAGCGGTAGAACCGCTCGATGTCGTTGCCCTTGAAGGTGGAGCCGTCGCCCCAGATGTCGACGTCGTCGGCGTGCATCGCGCGGACCAGGAGGGTACCGGTGACCGCGCGGCCGAGCGGGGTGGTGTTGAAGTAGGCCTTGCCGGCCGAACGGATGTGGAAGGCCCCGCAGCTCAAGGCCGCGAGGCCCTCCTCCACCAGGGACTCTCGGCAGTCGACCAGCCGTGCCACTTCGGCGCCGTACTCGCGGGCACGATCCGGCAGCGACGACATGTCGTCCTCGTCGTACTGACCGAGATCGGCGCTGTAGGCACAGGGAACGGCGCCGTGCTCGCGCATCCAGGCGACGGCGACCGAGGTGTCGAGACCGCCGGAGAAGGCGATCCCGACCCGTTCGCCCTTGGGCAGGCTGGTGAGGACTTTGGACACGCGGTCAGCCTAGTGGCTGCACCCGGACGGCCCGTTGCCGCTGCTGGTACTCGGCGTACTCGGCCGCCCGGCGAGCCAGCAACTCGACCACCAGCTCGTCCGGCGTGGCCGCGAAGTCCCGATAGCTCGCCCCGACCGAACCGAACCGCAGCGGACGCCGCAGGCACACCACCGCGTCGGCCACCCGGTAGAGCGCGGGGGTCGGTTCGCGCGGTGCGACCGGGACGGCGAGGACGACGCGGCGCGCCCCTCGCAGTCGCGCGGCGCGGCATGCCACCAGGGCGGTCGCCCCGGTGGCCAGACCGTCGTCGACCAGGACGGCGATCCGGCCGTCCAGCGGGATCGGCGGCCGGCCTTCTCGCAGCTGGTGCACCCGGCGGTCCAGCTCGGCCTGTTCCCGCTGACGCACCCGCTCGACCTGTTCGGCGGAGATGCCCAGCATCCGCACCGCGTGCTCGTCGAGCAGGTCGACGCCGCCCTCGGCCACCGCACCCATTGCATACTCGGGCTGGAAGGGCACCCCCAGCTTGCGGACCACGATCACGTCCAGTGGCGCTTCGAGCGCCCGGGCGACCTCGTAGGCGACGACCACGCCTCCGCGCGGCAGTCCGAGCACCACCGGATCGGGTTCGACCACTCCCAGGTCGGCCAAATGGCGCCCCAGCCGTTGTCCGGCGTCCCGCCGATCGAGGAACCTCACGATCGACCACCTCCTGACGATTCGAGGTGTGTCCACTGCAAGCCTGCCGCGCAGTCCCCTCGATCGCCAGGGAGGCAACGTCCCGCATGGTCCCGACTACCGTGGGGACGGTGAACGCTGACGGTCCCGACGACGCGACAGCCGCCTGGGGTGACCCCGCGGGGGTGGTGCGGCTGCCCGGCGGGGCCCTGGTGCGCGGGCGCCGACTGTGCGACGAGGCCACCCCGGCCGACTTCACCCTCGTCCTGGCCGACGGACCGGTACCGTCCTGGCCGCATCGCACGATCCGCTGGCCCGACTTCCTGGTCCCCCTGAACCGCGCCGATGCCCTGGACGCCTTGGCCGAGGCGCTGCTCCGGGCCCGTGCCGGCGAACGCGTCGAGGTGGCCTGCGGTGGAGGCCGCGGCCGGACCGGGACGGCGCTGGCCGCGCTCGCGGTCCTGGATGGTCTCGATCCGGCAGAGGCGGTGGCCTGGGTCCGCCGGCACTACCACCCCCGGGCCGTCGAGACGCCCTGGCAGCACCGATGGGTCCGCCGCCTGCCGTCCCCGCCGCCCTCTCCCCCCACTGCGCGGTGATCATGCAATTCGGTCCGGCCGAATCCCCGGGCCGACAGAGTTGCATGATCACCGCGAGAAGGGTCGGGTGCGTGGGGTGAGTCGGCCCGGCGTGATCGACGTGCTGCGTGTCCCGGACCTGGTCCGGGCGTTCGGTGCCGACCGCGAAGTGCCCCTGGATGACGTCCGGCTCGGCCTGCGTACCCAGGTGATCGGCGGCGTCCTGCGGGTCTGGCTGGCCGGAACGGCCCCGGTGACCCGACTGCTGCTGCGTTGGCACACCGACCTCTCCTGGGCCGAGCGGTTCCTCTCCGACGCATGGGAGCGGTCCTACGCCGACCTGGGCTGGTTGCCCGAGCAGCCCGAGCGGGCGATGCCGTGGTCGTTCCTCGCCGCGGGCGGCGCGCGGGCGGCCGGGTGCGGTGTCGCCGTCCACCCCGGAGCGCTGTGCTGCTGGACGGCCGACCGCGGCGGGGTGAGCCTGTGGGCCGACGTGCGCTGCGGCGGCTCGCCGGTGCTGCTCGGCGGGCGCGAGCTGCACGTGGCCGACATCGTCGCCGTGGTCGGCGAGGACGGCGAACGCGCCTTCGCCGTCCAGCAACGGCTGTGCCGGGCGATGAGCCCGGACCCGCGCCTGCCGGACCATCCGGTGTACGGCGCCAACGACTGGCACTTCGCGCTCGGCGCCGCCGGTGCCCGAGTGGTGCTGGCCCAGGCCGAGTTCGTCTCGGCGCAGGCCGCGGATCAGGCGAACCGTCCCTACTGCGTGGTGGACGACGGTTGGTCGGCCGGAGGGCTCGGCCACGGTCCGTGGATCGGCAACCACCGCTACGGCCACATGGGCGAGCTGGCCGGCAGGTTGCGCGAGGCGGGGACCCGGCCCGGCCTGTGGTACCGGCCGCTCACCCCGCTGCCCGAGCATCGTGGTCGCTGGCGGCTGGCCCGCAACGCCGGGGTGCTCGACCCGAGCGTTCCCGAGGTGGCCGCGAGCATCCGTGAGCAACTGGCCCGGTTCGTCGGCTGGGGCTACACCCTGGTCAAGCACGACTTCACAGTATGGGACCTGTTGGGCCGCTGGGGTTTCCAGATGGGTGCCGCGATCACCGACGACGGCTGGGCGTTCGCCGATCCCTGCCGCACCACCGCCGAGATCGTCACCGACCTGTACGCGACGATGAGGGACGGCGCCGGGCCGGCGCTGGTGATGGGCTGCAACGCGTTCGGGCACCTGGTGGCCGGGCAGGCCGAGCTGCAACGGATCGGCGACGACGCCTCCGGCCGGTCCTGGAACCGGACCCGCCGGATGGCGGTGAACTCCCTCGCGTTCCGCGCCGCCCAGCACGGTGCGCTCTACATGGTCGACGCCGACATCGCCCCGATCACCCCGGCCCTGCCCTGGCGGCAGGCTGCGCAGTGGCTGCACCTGCTCGCTGCCAGCGGAACGCCGGCCTTCGTCTCGGTCGACCCGGCCTCACGCACCCCGGCGGTCGCGGCCGCCGTCCGGGACGCCTTCACCCTGGCCGCGGCCGCACCACCCCTGGCCGAGCCGCTCGACTGGGTCACCTCGGCGACGCCGAGCCGGTGGCGCCTGGGCGCGCGGGAGCAGACCTACGATTGGATCGAGCCGGACGGGCCCTGGCCCTTCGGCGACTGATCGAGGTCGGGATCGGGCTCCCTGGCCGAGGGACGGCGGGGCAGCAGGCCGTTCTCCATGGCGGCGTAGATCCCGCGCATGCTGCAGTAGGCGGCACCACCCAGACCAAGGATCAGCGAGCCCAACTGTCCATACGTGTATCCCTCGGTCACCGTCGACATGATCAACGCGACCATCGCCAGGATCAGGAACCCCAGGGTGCGCAGGCCCCAGCGGGGACGGCGCTGCCCGTCGGGGCCGGGAACAGCACGAAGCCTCACGGCGCCAGTCTCCCACCCCACGGCCCCGCCGCGGCGGGGAGGAAGCCTCGCCGGCGCCCGCGGCCGGGGGCCACGGGCGCCTGACGAGGCGGATCGTACTCCGCGGAAGGCGTCAGTCAGCCCTTGACCGAGCCGGCGGTCAGTCCACGGACGAAGTACCGCTGCAGAGCGAGGAAGACGATGATCGGCACGATCATCGTCAGGATCCCACCCGCGGTGACCAGGTTCCAGCCGCTGCCCTGCTGGCCGATCAGGTTGTTCCGCACCGCCACGGTCAGCGGCGCGTTCGCACCGGGTCCGATGAAGACCAGAGCGACCAACAGGTCGTTCCAGACCCAGAGGAACTGGAAGATCGCGAACGAGGCGAGCACCGGCGTCGACATCGGCAGGACCAGCCGGTAGAACGTCGCGTAGTGGCTCGCGCCGTCCACCTTGGCCGACTCGATCACCTCCATCGGGAGGGTGGACATGTAGTTGCGGAACAGGTAGATGGCCAGGGACATGCCGAACCCGATGTGGAACAGCCAGACCGCGGGGAAGCTGCCGGCGAACTTGAAGCCGCCGATGTTGAGTTTCCCGTAGAGCTGCAGCAACGGCACCATGGCGACGAAGTTCGGCACCACGAGCAGGCTGACGATGACCAGGAACATCACGTCGCGCCCGGGGAACCGCATGAACGTGAATGCGTATGCCGCGAACGCCGCGATCAGGATCGGGATGAACGTCGCCGGCAACGCGATCGCGAAGCTGTTGATCAGGGCATCGCCCAGCTTGGCGTCGACGATCGCGTCCCGATAGTTCGAGACGGTGAAGCCGCCCCAGTTCGCCGGATTGAGCGCCGTCCACCACCCCGAACCGTTGGCGTCGCTTTCCGTGCGGAACGACGTGATCAGCGTGCCGATCGCCGGAACCAGCCAGAAGAAGCAGATCAGGACGACGGCGAGCTTGACCGACCAGTGCGCCGAGGTGATGTCGGAAGAACGCAACTTGCGGCCCGGCTTGGCGACCTTGACGTCGGTGGCGGGCTGGACCGTGCTGGTCATCGGTTCGCCTCCTGGATCCGGAACTGATGGATCTGGAACACCATGACCGGGATCACGGCGACCATCAGGATCACCACGATCGCCGCGGCGTAGCCGTTGTTGAAGTTCGTGAACAGCTGGTTGAAGAACTCAGTGGCCAGCACATTCGTGTTCGCCCGGCCGTTGGTCATCACGTACACCACGTCGAACAGCTTCAGCACCCCGATCATCACCGTGACGTACACGGTGACCACGGTCGCCATGATCTGGGGCACCACGACGCGGCGGAAGCTCTGCAGCTCGGTAGCGCCGTCGACCCGGGCAGCCTCGATGGTGTCGACCGGCACACCCTTGATCGCCGAGGAGAGCAGGACCATCGAGAAGCCCACCTGCAGCCAGAGGAACATGATGATCAGGAAGAACGTGTTGATGTAGAAGGTGCGCTGCTCGAGCCAGGCGACCGGGTCCGCGCCGAACGCGGATATGATCGCGTTCTGCAGACCGACCTGGGTGTCACCGGGCGGGGCCGTGGCGTAGACGAAGCGCCAGACGGTGGCGGCGCCGACCGCGCTGATCGCCATCGGGAAGAAGACGATGGTCTTGGCCGTCTTCTCCGCTCCCGGCTTGAGCCGGTCGACCAGGGTGGCCACGATCAACCCCAGGACGACCGCCGCGAGCGGGGCCACCGCGATCCAGACCAGCGTGGTGAGCAGGGTGTCACGGAAGCCGTTCGACTTGAACAGCGAGCTGTAGTTCTGGAACCCGACGTACTGGGTGCTCTGCGCGTTGGCCAAGCTGTACACGATCGTCTGGATCCCCGGATAGATCACGTAGAGGCAGATCGCGGCGACCGCCGGGAGGATGTACAGATAGGGCTTGACGCGATCCTCCCAGCGACCGGGCAGCAGCTCGGCGATCTTGTTGAGGATCCAGAACAGCACCAGGGCGGCGCCGACACCGGCCACCACGGTCAACAGCGTGTTGATCAGCTTGATCACGAGCACCGCCTCCTTGCGGCCGCCGCGCCGGGCGCCTGACGACCACGTCGATCGGGTGAATCGACCACTCGCTCGTTCGGTCCGTCCCGCCACCGGATCGTCGCACGACGGAGACCGAAGGAACAGAGACCCGCTGGGGTGTGCGGCCGCCCCCGCACACCCCCAGCGGGTCTCACGGCGTCAGCTGGCGGGCCAGCTGGCGTCGATGTTCTTCAGGGCGGTCGCCAGGTCCTGCTGACCGCTGATCCACGAGGTCATGTCCTTCCAGAAGGTACCGGCCCCGACCGCGCCGGGCATCTGGTCGGACCCGTCGAACAGGAAGATCGACGATGAATAGGTGATCTTGGCGACGTCCTGCGCGATCGTGCCCTTGTACTTCGTGACGTCGAAGTCCTTGTGCGGGGACAGGAAGCTGGTGCCCATCGCAGGCTCGCCGATGGTCTTGTCACCGAGCATCTTCATGACCTCACGAGCGCCGGCGCTGTCCTTGAGCAGCACGGCCATGTCACCGCCACCGAGGATCGGCTTCTCACCGCCGGTCTTGGCCGGCGGGAAGTAGAAGACGCCGACCTGGTTGTCCAGGTCCGCCTGGACGGCCTTCGGGAAGAAGCCGGTGATGAACGAACCCTGCTTGTACAGCATGCACTTCGGCGTGGCGTCGAACATGCCGTTGCCGGCGGTGCCGAAGTTGTTGCTCGAGATCGCCTTGCGGCCACCGACGACGTTGCCCTCGGTGAAGGCGATCTTCTCGAACTCGGCCGCGGCCTGCTTGACCAGGTCGGAGTCGAACTTGGTCTCGTGCTTGACCCACTTGTTGTACCCGTCGGCGCCGCCGTAGCGCATGATCAGGTCTTCGAACCAGTCGGTCGCCGGCCAGCCGGTCGCCGCCTCGGACTCGATGCCCAGGCACCACGGGGTCGTGCCGTCGGCCTTGATCTTGTCGGTGAGGGCGTTGAGCTCGTCGATCGACTCCGGCGCCTTGTAGCCCTTGGCCTCCCACGCCTTCTTCGGGTGCCAGACTAAGCTCTTGGTGTTGGCGCTGACCAGCAGGCCGTAGAGCTTGCCGTCCACGGTTCCTGCCTCGAGCGCGCCGGGGATCATGCTGGACTTGAGGGCAGCCATGTCCACCACGTCGTCGAGAGCCGTGGCCTTCTGGCGCTTGACGATGTCGGCGACCACGCCGGGCTGCGGGATCAGCGCGATGTCCGGCACGTCGTTGGCCTGGATCTTGGTCATGATCAGCTGGTTGATGTTGTCGACCTTGGACCACTCCGCGGTCACTCCGGCCTTGTCGGCCAGCGGCTTCATGCCCGCCGCAAGGCCCTCCATGACGGGCTTGTCGACGCTGGTCCAGATGGTGACCTTGGATCCCTTCACCGCTCCGGACGGCGCAGCGCTGGAGCCGGAGCCGCTGTCCGATCCGGAGCTGAGACACGCCGAGGTCATCAGTGCGGCGGCACCCACCGCGGTGAACGTCTTGATGAGGGTTGGCCCTCGCATCGAATGGCTCCTTCGCCTAGTGGGTACTCGATGACCCCCGGAAGAGGTCGGGGCGTTGCGCGTCGCCGATGGACGGGCGAGGCTGTAAACGTCTTACTCGATCAGGAGGCACCTTCGTCCTGTCTCTCGGCCCGTGTCAAGGGACCGTTACGGTGCTGTGATGTATGGGTTTCCATGCGGGAAACACCCTCGTCGCGGAGTGGGCGCCCGTGCGCCGATGATGCCATAGCCGGGGAGCCGCGCAAGCGTTTTCACGTGCTCGCATCGACCGCTCGTGCCAGCTGCCAGACTGGGTCCGTGCAGACCCCGGAGCGGCCCCCGCGGAGCGCCCAGCGGCCGGTGGTCGTCCTGCTCGGCTTCATGGGCGCCGGCAAGTCCGTCGTGGGCGCCACCGTGGCCACGGCGCTGGGGGTGCCGTTCACCGACTCCGACGCAGTGATCGAGGCCGAGCAGGGCCGACCGATCCGGGAGATCTTCGCCGCGGACGGCGAACCGGCCTTCCGGGAGCTCGAACGGCGCACAGTGGCGCGGTTGGTCGGCGAACCGGTCGGCGTCCTCGCCCTGGGCGGTGGCGCCGCCATGCACCCTGCCACCCGGGCGCTGCTGCAGCTGCACCCGCTGACCGTGCACCTGCGGGTCGGCCTGGCCCGGGCCCTGCAGCGCTGCGCCGGGGACGCCGCCCGGCCCGTCCTGCACCGACCGGACCTGGCCGACGTCCATCGGGAGCGGATGCGGGTCTACAACGTGCTGGCGCGGTACGAGATCGACACCGACGACCTGGACAGCGAGCAGGTGATCCGGGCCGTGCTGCGGCTGGTCGAGGAGCCCGCGGGCGAACCGGCCGGCTGAGGCCTCAGCGGCCGAGGTCCGACTCGGCCACCGCGCGCAAGGCCTGCGCGGCGATGGTCAACGCCGGGTTCATCGCCGCCGAGGACGGGAAGAACGACCCGTCGATGACCCACAGGTTGTCCAGCTGGTGCGTGCGGCACCACGGGTCCAGGACGCTGGCCGCCGGATCCTCGCCGGCCGCCACCGTGCCGCACTGGTGGGAGTTCATCGAGATGTCGAACCACTGGGTGAAGACCACGTCGTAGCCGGCGCGGCGCAGCAGCGACGCCGCCCGTCGGTGCAGCCTGCGGTGGGCGGCGGTGTTCAGTGCCCGGCGGGTGGTGGTCACGGAGCCGTCCCCGGACAGCACGACGCGGTTGTCCGGGTGCGGCAGGTCCTCGGTCATCACCAGCCACTCCACGCTACGGGCAGCCAGGGCGTCGAGCAGGCGCAGCGGGACCTTGGTGGCCCAGCTCTTCATCATCACCCCCTGCACCTTGCCGATCAGCTGCAGCGCCCCGAGTTCGTGGTACCAGTCGTTGACCGACAGCGTCTTGGCGAAGACGACGTCGTTGGCCCGGTCGAGGTCGACCGCCGCGATGTGGGCGTTGTTGTGGATCATGAGATTGCGGCCGACCAGACCGCTGGCGTTGGCCAGTCCGTCCGGGTGACCACCTCCCGCGGAGGCGAGCAGCAGCGTGGCCGAGTTGACCGCACCGGCGGCCAGGACGAACCTGTCGGCGCGGACGGTCCTGATGCCGTCGGCCGTCTCGACCAGCACGTGGTCCACCCGGCGGCCGTGGCCGGCAGCCACGATCCGGCGGACCCGGGCGCCGGTGAGCAGATCGACCTGACCGGTCGCGATCGCCGGGTCCAGGGCGCAGGTCTCGGCGTCGCTCTTGGCGCCGTACGGGCACGGAAAGCCGTCGCAGGTGCGACACCGAAGGCAGGACCCGCCCTGGCGCAGGTCGATGCCCATCGCGTTGCTCGCCGGGTGGACCCCCTGGCCCCGCAGCCGCTCGGCAAGGTCGGCGATGTAGGGCTCGTGCGGCACCGCCGGGTAGGGAAAGGGCGCGCTGCGCCAAGGCTCGGTGGGGTCCTCGCCGGTCGTGCCGTGCACCCGGTACAGCGCCTCCGCCTCGACGTAGTACGGCTCCAGATCCTGGTAGC
>Ga0209261_10000467_pt1 | contig 10962 bp, 9 predicted proteins | sample DOMMetBare1Fresh_FD_187470 | JGI IMG/M metagenome (GOLD analysis project Ga0209261, IMG submission 187470) | Wetland sediment microbial communities from St. Louis River estuary, USA, under dissolved organic matter induced mercury methylation -... | ecosystem: Environmental > Aquatic > Freshwater...
ATGAACGGCTGCAGCAGTGCCGGGTCGCCCTCGCGCACGACGCGCTGCGCGGTGGCGCCGCGCACGATGGCGTGGCGCACCGGAACCTGAAAACTCTCAGGATGACCGACGTCGCCGCGGATGCGCGGAAAACGGGTATCCAGCATCAGCACGCCCAGAACAGTTGGATCGTTTCGGTGGAGACTCATATCGCGCTGCGATGTGGGTCGCAACCAAAACGCGTATCCAGCATCAGCACGCCGAGCACCGTCACAGCGACGTCGCCGCACGGGCCGCCTGGTCGTACATGCCCGACATCGTGCGCAGCAGGCGCGCGAGTTCGCCGATGTCGGCGTTGAGCTCGGTGTCCAGGCTCTGCACGAGGCAATCCTCGCGCACGTCGCGGTACTTCTGGACGAAGGCCTCGCCCTGCGCCGTGGGGCTGTAGAACACCTCCTTGCCCAGTTTGTTGGCTTGCGCGAGACCGGCGGCCACCAGCTTCTTCAGCGAGTAGGCCACCACGTGCGTGTCTTCGTAGTTCAGCACGAAGCAGATGTCGGCCAGCTTCTTGTTGCGGGCCCGGTGGCACAGGTGGTGCACCAGCAGCACGTCGGTGATCGTCAGGTCGGGGCATCCGGCGGCCGCCATGCAGCGCACGGCCCAGCGCGAGAACGCGTTCCACGCGACGATGAGGCCGAACTCGAACTCCGACAGCTCCACGCTGCGAGGCGACACCAGGTGCGACGACGAGACGATGCCGCCCGGGCGCGGCGCCGGCGTGCTCGGGGGCGTGCTCTTGCGAGGGGTCGGTGTTTTCACTGAAACCTCAATAATTTGTTGACACTTTATCGTCAACTTTTCTAGACTGCAATTCGTCTTGGGGTTCAACCCGATGCGTGCCTCCGATCTGTCCCGGATTGACCGCGCGGCGGCAGACCTCATGCTTAAGGTTTGTCCCGTTCATCGTTTTCCAGGAGTGCCCATGCGCCTTTCCCGTCCCCTGCTGAGCGCCGCCGCCGCGCTCGCCCTCAGCGCCGCGGCGCAGGCCCAGACCAAATGGGATCTGCCCGCAGCCTATCCGGCGACCAACTACCACACCGAGAACCTGGTCCAGTTCGCCAGCGACGTCGACAAGGCCACCGGCGGCAAGCTGAAGATCACGGTGCACGCCAACGCGTCGCTGTTCAAGGCGCCGGAGATCAAGCGCGCGGTGCAAGGCGGCCAGGCGCAGATGGGCGAGATCCTGCTGGCCAACTTCCAGAACGAATGGCAGATCTACGGTGCCGACGGCCTGCCGTTCCTGGCCGACAGCTTCGAGACCTCGGAGAAGCTCTACAAGGCGCAGAAGCCGCTGCTGGAAAAGAAGCTCGCCGAGCAGGGCATGATGCTGCTGTACTCGGTGCCGTGGCCGCCGCAGGGCATCTACGCGAAGAAGCCGATCAACGCCGCCGCCGACCTGAAAGGCGTGAAGTGGCGCGCCTACAGCCCCGCCACCAGCCGCGTCGCCGAACTGGTGGGCGCGCAGCCGGTCACGGTGCAGGCGGCCGAGCTGTCACAGGCAATGGCCACCGGCGTGATCGAGAGCTACATGTCCTCGGGCGCCACCGGCTACGACACCAAGACCTACGAGCACCTGAAGTTCTGGACCGACACCCAGGCCTGGCTGCCGAAGAACGCGGTGCTGGTCAACAAGGCCGCGTTCGATGCGCTCGACCAGCCCACCCAGGCCGCGGTGCTGAAGGCCGGCGCCGACGCCGAAGTGCGCGGCTGGGGCCTGGCCAAGGCCAAGAACGTCGAGTACCTCGATCTGCTGAAGAAGAACGGCATGACCATCGTGCCGCCGTCGGCTCAGCTGAAGGCCGACATGAAGAAGGTCGGCGACACGATGCTGGCCGAATGGCTCGACAAGGCGGGAGCCGAAGGCAAGGCGCTGGTCGACGCCTACCGCAAGTAGAGCGCTGCCCGTGCGCCGCGCCCTCGACGCGCTGTACGACGGCGCGGCCGCACTCGCGGCCGTCTGCATGGTCGGCCTGTTGGCGTTCGTGCTGCTGTCGATCCTCGGCCGGCAGCTGCACTTCCACCTGCCTGGCACCGACGCGTATGCGGGCTACATGATGGCGGCCGCAGGCTTCCTGGCCCTGGCGCACACGCTCAAGCGTGGCGAGCACATCCGCGTGACGCTGCTGGTGTCGTCGCTGAAAGGCGGCGCGCGCCGTGGCGTCGAGCTGTGTGCGCTGGCGCTGGCCAGCCTGCTGGCGCTGCTTTCGGCGTTCTACAGCGCCCGCCTGGCGTGGCAATCGTGGCGCTTCAACGACGTGTCCACCTCCAACGACGCCACGCCGCTGTGGATTCCGCAGCTGGCCATGGCGGCAGGCACCATCGTGCTGGCGGTGGCCGTCGTCGACGAGTTGGTGCTCGAATGGCGCGGCCGGCGGGTGCAGGTTGCCGACGAAGAGGCACTGCACCATGAATGACGTCCTGATCACGGCGCTGCTGATCGCCGCGCTGTTCGCAATCCTGGGCACCGGCGTGTGGATCGGGCTGGCGCTGTCGGGCGTGGCGTGGATCGGCATGCAGCTGTTCAGCGCGCGCCCGGCCGGTGATGCGATGGCAGTCACGATCTGGGGCTCGTCGTCGAGCTGGACATTGACCGCCCTGCCCCTGTTTATCTGGATGGGCGAGATCCTGTTTCGCACGCGGCTGTCGAACGACATGTTTCGCGGCCTGTCGCCCTGGGTGCAGGCGCTGCCGGGCCGGTTGCTGCACACCAACGTGATCGGCTGCGCGATCTTCGCCGCGGTGTCGGGCTCGAGCGCGGCCACCTGCGCGACGATCGGCAAGATGACGCTGCCGGAGCTCAAGCGCCGGGGCTATCCCGACGACATCGCCATCGGCTCGCTCGCCGGCGCCGGCACGCTGGGCCTGTTGATCCCGCCGTCGATCATCATGATCGTCTACGGCGTCACCGCCGACGTGTCGATCGCACAGCTGTTCATCGCCGGCGTGCTGCCCGGCGTGATGCTGGCCGGGCTGTTCTCGGGCTACCTCGTGCTGTGGGGCTGGATGAACCCGTCGCGCGTGCCTCCGCCCGATGCGCGGCTGTCGTTGACCAAGAAGCTCAACGAGTCGCGCTATCTGATCCCGGTGGTGCTGCTGATCGCCGCGGTATTGGGCTCGATCTACAGCGGCGTGGCCACCGCGACCGAGGCTGCCGCCGTCGGTGTCGTCGGCTCGCTGATCCTCTCGGCCGTGCAGGGCTCGCTCGACTGGAAGACGTTTCGCGAATCGCTGATGGGCGGCACGCGGCTGTATTGCATGATCGCGCTGATCCTCGCGGGGGCCTCGTTCCTGACGCTGTCGATGGGCTACATCGGCCTGCCGCGGCACCTGGCCGAATGGATCGCGTCGCTCGGACTCACGCAGTTCCAGCTGCTGTTCGCGCTGATGCTGTTCTACGTGGTGCTCGGCTGCTTCCTCGACGGCATCTCGATGGTGGTGCTGACGATGGGCGTGATCATGCCCACGGTGCAGAAGGCCGGCATCGACCCGCTGTGGTTCGGCATCTTCATCGTGCTGGTGGTCGAGATGGCGCAGATCACGCCGCCGGTGGGCTTCAACCTGTTCGTGCTGCAGGGCATGACCCAGCGCGAGATCGGCTGGATCGCCAAGGTGACGCTGCCGTTCTTCTTCCTGATGGTGGCGGCGGTGGGGCTGATCTACCTGTTCCCGCAGATCGCGCTGGCGCTGCCCGCGGGCATGCGCGGCTGAACGCAAGGCGCTTCATCGAGCGGTGCCTCTCGCGAGCTCAATCGCGGTGTACGGCCCTGCGCGCTGCTCCGCGCACGATCGATGACGAGCGCGTGGCCAACTTGATCAAGTGATCACTTGTCCTGCACCGTGTTCAGGTAGGTCAAGATGTTGACGAAATCCTGGTGTTTGAACACATCCTTCCATGGCGGCATGCCTTTCTCCGGACGGCCCGTGGTCACCGTTTTGAAGAACACTTCAGACGCCTGGTCACCGTATTTCAACCGCAGCCGTCGCAGGTTGATCTTGCGGTCGGCCACGATGGCGTCCGGGCCGTGGCAATGCGCGCAAGTACCGTTGAATGCCCTCTTGCCATCCGCGACGTCACCGTCTTCCGCGGTGGCCTGCGCCGGGCTGGCTCCCGCTTCGTTGGCGGCGACCCGTATCGGCCCGGCATCGGTGAGAGTCAGCGACGGCCCCATTGCGACCGCGTACTTGGTTGTCAGATCGTGGATCCGCGGTCCGAGACCTCCCAGCACGGCATCGACTTCGTTGCGGAGCGCGGTCTGCTTGTTCGAGAAACCGATGGCTGCCTGCCATTGCATTTGCGGCGCGTCGACTGGGCTGACGTCGAACTTGTCGTTCAGTGTGGTGTGGTTGATGTAACCCGCGGTCGGTCCCCAGATGAACGCCGCATCCACCTCACCGGCGGCGAGGCGGCGCATGGCTTCTTCCGGGTTCATTGTGGTGACCGACGTGATGTCACTCTTCGTCGCGAGCAGGCTTTGCGGTGGCGAGGCGAACTGGACGGCAATTCGCTGACCTTTCAGGTCGTCGAGGCTGGCCACCGCGCGGCCCTTCGGCGTGACCAGCGAATAACCGAGTTTCAGGATCGGACGCGTGAAGATGACGCGCGGACCCATGAAGTCCGAGTCAGCCGGGAGCCCGACCGCGAGGTCGCATTGGCCCGCCAGCAGCGTGGTGCGGATGTTGCGCTTGCCGAAGTAGCTCAGCGACCAGACGGTTTCCATCGGGCGGCCCAGCGCGTCGGCGACGGCCTGGCCGATCTCGACATACAAGCCAGGCGCGCCCTTGCCGACCGCCTCTGGTGCGTTGCTGCTGAACGGCAGGTTTGCGGGGTCGGCACACAGCCGCAGCGGCTGTACCGCCGCCTGCACAGCGGCGGCCCCGCCAACCAGAGCCGCCGCCAAGCCGACGGTCGCGACAACTCGAGTCTTCACTCGGTAAACACGAAGAGCGCGCCACCCTCCGGGGACGCCTCTGTCATCTTCTTGCCGACATCGCCGAGGAAGGCCGGGAGCGCCGCCGTCCGCCCGACGACAATCGCCACATACTGCTTGCCGTCCACCGCGTAGCTGATCGGGCCGGCACCGATTCCGGAGCCCAGCGAGGCCTTCCACAGCTCCTTGCCGCTCTTGGCGTCGTAGGCGCGGAACACGCCGTGCAGGTCGCCCCAGAACGTCAGGCCGCCGGCCGTGGTCAGGGTACCGCCGTTGAACGGCAGATCGGTCTTCACGCCCCAGACCTTCTTCTGCGCGACCGGATCCCAGGCCATCAGCTCACCCATGTAGCCGCCGGGGCCGGGTATGGTCGGAAAGTCGGCGCCAAGGTAGAACACCCCCTTCTTGTATTCGACGTCGGAAACCGCCCAGTCCATGCAGACGTTGTTGGACGGGATGTAGACGAGACCGGTGCCCGGATTGAACGACATCGGCTGCCAGTTCTTGCCGCCGATCAGGTTCGGGCAGACGCCCTTGACCGGACGGTTGGGGCCGGGCCGCTTGGCCGGGTCCTCCTCGGGCTTGCCGGTGGCCACGTCGATCTTCGACGCCCAGTTCGTCGGCACGTACTTTTCCGCCGAGACGATCTTGCCGGTTTCACGGTTGACCACATAGAAGAAGCCATTGCGATCGGCCTTCATGTACACCGGCGTCTTCTTGCCGGAGATCGCCAGGTCGGCCAGCACCAGTTCGTTGACGCCGTCGTAATCCCAGGCATCCTGGGGCGTGGACTGAACCCACCACTTGATCTTGCCGGTGTCGGCGTCGAACGCCACGGTGCTCGACGAGTAGAGATTGGTCAGCTTGCCGTAGTTTCCATCGCCGGTGCTGCGCACCACCGAGTTCCACGGACCGGGATTGGAGGTGCCCCAAAGGACCGTGTTGGTCTTCGGGTCGTACGAGCCGACGAGCCAGGCCACGGCCCCGCCATGCTGCCAGCTGTCGCCCTTCCAGGTGTCGTTGTTGGGCTCGCCGGGGCCCGGCACGGTCCAGGTCTTCCAGACCTCCTTGCCGGTCTTGACGTCATAGGCCTGCAGGCTTCCCCGCGCACCGTACTCGCCGCCGCCGAATCCGGTGATCACCAGGTTCTTGACCACCAGCGGCGGCGAGGTGATCACCGACCCCTGCTTGTAGTCGACGACGGTCGTCGTCCAGAGTTCCTTGCCCGTCGCGGCGTCGACCGCCGACAACTTGCCGTCGAGTCGCCCGACGAAGATCTTGCCGTCGCCATAGGCAACGCCTCGGCTGTTCACGTCGCAGCAGGCGTACTGCAACGTGTCATCGGGAATCTCCGGCTCGTACGTCCACTTGCGCGCGCCGGTCTTGGCATCGAGCGCATAGACGTACTTCGGCCCCCAGGAGGTGGTGACGTACATGGTGTTCCCGATCACGATCGGCGAAGACTCGTTGGAGCGCAGCGAACCGAGCTGGAACGAATACGCCAACTTCAGCTTGCCGACGTTCCCGGTGTTGATCTGCTTGAGAGGCGAGTAGCGCGTGTTGCCCATGTCGCCACCGTAGACCGGCCAGCCTTGGGCGCCGGCGCTGGATGCCATTGCCAACAATGCTGCGACCGCGCATCCTTTGAAGAACGTCCTCATCGCTTGTCTCCTCTTGTATGTGAGCCCAGTCATGCGCCCGCTCGACCCAACGGATCTCCCGGCGGCGGAATTTTGCGATCGAATCGGCCGGGGGTGGACGTCGGTACTTACACGAATCACACCCCGCGCGCCCAGGCGGCCCGCCGCGTCCAGGACACGAATTCCATCGTCACTGCTCCACCATTGAGCAACTTCGCCGCCGGCGGCTCCAGCGTCGCGCCACGATCCCATGGCGCCGACGAAGATGCGCAACTCGGCGCGCCCGCCAGACCCAGGGACCCCACCGCGTGCTCCAAGTTGAAACAATCCTCGCGGGCTCGTGAGATGACGCTGGTCAACTGGGGTAAAGTGATCCGCAACCAATCCTGCGGTAGGCAGGAAAGACCACCGCGACCGCGGCAGCGGCGCATCGATGGCCACAGGAGACAAACGACATGCCGAACCTTCCGGTATCGGGAAGGGCACGAACGCAGCGACGCGCCGAGGCCGGCGACCGTCCGATCGCGTCGGGCCTGAACCTCGATCCACGCCACGTGAATGTCATCGACGAGTCGCACCAGCGCTGTGTCGCGCTGGGTCTTTCGCGCATCGAGCGGCCTGATCTCGGGCTGCTGGGGCGCTCCGACCTGGCCGTGGCGCGCGACCGCAACCTGCGCCTGCATGCACACGCGGCGCCGGTGATGGAGTTGCTGTACGACCAGATCGTGAACACCGAGAGCATGGTCGTGCTCACGGACTCCACCGGCACCATCATCCATGCCATCGGCGACGACGATTTCCTGTCGCGCGCTTCCAAAGTGGCGCTGCAGCCCGGCGCGGTTTGGTCGGAATCGCAAAAAGGCACCAACGCGGTCGGCACGGCATTGATGGAGGAAGTGCCGACGCTCGTGCACGCCGACGAGCACTACTTCCACGCCAACCAGTTTCTCACCTGCTCGGCAGCGCCGATCCTCGACCCGCGCGGCAACATCCTCGGCGTGCTCGACGTCTCGGGCGACCATCGCAGCTACCACCAGCACACGATGGCGCTGGTCAAGATGTCGGCGCGGATGATCGAGAACCACTGGCTGAACGACGACTACCGCAGCGTGATGCGGCTGCACTTCCACCGCCGCGTCGATTTCATCGGCACGCTGATGGAGGGCATCATCGCCATCAAGCCCGATGGCCGCATCGTCGGCGCCAATCGCGGCGCGCTCGAACTGCTGCGCATGAGCGGCGCCACGCTGCGCATGCAGAGCCTCGAGTCGCTGTTCGGCACCAGTGTCGGCGCCTTGGTCGACCGCTTTCGCTCGCCGTTGGCCACGCCGATGACGGTGCAGGCGAGCATGGGCCACAGCATGTTTCTGCATGCCCGGTTCGACTGGCCCGTGTGGACCAGCCTGGCCGAGGCCGTGGCCGCCCAGGTGCCCGGCGCCGCAGTCACCTCGGCGGTCCTGGGCGAGGCGTCGATCGATGCCGAGGCCGGATCGGCGCAGCCGACGCGGCCCGCGCCGTGTGCCGCACCGCCTGCGCAGTTGTCCAAGCCTCGGGCCTTGATACCGGCAGACGCACAGGCCGCCGCCGTCGTCGAACGCCTGCGCCTCGCGCTGGAGCACGGCATTCCGCTGCTGATCCATGGCGAAACCGGTACCGGCAAGGAATGGTTGGCGCGTGCCGCGCACGAGGCCAGCCGACCCAACAGCCCGTTCCTGGTCGTGGGTTGTTCCAGCCTGGCGCCGGCCGACCTCGACTCGGCATTCGGCGGCACCGGACTCGGCGCGTCAGCAGGCACGCTGTTTCTCGACGAGGTCGGCGAGTTGCCCAAATCGGCCCAGCTGCGCCTGCTGCGGCTGATCGACCAGCAGAGCACGGCAGCCGACCGGGCCGGTCCGCCTCGCGCGGCGGTGATTTGCGCGAGCCGCGAGAACCTGCGCAAGCTGGTCGATGCAGGCAGCTTCCGTGAAGATCTGTTCTATCGCCTCAATGGCTTGAGCGTGCGCCTGCCGCCGCTGCGACAGCGCAGCGACCTGATGGCGCTGGCCGCCGGCATCGTCGAGCGCGAATCGCCTGACGGCCCGCGCGAGCTGTCGGCGGAAGTCATGCAGTTGCTGCTGAACCACCGCTGGCCAGGCAACGTGCGGCAGCTGTTCAACGTGCTGCGGGCCGCGGTGGTGCTGTCCACCGGCGAGACGGTGATCAGCCGCGGTCACATGCCGGAGGATTTCGTCGAGGAGGCGTTGGCGGCGCAGGCTGCCTCGCTGGTCGAGCCTCGATCGGTCGAGCCCGAATCGGCCGCACGGCCGGGTCATGGCAGCCAATCGCTGGAACACATCGAACGCGACGTCATTCGCCGTGCCGTCGACGCGGCCAAAGGCAACATCACCATGGCTTCCAAGTCCCTGGGCATCAGCCGCAACACCATCTACCGCAAGTTGAGCCGGAACGAGCGCCACTGACCCGTCCTTCACCACGCCAGACCGACACGGCCGATGGCCGGCGGACGCGCAACAGCGCCTGTTCGGGTAAGCGCTGCCTTGGCGGGGCAGCCCGGCGTTCGTTATAACCAACCTCGATGGATCAAGCATCTGCTTCGTTGAGCGTGCGTGGACTCACCAAGCGCTACGGAACGCGTGTCGCGCTCGATGGCCTGACGGTGACTCTGCGGCCGCAGTCGTTCGTGGTACTGCTGGGTCCCAACGGCGCTGGCAAGTCGACGCTGTTCCAACTGCTCACCGGCCTGTTCGTCGCAGACGCAGGCGAGGCCGTGGTGGCCGGCCACTCGCTGCGCACGGCCGCCGTGTCGGCGCTGCGTTGCATCGGGGTGGTGTTCCAACAGATGTCGCTGGACCTGGACCTGTCGGTGCGGCGCAACCTGCGGTTCCATGCCGACCTGCAGGGCCTGCCCGCGGCCACGGCGGTGGCGCGGATCACCGAAGGCTGCCGGGAGATCGGACTCGAAGCCGACCTGGATCGCCCGGTGCGCGAGCTATCCGGGGGCAATCGGCGCAAGGTCGAACTGGTGCGCGCATTGCTGCACCGTCCCGAGGTCGTACTGATGGACGAACCCACGGTCGGCCTGGATCCGCAGTCGCGGCGCGACCTGCGCACCACCATCGCGCGCGACGTCGCCACGCGCGGCAGCACCGTGTTGTGGGCGACCCACCTGGTCGAAGAGGCGGCCGACGCCGACCGCGTGCTGGTGCTCCACCAGGGGCGGCTGCTTGCCGACGGTACGACCACCGCCGTCACCCAGGCACTCGGCGGCGAGAATCTGGAGGCGGCTTTTCTGCGCGCGACCGCCGGGCGACCCAGCCCAGCAATGGAGACTGCATGATGAACCAGCGCATCCGCACCGCCGCATTGGCATTGGCATTGGCGGTCAGCGTGATCGAATCTGCGCTGGCGCAGGGCGTGGCCTTCGTGTCGAGCGAGAAGGACCACGCGCTGACGGTGGTCGACCTGAAATCGCTGACGGTGACCGGCACGGTGGCGACCTGCAAGCGACCGCGGCACATGCAGCTCAGCCCCAACGGCCAGCAGCTGATCGTGGCCTGCGGCGAATCCAATGCCGCGGACATCATCGACCTGGCGACACGCAAGTCGGTGCGGCAGCTGCCGCTCGGCGACGACCCCGAGGCGTTCGACCTGTCGCCCGACGGCAAGACCCTGTACGTCTCTAACGAGGACGAGGGCGAGTTGTCGATGATCGACTTCGCCACGGGGAAGGTGCTTCGCGCCGTGAAGGTCGGCAAGGAGCCCGAGGGAGTCAAGGTGTCGCCGGACGGCAAGACGGTGTGGGTCACCTCCGAAGTGGCAAGCCTCGTCCACGTGATCGACACCGCCAGTGGTGCCGTCACGCGCAACATCAAGGTCGGCAAGCGACCGCGCCGCTTCGCCCTCACGCCGGACGGAACACAACTGTGGGTGACCAACGAGCTCGGCGCCAGCGTCACGGTTCTCTCGACCAAGGACTACTCGGTGATCGACACGCTGGCGCTCAAGGTCAAGGGCGCCCGCGACAGCGACATCACGCCGGTCGGCATCACGATGTCGCGCGACGGCAAGCGCGCCTTCGTCGCACTCGGTCGCGCCAACCATGTGGCGTTCGTCGACGTTGCCTCGCGCAAGATCACCGACACCGTGCTGGTCGGCAAGCGCGCCTGGCACGTGGCGCTTGACAAGTCCGAGGCCCGGCTGCTGGTGTGCAACGGCCTCAGCGACGACCTCACGATCGTCGATGTGCCCTCGGCCAAGGCCCTGAAGACCGTGCCGGTCGGCCGCGTGCCCTACATGGCCATCGTGGTCGAATGACGCTGGCGCGCGCGCTGGCATTCGGCTTGGCCGTCGTGGCG
>Ga0209261_10000468_pt1 | contig 10940 bp, 9 predicted proteins | sample DOMMetBare1Fresh_FD_187470 | JGI IMG/M metagenome (GOLD analysis project Ga0209261, IMG submission 187470) | Wetland sediment microbial communities from St. Louis River estuary, USA, under dissolved organic matter induced mercury methylation -... | ecosystem: Environmental > Aquatic > Freshwater...
GGTCTCGAACCAGGCGACCAGATGCGGCACATCCTGCGGCGAGGCGCTGGCGACATAGGGCGCGAGCCAGAGGTCCAGCGCATCGATTTCGGTCCGGCCCTCGGTGGCCGCAGCCACGCGCATCAGGCCGATCCATTGGCGCCAGCGTCGGTCGGACATCGGCTGCTGCCGCCGGGCCAGCCAGGCCCTCAGTGCCTGGCAGGCCGACCGGGCTTGCTCGCCGAGCGAAACCTGTGCCGCTGCGGCGGCGACCGCCTGCCGTTCGGCCGGGGTCAGGGGCTGCACCGTCGCGGGCGCCTCGGACTTCAGGTGCAGCAGCGCGGTGAACGAGGCGTCGCCCACCGGCAGCACCGGCACGCGCAGCAGGAAGCGGTCGAAGAAGGCGCGAAGCGCCTCGTCGGAGGGCAATTCATTGCTGGCTCCGACCACGCTGACCAGCGGCGTGCGCACGCGGCCGCTGCCGTTGTCGAACTCGCGCTCGTTGAGCAGCGTCAGCAACGCGTTGAGGATGGCCGAGTTGGCCTTGAACACCTCGTCCAGGAAGGCGATGCCTGCGGTGGGCAGGAAGCCGTCGGTCAGCCGCTCGTAGCGATCGTCCTCCAGCGCCTTGAGCGACAGCGGGCCGAACAGCTCCTCGGGCGTGGAAAACCGCGTCAGCAAGCGCTCGAAGTAGCGCGCGCCGTCGAACACGCGGTGCAGCCGGCGCGCCAGTTCGCTCTTGGCCGTGCCCGGCGGGCCGACCAGCAGCACGTGCTCGCCGGCCAGCGCCGCCAGCAGCGTCAGGCGAACCGCCGTCTGCCGCTCCAGCAACCCGTTTTCGAGCCACGTCAGCAGCGCGCCCAGGCGTCGGGGGGTAGGCAGGTTCATGGGCCGATTGTCGGCGCGGCGCTTGACCCCCGGCAAGCCGACCAGATCAAACATCCGTGCCGGTGGAAGCCCCGCGTCGACAGTGGCGGCGCCGGTAGGCTATCGTCGGGTTTGCGCCGGCCTTGGCAGCTCCCGATCCGATGAAGAACCGCGGTGTTCACCTGCAGTACAGCTTCCTTCCGAACGGGCAGCATGGCGCCGACGTGCACAACCCGCTGTTCGACCTGTTGTCGGCGCTGCGCGATCACGGTTCGATCCAGCATGCGGCACGCGCGCTCGGTGCGTCGTACCGCCATGTGTGGGGTGCGCTCAAGCATTGGCAGGAGACGCTGGGCGAGCCGTTGGTCACCTGGGCGCAGGGCCAGCCCGCGCGACTGACGCCCTTTGCCGAGCGACTGCTGTGGGCCGAGGCGCGTGCGCGAACGCGCCTGACGCCTCACATCGAGGCGCTGCGCGCCGAACTCGAGCGTGTGCTGGCCGACGCGCTCGACGGCTCGCAGCAGGTGCTCACCGTGTTCGCCAGCCACGACCTGGCACTGCCGCGGCTGCGCGAGCGCGCGAGCCGCGATCACCAGCTGCACATCGAGCTGAAGTTCGCCGGCAGCCTGGACGCGCTGCGCGCGCTGGCCGACGGGCGCTGCCTGGCCGCGGGGTTCCACGTCCCGCCGCTGACCCAGGGTGCGCAGGTGTTCGCGCGCGGCCTCAAGCCGCTGCTCAGACCCGGCCGCCACAAGCTGATCGGCTGCATGCGCCGCATGCAGGGATTGATGGTCGCGCCCGGCAATCCGTTGCACCTGCACGACCTGACCGATCTGACGCTGCGGCCGCTGCGCTTCATCCAGCGCCAGAGCGGCTCGGGCACGCGCCTGCTGACCGAGCACCTGATGGCCCGGCGGGGCATCGACCCGGCACGCTGCGCCGGCCTGGCGGTCACGGCCGAAGACAGCCATGTGGCGGTGGCGGCGGCCATCGCCAGCGGCGTGGCCGACGCCGGCGTCGGCATCGAGGCCGCCGCGCGCGCGTTCGGCCTGGGCTTCGTGCCGCTGATCGAGGAAGACTATTTCCTGGTGTGCCTGGCCGATGCGCTGGAACACCCGGCCATGCTGCGGCTGCGCGACGCGCTGGCCAGCCGCACCTGGCACGCCGCGCTGAACGACCTGCCGGGCTACGCGCCGTCGCACGGCGGCGAGGTCCTGTCGCTGACGCGCGCGCTGCCATGGTGGAACTTCCGCCAACGCAAGTCACGCGCCGGCGCGCATCGGCCACTGGCCGTCCAGCCGTCGCTGACCGAACCCTCTGTTTGACCTCGGGGACGACACACGATGGACAACATCGACCTGCAAGTGATGCGCGAGGTGGCGGGCTGGGTCGCCAGCGGCCACCGCGTGGTGCAAGGCACGATCACGCGCACCTGGGGCTCGGCGCCACGCCCGCCGGGCTCGGTGGTGGCCATCCGCGACGACGGCCGCATCGTCGGCTCGGTCTCGGGCGGCTGCATCGAGGACGACCTGATCGACAAGGCGCGCGAGGGCGTGCTGGCCAGCGGCCGGCCGCAGGTGGTGCGCTACGGCATCGACGCCGATGCCGCGCACCGCTTCGGCCTGCCCTGCGGCGGGCTGATCGAACTGGTGCTCGAGCCGGTGCTGCCGCGCACGCGGATCGACGAGTTGCTGCAGCGCCTGGCCCGCGGCGAGCGCGTGCGTCGCGTGTTGACCCTGGCCAGCGGCGAGGTCGAGTTGCAAGGCGCCGGCCAGACCGACGAACTCGAGCTCACCGACAGCACGCTGACCACGCACCACGGCCCACGCTGGCGCCTGGTGGTGATCGGCGCGGGCCAGATGACGCAGTACCTGGCCCCGATGGCCCACTCGCTGGGCTACGAGGTGATCGTCTGCGACCCGCGCGAGGAGTACGCCACCGGCTTCCAGGCCGACGGGGCGCGCCTGTCGCGCGAGATGCCCGACGACCTGATCACCGCGCTGAAGCCCGACGGCCACACGGCCATCATCGCGCTGACGCACGACCCCAAGCTCGACGACCTGGCGCTGATCGAGGCGCTGCGCAGCCCGGCCTTCTACGTCGGCGCGATCGGCTCGCGCGCCAACCAGGCCAAACGCAAGCAGCGCCTGGCCGAACACTTCGGGCTCACCGAGCCCGAGTTCGCACGCCTGCACGGCCCGGTGGGCCTGAAGAACGGCGCGCGCACGCCGCCCGAGATCGCGGTCAGCATCCTGGCCGAGCTGACCGCGGTGCGCTACGGCTACCGCATCCCCGAACCGATCGCGCTCAACCCGGCGGTCGGTGTCGAAGCCGGCTGCTCGACCTGAGCGGCGCCGATGATCGCGCTGCACTACCACCCCGGCAATGCCAGCCTGATCGCGCACATCCTGCTGCACGAACTCGGCGAACCGTTCGAGCTGCGGCTGGTCGACCGCGCCAACAACGCGCACAAGTCGCCGGCCTTCCTGAAACTCAACCCGAATGGCCAGATTCCGGTGCTCGAGGACGACGACCTGGTGCTGTACGAAACCGCGGCGATCTGCCTGCACCTGGTGGACACCCACCCGGCAGCCGGTCTGGCGCCGCCGCTGGGCACGGCCGAGCGTGCGCACTTCTATCAATGGCTGGCCTGGCTGAGCAACACCGTGCAGCCGGCGCTGATGACCTATTTCTACCCCGAGCGCCTGGTGGCCGCGGGCAACGAGGCGGCGGCGGCCGAGGTGCGCGAGCAGGCCCAGGCGCGAGTCGGCACGCTGCTGGCGCAGCTCGACGACCGGCTGGCCTCGCGTCGGCAGCCGTGGCTGCTGGGCGCGCGCTACAGCGCACTCGATCCCTACACCTTCGTGATGTGCCGCTGGACGCGCGGCTTCAGCGGCCCTGCAGCGGCGCCGGCGCGCGAGCGCCCGCAGCTGGCGCCCTACCTGCAGCGCCTGCTGGCGCGCCCGGCGGTGCAGCGCGCGCTGGCGGCCGAACAGCTGGCGCAACCTTGGGTCTGAACCTCGGCGCGCGCCAGCACGGCCGCTACAGCGTGCCGGTGCGCAGCCGCTCCAGGCGCAGGCGGATCAGCTGCTCGAGCTCGCTGGCCTTCTGCGACAGTGCGCGTGAACGCTCGGGCTCGGTGGCTGCGGCGGCGTCGCGGCGCAACGCGGCCAGCTGGTGGAACAACTCCACCTCCGGCGGCACGACGCCGGCATCCTTGAGCACCTTCATCGCCATCCGCAACTCGGCCGGCGTCTGGTCGTAGCCGTCGCCGAACTCCATCGGCCGCCCGAAGCTCGGCGCGCTGCGCAGTTCGCCCGAGCGATCGCTCTCGCGCAGGTGCTCGCCGATATGGTCTTCCAGCAGCTTGAGCGGGTTCTGTGTCATGGCAACTCCACCTTCAGGCGATCGGCCCAATGCCGGGTCAGCGGCGTCACCGGCTTGGCCAGCCGGCGCTCGTTGAGCACCGCGCGGCCGAGCAGGCGCGAACCGCCGGCGGCCGCGGCGGCCAGCAGCGTCTGGTCGATCAGGTCGCGCTGCGCGTGGCTGCCGCCGAGCCGCTGGGCCTTGCCGCGCACCGCATACAAGGCCTGCGCGGCTTCGGCACTGTCGCCGCGCGCAAACGACAGCAGCGCGCGCATCAGCGGTGCACCGACCTCGCGCGCCATCGCGTGGTTGCTGCGCCGCGCCTCCTCGGCGGCCAGCGCGTGTTCGGCACACAACGCGATCCAGTGCTCGGCCCGCACCAGCTCGCCGGCGGCCAGCAGCACCAGCAGCGCGTGCACGTCGTTGAAGGCGTAGTAGCCCGCGCTCGTGCCGGCCAGATCCCACTGGCCGGCCAACGCCGCGCAGCGCGTGCTCACGTCCACGCCCAGCAGATGAAGGCGCCACAGCATCGCGGCGGCGTCGACCCGCTGCAGTGTCACCTGCAGCGCGTCGCCCGACAGATGGGCGTCCACCAGCCGCAGCACGCCGGCGTCGTCGAGGCTCTCGAGCCGGAACAGCCCGACATGCCACCACAGATGGCAGGCGTAGCCGTTGCCCTGCGCCCAGCAGTCCTGGTGCTGGCGCAACCATGCCGCACCGTCGTCGCAGCGCCCCTGCATCTCCATCACGTGCGCCACCGCGTGCACCGCCCAGGGCGAGCGCGGATCCAGCGCCAGCGCGCGCCGGCCGGCCTCCTCGGCCTGCGCCTGCAGGTTGCACTCCTCCAGCCCGAAGGCGTGCAGTGCCAGCACGTGCGCGTACAGCGGATCGGCCTCGCTCCACTGCGGCAGCGCACGCGCCGGCCGGGCACGCAGGTTCACCGCATCGCCGCGGTAGAAGTCCCACAGGTGCGCCCATTGCAGCGCGAGCGCGTCGCGGGGGTGCTCGAGCAGCCACTCGTCCCACAGCGCGCAGGCCTCGGTCCAGCGGCCGTCGAGCACGCGCTGCGTGGCTTCGAGGTGGGTGCACTCGCGCGCCGGCGCGCCGGCGGTCAGCAGCTGCGCGCGCTCGAGGTGGGCACGGGCTTCGCCGACCAGGCCGGGCTCGGTAAGGCTCAATAGGAAGCCGGCCTTCATCACGTGCGGCAGCGACCAGTGCGGATCCAGCTCGATCGCGCGGTCGAGGTCGGCAATCGGCGGGTCGTAGAACGACATCATCCGCCACAGCGCGGTCTCGGCGGCATCGGCCGCCGCCGTCGAGTCGGTGGCCAGCAGGTTGCCGCGCGGATCCTTGATTGCCATGGCGGCACTCTAGCGCGCCGGCGCGGTCCGTCGGTGCCGCGCACCCGCGTGCCCAGGCTGCCGCAGCGGCCGGCACCGATGAGGCTTCAGAGCGCATGTGCCGCAGGCATGATTGGGGTTTTCCCGCGACGTGAAGGCCTTGTTGACAGCGCTTAATCCACTCATACGGCGGCCATCGCAGCTCGTGCATCGGGCCGGTGTTGCGTGCCATCGATCCGGGTGCCGAAGCACCTGTGCTGTATGTTCCCAGCGACGCGGCGTCAGGCCGCGTCGCCAATTCAGGAGACAAGCAAGATGACCCCTCCGGCCTTCGACTATCACGCGCCGCGCACGGTTGCCGACGCGGTTCGGCTGCTCGGACAGCTCGGCCCCGACGCCAAGCTGCTCGCCGGTGGCCACAGCCTGCTGCCGATGATGAAGCTGCGCTTCGCGTCGCCCAGCGCGCTGATCGACCTGGGCAAGGTGGCCGCTCTGCGCGGTATCACGCAGGTCGGCGACGAGATCCACATCGGCGCGATGACCACCGAGCACGAGCTGCTCACCTCCAAGCTGCTGGCGCAGAAGCTGCCGCTGCTGGTGGAGGCCGCTTCGGTGATCGGCGATCCCCAGGTGCGCTACAAGGGCACGATCGGCGGCGACATCAGCCACGGTGACCCGGGCAACGACCATCCGGCCGTGATGATGGTGCTCGATGCGTCGTTCGTGCTCAACGGCGCGCAGGGCGAACGCGTGGTCAAGGCCGACGGTTATTTCCTCGGCCTGTATGCCACGCTGGCGCAGCCCGACGAGATCCTGACCCAGATCCGCATCCCGATTCCGGCCGCCGGCAGCGGCTGGTGCTACAGCAAGTTCAAGCGCAAGACCGGCGACTTCGCCACCGCCGCCGCGGCCGTTCAACTGCAGATGAAGGGCAACGTCGTGGCGAGCGTGTCGATCGCGCTGACCAACGCCGGGCCCACGCCGCTGAAGGCCTGCAAGGCCGAGGAATACCTGGTGGGCAAGCCGATCGACGACGCCACGCTGAACGAAGCGGCACGGCTGACGACGATGCCGTGCAGCCCGTCGCACTGCCAACGGGGCAGCCCCGACTACAAGACCGCGTTGGCCGGCGAGATGACGCGCCGCGCCCTGCAAACGGCGCGCTCGCGCGCGAAGCCCTGAACGCTGCCACAAGGAACCACGACCATGACCACGCACAAGGTCTCGTTCAAGCTCAACGGCAAGGCCGTCGACGTCACCGTCGAGGCACGCGAGCTGCTGATCCACACGCTGCGCGAGCGCCTCGCGCACACCGGGCCGCACATCGGCTGCGAAACCACGCACTGCGGCGCCTGCACGGTCGATGTCGACGGCATGTCGGTCAAGGCCTGCACCGTGCTGGCGGTGCAGTGCGACGGTTCCGAGCTGTTGACGATCGAGGGCTTCGAGCAAGGCGGCGTGCTGCACGCGCTGCAGCAGGCCTTCCACGAAGAGCATGGCCTGCAATGCGGCTACTGCACGCCGGGCATGATCACCCGCGCCTATCGATTGCTGAAGGAGAACCCCAACCCGAGCGAGCAGGAGATCCGCTACGGGCTGGCGGGCAACCTGTGCCGCTGCACCGGCTACCAGAACATCGTGAAGGCCGTGCAGTCCGCGGCGAAGAAACTCGCGGCCACCACCGCCTGAACCCCCAAAGACCGAGCATCTACCGGAGACACCACATGGGCGACATGTCGGACCTGAAGGAACGCGAAGACAAGCTGCAGGGCATGGGCACCTCGCTGCTGCGCAAGGAGGACGCCAAGTTCATCCGCGGCCAGGGCACCTACGTCGACGACATCAAGCTGCCGGGCATGCTTTTCGGCGCCATCGTGCGCAGCCCCTACGCGCATGCGCGCATCAAGAAGATCGACAAGACCCAGGCGCTGGCCTGCCCCGGCGTGGTGGCCGTGCTGACCGCCGACGACCTGAAGCCGGTGAACCTGCACTGGATGCCCACCGTCGGCGCCGACGTGCAGGCGGTGCTGGCCGACAAGAAGGTGCACTTCCAGCTGCAGGAGGTGGCGATGGTGCTGGCCACCGACCGCTACGCCGCCTACGACGGTGCCGCGCTGGTCGAGGTGGACTACGAGGAACTGCCGGCGATCGTCGACCCGAAGCAGTCGATGGCCAAGGATGCAGTCATCATTCGCGAGGACATCGCCGACAAGACGGAAGTCGGCCACGGCCCGCGCACGCACCCGAACCACATCTTCACCTGGGAGGCGGGCAACAAGGCGGCGGCCGATGCGGCGTTCGCCAGCGCCGCGGTGACCGTGCGCGAGGAGATCCTGAATCCGCGCGTGCACCCCTGCCCGCTCGAGACCTGCGGCTGCGTGGCCTCGTTCAACAAGGCCACCGGCACCCTGACGCTGTACGTCACGACGCAGATCCCGCACCTGCTGCGCACCGTGCTGGCGATGCTGTCGGGCGTGGCCGAAAGCAAGATCCGCGTCGTCGGCGGCGACATCGGCGGCGGCTTCGGCAACAAGGTGCCGATCTATCCCGGCTACGTGGTGGCCACCGTCGCGTCGATCGTCACCGGGGTGCCGATCAAGTGGATCGAATCGCGCATCGACAACATCTCCACCACCGGCTTCGCCCGCGACTACCACGGCGTCGGCGAACTGGCGGCAGACAAGAACGGCGTCATCAAGGGCCTGCGCTTCACCGCGCTGGCCGACCATGGCGCGTTCAATTCACACGTCTCGGCGAGCAAGCTGCCTGCGGGCCTGTTCTCGATCTGCACCGGCTCGTACGCCATCCCGAACGCCTACTGTCGCGTCGATGCGGTCTACACCAACAAGGCACCCGGCGGCGTGGCCTACCGCTGCTCGCTGCGGGTGACCGAAGCCATCTACCTGATCGAGCGCATGATCGATGTGCTGGCGCAGAAGATGGGCCTGGACAAGGCCGAGATCCGGCGGCGCAACTTCGTCAAGAGCGAGCAGTTCCCGTTCACGACACCGTTCGGCTGGACGCTGGACAGCGGCAACTACCACCCGGCACTCGAGAAGGTGCTGAAGGCGGTGGACTACGACGGCCTGCGCCGCGAGCAGGCCGCCAAGCGGGCCGACCCGAACTGCCCGACGCTGATGGGCATCGGCATCTCGACCTTCACCGAGATCGTCGGCGCCGGGCCGACCAAGGTCTGCGACATCCTCGGCATCGGCCTGTTCGACAGCTGCGAGATCCGCGTGCACCCCACCGGCGGCGTGATCGCCCGCCTGGGCACGATGTCGCAAGGCCAGGGCCACGCGACCACCTACGCGCAGATCATCGCCACCGAGCTCGGCCTGCCGGCCAGTGACATCGTGGTCGAAGAAGGCGACACCGACAAGTCGCCGTACGGCGCCGGTACCTGGGGCTCACGCTCGACGCCGGTCTCCGGCGCGGCCACGGCGCAGGCCGCGCGCAAGATCAGGGACAAGGCCAAGAGAATAGCCGCCCACCTGCTCGAGGTCGGCGAGGGCGACCTCGAATGGGAGATCGACCGCTTCAAGGTCAAGGGCAATCCGGGCCAGTCCAAGACCATGAAGGAGATCTGCATGGTCTCGCACACCAGCAACATACCCGCCGGCATGGAGCAGGGGCTGAACGCCGTGTCGTACTACGACCCGCCCAACCTGACCTTCCCGTTCGGCGCCTACCTGTGCGTGGTCGACATCGACAAGTTCACCGGCGACTCGAAGGTGCGGCGCTTCTATGCGCTCGACGACTGCGGCACGCGCATCAACCCGATGGTCATCGAGGGCCAGATCCACGGCGGCCTGACCGAGGCCTTCGCGGTGGCGTTCGGGCAGCAGATCCCGTTCGACGAGCATGGCAACCACCTCGGCAACAGCCTGATGGACTACTTCGTGCCGACCGCGATGGAAACGCCGCACTGGGAGACCGACCACACGGTGACGCCGTGCCCGCACCACCCGATCGGCGCGAAGGGCGTGGCCGAGTCGCCGCACGTCGGCGGCATCCCGTGCTTCAGCAACGCGGTGGTCGATGCGTTCGCCCACCTGGGCATCACCCACATGGACATGCCGCACAGCGCCTACCGCGTCTGGCAGCAGTGCAACGCGCTCGGAGTCAACCGGCGATGAGGCATGCGGCAGTGAGAGGCGGTGCTTCACGATGAAGGTCCAGCTCGAGAAGACCTTTGCGATGCCCGGGTCGGCCGACACCGCCTGGACGGTGCTGCGCGACATCGAGAGCGTCGCCGGCTGCATGCCCGGGGCCAAGATCACCGAGCGCATCGGCGAGCAGCTGTACAAGGGCACCGTGGCGGTGAAGTTCGGGCCGGCCAGCATGTCGTTTCGTGGCGAGGTGCAGGTCAGCCAGCTCGACGCCGCGACGCGCACGCTGCGCCTCGTCGGCAAGGGCACCGACACCACCGGCAGCTCCGGCGCGTCGATGGACCTGACCGCGCGCATCGACGCGATCGATGCGGCCACCTGCAACCTGGTGGGCACCAGCGAGGTCGCGATGAGCGGCAAGGCCGCCACCTTCGGCGGCCGCATGATGGGCTCGGTGGCCGACCAGGTGCTCAAGCAGTTCGCGGCCAACTTCGCGGCCAAGGTGCAGGCGTTGCAGGCGCCAGCCGCGCCGACGCAGCCGTCCGACGGTCCACCCGGCGCGGCCGACCAACCCGCGGCCGCGGCCCGCCCGGCGCCGTTGCCGTCTGCCCCGACCGAGCTGAACGGCCTGGCGCTGGCCTGGGCCGTGATCAAGGACTGGCTGCGCTCGCTGTTCGGCGCCAGCAAGGCATGAGCCGACCGGCGAACACCCGCCTGGCGGGGCGAGACGCAGGCCGTTGGGTGCGCCGATGAGCGGCGAGCGGCAACGCGAGGTCGCGGCGCTGCAGCAGGACCTGGTGCGCGCCGGCTACATCGCCGAGCCTGGCCTGGTGGCAGCGCTGCTGCTGATGCAGGACCTCGGCCGGCCGCTGCTGCTCGAGGGCGACGCCGGCGTCGGCAAGACCGAGGTCGCCAAGGTGCTGGCCGCCGTGCGCCGCACGCGGCTGATCCGCCTGCAGTGCTACGAAGGCCTGGACGCGCACGCGGCGATGTACGAGTGGAATTACCAGCGCCAGCTGCTGGCGATCAAGCTGCTCGAGCACGACGACCGCGGCACGGCGCAGAAGGAGCAGGACATCTTCTCCGAGCGCTACCTGCTGAAGCGCCCGTTGCTCGAGGCCATCAGCTGCGAACAGCCGCCGGTGCTGCTGATCGACGAAGTCGACCGTGCCGACGAGGCGTTCGAGGCCTACCTGCTCGAGCTGCTGTCGGACTTCCAGCTGTCGATTCCCGAGCTGGGCACCGTGCACGCCGTGAGCCGGCCGCTGGTGGTGAT
>Ga0209261_10000469_pt1 | contig 10936 bp, 10 predicted proteins | sample DOMMetBare1Fresh_FD_187470 | JGI IMG/M metagenome (GOLD analysis project Ga0209261, IMG submission 187470) | Wetland sediment microbial communities from St. Louis River estuary, USA, under dissolved organic matter induced mercury methylation -... | ecosystem: Environmental > Aquatic >...
ATTGCTGGAGGGGTACCTGGAGTCGCACGGATTTCGCATCGCCACGGCGGCCAACGGCATCCAGATGCGACAGGTGCTTGCGCGGCAGGCAATCGATCTCGTGCTGCTGGACCTGGGCCTGCCGGGCGAAGACGGCCTGAGCCTCATGCGCTGGCTGCGCGAACAGTGGGATGGATCGGTCATCATTCTCACCGGCCGCGGCGAAGCGGTCGACCGCGTGGTCGGCCTGGAACTGGGCGCCGACGACTACATCGCCAAGCCGTTCGATCTTCGAGAGCTGCTGGCCCGGGTGCGCGCCGTGCTGCGCCGCACGCATGTCGGCAACGGCGCGCCGTCGGGCGCCGTGCTGGCGTTCAACGGTTTTCGCCTCGACACCAGGGGCCGTGCGCTGTTCCGCGAGGATGGCGCCGAGGTGCCGCTGACCAATGGCGAGTACGCGTTGCTGCTGGCATTCCTGCAGTCGCCGCACAAGGTGCTGTCGCGCGACGAGCTGCTCAATGCCACGCACGGTCGCGATGCCGGTCCCTACGACAAGACCATCGACGTCCAGGTCGGCCGCCTGCGCAAGAAGATCGAGCGCGACGCCACGCAGCCCGAGCTCATCAAGGCGGTTCGCGGCGCGGGCTACCTGCTGACCGCCGATGTCCGGCGGCTCCCGGCCTAGGCCACGGCGGCGTGACTGACCTCCATCGCCAGCTGATTGATTCGTCGCCGGACGGCATCGTCGTGGTCGACAGCCGCGGTCGGATCATCCAGGTCAACGCCAGGGCCGAAGCGATCTTCGGATACGACGAGGGCCGCATGGTCGGTCTGCCGCTGGAGTCGCTGGTGCCGCAACGTTTTCGCGCGGTGCACGACAAGCATCGTGCGCATTTCATGGCACATGCCGACGCGCGATCGATGGGCATCGGCATGAGCCTCACCGGTCTGCGGCGCGATGGCAGCGAATTCCCGATCGAGGTCGGCCTGGCGCCGCTGCAACACGACGCGGGTCCGCCGCTTGCCGCGGCCTATGTCCGGGACATGTCGCCCACCGACCGCGGCCAGGCCTCGTTCAAGCAGGTGCGCTACCAGGAGGTGGTGCGCCGCTTCAGTCAGGAGGCGTTCACCGAGCTCCACCTCGAGCGCGTGCTGCAGCGTGCGCCCGAGCTGCTGGCTGCCGCGCTGGAGTGCGACGCGAGCGAATTGTTCATGCTCAGCCGCGATCGACGGGAATTCCAGCTGCGCGCGGCCTTCGGCGTGGACAGCCAACTGGCCGAGCAGCTGCGCGCGCCCAACCGTGCGGACAACCTGCCTGGTTACGTCACCGCGCACGGCGAGCCGCTGGTCGTCGAGGATCTGCGAACCGAAACACGCTGGCCTGTCAATCCGAGTGTCGTCGCCGAGGGCTTCCGCGGCGCGCTGGCGGTTCCGCTGCAGCTGCGCGGGCAGACCGTGGGGGTGCTGACCGCACGGTCCAGACAGGTCAAGCGGTTTGCCCACGACGATGTGAGCGTGTTGACATCGATCGCCTACCTGGTGTCGGTGGTGCTCGAGCGCCAGCAGAGCGAAGAGCGGCTGGCACAGGGCCAGAAGATGGAGGCACTGGGGCAGTTGACCGGCGGCGTCGCGCACGACTTCAACAACATCCTGACCGTCGTACTGGGCAACCTGCAGCTGCTGGACGACCACTTGCAGGAGGCACCCCGCCCGCGCAAGCTGGCGTCGGCCGCAGCCCGGGCGGCGGCGCGTGGCGCCGATCTCACGCGCAAGCTGCTGGCCTTCGCCCGCAAACAACCGCTGATGCCGAAGCCGGTGGCCGTGGAAACGTTCTTTCGCAGCTGGACCGATCTGCTGGGTCACACGCTCGACGAATCGATCCAGCTCGTCACGTTCGTCGGCGAGCCCGGGCTGGTGCTCAATGCGGATCCGGGATTGCTGGAGACGGCGATGCTCAACCTGGCCCTCAATGCGCGCGACGCGATGCCCGACGGCGGCACGTTGACGGTCAGCGCCCAGGCAGTGTCGGTCTCCCGCGATGACCCGGTGGACACGCGGGAGCTTGCCGCCGGGCCCTACGTGCTGTTGTCGGTCAGCGACACCGGTCACGGCATGGACAGCAACGTCATGCGTCACGTCTTCGAGCCCTTCTTCAGCACCAAGGACGGCCGCGGCAGCGGCCTCGGTCTGGCGATGGTCTACGGCTTCGTCAAGCAGACCGGCGGAGGTATTGCGGTCTACAGCGAGCCCGGGCGCGGCACCACGTTCAAGCTGTACCTGCCCCGCGTGGCCAATGCCGCCGTGGCCGGCGACACCGAGGTCGAAGTCCGGCGGGGCGGACACGAGCGCATTCTGCTGGTCGAGGACGACGACGATGTGCGCGCGCTGGCCAGCGAGTTCCTCGAACAAATGGGCTATCGGGTAGTCGGCGTGTCCAACGCCGCCCGGGCGGTCGAGCTTCTGGCCGCGTCCGGGCCGTTCGACCTGCTGTTCTCCGATGTGGTTTTGCCAGGCGGGATGAACGGCCCGCAACTGGCGCAGCATGCGATGCAGCGGGCGCCGGGTCTGCGCGCCCTGCTCGCATCGGGTTACCCGCGTGATGCGCTGACCGGGCTGGACGGCAATCTGGAACGGGTGGCGCTGCTGACCAAGCCGTACTCGCGCGACGACCTGGCGCGCTCGGTTCGTCGCGCACTCGACAGCGGCTGATCGTCAGGCGGCCTCGGCCGCGGGCCACGAGCCGGCAGGGTCGGCACAAGCCGCGACGGTGCGCAGCGCGTTGATCTCGCGCAGCTCGATCTCGCGCAGATGCACCTTGATCAGGCCTTCGTCCTGGAAGCGCGAGAACAGCCGGCTGACGCTTTCCAGCGTCAGACCAAGGTAGGAGCCGATCTCGGCACGGCTCATGCGCAGGTTGAACGCCCGCGGCGAATAGCCGTTGGCGGCGAACCGACCCGACAGGTCGAGAAGAAACCGCGCCAGGCGCTGCGCCGCCCGCATGCCGCCCAGCCGCATCAGGTGTTCGCGTTCGCGCCGCAGCGCCGAACCGAAGTGCCGGTACAAGTCGTTGCGCAAGCCCGGTACGCGCGAGCAGGCGCCTTCGAAATCGGCGATCGGCAGCACGAGCACCTCGCTGTCCTCCAGGGCCTGGACGTCGGTGGCGCAGGGCTGACCGGCCAGGGCGTCCGCGCCGAGCAGGTCGCCACGCATCGGGAAGTCCAGAACCAGTTCCTCGCCGTCGTCGCCAGGCAACGACGACTTCAGGCAGCCGAAACGCACGACGAACAAGGCCGTCGACGACGTGCCCGCCCTGTACAAGTAGGTACCCCGCCGGATGCGGCGCGGCGTCCATTGCGCGCCGGCGTCGCCGACCACGATGCTGGGGAAGGCAATCTGCTGGCAGCCGTCCTGAACGGCGCGTTGAGTGTTGAGAGCGGGAACTTCGTGTCGCAGGCTGGCCGACGGAATGGTTTGGACATTCATGATTTGCTTTCGATTTGCTTGACCCTGAGCAAGACTTTAGGCATTGCCCCCCCCGTTCCGGTGAACACTTGACATCGTTCGGCAACAGTCGATAACAAGCACGACCGGGCCGAGCGCGCCTTGCGCCAGCGCAAGCGCAGCGGCCGACGGGCTCCACCGGGGCGCGCGGAGCGTTGATCCCGGGTAAATCGCAGCCGCATGGCGCCTGAATACTGCGGCCATGCTGAAAGGCAATCGCTCGTGATTCGGCGCCCTGGACTGGTATCGGCCAGCCGGCCTGCCGACCAGCGCCAGCTGTTCGAACTGCTGCTGCAACGGCAGCGCGCGTTGTGCCGCGAGTGGAAGATCTGCGCCCTGCCGCTCGCCGCGGACGACGACCTGCTTCCGGCGCGCCAACGGCTCGAGGACGCCATGGTCGAAGTCGACCAGGCGATCGGTCGCATCAAGACCGGCCGCTACGGCCGCTGCGTGGCTTGCGAGCGCCGCATCGACTTCCAGCGCCTGCTGGTACACCCGAGCGCGACGCATTGCTGGCCGTGCCAGCAATTGCTCGAACAGGTCGAAGCCGATCCTCTGACCCACTGATCCGGCCCCGGCAATCCGGCTGCAACTGCTCGCTGCAATGCCGGGCCACCACGCCGGTGCGCCGTCGGCCGCGCTGCGCCGACAGGGCGTCGAGTTCGATTTGACGCTGCGATGCTAAGCGCGGCCGGCGCGCGTCGGATCGTGTGCCAGCAACGCCTCGGCGCAATCGGCAAGGTCGTCGAACACCGCATCGGCGTGTGCAGCGGCGGCATCGTCCAGGCGGTGCCCGCTGCGCACCAGCCAACATCGCGCCAGCCCTGCCGCACGCCCGGCCTGCGCGTCGGAGATCTTGTCGCCCACCATCACGCATTGCGACAGATCCAGGGCCAGCGTTCTGGCAGCCTCGAGCAACATGCCGGGCTTGGGCTTGCGGCATTCGCAGACGAGCCGGTAGCGCGCGATGTCGGCGTCCGGCAGGTGCGGGCAATGCAGCACCGCATCGAGGTGGACCCCCGCGCCGGCGAGTTCGCTCCGCATGTGGGCGGTGAGCAACTGGTAGTCCTGCTCGCTGTAGTAGCCCCGCGCAATGCCGCTCTGGTTGGTGACCACCACGAGGCGCCAGCCGGCGGCCTGGAGCCGGCGCAGCGCCTGCACCGCGCCCGGCAGGAATTCGAATGCGTCGATGCGTGACAGGTACTCGCGCTCGACGTTGATCACGCCGTCGCGGTCGAGAAACACCGCTCGATCAGCCATCGCGCACGCGCTCGACCAGGCTGGTGGTCGAGTAGCCCGGCACGAACGGCAACGCGACGGCACGCCCACCCCAGCTTCGAACCAAGGCCGTCTCGCGCAACGACTCGATGTCGTAGTCCCCGCCCTTCACGTAAACGTCCGGACGCAGGCGCTCGATCAGTTCGCAGGGCGTGGGCTCGTCGAACAGCACCACGAAGTCCACCGCCTGCAACGCGGCGATCACTGCGGCACGGTCGACACCGCGGTTCAATGGTCGGTCGGGCCCCTTGCCGAGGCTGCGAGCCGAGGCGTCGCTGTTCAGGGCCACCAGCAGGGCGGCGCCCAGTCGTCTGGCTTCGGCCAGATAGGTGACATGGCCTCGGTGCAGCAAGTCAAAGACGCCGTTGGTGAATACCAGCGGCCGAGGCCAGTCGCGGCGCGCCGACAGCTCCGCGGCGCTCAGCAGCTTGGAAGATGCATCTGGCGTCACAATCGGGTTCGCGGTCGTCATTCGAGGTCGAATTGAGTCTACCCTTCAGCGGCCACCTGGCCGAACATCATGCCGTGTTCTCGCGGCTCGACGCGCTGGTGCCCGACGTGACGCGGGCGGCCCAGCGCATGGCCGACTGTCTGCGGCAGGGCGGCAAGCTGATGTTTTGCGGCAACGGCGGGTCCGCGGCCGACGCGCAACACCTCGCGTCCGAGCTGACAGGCCGCTTCGTGGCCGACCGCCGGCCTTTGGCTGCGATGGCGCTGTCCACGGACAGCTCGGCGTTGACGAGCATCGCCAACGACTACGCCTTCGATCAGGTGTTCGAACGCCAGCTGCGCGGCCTGGGACGCGCGGGCGACGTGCTGATCGCCATCTCCACCTCGGGCAACTCGGCCAACGTCGTGCGTGCGGTGACCGCAGCGCGCGAACTGCGCATCGACTCGATCGGTTTGCTGGGACGCGACGGCGGCATGCTCAGGCCGCTGTGCGACATCGCGCTGGTGGTGCCGAGCGACACGACCGCGCGCATCCAGGAAGTGCACATCTTCCTCGGCCACACGCTGTGCGCGATGGTTGAGCAGACGCTGGGCCTTTGATCGGGCAACGACGTCAAGCCATCTCGGGTTGGCCCGCCAGCCACTGTACATAGCGCGACACGCCCGCCTGCACATCGTCGAACTCGTGCGCGCACCCGGCGCGGCGCAACGCACCAAGGTCAGCCTGGGTGAAACACTGGTACTTGCCCACCAGCGCCGATGGGAAGTCGATGTACTCGATCTGCCCGCGTGACACCATCTCGTCCAACGTCAGCGCTGAGTCACCGGCCAGCAGGCGGCAACCGTTCACCACCGCCCTCGCCACGTCGTTGAACGGCTGCGCACGGCCGGTGCCGACGTTGAAGATTCCGCTGACACCGCCGCGTTGCAGGAACCACAGGTTCACGGCCACGACATCGTCGACGTGCACGAAGTCGCGCACCTGCTGGCCGGGACCGTAGCCGCCGTACGCACCGAACAGCCGCACCCTGCCGTCGCGCCGGTACTGATTGACCTGGTGAAACGCCACCGAGGCCATGCGGGCCTTGTGCTGCTCGCGGGGCCCGTAGACATTGAAATAGCGCAACCCCGCCACTTGCGCACCGACGCTGCCAAGCTGGCGGCGCACGACTTGGTCGGTGAGCAATTTGGAGTAGCCGTAGACGTTGAGCGGCGCCTCGCAGGCCGGCTCCTCGCGGAACGCGGCACTGCCGCCGTACACCGCGGCCGACGAGGCGTAGATCAGGCGCACGCCGCGGGCCTGGCACGCGTCGAACAGATCCTTGGTGCAGCGATAGTTGCGCGCCATCATCAGGCGGCCGTCGTGCTCCATGGTGTCGGAGCAGGCGCCCTGGTGCAGAACGGCGTCGATCGCTCCGAATTCGTTGCGCGCGAAGCGTTCGTAGAACTCGTCGCGGTCGAAGTAGTCGGCGATGCGCGCCCCGGCCAGGTTGCGGAACTTCGCACCGTCGCCGAGGTCGTCCACCGCGATGATGTCGTCGACGCCGGCCGCGTTCAGGCCGTGCAGCAGGTTGCTGCCCACCATGCCGGCCGCGCCGGTGACCACCAGCTTCATGCGAACAGTTCCTCGTAGGTGACTGCGGCCGTGCCGAAACGGCTGACCACGATGCCCGCCGCGCGGTTGGCAACCGGCACCGCCTCTCGCAGCGAAAGACCGGCCGCGAGCAGCGCGGCGATCGTCGCGATCACCGTGTCGCCGGCACCGGTCACGTCGAACACCTGCCGGGCGAGGGCCGGCACGTGCAGGTGGCCTTGCGCATCGAACAGCGACATGCCCTCCTCCGAGCGCGTGACCAGCAACGCGTCCAGGCCAAGATCGGACCGCAGCGCGTGCGCCCGCCGCTCGAGGTCTGCGTCATCGGCCCACGCCCCGACTACCTGCGCCAGCTCGCTGCGATTGGGCGTGATCAGCGTCGCCCCGGCGTAGCGCTTGAAGTCGCTGCCCTTGGGGTCGATCAGCACGTGCTTGGCAGCCGCCTTGGCCCGCGCGATCATCTGCACGATGTGCGTCAGCCCACCTTTGCCGTAGTCGGAGAACAGCACCGCGTCGTGCTGCGTGACCGCATCATCGTAGTCGGCCAGCATTTGCGCGAGCAACTCATGGTCGGGTCGGTTCTCGAAGTCGATGCGCAACAGCTGCTGCGAACGCCCGACGACACGCAGCTTGACGATGGTGCGCAGCGAGGCGTCACGACCGAGCACCGACTGGATGCCGTGCGCCTGCAGCAGCCGACGCAGGCTGGCGGCAGCCTCGTCCTCGCCCACCACCGTGAGCAGCGTCGAGCGGGCACCCAGGCATTGCACATTCAGCGCCACGTTGGCGGCGCCGCCCAGGCGTTCCTCCTCGCGCTGGACGTGCACCACCGGCACCGGTGCCTCGGGCGAAATGCGTTCCACGGCCCCGAACCAGTAGCGGTCGAGCATGGCATCGCCAACCACCAGCACGCGGGCTTCGGCAAGTCGTTCGGCACTGGGTTGCATCACGCGTGGTCACCTGTCAGCGGGTCGAGGATAAGCCCCGCGCGCGGCCGCAGGCGCCGCCAGGCAGAAATGACCTCGCCCGCCGACAAGTCCATCAGCTTTCGCCCGAGGGTCGGATCGCGCAGACCCAGCGCGATCACGTCGGACGTTGCCGCGCGCGGCAGCCATCGTCCCCAACCGGCCTCGCCGTACAGCACCACCATCGGGCAGTCCATCGCACCGGCCACGTGGGCCGGACCGGTATCGACCGAGATCATGCTGTGTGCCCGGGCGGCGAGGCTCACCAGGCGCTGCAACGACGGATTGCGGGCGATGTTCACCACTTGCGCTGGTGCAGGCACCGGCCCGGCGGCGTCGACGATCTCCTGCACGAGACCGGCCTCCCGACTCGAACCGCACACCAGCACCGCGGCGCGCGGCTGGTCGGTGATTACCGCGCGAATGACCTCGGCCCAGCGCTCGGCGGGCCAGTGCTTGTCGTGGGTGACGGTGCCGACGCGCCCACGCTTGAATGTCTTCTTGTGACCGGGCTGCACGAGCACGAGTGGCCGCTCCTGCAAGCCCTGGGCCTGGAGCCAGGCCTGCGTGTCGCGGTGCCAGGCCGCATCGGCGTGCAGGCGCGGGCGCGCCGACAGCCCGGGGGGCAGCGGCGGTCCGGCGATGCCGGGGGCGTCGAGCGCGGCAATCTGCAGCCACCAATCGGCCCAGTGCACCGAATTGCCTGGCCATTGAGTCCAGGCGTCGACCAGCCGTCCGGGCGGCACGCCGGCGTGGCGCAGCAGTTGTCGACCGTACGCGTCGCGCTCGCAGAAGTACACCGGCCCGCGGTGGGCGCGCAGCCACCTCGCGGCGGCCCACTGCGACGGCATCAGCCAGTACGGCGCGCGGCGGCTGTACACCAGGCGCAGCTCGCCGACGTCGGGGTCATTGGCCAGCAGGACCGGCGTCCACTCGCCCGATGCCAACAGATGCACCGGGCGCCGATAGCGGCGCGCCAGCGCATCGATCAGCGTCGTCAGCAGCACCGTGTCGCCGACGGCGGGGAATCGAATCACGACCGGGGCGTCGGGGTCCAGCGTGTGCGCGGATGTCAGGTCACGGGAGAGGGTCGGCATGGCGCGGGGGCTATTCTTCCATGCCGCGACGAGCCGCCGCGCCTCAGGCCGCCACGCGCGCCCGGCGCGAGCGCTCGCGCAGCGCGAGGGCTTCGTTGGCCATCAACGCCGTCAGCACCAGCGTGCCGCCGGACACCGCACTCGAGCTCGGTGCCTCGCCGGCGCCGAGCCAGGCCCAGGTGACACCGAAGAGCACCTCGAGCAACGCCAGCAGCGCGATCTCGGGCCCGGGCAGCACCCGGCTGAGGCGCACGACCAGCAGGCAGGGTATGGCCAGCTGCACGACGCCGAGCAGCGCCAGCAGCGACAGGTCGTGCGCCGATGCGCGCAGCGGCCAGGCCAGCGGCAACGTCACGGCACTCGAGATCAGCGCCCCGATCAGCACCGCCGGCAGCATGTCCGGTGCGTCGGCGTTCTCATCGGGATCACCGCTGCCATGCGAGATGTGCTGCAGCAACGTCCAGTTGACCGCGCCGGCAACGGGCACCGCCAGCGCGATGCCCATCCCGGCCAGAGCACCCGAACCGAGCTGCATCTCGTGCACGAACATCCAGGCGATGCCCGCACCGGCCGCGGCGATGGCGATCCACGTGCGGCGCGGCAACCGGTGATGCAGCGCGAACCTGGCGAACACCGCCGTCACCAGAGGTGCGATGGCCAGCGTGATGAGCACATTGGCCACGTTGGTCAACGTGATCGCGACCATGAACGCCGTGTACATCACCGACCAGCAAACGCCCGACAGCCATTGGGGCCAGGTCGACCGGGCCATGTCACGCCACAGTCCGGCGCCCCGCATCGCGGTCAGTGCGACAGACAGCGCCACCGAGGTGAACGCACTGCGCCAGAAGGTCACCTCGAAGCTGCGCGCCGCGTCGAGATGGCGTGTCACGACGCCGGCGATGCTCCACATCAGCGTGATGACCACCATCAACCCGACTGCGCGCGAATGATTCATCACTGTCCTGCAGAGTGCCGCACGGCGGTCGGTGAGTCCTTCGAGCTGGCGCCCCCGCCCAATTGGGGGCGGTGAGCGCTGTCGTGCGCCCGGCGCGACACAAGCGTGGCCGTTACGCGGCCTCGCGCGCCGCCTTCTTGCGGTCATGCTCCTTGAGGTAGCGCTTGCGCACGCGAATCGACTTGGGCGTGATCTCGCACAACTCGTCGTCGGCGATGAACTCCACCGCATACTCCAGCGTCAGTTCGATGGGCGGCGTGATCTTGATGGCGTCTTCCTTGCCGCTGACGCGGAAGTTCGTCAGCTGCTTCTGCCGCACCGCGTTGACCACGAGGTCGTTGTCGCGCGAATGGATGCCGACGATCATGCCCTCGTACACCGGGTCGCCGGCGCGCACGAACATGCGGCCGCGGTCGTCGAGCTTGCCCAGCGCGTAGGTGAAGATCTCGCCGTCCTCGTGGCTGATCAGCACGCCGTTCTTGCGGCCTTCGATGTCGCCCTTGTAGGCCTCGTAGCCGTCGAAGATATGGCTCATCAGCCCGGTGCCGCGCGTCAGGTTCAGGAACTCGGTCGAAAAGCCGATCAGACCGCGCGCCGGGATGCGGTATTCGAGCCGCACCCGGCCGCGCCCGTCGGGCTGCATGTCGGCCAGCTCGCCGCGGCGCTGTCCGAGCTCCTGCATCACAGCGCCCTGGTGCGTGTCCTCCACGTCGACCGTCAGCAGTTCGATCGGCTCGTGTTTCTCCGGGCCGTTCGGCCCTTCGACCTCGTGCAGCACCACGCGCGGCCGCGACACGGCAAGCTCGTAGCCCTCGCGGCGCATGTTCTCCAGCAGGATTGTCAGGTGCAGCTCGCCGCGGCCCGAGACTTCGAAGATGCCGTCTTCGTCGGTCTCCTTGACGCGCAACGCCACGTTGCTCTGCAACTCGCGATCGAGCCGGTCGCGGATCTGGCGGCTGGTGACGAACTTGCCTTCGCGGCCGGCCAGTGGCGAGGTGTTGACGCAGAAATTCATCGTCAGCGTCGGCTCGTCGATGCGCAGCATCGGCAGCGGCTGCGGCGACTCCAGGCTGGTCAGCGTGACGCCGATGCCGATGTCCTCGATGCCGTTGAT
>Ga0209261_10000471_pt1 | contig 10903 bp, 7 predicted proteins | sample DOMMetBare1Fresh_FD_187470 | JGI IMG/M metagenome (GOLD analysis project Ga0209261, IMG submission 187470) | Wetland sediment microbial communities from St. Louis River estuary, USA, under dissolved organic matter induced mercury methylation -... | ecosystem: Environmental > Aquatic > Freshwater...
GATGGATCCGAAATGTGGTTTGATGTATGTTTTTCTCTCGAACCGTGTTTGTCCAACCAGGAATAATAACCTGATCAGCGATTTGAATGTGCGGACGGAAATATTATCAACGATTTATAAACAACTGAAGAACTGATTTGAAAGATTGAATTGATGAATGCAAAAAATTGTATTCTGTTAAAACCGCGTAGCGGTGAAAGTATTGTAGGGTAAAGAGTGTATAACAAAATCCGTCCGGGATATAAAGTTTAAAAGAGTTGAAATCTGATTTCGGACGGAATTACAAACACCTAAAACAACGAAATGAAAAAAATAATGAAAACAAAAACCTTCCTGATCACCCTTTTTTCTTTCCTAATAATGAATGCCTTTGCAGTAACGAAGGTTAAAACCGGTATTGAAGTTCTTCGCGAAAACAATTTTAAAATCCTTCAGGGAAAAAGGGTGGGTTTAATCACCAATCCAACTGGAGTCGATTCCCGGTTAAAATCGACAGTCGATATCCTGCATGAAGCATCCGGTGTGAAACTGGTTGCGTTGTATGGACCTGAACATGGTGTGCGTGGTGATGTGTATGCGGGCGATAAGATTGAAACTACGATTGACAAGCAAACAGGTATCCCGGTTTATTCGCTATACGGTAAAACCCGAAAGGCTAATGCTGAAATGCTAAAAGATGTGGATGTTTTGGTTTACGACATTCAGGATATAGGTTGCCGTTCCTACACTTACATCAGTACCATGGGGCTGGCCATGGAGGCAGCTGCCGAAAACAACATTGAATTTGTTGTTCTGGATCGGCCAAATCCCATTGGTGGACTTAAAGTGGAAGGAAATCTGGCTGAAGACAAGTTTATTTCATTTGTCAGTCAGTTTAAAATTCCATATATCTATGGATTGACTTGCGGCGAACTGGCCAAATTATTGAATAGTGAAAACATGCTGAAAAAAGCCTGCAAACTCACCGTTGTTCCAATGAAAGGCTGGAAGCGAAGCATGACCTTTGATCAGACCGGACTTCCTTGGGTGTTGACTTCACCGCATATTCCACAGGCAACTTCTTCATTTTATTATGCTGCCTCCGGCATTTTGGGTGAGTTTAGCTTCATGTCCATCGGTGTTGGATATACGCTGCCTTTTCAGCTATTTGCCAAAGACTCGATTGACGCTTCTGCTTTGTCCAAACGTTTAAATGATTTGCAATTGCCCGGTGTTCTATTTCGGCCAATATTCCTGAAGCCATTTTATGCAGTAGGGCTGGGCAAAAACTATTCGGGAGTTCAGTTTTACCTGACTGATTACAGAAAAGTGAGGTTGACCGAAATCCAGTTTTATGTGATGCAGGAAATGGCCGCTTTGTATCCCGATAAAAAATGTTTTGGCCCTGAAACTGAAAAACGATTTGATATGTTCGACAAAGTTTGCGGATCGGATCAGATTCGTTTGCTGATGTCAAAAAATATGAAAGTTGCAGATATGCTGCCTTATTGGAGAAAGGATGAGTCCGCTTTTCAGCAATTATCAAAGAAATATCAATTATATAAATAAATGATTCAACCACGAAAATACCCTGCCGATTTTCACCAGCTGGAGAAAGTGCTTTGTCGCCAGAAACCTGACAGGCCTGTACTTTTTGAGTATTTCGTGAATGGTGATTTGATTTCGTTTGTAAATGGCGAATCGTTTGAATTATTGGATACCCGTGCAGACCAAATCAGGTCTATTGTTCGTTTTTTTTACCTTACCGGTTACGATTACGCAACAATTCCTTCCCGGTATTTCAATGCCTTTTCGTTCGAAAACACTGATCATGAAAAGAAAGCAACTGTTTCACTAAACGAAGGTTCTGCAATAACCGACTGGAAATCGTTTGAAACGTACAACTGGCCAAATCCGGAAAAAGGAAATTTTGAATTACTGACTCAGTTATCCGGTGATTTAATTGAAGGAATGAAATTCATCGTTTCAGCTCCCGGAGGTCTCCTCGAAAATGTGATTGATCTGGTTGGTTTTGAACGACTTTGCTTCATGATTTATGAAGATGAAGAACTGGCAGGCAGAATATTTGATGAAGTTGGCAGCCGTTTGCTTCGGTTTTATGAAATATGCAGCCAGATTGAATCTGTTGGAGCACTGATTGTAAACGACGACTGGGGCTTCAAAACCCAAACCATGTTTTCTCCGGATATGCTTCGGCAATATGTATTTCCATGGCACAAAAGGATAGTCGAAGTTATTCATCAAAAAAGGAAATATGCCATTCTCCATTCTTGTGGGAATCTTTCAGAAGTGATTGAGGATATTGTTGACGATATGAAATACGATGCCAAACATTCCTTTGAAGATAACATTCTGCCCGTTGAGCAAGCCTGGCAATTATGGCATGACCGAATTGCAATTGTGGGAGGTGTTGATATGGATTTTTTGGTGCGGAGCAAACCCGAAATTATCAGGAATCGATGCATAAATTTGTTGGAATTAACAGGTTCAAAAGGATATGCTTTAGGTTCAGGAAATAGTATCCCAGCCTATGTGCCGATAGAAAATTACCTGGCAATGGTCGGAGTTATCAATGATTATTTTTAATTTTAATCAAAATACGTACCTATGAAAATTAATTTCAGATCCACGATCATATTAGTGTTAGTGTTTGCTGCAGCCAGTTTTTCTGTACATGCTGGAATCAAAACCGGCGCCGAGCAAACTGATAAATATTTGCCGCTTTTGAAAAACAAGCGGGTAGCCATTGTTGCCAATCAAACGTCTGTTATTGGCAATGTTTCTCTGGTTGACAGCTTAAAATCACTTGGAATAAAACTGGTAAAAATATTTGGACCCGAACATGGTTTCCGGGGAACAGCCAGTGCCGGAGCAGTTGTTGCCGACAGTATCGATGCCAAAACCGGAATTCCGGAAATTTCGCTCTATGGGAAAAAGAGTAAACCTTCGAAAGAAGATTTGACTGATGTCGATGTTGTAATTTTCGATATTCAGGATGTGGGAGCCCGTTTTTATACCTACATCAACTTATTGGCCAGGGTAATGGAAGCCTGTTCTGAAAATAACAGGGAACTGATCATCCTGGATCGTCCCAATCCAAATGGATTCTCTGTGGATGGTCCTGTTTTGGATATGAAATTAAAATCAGGAATTGGTATGTTCCCGATACCAATTACTCATGGAATGACTGTTGGGGAGCTGGCGCGTTTATATAATGGCGAAGGCTGGCTGGCAAATAAAATGCAATGTAAAATAACTGTAATTCCTGTTGCCAACTATACCCATCTGATGGAATATGTATTACCAGTCGCTCCCTCTCCAAACCTGAACTCACCGCAATCTATTCTTTTATATCCTTCCCTGTGTTTATTTGAGGGTACCATTATCAGCCAGGGACGCGGAACTTATTTCCCGTTTACAGTTCTTGGAAATCCTGATTTGAAAGGTAAATATGAATTTTCATTTACACCGGTCAGTATCAAAGGAATGAGTGAAACTCCGTTGCATCAAAATAAGGTCTGTTATGGTCTCGATTTACGGAAATTCAATACTGATGAATATCGAAAAACCGGACAAATAAATCTTAGCTGGTTGATTGATATGTATAAGGCCTACCCCGATAAAGCTCGTTTTTTCGATTTTAAGCAAAGCAATCAAATGGGAAACTTTGATAAACTTGCGGGAACAACGCTACTTAAAGAGCAAATAATTTCAGGAAAATCAGAACTGGAAATTCGAAAAACTTGGGAGCCTGGATTATCGGATTTTAAAAAACTTCGAAAAGAGTATCTGCTTTATCCGTAAATGTCATTGAATTGAACCTTTAAGTTCAATTCAATAATTACTTCGATTGTCATATAATTGTAATGCACTGATTGTCAATTGTTAAAAAATGTAATTTTTTATTAAAAATAAATTGGTATTACATGTTACAAAAACACATGTTTTTTGGAAATAAATATTTAAATTAGTCCAACTATTTCTTTAAATCATTTGATCCGTTTTGTTTCTATGCGATTGATGAAATTAATTCAACCTTAAGTTTTCCATTTGTATAACAACGAACGAAATTTTTTTTAACCAATTTATAGCAATAAGTGATAGTCCATTAGTTTAATTCTTGAAAATCAATATAATAACCAAAATTAATTGAAATGAAATGAAAGCAATCCTACTAATGTGTTTATTTGGGTTGGGGGTTATGCTCACGCAAACTTCCAATGCACAATCACTAACTGTAAAAGGTAAGGTGGTTGATGCAAAAAGTAATGAAGCTATAATAGGTGCAACTGTGAGTATAAAAGGTACCACAAAAGCTTCTATTGCTGATGGTTCAGGTGAATTTGCCATTCAGGCGAATATCGGACAGGTTCTGGTAATTACTTCGATTGGATACAATGCTCAGCAAGTCACTGTTGGAACTGAAACAATGATTACAGTAAGACTTGAACCATCGGATGTAATGTTGGAAAGTACTGTCATTGTGGGTGAATTCGGTATTAAAAGACCTGCCCGTGCAGTTGGTGCTGCCACCCAGACAGTTAAAGGCTCAGATATTGCTGATTCGGGTCGTGAGAACTTTGTAAACGCGCTGCAAGGTCGCGTTTCTGGTATACAGATTTCCAATTCTGGTGGAACTCCCGGATCGTCAAGTTCCATTATTATTCGCGGTGCTACTTCCATTTCAGGAAATAACCAGCCATTATTTGTAATCGATGGTATTCCAATGAACAACTCATCATTTAATCCGATTGGCGGGCTTGCCTCTAAACAAGGTGCAGATCCGGTTGTAGGTACACGTGAACTTGACTTCACGAACCGTGGATCAGACCTTAATCCTGAAGATATTGAGAGCATGACCGTATTGAAAGGCGCTGCTGCTGCTGCACTTTACGGAAGTGATGCTTCGAATGGAGCTATTATTATTACTACCAAAAAGGGAAAAGTTGGAAAGGGAATCGTGAAGTATTCCAATTCTTTCAGCTTTGATCAGGCCTACCGTTATCCTGAAATTCAAACCAAATATGATAACGGGATGTATGGTAACACCAATTATTATACTTCAAGACATTTTGGAGCTGAATATGCTCCCGGAACTGTATTGTATAATAATGTGAAAAGCTTGTTTCAGGTTGGGGTAGGCCAGAAACACAATGTGTCTTTTGAAGCTGGTACTGAAGCGATGACCTTTCGCGCATCGGCCAGTACGCTTAAACAAACCGGTATCGTAGCTACTTCAGGCTATTCACGTGATAATATTACTGTTGCCGGAACAGCTAAGCTTTCGAAATGGATGAACATTGAAGCCTCCCTGAACTATGCCAATTCTACCAATACCAAAGTTAGCAGGGGTACCAGTGGTATTTTGTATCGTGCCATGAACTGGCCTGTAACCGATGATATGACGGTTTATCTGAATCCGGCCGGAAATATTCGCTACCCGAACAGATACGTGGATGTTGATATTTTAAATCCATACTTTGATCTTTATAAAAATAAGAATTACGACGAGAATCAACGATTTATTTCCAATATGGTCGTAAACATTACCCCTATCAAAGATATGCTTATCCGTGCTCAGGTGGGATACGACGTCAGTGCAACTACTATGACAATTGTTCGTCATCCGCAATGGTCATCTACGGCAACCGGTACTGGTTCCTATGATCAATCGAAGATGAATGATTCAAATCCGACCATTAATATTATATCAACCTATAAAAAAGAGTTTGGAAAATTTAATGCTTCTGCTCAGGTTGGATATCACCAGAATGAACAAGGATCTAGGACATTATCTGTACATGGTGAAAAATTTATGGTGGCCGATTTCCAGTCAATTAATAACTGTGATATTTCTACCCTGGTGAACACCACCAGAACATTAACCAGAAGACTGCAAGGTGTATCAGGATCATTCGAATTTGCCTATGACAACTTCGCATTTTTGACACTTCGTGGTCGTAACGACTGGTCATCAACTTTGCCGGCAAACAATAACAGTTATTTTTATCCGGCTGCTGACCTGAGTATCATTGTTACTGATCTTCCTTTCTTAAAAACAAAAATGGGACCTATAAGTTATCTGAAGCTTAGGGGTTCTGTAACTCAGGTAGGTAAAGATGCTCCGCCACTCTCCATTTATCCGGCACTTGAAGCTGCTCCAACATCTTATGGTGGATACCGCTATGGTTTCACAGGACCAAATCCAAATCTTCGTCCCGAAATGAATACGGCATGGGAAGCTGGTGTTGAAGCCCGACTTTTCAATAACCGCATGAATGTGGACATGACTTATTACAATACTTTCTCTGAAGATCAGATTATTACCGGATTCAGGATGAGTTATGCAACTGGTTTTGTTTTGAATAATATGAATGTTGGATCATTCAAAACCAATGGCGTTGAGTTCAGAGTTGACGGCGACATTGTTAAAAATCGCAACTGGACTGTTAATGCAGGATTGAACCTGTCTAAAAATGGAAGTAACGTGATTTCTCTTCCAAAGAACGTTTCAGAATATTACAATGCGTATACCTGGGTTTCAGGAAACATCCGTAATGGTGTCATGGTTGGTTTCCCGATTACCTCACTAACTGGTCAGGATTATCAGCGTAATACCAAAGGACAGGTGTTGATTGATCCATCATCAGGTCTTCCGCTGGCATCGGGTACCTGGAGCTATTTAGGCGATCGTGAACCAAAATTATTGGTTGGATTCAATGCATCTGTCCGTTATAAAGGTTTATTACTGTCAGCTTTGCTTGATGGTCGCATCGGTGCTACTGTCGTAAATGGAACAAAACGATACATGCAGCAATACGGCTACAGTGTTGAATCAGTGACCCAGCGTGAAGCAGGTCCCGTAGTTTTCAACGGAGTATTGAAAGATACTTATGAAAACACGGATACCCCAACTACCAATACAATTGGTGTAAAATTGGGTGATTTGCAATATGGATATGCCGGACTTGATCCTGATTGGATTGAGAAAGATATCAACTATTTAAGGTTACAGGAATTGAGACTTTCTTATTCATTAGGCAAAAAACTTCTGGAAACTGGAACAAAAAAACTCGTTTCTGCAGCAACTATTTATGTTTCCGGATCTGACTTATTTGTTCTGACCAATTATTCCGGAATTGATGTGGTAGGTAACTCTAACTCAGCTGCACTGGGCGGAACTGGTGGCGCCGGGTTTGATATGATGTCAATTGCTGCTCCCAGAAGAGTTTCATTTGGTTTAAGTGTAACATTTTAATTATTAAAGAAATGAGAAAAATAGTAATATCATTCATAATTCTTCTGGTCATAGGATTTAGCTCGTGTACTGATACCTGGCTGGATGTTAATAAAAACGTGGATGCTCCTGATTGGGTAAGTCCTGTACTTCGTCTGGGTCCAACGCTGGCAGCCTACGAAGGAATACAATATGACCTTAGAGCGGTTGCTCCGCTTTGTGAATATTTTAGCGGAACTTCAACGTATGTATCTAATTTTGGTGTTTCACACAGTTATATTGCAGGTAGCGATGCTGCCGGCGAATGCTGGAGAATGTCATACTGGTTACAGGGAATGAACATTGAGAATATCATTAACGATGGCCGGAAATTAGAGCAGTACAGACTCGCCGGTATTGGTTTAACCGTAAAAGCCTATTCATGGCATATTCTGGCCTCTCTTCATGGCGACCTTCCGGTTAAAGATGCATATGTTCCCGGACTACTTTCGCACAATTACGATAGCCAGGAGTACGCTTTTTCAATGGTTCGGACATGGGCCAGACAGGCCATTGCCGAATTTGAAAAAAACGATGCAACCATTTACCCTTCAACTTTAACCACGGCTGACCTCATTTATAAAGGCGACGCTGCCAAATGGAAAAAGTTTGCCTACGCAGTACTAGCTAAAAACTATATTGCCATGTCGAAGAAAAATGTGGCTTACCTCGATTCTGCCATTATTTGTGCTGACAAATCATTTACGAGTGCTTCTGATGATCCTTCTCTTACCTTCCAGGCAACCGGAGTTTCTCAAACTTCCAATTTCTTTGGAGTATTAAGAGGTAATTTGACAACCGTATTTGCACAGTCTGATTATATTGTTCAGGTACTAACCGGAAATATTCCAAATTACAATGCTTCAGGGGCTATTGAAGGATTAAGTCCGTATCAAATGGTGACCGATACTGCCACTCTTGATCCAAGAGCTATATTATTGCTTGGAACATTGGATACCATGCAGGTTGATCAGGCTAAAATTAAAAAAGGCACCTATAAATTTGTGGGAACCAGGCTGACAAATGCTGCTGCCTGTAATTTCTGGGGATTAACCTCGTCTCCAACTGTTGCAACTTCTGGAACCGGCCGTTGGCTGTACCGTGATGAAGCTCCATGGCCTCTTTCCAGCTATGCTGAAATTCAGCTAATTAAAGCGGAGGCTCTTTATCTGAAAGGACAAAAAGCTGAGGCATTTACTGCATTCAAGAATGGAGTTGCCGGTCATATGGATTTTGTTAAAAGACTGATTGTTCCGGGAACGATAGTTAAGAATACGAAAAACAAACAGACTTCAGTCATTGGAGACAAAATAACTGCCGCCCGTTTTGGTGCACTTGCCACTGATTACCTGAATAGCAAGTTTGTAAATAATTTGCCGGTCGCTGATTTTTCACTTTCGCATATTATGATGCAAAAATATGTGGCTTTGTTCCCATGGAGTCTCGACACCTGGAACGATCTGCGCCGTTATCATTACGATCTTGTTTTGGGAACAGGTGGAATTCCTGTTACCGGTACATCCTGGACAGCCGATGTCGTCTATCATAAACCAGATACTGATCCGAACCGGGTTTATAAGGGATTTTATTTGCCTGCTGCTGATGTGGTAAACAGAAGAACGAAGTTTGCAACAGCCAATCTTGGTTCTCCGGCATACCGCCTGCGTCCGCGTTATAATTCAGAATATATGTGGAATCTACCTTCACTGAAGCAGCTTCTTCCAATTCCGGGTGATGCAGATAATTATGGAACTTCAATGGTTTGGTTTACAATACCAGGTAATTAATTTTAATCATATTAAAACGATTGATAATGAAAACAATATTTGCATTAATTTCTGTCTTAATAGTGTTTTTGCTGGTATCCTGCGAAACCAATGTAATTACATTCGGAACCGAAGATATAGATCCGGCGAAATCTGCAGAAGTAAGATTAGTATATGATATTCCTGTAGTTACTTCAACTACGCTGAATATTACCCGACTGAAATACAACGATCAGCTTGTATCCGAAGTATCAACCGCCATTGGTGGAATTTTCCCGAATAGTACAGCCAAATACCATGTGGTTCCACAGGGTACAGTAAAGGTAGATGCATATAAAGGAACTACAAAGGATGTGCTTCAGTACAGCAACTCTTTAACGGTAGGGTCCGGAAAATATACGGCATTTATCCATAGCCTGACTGACGCTCCTTTTGTAATAAAGGATGCCGATGTTTTTCCGGCCACCGATGCATGGGCTGATACCGTTGCTCATATTCAATTTGTAAATTTATTATACAAAGCCGATGGAGTAACACCTTACGGAACTCTTTTCCTGAAAGGAAGAAGGGGAGCCGGAACTACTGCCAGTCCATATAAGTATATTGATATTGCTTCATGTGGATTTAAAGAAGCATCCAAACTTGTTCCTTACAAATTAGTTAAGAGTGGTACGATTTGGTCAGGCACCGAAACCGGGATGGTATTTGTTGTTTTTGATTCTGCAGGTAAAAGTCTGAAACATTATCCCTCTTCTACGGGCGCACTTACCGATTGGACTGCAACCGGTTTTTCACTTGGGAAAGGCAAAAATTATATCTTTCACATGAACGGAAAAGAAGGAGCTAAGTATGCTGATCAGGCCATACGTTTAAGTACAATTGCATTAAACTAAACAATGATGAAAAGAATATTCTTTTTAGTTGTAGCTGTCTTTATCACCTTATCTGTTTCATTTGCCCAGAATAAAAAAGCGGAAAAGGAAGCAGCAGCCAAAGCACAATACGAGAAAGCTATGGCTGCCATTGAAGCAAAGGATTTCGTAATTATTGTCGATTCCTATGAAGCGGATAATGGAATTATTGAGACCAACACGGATGTTCAGAATTTTATTTCATATGAGACTGAATTTGTGTTTATGCAAGGAGCAATTGTTGCCGGTAACGGATATACCAATAAACTTACGGTTTCTGATTTTAAACAGGTTGTAGATAAAAAGGGAACCGTTAAAATTGAAATGCAATGCAAAGGCTCTTTTGTAACTGCCAAGGTTGAAATTTCGATGAAAGCTGGCGGAAACTACGCTGATGTCATTATTACACATTCTAAAGGTGATGCAAAGCGATTCTCAGGTGAAGTAATTCCAAAGAGCGAATCAAAATACTTTAAACGCCCCGGGGTGGTTTAAGATAATTTGTTGATAGATCATACTAAATTTTTGATTGTCAGCAGTTAGAATGAATATTGACGAAAGGTTTCAAAGTACGCTTTGAAACCTTTCTCATTTGGATGGTATCGCAAAAACTAAAAGGTTTGACCTTCAGACTCAAATTATTTTTTGAAGTGTTTATCGGCAAAAACGATATATTGTTGCCAGTCGTAGTTGGTCAGGTCGTGTTTACCTGATCGGTTGTGGTATCCAATAGTACCCATCACCGGTTGGTTTACCATTGGCATTTCTTTCGCCGGAAGTCCTTCCAGTCCTAATAATTCATATACAGGTGAAGCATATTTTGCAGCTAAAAACTCACCTCTTGGATCGGCCCATAAGTCCTCAGCAGCGCTGGCAACATAAAGTGGCCGCGGTGCAATAAGTGCAAGCAACATATGCTGATCAACCGGAAGCAGATTTTCACGGTCATT
>Ga0209261_10000472_pt1 | contig 10884 bp, 7 predicted proteins | sample DOMMetBare1Fresh_FD_187470 | JGI IMG/M metagenome (GOLD analysis project Ga0209261, IMG submission 187470) | Wetland sediment microbial communities from St. Louis River estuary, USA, under dissolved organic matter induced mercury methylation -... | ecosystem: Environmental > Aquatic > Freshwater...
TTTGAATAAAAGTGGAACAAATTCAGAAAGGTAAACGCGCCAGTTGGTCCAGGTATGTCCGCCCGCCGTCTCTACATAAGTATATTTCATACCCAGTTTATCAAGCTTTTCACGGTACTCGGTATTGGCTTTGTACAGAAAATCGTCTTTACCAATGCCAATCCAATAGAGTTTGCAGCCATTTGTCATCTGAGTTTTGAGAGTACTATCAAAGTTTTCGTATACTTTTGATGTGTTTTTTGGATCACTCATGATTGCTGCAGAGAACAAACCTACATAGTCGAAAGTATTTGGATAATATCTTGAAATATGAAGCGAATGATATCCTCCCATCGATAAACCTGTAACAGCGCGACTCGATTTTTCGGTTTTTACCCTGTAATTGCTTTCAATAAATTTGATCACATCGGGGAATGTTTCCTCAAATTTGCCATCCATGGTGTGTTCCATTTGCATGCTTGGTTTAACATATCCCAAACTTGATTCGCCGGGGGCTGCTTCCTGAGCCACATTTCCGTTGGTCATTACTACAATCATTGGTTTTGCTTTTCCCTGAGCAATCAGGTTATCGAGGATTTGTGAAGTGCGGCCAAGTGCAATCCATGCTTCTTCATCGCCACCCATACCGTGTAATAGATACAAAACCGGGTATTTCTCCTTGCTGGTTTCATAGCCATATGGCGTATAAACAGTCATGCGCCGGGACATAGAATTTCCGGGAGAATCATACCAGCGGCGGGCAACGGTTCCATGAGGAACTTTATTTACCAGGTATAAATCGCCTTTGCCGCCACCAACGATAAACACGTTGAAAACCGAGGCAACATCCCTGATTATATATACATTGCCTGGATCGGTGGTTTTAAACCCATCAACGAGCACGGTATATGAATATAAATCTGAACCAAGTGGCTGAGATGTAAAGGTCCAGATTCCTTTATCATCTTTCTTCAGATTTGCTGTTCCGGGAACATCAACTACACCCCACTGGGTTTTCATTTTTACGGTTGGTAAAAAGTCGCCTGTTATCTGTACTGAATCAGCTGCAGGAGCCTGAATCCGGAATGTGACGGTATGATTGGCATTTACTTCGGGTGATACAATGGGTGCAGCGCCCCACAGAGCTTGTTGTGCAAATAAATTTATGTTTGACATTATTAAGAAAGAAAGTAGGAGGAAAAAAAGTTTTTTCATACAATGGATTTATAAATTAGAGAATTGAAATACTGAGTTTAACCGGATAAAGACAGGTTCCGATAATCATTAAATTAGAAGAGAGGAGCCATACCTGAATAGTCCCTCTCTCCAAATCATATTAATTGTCCTGTCAAAAAATCGAATCTATTTGACAAAGGCTGAATTATTCAGATAATCGAAGCAAGCTTTTACGCCATCAAATTGAGTCATATTCGCTTTAATCTTTTCAATCTCCACATAATACTGATTGAGACCGATTGCGTAGGCTTTTTTAAATATATTTTCGAAATTCATCATGCCTGATTGACCAAGTACAGACCGGTCCTTAATGTGTAACACGGGGAATCTTCCCGGATATTTTTCGAAATATTCAAGCGGATCCATCTGCCCCATAACTGTCCAGTAAACATCCATTTCGAAGAAAACAAGATTCGGATCAGTTCCTTCCAGCAAAAGGTCGTAAATAACATCGCCAAATGGCATAAAGGAAGCAAATGGGCCTGTTGGAACTTTTTCGCCGGGTTTTGCAATCCGCTTAAATTCCATGTTGTGATTGTGGTAACCCCATTTAATGCCGGCAGCTTTGGCTATTTCGCCTGTTTTATTGAAAACTTCACAGACAAGTTTAGCGTCGTCATGCGATTCAATACTTGGCATCATGGGTTGAACCAGAGTAATTACCCCCAGTTTAATATGATCTTCAATGGTTTGCTTCCAGAAATCATAGATACTGTTTATATTTTCACGGGTGAAATTCCGGGTTGCCGGATTAACATGCGAACTTGTAATTTTTAAACCAGCATCGTCCACTATTTTACGGTAAGCGTCTATTTCATATTGTCCCATTTTACGGTTTCCGTAACCAGCCAATTCAATTGTACTGTATCCCATTTCAGCAATTTTTTTCATACCGGCAGGTACATTATCTGTCAGTTCTTTGCCCAGGGAATAAATCTGTAAACCAATCGTTTTCTTTGCGGCAACTGTCGGAACACTTTTGCCAGCAGCAATAACAGGCGCTATACTACCTGCCATCAATCCGCCAACAGTCATCAATGACAACTTTTTAAGAAAATCGCGTTTTGTTTCCATTATTCTTTGCTTTAATATTTACTTTTCAGAATCTAATTATTTATAAAGGCTATAAGGATTTCTGTAATCGTAATGATACAACCGATGAGCAGCTGCTTCCTGATCGTCGCCAAAACTCAATGTAGCCGGATTCCATTTTACCGGACGAGCCAATTCAGTAGCCATATTTCCCAGTACACAGGTAATATTTGTACTGCATCCAACTTCTATCGGTGCAATGGTATCTTTTCTTGAACGAACGCAATCGACGAAATTTTGCATATGTGGTGAACTGATTTCAAAGCTTCCGCCACCTTTTGCTGCACTTTTCTGCATTTCTTCATACATTTTTTTGCGCTCTTCCGGAGTCATGTTCTTCGGACGACGGCCTGCCAGTTCTGCCGGAACCAATGAGGCATCGGAACATGCCAGATAACCACGGGCCACTTCAATCCAGCCTTTGGTACCAATAAACTTAATTCCCTGCGCTCCGGGCATGTCTTCCAGATAAGGCTGTTCGGTCATTTCAATTCCGTTCAGGTATTTAAATGTCAGGAATTTCTGACCGTTGTATCCTTTTGGTATAATCAGTGCAGGGCCTGAACCATCCATACCAATTGCAGCCTGGGCAATGTCGAACATATGAGCACCCCAGTCGGCAGTAAATCCGTTACCTGTTTCGCGGTACCAACGCCAAGCGCCCCAAAGTTTTTCTCTTTCTTCAGGTTCGAGTGAAATTGGTGGACAAAGATCTGGATGATAATGCACCTTTGGATCGTTGAGCGGTCCCATCCACAGATTAAAATTCAGGTTTGCAGGAACAGGCATTTCAGGCAAATCCAATGGTTTGGGTGGATCGCCCACTTTGGCATATATTTTCTCGATATGGCCGATGGCACCATTCTGCACCAGTTCAATTGCTTTCTGGAATTCTTTGCTCGAACGCTGCTGGCTTCCAACCTGCACAACTCGTTTGTTTCCGCGGGCCACTTTTACCATCTGAAGACTTTCAGTAATAGTAAATGACAATGGTTTTTGCACGTAAACATCTTTGCCGGCCTGGCAGGCATGAATAGTTTGCAGTGCATGCCAATGGTCGGGAGTGGCAACCTCAATGGCATCAATGTCTTTCCTTTCCAACAATTCTTCATACTGTTCATACATATCGCAACGACCATTCATCGATTTACTGGTCTGCCAGGTTTCAACCCGTTTTTTGAACCGCAGTTGTTTCATACTATCGACATCGCAGCATGCTGCAACTTGCACACCGGGCACACTGGCAAAGCCTCCAAAATCATTGATGGCCTGTTGTCCAAGACCAATAAATCCCATAACTACCCGATCACTTGGGGCAATTTTGACTCCATTGCTCATGGTCCAACTTGGAAGTATGGTAAGGCCTGTCAGACCTAAAGCTGAAAGTCCCAGAAAATTACGTCTGTTCATTCCACTGTTTGAGTTTTCTTTCATTGATAGATTTGATTTAGTTTGTATTTTACTTTAATTGTTCACATATAAGAAGAAAACAAGCACGATAAATAGTTCCCGAAGGTTTGAAATTCAGTCTTATTGCAAAGTGTGTCCTACTGACACAATGATAGTTTTTTTATTTCGAAACAACGCGGAAATTACTTTTGTTATAAAACATATCACAACTTTTTTAAGAAAGATGCACAAAAAAAAAATCACGGTTCAAACGACCGTGATTTTTAATTACATTCAAAACGTTAACTGATTAACTGAAAGATAGTTTTGAATGAACTAAATTTCAGCCAGATATTCTGCTTTAATCAGAGAAGGGAAATAACAGGCTATCAGTCCGAGTAATTCTTCCTCGGTTTTTGGATATTGTGAAATAACCCTTTGTGTGTAAAATTGGGCATTATTCAACATAGCATTGATTTCGTCAGAACTAACAGTCTGATATTCTTTGCTAATTCGTTTAACGCCAAAAACATGTTTATTGCACACATATTCCACTTCAAAATTTTCAGTACGAACAATAAAGTTCATGCACTTTTTTGTTTTTTTAACGCCAATCAATACCGGAGAATCACTGTTTGTATAATTCAGTTCGTAAGTTTTAACAACCTCTCCGTTTAGGGTGAGTGCTTCACTCGAGTTACTAATGTTATATTCTCCAAGCTCAGTCAACGATTGTCCACTAATCATTGAAGTGCTTTTTTCCTTTGCTACGGTTACGAAACAAACCAGAAGCAAACCAAGTGTCAGAATAAAAAGTTTTGTTTTCATGTTTCTTGTTTTTTTGTTATTGTTGTTAATAGCTGTAGTAAATTTATCTCATTTTCAAAGGTGTTTGTTTCCAAATCAACCAACACACCAGTTTTGAAAGGGAAAGTGATCATTCAGATTACTAACGCCATTTACCTTTTGAGTAAACCAATTCAGCAAATACAAAAAACAGGAGATTTTGGACACATTATGAATGGCAAATCAAGATCATCTTGTGACCGGAATCCGGTTTAGAATTGAGGATGTGCATAATTTAGCCAGTAGTTAAGATATGAATTCAAAACAAAAGTGGTTGTAAAAATTCATGAAAAAAAAATCAGGAATTACTAATTCCTTTCGTTTTCTGATAACGGCATTACTGTGTATAACCAAAAGTTTTATTAATTGTGCGGATTCTTTCTTTTGCAAATTCCAAATTTTCGGAATTATCACCTGCTTTATGAAGATATTCCTGGTAATAGATAAGGGCTTTTCGTTTGTCTGAATCAGATTCTTCCCAGGTGGTTGCAATTTCAACCAGAATTTCGGTTCTTAACGGATTACACTGATAAGCTTTCTGAAGGGCTTCGATCGATTTTTTAAATTCACGCTGTAAACCAAAAACCTGACCCAGATGGTGATACATTTCAGTGAGATAGGCGGGCTGGGAAGCTGCAATGGCCATATTCAGGTACTCCACACTATTAGGCAAATCCCCAAGTCGTTTGCAAATCAAACCAAGGTAATAATTCACAAACTGATTGGATGGTTCCAGGGTAAAGCATTTTTCCATCATACGCCTTGCCTGGAGATCTTCATTTACAAAATAGAGTGTTATTCCATAATTTTCAAGCACATCAAACACTGAATCATTTTTTGCAAGATATTGCTCAAAAGCTGGTCTCGCTTCCTTATATTCCTTAATGGCATAAAGTGAATTGGCTTCACGGATCAGGATAGCTGGATTTTCAGGAAAGTTATACAAGGCACGATCAGCGATACGGACAATCTGAACGGCATCTTTCTTTTTCAGATACAACAAAATGAGATTCAGATAGGAACTTAAATCATTCGGATTGTATTCCAAAACCGATTCAAACATTTCGATAGCCAGATCGGTTTGACCAATCCGATTGGCCGCCAATCCCAAATATTTATTATAAACAAGGTTGGTTGAATCCTTTGTTTGTATTTGTCGGAAAATTTCAAAGGCTTTCTTATAATCTTCACAATTCATGTACGACCGGCCTAACCTAAATTGGAGAATCAAATCATCTGCCGAATTCTCAACCGCTTTTTGATAGAATTGAACTGCCTTGTAATTATTTCCAAGTTCAGTTTGCAAATCAGCATATTCTGTGAGATATTTATCGTTTAAAGAGTCAAAGTCAAGCGCATTTTCAAGCGATCGCGCTGCTGACAAAGGCTTATTCAACATCCGGTAAACCTGGGCTTTCTTCAAAAACAATTCTGGCTCAGGATGAATTTTCAGGCTTTTATTAATTTCAACTAATGCCTGAGGATAGTTTTTTTCCAATACCAGCAAATCGATATTTTGGGCAGCACCAACGAATGGAACTGCCCAAAGAAACCATACAATCCATTTTCCGAACATGGCTGAAAAATTAAAAGATGAGGAAAATGAGGCTGAATCAAAAGTCAAAATACTCGCGAATCAGGTCATCCCGAATTTATTTCGGGATCTGACAAAAAATGCATTGGGATCCTGAAACAAGTTCAGGATGACGGAATCTTTGACTTTTGTGCCAGCCTAAAAATATTTGTTTATTGCAAACGGAAACTGATAGGAAGAGTGAATTGAACAGCTACCTTTTTCCCTTTTTCTTTACCTGGTATCCATTCGGGCATGCTATTTACCACACGCAGGGCTTCAGCATCAAGCAACGGATCGACTCCCCGTTCAATTTTGGAATTTAAAACTGAACCTTTTTTACTAATAACAAAACTCACGAATACTTTACCCTGAATGCCTTTCTCCATAGATTCTCTTGGGTATTTAACCGATTTCATCAGGAAATTGATCAATTCGGTCTGTCCTCCGGGAAATTCGGGCATCTGTTCAACCTTTTCATAAACTTTACCATGAACTTTTTCGGTTTTAACCCGATTGGTTGATCCCTGCATGTTAAAGGCAAATACAACCAATAAACAAACTACCATCATCATTCCAGTCAGGATTTTGCCGATGGTTCTTTTTCCGAATTTTATTTGTGTTTTCATTTTAATACGATTTTTACTGAAGTTTAAAATAAATTGGAACTGTCATTTGAACAGCTACATCTTTTCCACCTTGTTTGCCGGGAGTCCATTTAGGCATTGAATTTATTACCCGTAAAGCTTCCAGATCGAGCATTGGTTCTACTCCCCTAATCACTTTTGCATTAGTTACAGAACCATCTTCAGAAATAATAAAAGTTACATACACTTTTCCCTGAATGCCCTTCTTAACAGCTTCTATCGGATATTTAACTGACTTGGAAAGAAAATTTCGAAATTCAGATTCTCCACCTGGAAATTCCGGCATTTGTTCAACAACGATAAACACTTTATCGCTTTCAGGAATTGTTGATCCATCGGAGTCTGGTTGTGCCACTTTTTCAACCTTGGCAGAATTGGAGATCAACTGTTTTAATTTTTCAATTCCTACAGAATCTCCGCTTAGCTGCATCGTATGACCTTCAAAAACGATAGCTTCTGATTTTTCTGTAATTTTATTTTCAGCCTTTACCGTTTGCTTTTGCTCACAGGCAAAGACAGCAATTAGACTGAATGCCAATATCATTCCTATCAGGATTTTAATATTTGCTATTTTTCTGGATTTTATTTTTGACATCATTTTAATTCGGATTTTAATTAACGAATAATTGAAGTTGTTGGCAATAACTATTTGATCGCCAACATACTGATTGATAAGGATCTGCTTGTACCACGAAGGTGCAGTTCCGTGAGAAATCACCGCCTGATCGGCCAGAAATTCATGATTTTCGCGCAAAGCACGCCTGAACATCCAGAAGAAAGGATTAAACCACTGAACGATGGCAATGATTTCGAGTAGTAGAACATCGAAAGTGTGTCCCTGTCGGATGTGCTGTTTTTCGTGTTCGAGCATTTTTTCCCATCCGTTGGTATTCAGCAGATTTTTGCTGACGAAAATGTAATTCAGAAAAGAAAAAGGACTGAGCTCCCGATCCAATTCTACCAACTTGATTTTACCATCGGTTGTTACCTTGTTTCGCGAAATTAGGCTGATGATCTGTAATAACCGGATGATAAACCTGATGGCGAAAAGTACGACTCCAGCCAGATACAAATACCCAATTAAACTGTATGTCAAAACAAATGTTTCGGCGCCCTGTGTAAAACCTGCTCCATAAATGGTAATTGTACTCAACAAGTTGACATACGGAGTTACAGTAACTTCAGATAAAAGTGTTGGCTGTGGCGCATAAAACGGAATATGCAATAAAGGCAGAATCACAGAGAAACCGATGGAAACCAGCAAAAACCAGCGGTTAATGCCGAAAAAAGTTTCACGCCTTAAAAACAGGAAATAAACCATAGCAAACAGACTCAGGCTTATTCCCGATTCGATCAGGTAATTGATAAAACTAGTCATTGGATGTCGGATTATCGGGTTCCAAATCTTTTCCTGCTTCCTTGATGATTTCTTCAAGTTCTGAGAGGGTCATCTTGTCTTCTTTGGCAAAAAACGAAACCATTTCCTGAAACGAATTACTGAAATAACCACTCAGGAAATTTTTGAAGTACGATTTCGTGTAATCCGTCTTGCTGATCAGCGGAAAATACTGATGTGTTTTTCCATACGCGTAATGGTCAACAAACCCTTTTTTTTCCAGTATACGGATAATGGTAGAAACCGTGTTATACGCAGGCTTTGGTTCAGGAAGCTTGTCGACAATTTCCTTTACAAAAGCTTTTTCGAGCAACCACAATTCCTGCATAATTTGTTCTTCAGCTTTGGTTAATTCTTTCATCACATGAACAGTTTAATTTAGTTTTCAATTGTCAAAAATCTTGCCAAAAACTAACAAATTAGTTCGTCAACTAATAATTTAGTTATAAAAGACAAAAAAAAAGATCATCATCGTTCAACATGTTTGGCAAATCAGAGTGATCAGCTCCAACTTACCACAAACCAGCTGATTGGTTATCCGATTCAAATATATAACTAATATTTTAGTTTTCAAACTAAATAATTAGTTGATGTAAAATATTTTGAAAAATCTATGATTAAATTGAGATGCTGAAACAAGTTCAGCATGACGCCATGGTCATGAAATAACAATAAACGGAGAGTCACCCTGAACTTGTTTCAGGGTCTTTAAAAGACAAGAAATAAAGGGAAATTCGAAAACCTGCAAAAAAAATAAAAAGGCCGCCAGATTTTACTCCGGCGACCTTCTTTTGATTTAGTGTTTCAGGTGGTTTAGGTAATTCCTGGTAATACTAAATTTATTTGGTATAGATCAAGGTTTAATGTTGAACTGTATAATGACAATTGTTGATAAAGAATCCACTAAGGCCTATTCTATTTTATCAGATTTTTCTGCAGATTGCTGCCCAGCCACCACCTTTTGCAAGGTCAATTTTCAATTTATCGGTTTTTGTTATTTGTTTTACAATGCGTTTATAATCGTTACAACTTTTTTCGGCATTTATACCATCCTGCATGATTTCAATTTCGTAGGTTCCTTCGCCCAGAAAAGAGAAATCGACCTCCAGTGAGCGGGCTGTCCAGTCGGTCATAGCACCTAAATACCAATTGTTGTCTTTATGTCGGGCTGTTAGAATGTAATCGCCAACTTTAGCATCCAAAATCTTCGTGTCATCCCAAACAGTAGGCATTTTGCTGAGGAAGGAAGTTGTTTCAGTTTCCTTATAATAATTCGTTGGACTATCACACAGCATCTGTAGCGGAGAATCATAGCAAACATACATGGCAATCTGATGACAGCGCGTTCCCAGACTCATCGGATTTGAAAAGCTAATGGCGTAATCTATCACATTTTTATTCGTCATTGCCCCGGGAGTAAAATCCATCGGACCGGCCAGCATGCGGGTAAAACACAAAGTAACATCGTGCTCCGGTGTGATGTCTTTGCTCCATTTGCAGTTTTCCATTCCTTTGACTCCCTCATGATTGATTATATTCGGGTATGCCCTTGCCATTCCTGAAGGTTTAAATGCTCCGTGAAAATCGATCAATAGTTTTCGGTCGGCACAAGCTTTTGATGCGCGTTCGTAGAAGTTTACCATGTATTGTTCCGAGCGTGCCATAAAGTCAACTTTTATTCCTTTGGCTCCCCATTTGGAATAAATATCAAGAATAGCATCCATATCGGCATCCAGGGCATTCCAAAGACACCAAAGAATGATATCAACATTTTTTGATTTTCCGTAGGCAATCAGTTCCTCTATGTTCAATTCAGGATTTGCTTCTTTTATGTTGGTGGTCGATTTGGTCCAGCCTTCATCCAGTATAATATATGGTATTTTGTTTTTTGATGCGAAATCGATGTAATATTTGTAGGTTTTGGTATCCAGACCTGCCTTAAAATCTACATTGTAAACATTGTTTTCATTCCACCAGTCCCAGGCTACAAGTCCAGGTTTAATCCAGCTTGTGTCGGTAATTTTATTTTCTCTCGACAATAGAAATACCATCTGATTTTCAACTAGCCGTGCATCTTCGGTGCTGATCATGAAAACCCTCCAGGGGAATGTACGAGTTCCTGAAGTTTTTGCAATGTAATCGGCTTCCTGAATGTTTTTAATTCCACGATCGCCTTGAGGATCTGATTTCAGGATAACTTTTGGATACTTACTTTTGAATGCAGCTTTACCGGTTGCTTCCATAAACAAACACGGATAATCAAACAAATCGGCTTCGGTAATGCCAATTTTAATGTTGTTATCAGCTTTCACCAGGGTGGGTAATGATGCAAACCGGCCAGTTTTTAGCGAACTGATTTTCTGGTCTAAATAAAGTCTCTCGTAATGTGAATAAACCGTTTCTTCTTCCGGAAAAAGAACATTGTAATCGCCGGTAAAATTGAGTCCGACTTCTTCATTTTTCACTGTGATAGCTTCCTTCAGGCTGGTTTCGAAACGATAAGCAATGCCGTTATCGAATACACGGAAACTAACGTTGTAGTTCGGTTTGAAAATCAGGTTTAGTTGGTTATAAGTATTTTGTATGGTTTTTGATTTAACTGCAACAATCGTTTGAACAGTTTCGTTTACCGCTGTAATTTTAGCCGATGCCAATTTGGGATTAACACCCAACACCGAAGTTCCCAAATCGAGACTTAGCGTATTATTTGTAAAAACAGATTGGTT
>Ga0209261_10000475_pt1 | contig 10837 bp, 10 predicted proteins | sample DOMMetBare1Fresh_FD_187470 | JGI IMG/M metagenome (GOLD analysis project Ga0209261, IMG submission 187470) | Wetland sediment microbial communities from St. Louis River estuary, USA, under dissolved organic matter induced mercury methylation -... | ecosystem: Environmental > Aquatic >...
CCACCTCCTGCCCGGCCGGCCAGACCGCCTGCGGCGGGATCTGCTTCGACCTCCAGGCCAACCCCGCCTCCTGCGGGAGCTGCCTCCACCGGTGCGCCGCGGGCGCCACCTGCGCGGCCGGGACCTGCGCCTGCCCGGCCGGCCAGCAGCCCTGCGGGGCCTCCGCGACCAGCCCTGGGACCTGCGTGGACGTGGCGGCCAGCGCCCTCCACTGCGGCGGCTGCGACCAGCCCTGCGGCACCGGCACCTGCGCCGGCGGCGCCTGCACCTGCGACGCCGGCACCGCCGCCTGCCCGGCCGGCCGCTGGCCCCGCTGCGCCGCCACCCAGACCGACCCGGCCAACTGCGGCAGCTGCGGCCGTGCCTGCGCCGCGGGCAACGAGTGCACCGCGGGCGACTGCGCCTGCCTCCCCGGCCGGGTGACCTGCGGGGGCCAGGCCTGCTTCGACCTCCTGCGCGACCCGGCCCGCTGCGGCACCTGCGCCACCGCCTGCCCGGCGGGCGCCTCCTGCCTGACCGGGACCTGCGCCTGCCCCGCCGCCGCGCCCGACACCTGCGGTGCCACGGCCTCCGGCCCCGGCCGCTGCGTCGACGACCGGACCGACGCCACCGCCTGCGGCGCCGCCTGCGCCAGCTGCCCCACGGGCGGCTCCTGCGCCGCCGGGGTCTGCGGCTGCCCATCCTCCGCCCCCACCGTCTGCGGCGCCACCGCCGCCAGCCCGGGCGCCTGCGTCGACCTCCAGTCCGACGAGGGGCACTGCGGCACCTGCGCCGTCGCCTGCGGCGGCGGCCAGGCCTGCACCTCGGGGAAGTGCTGCGCCGGCGGCCAGCTGGTCTGCGGAAGCGGCGCCGCGAGCCAGTGCTGCGGCGGCACCGGCTGCTGCGATGGCGCCGCCTGCCAGGTGGCCCACCAGACGGGGCTCGGCCAGGCCTTCTTCAACTGCAGCGCCGTGACCTACGACGCCGCCGCGGCGCTGCGGGCCGCCCAGGCCTGGCGGCCGGCCGGCGTCCCCGGCAACGCGGCGGTCTGCGCCGGCGAGTGCTTCACCTGGAGCGACGGCGCGAGCTGCGCCTCCTTCTGCTGGAGCGGGCCGATCCTGGGCCAGGTCTTCCTGGAGACCGTCCAGGCGGTCTGCGCCTGCAACAACCTGGTCGGGACCTGGAACTAGTGCCCCGCCCCAGGCGAGGCGGCCCATGCCGGCGCCGCCGCCGGCCCGGCCTCGCTCAGATCGGCGTGGCCACCCGCACGTCGAGGAGCGGGATCCACTCCCAGCGCTCCGGGTTCCCGGCGCTCCCGCTCCCGGGGGGCGTGCGGATGACCCCCGCCCCCGCCCCGACGCCGACCAGGACGCCGGTCGGCCCGCGCCACTCCCACCCGAGCTCGCCGGTGACCGCCGGCGCCAGCCCGGTGAGGACCAGCGGCGACCACCAGAGGTGGCCGTTGGCGCCCAGGTAGGGGCCGCCGCCGCGCGCCCCGGGGGCCAGGTAGAGCCGCGCCCGGAGGCTGAGGTCGAGGTGGATCACCAGCGTGGTCGCCTGCAGGCCGAGCGCCAGCCGCTGGTGGGGCTGGCAGGAGAGATCCACGCCGGCGCTCGGGAAGAAGAGCGTCGCGGCGACCCCGAGGGTGAACGGCGAGCGAGTGGGCGCGCGCCGTGGGCCGGGCGGGAGGGCGCCCGGCGCGGGCACTGCCGGTCCCATCTGCGGCGGCATCCCCTCCTCGGCCCGGGACGGGCCGGCCGAGGCCCCGACCGCCAGGGCCAGGGTCGCGAGCAGGCTGGAGTGGATGCGCCGCGTCGGCATCGCCTCACGCCTCCGTCGGTCCTGGCGAGCCCCAGGATGGTACCGCCGCCAGGCCAGGCCTGGCGGCCAGGGCCGGCGAATTGCGGGGCGTGACGCGCCGCCGCACCCGCCGCGCCGGGCGAGCCTCACGGGCCTCGCCCGGTCCGCGCTCAGGCGGCCTCGAGCCTGGGGCCGCGACCGAGCAGCCGCTTCACGAGCCGCTTGGCGCCGCGGAGGGCGAGGAAGATGCGGTTATGCTCCTGCCGGTCGTACTGGAGGTGGACCAGCGGCTCGCGCACGGTCCGCTCCAGGTCGGCGCGGGAGAGATCGAGCATGCCGAGGATCTCCTCCAGGTTGGCCGGCTCGCCGCCCACCTCGGCCTGGGCCTCCTCGACCTTCCGCCGCGCCTCGTCGCGGGTCAGCACGCCGACGGTGGCGAGCTTGCTGTACCGGAGCAGCTCGGGGACCAGCGCCGGGAACTTCCGCTGGCGCAGGTAGTGCACGACCGGCGAGGCGATGCAGTCGCTGTGCTCCTCCTCGGCCGAGCTCCGCGGCTTCCAGCCGGTCTCGCTGGTGATGGTCCGGTAGATGACGTCGTAGTCCCAGTCCACGTAGTCCGGCAGCGCGATGACGGCGTGCGAGTAGACGCGGTTCACGTGGGTCCACCAGAAGAAGTAGTAGGAGGCGATCCGCCACCAGCTCCCCTGGTAGGTGAAGGCCGACGCCTCCGCCTCCAGCGGGCTCCCCTTCAGGGCGTTCTTGAAGAAGTGGATGGGGCCGGGGTTGAAGAACTCCGGGGCCACGTGCTCCTCGGTGCGCAGGCAGGTGCCGTTGACCACCAGCGGGATGTCGAAGGCCTCGGCGGCCGCGTTGGTGGCCACCCCGATGCCACGCATGCAGACCGGGCAGAACATGCCGGTCTTCAGGAAGAAGTGGCGGTAGAGCCGCTTCATGAGCGGCCAGCTCGCCCGGTAGTAGAAGTGGTCGACGCCCAGGAGGTCGGTGGCGGCCTGGATGTTGGCCCTGGCGTGGTCGCTCAGGAACCCGTTGTCCCAGGTCACCGCCAGGCACCGGAGCCCGTAGACCTTGGCGCAGAGATAGAGGACGTAGGTGCTGTCCTTGCCGCCGGAGAGCGGCACCAGCACGTCGTACTTCCTCTTCTTGCCCCGGCAGTCCCGGAGCATGGCCTCGAGCTGCCGCTGGCGCTCCGGTTTGACCGCCTCCCAGTCGCCCCACTCGGCGTCGTGCTTCTGGCAGACGGTGCAGACGCCACCGTCCTTGATCCTGACCCCGGGCACGTCGTCGTGAAGCAGGCACCGCTGGCACTCGGCCATCTCACCCCCCCCTCCGCCCCGAGCCACCGCCCGGGCGGGTCGATCTTCGTTTCACTCGGTCCCCAGCGACCCCGGTGGATGGCCCCTGAGGAGGCATCCGCTGCGGCCCTGGGTCTCTGAAGCCACTGGCGCTCGAATCAACGCAGGATACGCGTCGCGCGGACGGAGCGCGCTCCCCGGCTCAGGGGACAGGCGCACCCGGCGCTTCCTCGATGACGCAGGGCTTCGTCGCGCGGCCACGATCACCGCCCCACCGCGCGTCCCACCAACGGGCTCGGCCCGAGAGGGCGATCCAGATGGCACCTTGCCTCACCTGGCCCCGCCTCCCAGGATCCGTCCCCCTGTCCGTCCGGGGCGCGGGGGGCGCGAGGCCACCCGGGACCTGAGGACGGCTGCACGCCGCCGGGAGGCGGAGGAGGCCGAGCATGACCGTGAAGCGGACGCTGGAGGCGCTGGTCCTGGCGACCCTGTTCCTGGCCGGGGCGGCGCGCGCCGCCGAGTTCGGCACCGCCGCCGAGGCCAAGGCGATGCTGGAGAAGGCGGTGGCCGCCGTGAAGGCCGACAAGGCCGCGGCGCTGGCGAAGTTCACCGCTGGTGAGGGCGGCTTCAAGGACCGGGACCTCTACCCGTTCTGCGGCGGCCCCGACGGCAACTTCACCGCCCACCCGAAGCTGGTCGGCAAGAGCCTGAAGGAGCTGAAGGACAAGGCCGGCAAGGCGCTCGGCGCCGAGATGTACCAGGTGGCGGCCGAGGGGAAGATCGCCGAGGTGGCGTACATGTGGCCGCGCCCCGGCGCCACCGACCCGGTCGCCAAGGTGAGCTTCGTCACCAAGGTCGGTGACCAGGTCTGCGCGGTCGGGTACTACAAGTAGCGCAGGGTGGGGCGTGGCGGCCCCAGGGTCCGGCGGGGTGGACGGGCCGCGCGCCTCGCCCCACCCCGCTCGGGCCGATTCCCGGGTGGTTGCGGCGATCAGCTGACTCGGCCGGCCGGCACGGAGGCTGCTCCGTGGCAGGCCCATGGGCCCTCCCCTGGCCACCCGAGGTCCGCGGGCCACCGCGCTCGCACTCGCCGCCGGCCTCACGCTGGCCGCGCTCGGGCCGCTTCCGGTCCGGGCCGCCGGGCAGGACGGCGGTAAGATCGAGATCGGCGATATCGACATCCGCTCGCTCCTCGACCTCTCGGTGGAGAGCGTCACCCGCCGTCCTGGCCTCGCCTCCCAGGCGCCCGCCTCGGTCTTCGTCATGACCGGGCGCGACCTGCGGAGCCACGGCTTCAGGACGCTGGCCGAGGCGCTCGCCTTCGTGCCGGGCCTCTTCGCCCACCCGGGCTACTACCCGCAGGTCGGCGTGCGCGGCATGGGCGTGCTGGGCGACTTCACCTCCCGCCTCCTGGCCCTGGTGGACGGCCACCCCATCGCCAACCCGCTCGGCAGCGACCTCGGGCGAGGCTTTCCGGTGCCCCTCGCGGCCGTGGAGCGGATCGAGGTGATCAAGGGGCCGGTCGGCAGCGTCTACGGGCCGAGCGCCTTCCTGGGTGTGGTCAACGTGGTCACCCGGGGTGCACCCCCGGGCGGGCAGGCCTGGGCCGGGACCGAGACCGCGCAGGGCTCCGTGCTGGGCGGCGAGGTCACCGCGGCCTGGCGGGGACGGGCCGGAGAGGTCTCCGTCCTCGCGTCCGGCGACGTCCAGTGGTCGAAGGGGCTCGACTGGACCTACCCGTTCGTCGAGCAGATCAGCGGCCCGGTGATCGTGGCGGGTCGGGACGGATCCCGGGCCCAGGCCGGCTATGCCCGCGTCGAGTGGCGCGACGGCACCGTGGCGGCCGGGTGCGGGAACGTGCAGCGTCACCTGCCCGGGTTCGCGACCAAGCCGTTCATGGGCGCCATGGAGGTGTCCGGCCCGACCTGCTTCGCCGAGGCGACCTGGAAGCAGCGCCTGGCCGACGGCCTGACGCTGCGCGTCCGCGGCGCCTTCGACCACTTCGGGACGGAGAGCACCCTGCCCTTCCCGCCGCCGCCGTTCGCCATCGGCCCCTACACGGCCAGGGCGCATGACGACACCCCCTCGGGCGAGCTCCGCCTGGAGTGGCGGCCCGGGGGCCTCCTGGTGCTCGACGGCGGCGTCACCGGGCAGCTCCACCGCGTCGGACAGGCCTCGCTCCTCCCGCTGGCCCCGCAGTACCAGGACTCCACCCACGTCCGCTACCACGCCGTCCATGCCTGGCTGCAGGCCGATCTCCACCCCCACCCGGCGCTGACCCTCCACGGCGGCGTGACGGCGTATGCCCACTCCGTCTTCGGCGAGCAGGTGGCGCCCAAGCTGGCGGCGGTCTGGCAGCCGGGCCCCGCCGACACCGTGAAGGCGATCTGGTCCACCGGCTTCCGCCCGCCCAACTTCATCGAGGGGCTGCTGGCCGACAAGATCCTCTACCAGGCCAACCGGGACCTCGATCCCGAGCGCGTGGTCTCGCTCGAGCTGGCCTACGAGCGCCGGCTCGGCGAGGTGGCCGCGGCGAGCGTCAGCCTCTTCCGCAACGGCTACAGCAAGATCATCCGCAACGTCGACGTGGTGGTGTCGCCGGGCGTGTCGCGGACCCTGGGCCAGAACCTCGACGACGTGACCGTCGTGGGCGGCGAGCTCTCCGTCACGGTGCGCTGGCAGGACTGGCTGCAGGGGTGGGCCGGGCTCTCGCTGCAGCACGCCGACCAGGCCCGGCGCCCGAACTTCCCGCGGGCCACCGGGAGCTTCGCGCTCTCGACGCGCAAGCCCTGGGCGCCCCTGCTCCTGGCGGTGCGGGGCGCGGCCGCCTCGGCGCGGTGGAACGACCCGACCCGGCCCATCGTCGACGCGCCCCCGAAGGTGCCCGCCGCCGTCTCCCTGGGCGCCAGCGCCGCGCTGGACGTGCCTGGCGTGCCGGGCCTCCGCGTGGAGCTGGGGGTGCGCAACCTCCTCGACGGGCGGAACGCCAGCCCGAGCGGGTTCGACACCGGGGACGTCCCCGACCAGCCCGAGGCGGCGCGGACCGCCTGGGCCGACCTCCGCTGGAGCTACTGAGGTGACGCCCCGCCTCCGCGCCACGGGCCTGCGCGCCCTCGGCCTCGCCCTGGTCGCCGTGCTGGCGGTCGGCCCGGCCGCGGCCCGCGCCGCCGAGCTGCCGGCCCGCCACCAGGCCCTGCTGCTGCTCCGGGTCCTGGCCTACGACCGGAACCTGAGGCAGCGGGCGCAGTCGGCCGTCACGGTGGTGGTCCTCTTCAGGCCGGGTGACCGCGCCTCCGAGGACCGGGTCGCCGCGCTGGTGGCCGCCTTCGAGGAGGTGGCCCACGAGGTGGTGGTGGGCGGCCTGCCGGTCCGGATCGAGGGCGTCCCCTACCGCGACGCCCCGGAGCTCGAGGCGCGCTTCGGCGCGCAGCGCCCCGCGCTGGCCTACATCGATCCGGGCCTGGCCCTGGCCGTCGGCGAGATCACCCAGAGCGCGCGCCGGCGCGGGGTCCTGACCGCCGACGGCTCCCGCGCCCTGGTCGAGGCCGGGGTGGCCGTCGGCGTGGTGGCGCAGGCCAACCGGGCCAGCCTCATCGTCAACTTGAAGGCCGCCAGGCTGGAGGGCGCCGACTTCGACGCCGCGCTGCTGGCGGTCTCCGACGTGCTGCAGGACTGAGGCGCCGCAACAACGACCAGTCGTGAACCCGAGGAGGCAGGTGATGACGAGGATCTGGTGCGCAGGGGCGGCGGTGCTGTGGCTGGCGGCTTGCGGCGGAGCGGATGGCGCCGGCGTGGACGGCGCCCCCACCGCCGAGGTGGTCACCAGCTGCGACATCCCCGAGGCGGGCCAGTGCGCCACCGTCGAGACCTCCAGGGCGTCCTGGGACGCGGTGGGCGGGCTGGACGCCTGGACCCGCCAGTGCGCCTCCGGCGCCTCCGGCCACGCCGGGACCATCACCGCCTCGTGCCCGGTCGCGGACCGGGTCGGCCGCTGCACGGTGAGCTACGCCAGCGGGACCTCGTCCGCCGTGGTGACCTACGGCTACTATGCCCCGACCTTCACGTCCGCCCAGGCCGTCCAGACCTGCGCCGCCATCTCCGGGCGGTTCGCCGACGGCTGAGCCGGCCCGGCGGACCACCAGGCCGACCAGACTGCGCGCGGGGCCGCCCACCCCGGAACCCGCGCTGGGGCGCAGAATCTTCGCCTCGGCGCTCGACTTCCGCCCTGCGCTCGTCTAATGTGCCCCCCCATCTCCCACGCCCAAAGTTGGCAACGGAGACGGGTCGGCACGTCGCCGCTCGAACAGAAAGAAGCGAAAGATGGCCAGTGGTACCGTGAAGTGGTTCAACGACGCGAAGGGCTTTGGTTTCATCACTCAGGACGGCGGTGGCGAGGACGTGTTCTGCCACCACACCGCGATCGTGGCTGATGGCTTCCGCTCGCTGCAGGAAGGCCAGAAGGTCGAGTTCGAGGTGAAGAAGGGCCCCAAGGGCCTTCAGGCCGCGAACGTCCGCGCCGTCTAGCGCGCGTCGACGCGTCGACCACGAAGGCCCGGCCGCTCGGCCGGGCTTTCTCTTTCTGAAGTAAATCCTCCCGAGGAGGCAGGCATGGTCTTCAACCCAGGGCATCTCAAGCGTCAGAAGGAGGCCAAGCGCGCCGAGAAGCAGCGCGAGAAGGACGCGCGCCGCGAGGAGCGCAAGAAGGAGAAGACGGAGCGTGGTCCGCTGGCCCCGGGCGAGGATCCGGACATCGCCGGCATCATCCCCGGCCCGCAGCCCAAGCCCGAGGAGTAGTCCCGAAGGTCGCCCGCGGCCCCGCCCAGGCGGCGGCCGCGGCGCGCCGCGCCCTCCCGGCGCCGGCCGCGCAGCACCGAAGCCCCTACACCACCTTCCAGCTCGTCCCCCCGGCCCCGTCCATGATGGCGACGCCCTGGGCCAGGAGCTCGTCCCGGATGGCGTCGGAGCGGGCGAAGTCCTTGGCCTGGCGGGCCGCGGTCCGCTCCGCCAGCTTGGCCTCCACCGCCGCGCCGTCGATGCCGCGCCGGCCCGCCGCCTTGTCGCGCAGGGCCAGGAGCGCCTCGGCCGGCGGCCGCTGCAGCACCCCGAGCGTCTCGCCCACCAGGCGCGCCTCCCGGGCGAAGGCCGCCAGCGCCGCCCGCTGCTCGGGGGTCCTCTTCCCCTTCTGGTCGCACAGCGCGTTGGCGGCGGTGAAGGCCTCGGCCAGGATGCCGAGCACCTGGGGGGTGTTGAAGTCGTCGTCCAGGGCGGCCCGGCAGCGCTCGGCCAGGCGATCACCAGCCCCGGGCGCCGCGCCGCCCGCCACCTGGTCGGCCTTCCGCAGGGTCTCGTAGAGGTAGCCGAGCCGCTGCTCGGCCTCGCCGAGGATGGTGTCGGAGAAGTTGAAGTCGCGCCGGTACTGGGTGCCCAGCAGGAAGAAGCGCAGCCCCTCGGCCTCGAACCGCTCCAGCACCTGCCGCACCGTGAAGAAGTTGCCCAGCGACTTGGACATCTTCTCGTCGTCGATCTCCACGAAGCCGTTGTGCATCCAGGCCCTGGCGTAGGTGTCGGCGTGCTCGCCGTCGCCGCAGGCGCAGACCGACTGGGCGATCTCGTTGGTGTGGTGCGGGAAGACCAGGTCCTTGCCGCCGGTGTGCAGGTCGAAGGTGTCGCCCAGGTGGGCGCGGGTCATGGCCGAGCACTCGATGTGCCAGCCCGGCCGCCCCTGGCCCCAGGGCGAGGGCCAGCGCGGCTCGCCCGGCTTGGCCCCCTTCCAGAGCGCGAAGTCGAGCGGGTCCTTCTTGGCCTCGCCCGGCTCGACGCGCGCGCCGGCCACCAGGTCGTCGAGGTTGCGGCGCGAGAGCCTCACGTACTCGGGGAACTTGCGGACCGAGAAGTAGACGTCGCCGTTGCCGGGGGCGTAGGCGAAGCCCTTCTTCACCAGGGTCCGGACGAGCGCCACGATCTCGGGGATGTGGTCGGAGACGCGCGGCTCGACGTCGGGGCGCAGGCAGCCGAGCGCGTCCATGTCCTGGTGGAAGGCGTCGGCGTAGCGGGACGCCAGGGCCACCGGGTCCTCGCCCCGCTCGTTGGCGCGCCTGATGATCTTGTCGTCCACGTCGGTGAAGTTGCGGACGTACTTCACCTGGTAGCCGCGTGCCCTGAGGTGGCGGACCACCACGTCCCAGACCACGTAGCAGCGGGCGTGGCCCAGGTGCGAGAGGTCGTAGACCGTCGGGCCGCAGGCGTAGAGGCCGACCTCGCCGGGCCGGAGGGTGGTGAGCTCGCGCTTGGTGCCGGTCAGGGTGTCGTGGAGCTGGATGGGCATCGGGGGATCGGTTCCGTCAGGAGAGCAGGCCCTTCACCAGGGCCCGCAGGTTGATGGCGACGAGGAGCAGCAGCATGGCCGAGCCGAGGACCGGCAGCCACCGCTCGCGCGGCCGCTCGCCGTCGCGCAGCACCAGCCAGGCATCGGAGAGCGGCGCGCCGCGGGCGCGCATGGCGGCCACCACCTCGGCGTAGTCGCCGCGGGCGCCCGCCGGCAGGAGCCGCCCCTCGTAGACGGGGGGGCCGCCGCGGCCGGGGCGGTCCACCAGGAGGTTGGTGCCGGCCACCCGGCCCACCGTGCGGGCCTGGCCGGTGCGCGAGACGGTGGCGCTGACGGCGTCGGCGAGGTCGCCGCGCACCTGCACCAGCCGGTTCTCGCGGGCCTGCTCGAGCGCGTAGGCGCCCGGGCCGCCCAGGTCGATGGGGGCCCGCGGGGCGAAGAAGTAGCGGACGTCGCCGGAGAGCTCCACCAGCAGCCAGCCGGAGATGCAGAGGGCCAGCACGGCGAAGATGGGCGAGCGGGTGAGGAGCGGCGACTCGCGCCGGCGCGGGGGCGGCGGGAGGGGGGCGGGCTCCGGCTCGCCGGCACGGCGCTCGAAGAAGGCGTCCTCCTGGCCGGCCGGCACGCTGCCGGGCGGCGGCGTCGGGCCGGGGCCGCTCACGCGCCGCTCCGCACCAGCAGCGCCACGGCGTGGGCGGCGATCCCCTCGCCGCGCCCCACGAAGCCCATCCCCTCGCCGGTGGTCGCCTTGACGTTCACCTGGGCCGGCGAGACCCCCAAGGCCGCGGCCAGGTTGGCCCGCATCTCGGCCGCGCGCGGCGCGATCTTCGGCCGGCGCGCCGCCAGCGTCACGTCGGCGTTGCCCACCCGCCAGCCGGCCTCGGCCGCCCTGGCGGCGATCTCGCGCAGCAGCGCCAGCGAGGAGACGCCCTTCCAGCGCGGGTCGGTGTCGGGGAAGTGGCGCCCCAGGTCGCCCAGGCCGGCGGCGCCGAGGATGGCGTCGCCGATGGCGTGGGCGCAGACGTCGGCGTCGGAGTGGCCGAGCAGGCCGTCCCCCTCGAACTCGACGCCGCCGAGGACGAGCTTCCGGCCGGCCTCGAAGCGGTGGCAGTCGTAGGCCACGCCGGTGGCGAAGGGGGCCTCGGTGAGGGCGCGGGCGCGCAGGACGTCCTCCGGGGTGGTGATCTTGAAGTTGCCCGGCTCGCCCGGCACCAGCGTCACCGGCGCGCCGAGCGCCTCCACCAGGGCGCACTCGTCGGTGGCCGCGGAGGCGCCGCCGCCGGCCGCCTGGTAGGCGCGGCGCAGGAGGTCGGTGCGGAAGCCCTGGGGCGTCTGGGCCAGCCAGAGCTCGCGCCGGTCGAGCGTGGCGGCCACGCGCGGCGGCTCGCCGGCGCCCTGGGCCAGGGCCGCCCTCTTCACC
>Ga0209261_10000476_pt1 | contig 10834 bp, 8 predicted proteins | sample DOMMetBare1Fresh_FD_187470 | JGI IMG/M metagenome (GOLD analysis project Ga0209261, IMG submission 187470) | Wetland sediment microbial communities from St. Louis River estuary, USA, under dissolved organic matter induced mercury methylation -... | ecosystem: Environmental > Aquatic > Freshwater...
GCTACTTCGAAAGAGGTGGTTCGAATTTGCACCAATTATGCTCATGCCGGAATGATCAACATCTTTATTGCCATATTTTCTTTTGCACTTGCTTTTGCCTTTTTCTCAGCTCCCTCAAGTTCTGCTCAAAGCGGAAGTACTGATGGAAATATGGCTGTATCTTTTTTTGTAAGCTATTTGATTTCCCTTGCAGTATTTGGATTATTTCAGGCAATTTTCATGGCCAATGCCGGCGGTTGTTGGGACAATACAAAAAAAGTTTGCGAAGTTGACCTGAAAGAAAAAGGAACACCTCTACACGACGCTACAGTAGTTGGCGACACCGTTGGCGATCCATTTAAAGACACCTCATCGGTAGCCTTAAATCCAATCATTAAATTTACCACCCTATTCGGACTTCTGGCTATGGAAATTGCGATCAACGAAGAATTCAGGGCAATAGCACCATATGTTGGCGGTGTTTTCTTTGTAATAGCCCTGGTTTTTGTTTTCAGGTCTTTTTACGGGATGAGAATTACCAGACATTAATTCTAACAAGCTTAAATCTGTTTATAATTCTTATTAATAATACTTTTCAAATGAAAAGAATAAATTGTAATGTAATTTAATCCAGAAAAATGAATATTAAAGAACTCCTGAGCAATTCGTATTTGCTAAGGAGTTTTTTTGATGATAAAAAACGAAGAATGTAAAATCACACTTAAGTAATTAAACCAATAAAATGTCGTGTTTTCAATTCACTCACCCCGAAGACCAAAGGCTCGGTCTTCCCCCCTCTCTATTCATAGAGAGGGGCAGAGCATCGCAGATGCGATGAGGTGAGTCAAGATATTTGACCTATACGATATGCGACATTATTTCATTCTTTTAACTTAGCTATTCTCGAATGAAAATGCTTATTTTTATGCAAACTTAATCCAGACCAACTATGCAACGAAGAAATTTTCTTAAAGCAACTGCAGCTGTGGCAGCTGTAGCAGCATCGGGCAGCGCCCTGAATGCTAAAAATGCTCCTGCTCCAGGCGATGAATTCTACGAATTCAGGATTTACCAATTAACAGGCGGAGGTGCTAAAAACACGCTAAAATCTTATTTTACTGATGCATTGATGCCATTGTTTAAAAAATTCAACGTCAGGCTCGGAGCTTTTGAAGAACTCGATGAAGAAGAACCACCAAAGGTTTATACACTTTTTGCCTACCCATCAGCACAAGTATACTATGAGATGCAACAATCCCTCGTCACCGACACCGATTATCTGGCGGCTGCAAAAACCTTCTTCGAGCTTCCCGCTGCCAAACCCGTTTACGAAAGATATGAAACCTTTTTGATGGACGCTTTCGATGCAATTCCAAACTTAAAAGTTCCTGATCAAAACAGGGGTTTGTTTGAACTTCGCACATACGAAAGTTACAACGAAGATGCAGCCCGCCGCAAAGTTGCCATGTTTAATAATGAGGAATTACCTCTATTCGAACAAGTTGGACTTCATCCGGTGTTTTTTGGTAAAATACTGGCAGGGAAATATATGCCAGCTCTGATGTACATGCTTTGGTTTAAAGACATGGACGAACGCAAGGCCAATTGGAAAAAATTTGTTGACAGTCAGGAGTGGAAAACCATGTCGGGTAAACCCATTTATGCTGATACTGTAAGTAAAGTTCGAAAAAAATTCCTGGTGCCGACCGATTATTCACAAATTTGATGAATCCAAAGTATTTAATTCTCCTGGTGTTGGCAGCCATGCTTTGTTGTGGTGGCTGTACCAACACCCGGTATATTATCGATTCAAAAACCGTTGCCCGTCAGCATGATATGCGCGCTCACCGCACTGGAGTGAATGCGGGTGATGCGTTAGCAAATGTCTTAAACCTCATAATTTCAGGCACTTTGAATACCGGTTTTGAAGTTGCACAAAGCGATCGGGCATTTAAAAGGATTAGAATTGTGAATGAATCGTCTGATTCGCTTTTTGTAAATATGGTCACCGATATTGTGTGGAAAGAAGACGGGTATTGTGATATAATGGGTATTGTGCTGCCCCCAATTAGCACTCAAAGCTTGTTGGTACCCTATCCGGCTGCATACAATGTTTATTTTCACACTCCTTCTTCACAGGAAGAAAAACTGGAGATACGAACCGACAGCAAGTACCGGAATTTTAAACTTAAACCGGGAATGACTATCCTAAATCCGGAAGTTCAGGAATAAAGTCTACCGTCTATCTTACTCCTGAATAATTAACAGCTATTCTTTTTCAGTCCTGACATAATTGAATATTAACTGATTATAGCAGACGATTAATTCATTAACACTGGGATTTTTTGTGGAATAGCTCAATTTACCAATTGTGCTGATGGGCAATACTTTAGGAGATGTACCAGTAAGAAATGCGGAATCAAATTGACTCAGTTGATTGACTGAAATAGCTTCCTCCACAATGCCGTAATTCAAACTCTTTAAACATTCCATCACTTTTTGACGGGTAATGCCAACCAAAATCATTGAAGAAGGAGCAGTATAAAAGATCTGGTCCTTTACAAAAAATACATTGGAACGACTTCCTTCTGTAATCATTCTATTTCGGTCAACCAAAAGAACCTCAAACAAATTCTGACCGGCTATCAATTGATTGGATTTTTCCCTTATTTCATTCTGAATAACTTTGGCGTTTGGATTTTCGCGCTCTACAAGCAACAAATCGGTTGGAACTCCATTTTCATAGTCTTCAGGAGTTGGATAGCTGTGAGGAATAAAACGAAATACCCAATTCGTTTCATTGCCAGACATATAGAATTCAAATTTAACATTACCAGATTCTCTTTGATTTAAAGCTATCAAATGATAAATCCGATTCTTAAACTCTGCTGAATTCATCGGCAATTTCCAGTTTTGAAATTGGATTGAATGGATCAAACGATCGAAATGCTCATTCAGGAAAAGCGGCACACCGTCAACAACTCGAATTACTTCGTAAACTGCTTGAATGGAATAAATTACATTTTCGACAGAAGGCGATTTTTCTAAAATTCCTTTATTGGTAAGGATTTTATCCATTTGAAAGAATTATTTATTGATTTAATTTACAAACCAGAAAAAAATGTAGCTAAATATCAGAAAATCAAAATATATGAAGTAAACATTTCCAACATAAAGTTTGTTCTATAGCAAATTTAGCATATGAAAAATAGAATTGCTCTAAAAGTAACCTTAATCTATTTCTTTATAGGATTTCTATGGATACTTTTTTCGGATCAGCTGATTTATAAGCTTGAAGAAACAAGCGATGCAATAACCATTTTGCAAACCTATAAAGGATGGTTTTATGTCAGCGTAACTTCTATTCTGTTGTATTTTTTGATTAGCATGGAAATCAGGAAGAAAAACCTGGTTGAACAAGATTTGGTAAAAGCAAAACAAAAGGCTGAAGAATCGGATCATTTAAAAACGGCTTTTTTATCCAATATGTCACACGAAATCAGAACGCCTCTGAATGGAATTCTGGGCTTTTGTGAGCTGCTGGTTGACGATTCATTTAAGGAAGATGACAAACAGATTTTTGCTAAAAACCTGACACAAAACGGAAACGATCTGCTCAAACTGATTAATGACATTCTCGATATTTCAAGGATTCAGGAAAACCAATACGACATTAGCCTGAAAAAATTCAATCTGAATATTCTGCTTGAGCATATTTATCTTGAATATTTAAACTCAGAAAATAAAATCACGGGCAATAAGATCGATTTCAAATTATTCAAAGGAAATGATCAGGAAGAAATGGAAATCTATTCAGACCCTGTGAGGCTTTCCATCATCTTTAATAAATTACTGAACAATTCATTTTTCTTTACGCAGGAAGGATTCATACACTTCGGATACATCATGATTGATCATGAATTGGAATTCTTTGTTGAAGACTCGGGATGTGGAATTGCGGAAACCAACCAAGAGCATTTTTTCAAACCATTTCACAAAGGGAAAAACCAGGTTATCGGTAATAAAGGTTTTGGACTCGGTTTAGCCATTAGTAAAGGCCTGACCTCTTTACTGGGCGGAGACCTGAAATTCGCTTCGACACCCGGAAAAGGGAGCAGATTTTATTTCAGGCTAGATAAAAAACACGTTCTTCCTGAGAAAATCAAAAACTGATCGTTTCTGCAGAACGAATTGTCGAGTAATAAAAATTATATCGGAAAAATCAATAAAACAAGCACTTAACTAAACACCGGCCACGGTTCCGGTAAAATTCAGTGCACTAATTACCCCATTTTTGAAACTTCGGCCAATAGGCAGCTCTTTCCCCTGTATTTCGATTGTATTCGCAGTAAACGCTTCAATTTTATTAATTGAAACGATGTATGACTTGTGTATTCGCAAGAATTTTTCGGATGTCAGTTTTTCCTCCATTTGCGACATACTTGTTTTTGTAATGATTTTACGTTTATCCGTAAAAATCTGAACATACTCACTCAAACCTTCAATATATTTAATTTCAGACAAATACACCTTTACCACTTTTTTATTTTCCTTAATGTATATAAAAGTATCATCCTGATTTTTATCCGTCGAATTGGAAATGACCTGCACATCATCCTGGATCATCTGATAATATTTATTCACTGACTTAAGAAATCGCTCAAAAGTGATAGGTTTGAGGAGATAGTCTACCACATCCAGTTCAAAACCCTCAAGGGCATATTCACGGTAAGCGGTCGTAATAATGACTTTAGGCTGGTGTTTTAAAGTCTTCAGGAATTCAATACCTGTGATTTGGGGCATCTGAATATCCATGAACATTAAATCGATCTGTTTATCGCGCAGCACCTGCAAGGCTTTCATGGCATCACCGCATTCAGCTACAATTTCAAAATTTTCGAGTTTTTCAACATGTCCGCGAATAAGTTCTCTGGCTAAAGGCTCATCGTCGACAATTAAACATTTTGTTTTCATAAAAATTCAATTTTAACAATGTTTCTGTTTTCTGTCTGTTACTGTTCCTAATTTCAGGATAACATGCCTGAAATTTCAATTTTCTTATTATCGTTTCTGATGCATGTTTTTATCTTCTTTTTCGTCGCCAACCAAATAATCAACAAAGTACGAGGTTTTCAATGGTTCACCGGCAACATTTTCAATTAGTTTTTCCCACGACATTTTGTTTCCGCAGCAATAAAGTTTTTTCGTTAGAAATTTACCAATTTCAACATTGTTTTTATAATAATTACCAGTTTTTGATAAGACTTGCTTTTCGATGGAATGTTGCAGCTGTGCAGCAAAAACATCGGCTAAAACAAGGTTATGAGTCGTACATGATAAACTGGTCGCAAATTTATTTGCTGCCCAATAGCACGCATTTTTTTGAACTGCATAATTAATTCCCAGGTATTTAAAATTTAGTTGTCTCCATAATTCATCCAAATCCTGATCGGGATGTAGGTATATTTCGCGCTCAAATTCGGCAATTGTCAATAATTTACGACACCTGAACAACCGATCGACCTGATGTAAATGCTGACAAACCAAAATAAGTTGTTTTTGTGAGGTAGTATCTATTACAACAATGTCTTTCAACCAGTTGTAGTCTGACGCCAGACTTTCAAAATACCGCGACACTCCTTCACCCAGCACATAATTGGGCGTTTTAAGCAAATACGGCACATCGTCTGAAATTGTTTTATAATGAGATGCATGTCCGCCCAGGTGCATCATCCGGGTCATACCTTCATGCGTATTCTGGATAGAAGAAATTAACCGGATATCATTTTTAAAATCCACATTAATCATCGAAGTCAAAGATGATTTTGAAGGGCGGTATTCCAAATCGCTGTTTTCAATCACATCGTTGATGGGTATTCCAATACCGTTAAAAAATGATTCGGTAATCTTGATTGGATTAGTATTTCTGAAAAGTGAATCCATTTTTTGCTGGAATTTCAATGGCAGGTATGAATTATTCATATCATGATACATCCAGGGCTGAATGTCTTTTTCTGAAATTCTGAATTTCTTTGCCAATAATTTATCAATTACTGATTTGGCTTCATTGAACTGTGTTCGGGTTTTCAGTTCAATTTCATCAAGTAAAATTTTTATTTGCTCCGGAGTCTGGTCTTTTGCTTCCAGCGAAAGCTCATAAAAATTGTCATATCCAAAATTTACCGCAAATTCATTTCGGTCTTTAACCATTTGAATGATATCCCGGGCAATGGTTTGACCTTTTTTCTGGTAGTCATCAAAAATAATTTTTAAAATATCACCATCAGTCGAATTTCGGCGGATTGAATCGATTTGATTTGCCCCATATTTTTTCCCATTCACCACCACTTTTATAGAGGTGAAAGCTTGCCAAAGTTTGACCTCCGAATTCATGAGTTTCTGATACCTTTTGGGTTCGATTTGCGGCCCCATAAAAGCCTGATATAAAACATTTAATTGCCTTGCAAGTAAAGTATCGGTTATTAATCCTGAAAATTTCAACTTCCTCAAAAGCTGGAAATCCTTTTCATTTGTAAATACATTTTGAGTGATGGAGTAGAATTTGTCGGGGGCAAAAAGTCCGGTTGTATTTTGATTGGATTTATTGAAGGCCATTTCAATATCAATCAGTTTTTGATAGTCGTTTTCCTTACCTGAAACAGTAGCATTCCAAAGCGCGATGGCACTCTCCATGTTGTAGTTCCTGATCATTTCTTCTTTTTGGCTGATGTAATGACGCAGAATTTTTTCGGCCTGTTCCTGTTCATTTAAACAACCGGAAAGAATGACTAATAATCCTATATAAATGATTGATTTATGCATTTAAACCAGATATTTTAGTGCAGTTTTTCTGAATTCGCAATCGTACCATAAAAGTGTTTTTCTCCTTTTTAATGATTAATTCATGATTCTTGGGATAAATTAATTCCAGTCGTCTTTTGGTGTTTGCAAGCCCTACTCCTGTCCCACCCTCAAAATTCACATCAGGTGTACCCGATTTCGGTATACTGTTGGTTGCTTCAAACTCGAAATTATTTTGATAAACCTTAATCGATAATTTAATCCATGACGAACCCGGATCGGGGCTGCAACCATGTTTAAAGCAATTCTCAACAAACGTATAAAGCAGCATCGGAGGAATCAGGCAATCCGGATTATCGATTTGCTTCTGAAAAGTAAAAGTCAGCCGGTCAGAATACCGTAATTCTTCGAGCTGAATATAATCCTCCAGCAGTTTAATCTCTTTTGAAACAGGTACTTCATCGGCATTGCACTCGTAAAGAATGTAATGGAACAAATCAGACATTTTGGAAATGATTATGGGGGTTCTGTCGCTCTTCTGAAGTGCCAGAACGTAAAGATTATTAAATGTATTGAATAAGAAATGTGGATTTAGCTGAGCCTTCAATACCAGCAATTCGGAAGCCAAATGCTTTCTTTCAGCTTCGTGAGCCAAAGCCTGCGTATTCATAAAATTCTTGTAGTACTTAAACATGGCAAAAATGATGGCTGGTCCTAAAATCCAGATCAGATTAAAGAAAAAGATATCCAGATTAAACCACACTTTGGGATGTAATACTTTAGGGATGAACAAGGAATAGTAGACATATTTACCAATCAATATCCTTAGCAAGGCAGCTAATCCTGCACCCAAAGTAAGAGCTAAAAAAAACTGGATATACATTCTTTTAAACAGGAAAACAGGCACCAGAAAATAAATTGTTCCATAAGTAAAGAGCAGAAAAACAGGAAGATGTACAACAAAATTCAAGAGATAAAACAAGTACGGAAAACTCTGTTGGTAACTGAAAATAAAAGATCCGCCAAATACAAAAAGCACCCAGAAAATCACATGAATTACTGGTCTTTTCAGCAAAAACATATGGATTGTTTTAATTAGCATATTTCAAGATAAGTTTTAATTGCATTAAGAACAGTATCCTTTTCAAAGGCATTTGAAGTCATTATAAAAAATCAATTTGTGTACCGCCAATTGTTTTACAATCAAATGAATCGATTGAATTATAAAAGTAATGAAATATCAGGTTTGCATTAACAAAAGGGAGTAAACAGTTGACAGCAGCCAGCCAACATAACGGAATTTATCAGGAATGCAATTTAGCCGGCGTTACCTGTAGTTGAAACGGAGATAGTTTACATTGGGACGGAGATAAGTAATTGCAGGTATTAATTTAATAAAAAGGTCGGGAAGTGATTACACCGCCCGACCTTATAAAAGCAGGACTAATCCTGATTAAAAAACGAATACATTCATGATCATTCCCTGAGTTACAGTTCCGGTATTGTAATCGAGCTGGGAACCAAACATGCTGTGAGGAATAGAATAAATAAGCAATAGAATTACTGATGCAAGAATTGTATACATTGGCCGTTCTTTTTTCCGGTTCATGACCAACGCCAGAATCCAAAATAAAAAGGCTATCAATGTTTTATTATCTGTAAGATCCCAACCGAACGGAACGCCGGTCCACAAATCGCCAAAAGCATAAAGCTGAACGAGTGGGCCCAAAATCATACCGCCCACCAATAAACAACCAAATGTCCATATGGTATATTTCCGGAAGGATGGAACTTTAAATATGGCCAATATGCCCGAAAAATTGGAAAATAACATGGCAATAAACATGAACAAAACATGTGGAATAAGAATATATCCGGGAACACCGCCTTTAAAACGAATAACGACCGGCGATTCTTTCAGGTAATTCTTCACACCTGACTGATCAGTAATTTCAACATAGTATTCAATTTTACCGGCGGCGGGTTGCTGAGGCACGTTTACAAAAAAGCCTTCATCTTTCGTAACATGAAAGATTTTATTCATCACAAACGATTTTACCGGCGTGCTCCTGAACTGAAAATCAGCCGATTGAAATTCATCTTTCGACAAATATCTCCGGAAATATATTTTGGCCCGGGCGGTTGTATCACTAATTCTTAGTTTTACTTCAGCATCTTCATCCAGACCCAGACTTCGTACTAATTTTTGTTTATAAACAGTTCCATTTACCTGAATGGTCGTTTTTTGCGGATAGGTTGGCCCCGTTGCACGTTGATAAATTGCAGCTGAAAGTGTAATTAATAAAGCCAGAAACCAGAAAAAAAATGTCTTCATAATCGTAGTTGAATTATTGTATAAACTGAAAGACTCGTATAATGTGAGGATTCAATGAATTAAAGCTGGATGATCAATACTTCTTTTTTTCCATCGCGAAGCACTTCAACATTTATGGTTTCACCATGTTTGAGCTGACCCATCCGAAACATGTAATCCTGAATGTTATTCACCGGTTTTCCATTGATTGAAGTAATGATATCTCCCTTCTTCATACCACCAATGGCAGCCGGTCTTCCCGGAGTTATCAGGTCAGCCCGTAATCCATTTTTCACATTCCCGGCAAAATCTGGCATAATTCCAAGTGTAACTCCTTTTCGACGGGTACCGCGGCCAGCCACTTCTTTAGGTCCAGCTTCCTTAAAAATTAGCTTCGAATCCATATTGGCAAGATCCAGAATAACCGGATACATCAGATCCGCAATTTTTACCATCCCGTCATAGTTGATTTTTTGCCAGGTATCAGCCGGAGTGTGGTAATCGAGATGAGCGCCTGATGAAACAAACAATACCGGTACATTTTTACCGTAGAACGAAGCATGGTCGGATGGCCCGTAACCCTCGTCTGATAAGGAAAGTTTTAGAATTGTTGTATCATTTTTACTGGTTAACATCTTTTTAAAAGCTTCGGCAGTTCCAACCCCGCCAATTTGCAGCAACGAATTTTCATTCAGGCGGCCAACCATATCCAAATTCACCATGGCATTCACCGTCACTAAATCAATGCCGGGATTTTCAACATATTTCTTCGAGCCCAGCAATCCCATTTCTTCTCCTGAAAAGGCTGCAACAACAATACTTCGTTTATGAATTTTGGGATTTGCAGCCAGTTTTTCAGCCAGTTCAAGCACCATTCCTACTCCTGAAGCATTATCATCGGCTCCGTAATGAACAGCTACAGTGTCGGCCACCCTGCTTCCTGACCCCATGCCACCCATTCCGAGATGATCAAAATGCGCGCCCAGAACTATATATTGATTCTTTAAAACCGGATCGCTGCCCGGAAGAACCATCACCACATTTCGGGTTGGAATGGTTGTTTGAACGACATCAGAATGACCTGAAATACTCGAACCAACAGGAAAACTTTCCGGGCCACGTTTTTCATTCAGTTTTTTCTCCAAATCTTCAATGCTGAGGTTTTTGGGTTCCAGAATGATATTGGCTATTTTCCTAGAAATTCTGAATGCAGGCAAACCGACCGACTGATCGCCTTTGGCAAGTGGTTCAAATTTATCTTCCGGATCGAATACTTTACCCGATACCAAAAGTACCGCGGCAGCGCCCATATCTTTAGCCTGAAGAACTTTATCGCGATCCTTGCTGTATTTCATAAAGGGACTTTGATTCTTTTCAATTTCAGGATCAGCCCGAAGAATCATGACGATCTTGCCTTTTACATCTATTCCGGAATAATCCTTCCATTTCAGGCTATCCTCGTTAATATCAAAACCGTATCCGGCATAAACAATATCACCTTTGAAAGACGCATTTTCGGAAAAAGCAAAAGGAGCAAAATCAATATCCAACTTAAGCGTTTCACCATTTAACATCAGGCTATTTGCAGGTCCGGAAATGATTTTATCGGTTACCCTGAATCTTTGAAATCCCTGATCAAATATCGTCTGCAGTCCCATTGCCTTTAATTCCCCGCGAATGTATTCCGCCGCCAGACTATCGCCTGAGTTTCCTGTACGGCGCCCCTGCAATTCATCGGAT
>Ga0209261_10000478_pt1 | contig 10822 bp, 9 predicted proteins | sample DOMMetBare1Fresh_FD_187470 | JGI IMG/M metagenome (GOLD analysis project Ga0209261, IMG submission 187470) | Wetland sediment microbial communities from St. Louis River estuary, USA, under dissolved organic matter induced mercury methylation -... | ecosystem: Environmental > Aquatic > Freshwater...
TGCCACCTGGAGCAGCGGGACGTCGAACTTGGGGTCGTGGGTGAGCACCGCCAAGACGGTGCGCCCGTCGATCCGGCCTGCCGCGGCCTCGGCCGTCAGGTAGCGGTGCGGCCACTCCACCACCACCTCGTCGGCCTCGGCGAACCGCGAGCGGGTGGCGAAGACCGGCCGGGCGTCGCAGACGGTCACCCGGTAGCCGAGAAACACCCCGATCCGCGCCACCGCGGCGGCGAAGTCGATCGCGCCGAAGACGAGCATCCGCGGCTTGGGGGCGTAGCTCGCGACGAACACCCGCATCCCCTCGCCGCGGCGCTCGCCGTCCGGACCGTAGGTCAACGTCTCGGAGCGCCCCGCCGCGAGCAGCCCACGCGCGTCGTCCGTCACCGCGTCGTCCATCCGCCGGGAGCCGAGGGTGGACGCGGTGGCGTCCGAAGGGTCGGGTCGCACCACCAGGCGGCGGCCGAGGACGGCGGGGTCCGGGTGCTCGATCACGGTGCACACGGCGACGGGGCGGTGGGCGTCGAGGTCGGCTGCGATCTCGGCGAGTTCGGGGAAGGTCGTCGGGTCGACCTTCTCCACGAAGACGTCCAGGATGCCGCCGCAGGTCAGGCCGACCGCGAAGGCGTCGTCGTCGCTGACCCCGTAGCGCTGCAGCACCGGCGTCCCGGACGCCACGACCTCCAAGGACAACTCGTACACGGCACCCTCGACGCAGCCGCCGGACACGCTGCCGACCGCCTCGCCCTGCGGGCCGAGCAGCATCGAGGCACCGGCCGGGCGCGGCGCCGATCGCCAGGTGGCCACCACGGTGGCCATGCCCACGGGGCGGCCCTCGCGCCACCAGGCGAGCAACTCGGGCAACACCTCACGCACGGCGAATCTCCTCGCGCACAACGCTGCTCTCAGGCACGCCGCACCACCTCCAGCAGATCACCGAACGTCGCCAGCGAATGACCGGCGAGCAGGTTGTCCAGGTGCGGCAGCGCCGCCACGATGCCGCTCTGCACCGGACGGTAACCCGCCTTCCCCCGGTGCGGGTTGACCCAGATCACCCGATGAGCCAGTCGATGCAACCGCTGCATCTGCTCGGACAGCAGGCCCACCTCGCCCCGCTCCCACCCGTCGGAGAAGATCACCACGACGGCGCCGCGGGCCATGCCGCGCTGGCCCCACAGGTCGAGGAACACCTGCAGCACCTCACCGAGCCGGGTGCCGCCGGACCAGTCCGGCACCTCGGAGCCGGCCTGCTTCAGCGCGGCCTCGGCGTTTCTGATGCGCAGCGCCCGGGTCACCCGGGTGAGCCGGGTGCCGATGGTGAACACCTCGGTCCTGTGGGGGACGGCGCGCACCCAGACGTGGGCCAGCCGCAGCAGCGCATCGGCATACGGGGTCATCGAGCCCGACACGTCGATCAGCAGGACGACGCGGCGGGCCCGGGAGGCGGGGCGGCGGAACCGGATCGGCCCGGCCTCACCGCCGCGACGCAGGTCCTCGCGCAGCGTGCGGCGCAGGTCCACTTCCCCCCGGTGATCGGGACGGCGCCGGCGGGCACGCCGCCGCGGCGGCACCGGTCGGATCGAGGCGAACAGGCTGGCCAGCATCGCCTTCTCGCCGGGACTCAGGTCGGCGACGTCCCGGTGCCGGAGCAGGTCGACGTCGCTGGCCCGGGCCCGGACCAGGTCGACCTCCGCGCGCTCACCGCTCCCCCCCTCTGCTTGCGCGGTGTCGGACAGTCCGGAGACCTGCCGCGGCGGCACCGGCCGGCGCTGCCCGGTCAACCGTGGCGCCTCGCCGTCGAACCAGGCCTCGAACACCCGGTCGTAGAGCGCGAACTGATCCGGCTCGGAGGTGAGCGTCGCCCGGCCCGCCCAGTACACGCCCTGCCGGTCCGTGACGCCCACGGCGGCAACCGCTCCGGCGAACGCCCGTCCTCGGTCCAGGGTCACCGGCAGTCCCGCCGAGCGCAGTGCCCGGGTGAACCCGCCGAGCACCTCCTCGACCGTCGCAGCCGGCCGGTCCCACACCATGAGCGCACGGTGTCACGTCCCTGCCTCGCGGTCCACCCACCGCCCAGACCGTGGCGATCATGCAAACCGGTCGGCCCGATCAGCGCAGCGGTTCGCCGACGTCGTACAGGTGGTGGAGGACGTCGTGCAGGAAGTAGCGGCCGAGCGACTCCACGGTGAAGACGGACCCGTCGGAGCGTCGCCCCGGGCGCAACCAGGCGTTGTCCTCGACGCCGTCGAAGAGCTCCGCGATCGCCGTGCCGGCCCGGGTCAGCTCCCCGAACACCTCCGCCGGGTCCTGCTCGCCGTACCGTTCCGCGACGGCGGTGGCGTCCTGGTCCCAGTCTGCGAACTGCGGGTCGTCCTGCTCGAGCATCGTCGTGATCCGCTCCGCGAACAGCCGGTACACGTCGCGTACGTGGCAGGCGTACTCCAACGGGGACCACACGGTGGGCGCCGGACGGATCCGAACCTCCTCCCGACCGAGCACCAGCTGCCAGGCATCCACAGTGGTCCGGGTGATCCGGCCCAGCAGCGCGACGGACATCTCGCAGGCGTCCACGCCGCACTCGGGGCATCGACGGCGCAGGACCCAGGTCCAGTCCTTGGTGTCCGGCACGATCTGCATGGGCAGGAGCGTACGTCGCCCCGCCCCGGCCGGACCCGATGTCGCGAGCGGTGACGGTCCCGATCGGTGACCGTGCAGCGACATGGCACCCTGAGCCGTGCCCTCGCTGCTCGACACGCTCACCCTGGTGGTGATCGGGACGGCGGGCGGCCTGGTCGGCAGCGTCGTCTCGCTGGCCACCCTGGTCTCCTATCCCGCGCTGCTCGCGCTGGGCATGTCGCCGCTGACCGCGAACGTCACCAATACCACCGCCCTGGCCTTCAGCGGGATCGGCTCGGTCCTGCGCTCGCGGGTCGAGCTGACCGGCCTGGGCCGCACCTGGTTGCGGTTGGCCCCGTTGAGTGCCCTGGGCGGCGCACTCGGCGCCTCGGTCCTGCTGACCGCACCCGAGCGCTCCTTCGAGCTCATCGTGCCGGTGCTGGTCGCTGCGGCGTCCGGCCTGATGCTCATCCAGCCGAGACTGCAGGCCTCGCAGTGGTTCCGGGCCCGGGGCATCAACCCCGCAACGATGAGCGGCGTGCTGGCGGTCGCGGTCTACACCGGCTACTTCGGCGCCGCCGGCGGCGTCCTCCTCATGGTCGCCCTTGGCTGGGTGCTCGACGTCTCCGCGGTGCGCCGCAACGCGGTGAAGAACGCCCTGGCAGCAGTCGCCAACGGCGTTGCAGCGGTCGCTGTGCTGGTGTTCGGGCCGGTCGACCTGGGCGCCGTGCCTCCGCTGGCAGCCGGCTTCCTGGCCGGCGGGCTGATCGGTCCGAGCGTCTCCCGCCGGCTGGGTGACCGGTGGCTGCGGGCCTCGATCGTGGCCGCCGGGCTGGGCGTGGCCGCGGTGTTGGCCTGGCAGACCTATCGCTGATCCGACGCGTCGAGCGGGAGGGGATCCGACAGGTTTGCATGATCGACTGATCACGAATGAGGGGGAGAAGCACGAATGAAGGGGGGAGAGGAGTGGGTCAGCCGGCGAGCAACCGGTCCAGTCGCACCCGGACCCGCTCGGCGTCCTCGCGGTACTTGCAGATCGCCCCGAGCGTGGCGGCCGTGGTCTCCACGTCGAGCTCGCGCCGTCCCAGCTCGAGCAGGCACCGGGCCCAGTCCAGGCTCTCGGCCACTCCGGGCGGCTTGAGCAGATCGGCCTCGGCCGGGCCGGCGGCACCCTCGCGCAGCCGCTGGACGACCGTGGCCACCTGGCGGGCGAGCGCCTCGGGGACCTCGGGCAGCCGCCGGCGGATGATCTCGATCTCACGGGCCAGCCCGGGGTGCTCGACCCAGTGGTACAGGCAGCGCCGTTTGAGGGCGTCGTGCACCTCGCGGGTCCGGTTGGAGGTGAGCACGACCATCGGCGGGTGCTCGGCGACGATGGTGCCCAGTTCCGGGATGGTCACCGCATTCGTCGACAGCACCTCGAGCAGGAACGCCTCGAACTCGTCGTCGGCCCGGTCGATCTCGTCCACCAGCAGCACCGCGTTGCGGCTGCGCAGGGCCTGCAGAATGGGGCGCGCCAGCAGGAAGCGTTCGGCGAACAGCGAGTGCTCGACCGCGTCCACGTCCAGGGCCTGGCCGTCTGCCTTGGTCGCCTCCACCGCCCGCAGATGCAGCACCTGGCGCGGGAAGTCCCAGTCGTACAGGGCCTGGCTGGCGTCGATCCCCTCGTAGCACTGCAGGCGGATCAATTCGGCGCCCAGGGCCTCGGCCAGCGCTTCGGCGAGCGCGGTCTTGCCGGTGCCCGGCTCGCCCTCCAGCATCAACGGCCGGTTCATGGTCAGCGCCAGCCAGGCGACCGTGGCCAGCCCCTCGTCGGCGAGGTAGCCGGTGGCGTCGAGCGCCTTCGACAGCTCTGCCGGCCCCGGGGGCACCGCCCGCTCGGCCCTGTCGCGTTCCATGCGGACAGCATGACCCATTCCACTGCGGGCCGAGCGGGGACAGACTCGGCTCGTGTCCGACATCCAGCTGCGCGCCGACGGCGGCGACATCTGCCTGACCCTGATCCCCGGGAGCGGTGGACGCTGGTCCTCGCTCCGCGTCGGCGACCTCGAGCTCCTCGGCCGCGGCGGCCCGCGCCTGGTCGACTGGGGAAACTACCCGATGGCCCCCTACGCCGGACGGATCCGGCACGGGCTGCTGACCTGGCAGGGCCGGCGACACCAGCTGCCCCTGGACCTGCCGCCCCACGCCATCCACGGCGTCACCCTGGACCGGCCGTGGCAGGTGACGGACGCCGGCCCGACGTACACCGTGCTGCGATGCGACTTCGACACCCGCTGGCCCTGGCGTGGTCACGTCGTGCAACGGGTGAGCCTGGACGGCGACGGCGTCAACGCCCGGCTCGAGGTGCACGCCGACGAGGACCCGATGCCGGCCTGGACCGGCTACCACCCGTGGTTCGCCCGGCGGCTGACCCGGGGCGAACCGGCCAGGTTCACCGTCCGCTGCGACCACCTGCTGCCTCGCGACGCCGACGGAATGCCGTCGCGGGTGACGGTTCCCGTCGCCTCGCCGCTGCCCGACGGGCCGTGGGACGACGTCTTCGGCGGGGTCCGATGGCCGGCCGAGGTGACCTGGGAGGGCGCCCTGCGCCTGGAGATCCGTTCGGACGCGGGCTATGTCGTGGTCTTCGACGAGAAGCCCGACGCCGTCTGCGTCGAGCCACAGACCGCTCCGCCCAACGCGGTCGAGTTGGACCTGGCCGCCGTGGTCGAGCCGGGGACCCCCCTGATCATGGAGACGCAGCTCACATGGCACTGAGTGCCGCCTAGGCCACTGGTCCCGGCTTCGGTTCACAGCCGAGCCCTAGGTTCGGTGGTGCCAACTTCAACCAGGTGGCCTCGGCTGCGGTCCCCGCCGCAGCTCCGAGCCAGGTTCTCTATCGGAGGCTGACGTGCGCAGCACCCTCGACAAGCTCATCTCCCGGACCGGACTGGTCCTGGCCGCCGTTCTCGTCGTGGCCGGCGGATTGTTGGGCTGGGCGAGCACCTTCATCAACGACAACGTCACCCAGCAGCTGCGGGACCAGAACATCACGATGCCCGCCGGTGAGGCGATCAGCGCCCCCGCGATCAAGCCCTACCTGGAGCAGTACGCCGGCCAGCCGCTGGAGAACGGCGCGCAGGCCAAGGCCTACGCCGACCACTACATCCTGGTCCACATGAACGCCGCCAGCCAGGGCAAGACCTACTCCCAGGTCAGCGGTGAGTTCATGAAGCTGAGCGCCGACCCGGCAGCCGACAAGGAGCAGGTGGCCAAGCTCGGCGAGCTGCGCCAGACCCTCTTCATGGGCAACACCTTGCGCGGCATGCTGCTCAACGCCTACGCCTTCGGCATGATGGCCGAGATCGCCATGATCGCCATGATCGTGTCCTTCGTCGGCGCGGCCGCGCTGCTGGTGCTGGGCCTGCTCGGGCTGCGGCACGCCGAGCAGGTGGCCACGGCGAGCCCGAGTACCAAGATCCCGGCGACCGTCTGACCCCACACCGGGCGCACCGGGACTCGAGGACAGCGACGGCCCCTGGCCGGCTCACCCCGTTCGTCGGGTGAGGCGCCAGGGGTCGTTGCCGTGTGCGGCCAGGGTGGCGGCGGCGTCCCGGCGGCCGGCCTCGATCATCGCCTCGATGAAGACCGGCTCGAACAACAGGTAGCTGAGCAGTTCCCCGTGGGTGGCATGGGTTCCGCCGATCAGCCGGTCCAGCAGGGCGATGTCCGGGCTGCGGACGGCGTCCAGCCCGCGGTAGGCGTGCAGCGCCGCCTCGGCGAGTTCGGGGATGCTGCCGCTGCGCTCGGGACCGACGAACAGGTAGGGAACCTGGCGGAACGCGGTGCCGCTCGCCCCCGCCACCAGCAGCCGGTTGACCCGGTCCAGGGCGCGCACGTCCTCGACCATCCGGTCGACCAGGGTCGAGGTGATCACCGTGGCGAAGGCCCCGAACAGATCCGGCCGGCGTGGGTCCGGCCGCGGCGGGTCCGCCTCCTGGGCCAGCGGGTGGGTCGCGATCACGACCAGCTTGGCGGCCCCGAGGTCCAGGGCAGGCTTGATCGGCGCGTTCAGCCGGACGCCGCCGTCCAGGTACCAGTCCCCCGCCGTGCCCTCCTCGTCGAACAGGCGCACCGGCGGGAACGCGACCGGGATCGCCGCCGAGGCCATCACGTGTTCGGCGGTCAGCCGCGCGGACCGGTAGGCGATCCGCCGCTCGGCGTCGTCCGGCGGCAGCGTGCCGCGGTGCGACTCGACGAAGACCTCGGTCCGGTGCCGGCCGGTGGCGGTCGTGATCAAGGCGACGGCGTCCAGCCGCCGTTCGGCCACGTTGTCGTGCAGGGCCGGCCAGGAGTCGAACGAGGAGAGCGTGCGTCGCAGCGGCGCGGGGTCGAGCACGGAGGTCACCGGGGCGTCCCCGATCCCGGCCAGCCGGGCCAGGTAGCGCAGGGTGAGGCCGGGGGTGGTGAGCAGGAGCGGCCGGTACACCCCGTCCCGGGCCGCGCCCCGCCAGAGGTCGAGCGCCCGCTCGGCGGCCTGCTGCGGGTCGGGATGGTGGATCAGCGCTGAGACCAGTACCGCGTTGATCGCTCCCGCGCTGGTGCCCACCACGATCCGTGGCGTCTCGCCGTGCCCGCGCAGCCACGGCACGATCACCGACAGCGCGCCCATCTCGTAGGCGCCGCGCGCCCCCGCTCCGGCGATCACCAGTCCGACCGATGGCCTGGAACGACGGGCACGTGACGTCGCCATACCCGAACGCTACTCGCGCGCCGGTGCTCAGACCGCGCGGCCGCGCGCAGCCAGGTAGGCGGCGGGGTCGGCGATCACCCCGCGGACGACGGACGTCGCCGCGCCCAGCACGGCGGCCTCACCGTCCAGCGGCGAGACCAACACCTGCACCGGGCACCAGGCCGACCAGAGCACCCGGCGGCTGAGTTCGGACAGCAGGTCGGGGACCAGCCAGCGCGCCAGCGGGGCGTACAGCCCACCCAGGACCACGGTGTCGACGTCCATCACCGTCACCACGGCGGCCCCGGTCCGGCCGAGCGCCGCGCCCGCCTGCGTCAGCGCCGCCAGGGCCCGCGGCTCGCCCGCCTGAGCCGCCCGCTCCAACGCCAGCACCGGATCGACCGGCCGGCCCCGCCGCCCCCCGGCCGCCGTGGGCAGACCGGCGGCTCGCAGGATCGCCTCTCGTCCGGCGTACTGCTCCAGGCAGCCGACGTTGCCACAGGAACAGGCCTCCGGCCCGGTCGCCGCCGCGCCGGTCAGCGCGCGCCGGGAGCGTCCGGACGTCGCCGGGTCGCCGCCCGGCAGGTGCCCGATCTCACCACTGAACCCGTGCCGGCCGCGGAACAGCGCGCCGTCCACGATCAGCCCCGCGCCGACCCCGATCTCCCCGGAGACGTAGACGAAGGTGTCCAGCGGGCCGCCATCCGGCGCAGCGTGGCCGGCGCACCACAGCTCGGCCAGCGCGGCCAGGTTGGCCTCGTTGCCCAGGCTCATCGGCAGGCTGTCGAGGACGCCGTCCGAGCGCGATCTCAGCTCGTCCAGGACGCGCACATCGCGCCATCCCAGGCGGGGGGCCAGCCGGAGCACATCCGGCCCGGGGATCCCGGCCCGGTCCGTCGCGCCGGCCTGGACCAACCCCGGGACGGCGACGGCGGCACCGGCCAGGTCGAGTCCGTCCACCTCGGCCCGCTCCACGGCCCGGCGCAGCGCCATCGCGGCGCGGGCCAGGACGGTTCCGGGCCGCAACGATCGCAGGTCCCCGGGCAGGCGTTCGCGGGAGCGGACCGTACCCGACAGGTCGACCGAGACGGTCGCCAGGTAGTCGACGTTGATCTCCAGCCCGATGCCGACCGGGCCGGTCGCGGACAGCGCGACCCGGGTGCCGGGGCGGCCGACCCCGGGGAGGGCGGTGGGGCCCAGGTCGCCGACCAGGCCGCCGGCCTGGAGCGTGTCGACCAGGGCGGAGACGGTGGCCTTGGTCAGGCCGGTCGCCGCGGCGAGCCGGGCCCGTGAGGCGGGTCCGTGGTCGGCCAGCTGGGACAGCACGAGCGCCAGGTTGTGCTCGCGCAACGAGGGCTGGCGAGCGGGATTGTCCCGGGGCGTGCTCATCGTCGGCACTCTAGGCGACCACGCCGAGCCGCCGGGCGACCCCTTGACACACCGAGCTCCACGAGCGTCTAGTTTACTCAATGAACTAATTGATGTCTCGCCGTGGAGGTCCCGATGCCCGAGCTGCGCCCCACCCCCGCCGACAAGTTCACCTTCGGACTGTGGACGGTGGGCTGGCAGGCCCGTGACCCGTTCGGGGAGGCCACCAGGGCCCCCCTCGACCCGATCGAGGCGGTGCACCGGCTCGCCGAACTCGGTGCCTACGGGGTGACCTTCCACGACGACGACCTGGTGCCCTTCGGTTCGGCCGACGCCGATCGGGCCAAGCGGATCGAGGCGTTCAAGGCTGCCCTGGCCGAGACCGGCCTGCAGGTGCCGATGATGACCACGAACCTGTTCACCCACCCGGTGTTCAAGGACGGCGCGTTCACCAGCAACGACCGCTCGGTGCGCCGGTACGCGATCCGCAAGGTGATGCGCAACCTCGACCTCGCCGCCGAGATGGGCGCCTCCACCTATGTGTTCTGGGGCGGGCGCGAGGGCAGCGAGACCGAGGCCGCGAAGGACGTGCGAGCCGCGCTCGATCGCTACCGCGAGGCGCTGGACACCCTGGCGCAGTACTGCCTCGACGCCGGCTACGACATCCGGTTCGCCCTGGAGCCCAAGCCGAACGAGCCACGCGGCGACATCCTGCTGCCGACCATCGGGCACGCCCTGGCGTTCATCACCACGCTGCAGCACCAGGAGATGGTCGGGCTCAACCCCGAGGTCGGCCACGAGCAGATGAGCAACCTCAACATGGTGCACGGGGTGGCCCAGGCCCTGTGGCAGGGCAAGCTGTTCCACATCGACCTGAACGGCCAGAACGGCCCCAAGTTCGACCAGGACCTGATCTTCGGCCACGGCAACCTGGTCAACGCCTTCTTCCTCGTCGACCTGCTCGAGTCGGCCGGCTACGAGGGGCCCCGGCACTTCGACTACAAGCCGCTGCGCACCGAGAACTACGACGGGGTCTGGGCCTCGGCGGCCGCCAACATGCGCACCTACCTGCTGCTCAGGGAGCGCGCCAGGGCGTTCCGGGCCGACCCCGAGGTGGCCGAGGCCCTCGCCTTCTCGGGGGTGGCCGACCTGTCGATCCCCACCCTCGCCGACGGGGAGTCCTACCGGGACCTGCTGGCCGACCGCAGCGCGTTCGAGGACTTCGACGTGGACCGGATCGGTTCGCGGGGCTACGGTTTCGTCCGGCTGAACCAGCTCGCCATCGACCACCTGATGGGCGCCCGCTGACCGGATGACCCGGCCCGGCCACGGCGGTAGGACGCGGCAGACAGGAGCGCGGCATGGCTTTCGCGGCGGGGGTCGACTCCTCGACCCAGTCCTGCAAGGTCGTCGTCCGGGACGCCGAGACCGGCGCCCTGATCCGGGAGGGCCGGGCCAGCCACCCCGACGGCACCGAGGTCGCGCCCGCGCACTGGTGGCGGGCGCTCGGCGAAGCGGCCGCCGCGGCCGGCGGACTGGACGACGTGGCGTCGATCGCCGTCGGCGCCCAGCAGCACGGCATGGTGGTACTGGACCAGTCCGGCGACGTGGTGCGCGACGCCCTGCTGTGGAACGACACCCGATCCGCCCCCCAAGCCGAGCGACTCGTCGACCGGCTCGGGGGGCCGAGCGCCTGGGCCGACGGTGTCGGGTCGGTGCCGGTGGCCTCGTTCACCGTGACCAAGCTGGCCTGGCTGGCCGAGCACGAGCCGGACGGCGCGGCGAAGGTCGCTGCCGTGTGCCTGCCCCACGACTGGCTCACCTGGCGACTGGCCGGTTCGCCCGGGCTCGACGCGCTCGTCACCGACCGGGGCGACGCTTCGGGCACCGGCTACTGGTCCCCGGCGAGCGGTGAGTACCGCCGCGACCTGCTCATCGCCGCCCTCGGTCACGACGCCGTCCTGCCGCGGGTGCTCGGACCGGCCGGGACCGCGGGCACCACGGCGGCCGATGGCCTGACTCGCGGGGCGAGCCTCGGGCCGGGGACCGGGGACAACATGGCCGCTGCCCTCGGCGTGGGCGCCGGCCCGGGGGACGTGATCGTCTCGATCGGCACCTCCGGTGTGG
>Ga0209261_10000479_pt1 | contig 10793 bp, 8 predicted proteins | sample DOMMetBare1Fresh_FD_187470 | JGI IMG/M metagenome (GOLD analysis project Ga0209261, IMG submission 187470) | Wetland sediment microbial communities from St. Louis River estuary, USA, under dissolved organic matter induced mercury methylation -... | ecosystem: Environmental > Aquatic > Freshwater...
TCGTTGGTGTTGGTGTGAATCAACAGGGGAGTGGATTTCATTTTTGAAACGTTCCAAACCGGCGACCGACGCCTGTATTCAGCTACATTCTGATTGGCAGTCTGGCCAATGTGATAATCAGCCTCAAACTGGGCACGATAACTTTGATCGTAATAACCCATCCGGGCGATCAGATCACTCACGGGAACACCTGCAAACGCACATTGAAAATCATTCGGGTGATCGAAAATGTTCATCAGGGTAATTAGTCCGCCATGGCTCCAGCCCACCAATCCAACACGGTTCTGATCAATAAAATCGTAGTTTTCGATCATGTAATTTCGGCTGGCATACACATCTTCCACTTCGAGGCCTCCATAGTCAATAGCTTCATAAAATGCTTTTCCGTAACCTGTGCTGCCACGATATTCAGGAGCAACCACTACATAACCCTGGCTCACCAATTCTCTGATAATATGCGCATAGTAGGTGGTGAAATCGGCATGTACCCCGCCATGAGGTAATACGATCAACGGATATTTCTTGTGAATGTCAATTCCTTTTGGGATAAAAGTGTAAATCCAGAATTTTACAGGATTGCCGGCACCCATCGCAGTTGGATTCTTCTGTTTCCATTTGGGTGGACCATAAATGTATAATTTGTCGGTGAAGGCAATATCACCAACTTTCTGATTCCACATCAAATCATCAAGCTGTTTGGCAAGCTGATCGATGCGATGATCAAGATCGGCATCATTTTTTTGAAGTGTTTCCAGATTTTTTGTCACCGAGGTGATATCCTGAGAAAAGGAATGAAAAGCAATCAGAACTACAATCAGAAAGAAAATACTTTTTAGTTTCATAAAGTCGGTTTTTTATTTCCGGGAGTGATACTTGCAAATTTAACAAACATATTCCGGATAATATTGAATATTTAAGTTCAGCAATCCGAATGGGAATCAGGCTTTGAATAATCGTTGAAATCCGGGGTAGGCATTCAAAATATGGATTTCAAATTCGATTAATTTCTCCCGAACCAGGGGTAATTCATTTAAAATTTCGTGGGCATGTGGCAAATCACGGGCTTCGAGTATCAATACGGCACAATGATCTTCAGTGAAATACAATTCACGGATCAAATCCTGCTGTTGAAGCTCCCAGGCTTTGCGGGCTTCAGCTTCCAGAAATGGCTTGTAATCGTTGTCTGCCACACCCGGAATTTCTTTTTCTATGGCTAGTATCTTCATTTTGGATGAATATTTTTATCACCGGCTAATTCAAGAATTCCGAGGTAAAGCAGTTTGGCAGCATCTTCCATGATTTCAGGAGTCAATGCATCTGTGTTGTCGAGAGGGTGGTGATAATAAACCGTTTTTACAGTTCCGGTTGTACCCAATCCAAGCGTTTTGTAGCCTGCTGCATCAAAAACAGCACCATCGGTTCGGGGCCGGCCATAATTCATTCGGTATTCTGAACTGCGTAATTCACGGTGTATATATTTTTCGTTGCTTTCAGCAAAAGGTTTGAATAATTCCGAAAAGGTTTTTCCGTTCGAAACCTGAAATCCGGTGCCATTGCCAACCATATCGAGGTTGATCATACAAAGCACTTTTTCTTTTGGCCAAACCGGTGATTCCACCATTTTTGTGCTTCCGTACAGACCACATTCTTCCCCTCCAAAAAATGCGAAGATGATGGTTCGCGCTGGTTTGACGGGTGAGGCTGCCAGTGCTTTAGCCGCTGCCAGAATATCGACGGAGCCTGAAGCATTATCCAAAGCGCCCGGAAACAAACAACCCGGACTGCCAACTGCATCGAGGTGGGCCCCGATAATGATTGCTTCGGACTTTAATTCAGGATCAGTACCTTCAATGATTCCGATGACATTGCACGACCGGCTATCGGGAAAATGTTTGGTTGAAGCAGAAATCTCTATCTTTTTATTTAATGCAAACGAATTTGGCTGAAGACTTTTTTTGATTTCCTTGTGGACATCGGCATACTTCAGATCAGTACCTTCAAACAAATCAGTTACTACATTTTCATCCATATGAGCATAAACGAAGCCTGCGAGGTATGAGGTATTTGGATTGGCAATTTTCCCGACGTAAAGAAGGCCGGCAGCTCCCATTTTTTTTGCCAGCTGAAATTTATAGCGGTGGTAACTGTAGGGCTCCCATTTTTTCAGGGAATCCTTTCCGCTGAATGGCACTCCTGTATCCATCAGAACAATTTTACCCCTAATGTCAATGTTTTTGTAATCGTCGTAGTTTAATTCAGGAGCCGAAATACCATATCCAACATAAACCACTTCACCGGAAACTGTTCCGGAAGCCGAATTTGAACCCGGAAAGTAATCGTCAGGAAATTTATATTCTTTTTGTGGATTGTCTTTTCCTGCATATAAAGTGACGCTTCCAGGATTTAAAACATCACTGTAGGCATTCGGAAAATACTGCAAATATGTTCCATCACTCATGCCCGGTTTTACACCGGCAGTTTTTAGCTGATCGGTAATCCATTCTGCTGCTGCCTGATATCCGGGTGAACCTGATAAACGACCTCCGTATTTAGGAGATGTCAGTTCAGCCGCGTCGCGCAGTAAATCGTGGCTCGAAATGGTATGGAAAATCGTGAGTTTCGCTTTTTCCTGATCCTGGGAATTCCCATTTAATCCAATTAAACAGAGCAAAAAGAGAGTTAAACAGTTAAATGAATTCATATTGAATATTTTCTGACCTAAAAGTAAGAAAATGGCTTAGAATGCGGTAAGCAGAATCTGTTTTTAACTAAGAAATTTAAAATTGGTATTGATTTTTTCGTTCATCAATTTCTTTCCGGAGGACATCATTGGCCTGAACCTTGGTTTTCATCAAAAGATAAATGGTTGTACCTTTTTCGCGGGCAAACTCGTTGGTCACTTCATCAAATTTGAAAACCGACTCACAATAAGGCGCCGAGACAATCAGTTCTTTCCCGTTATCGCTAATTTCCTTAACCCGGATAATGTACCTGATTTCCTTGTCGAACCTGAACCAGTTGATGTAATCTGCATTCAACGAAACTGCACCGATATGCTTTATTTTCGAGTAGTAATTGATGGCTCCGGCCTGGCCGTAATTGTCGCAGTACACGAGCGTTTGGTCGGGTTGGGCGATTTGAATGTACGCACTGTCAACTTTTCGCGCCAGTTCTTTCCAGCCTAACATGTCTGCAAAATCCTGGGGAAGTAAATGTTCTTTCCCGTCCTCCCATCTTAGCAATCCAAAATCACGATACATTTGTTCATCCTGCCGGATTTCCCTTGGCGTGCGGTTCGGAAAAGCGATCTTCAGCATCGGAACGAACAACAGTATCGGGATTATCAGAATGACTGGCTGAAGAAATTTCGCCCACTTTCCTTTCATTAATTTTTCAAGATAAACGGAGCCAAAGACCAGTAATACCGGATAGAGGCCGATTGCATAATATGACTTTGCCCGAAACCAGGTAAACAACAGCATGGTGAACAGAAATGACCATCCAATCAGTCTGAATTTTCGGAAAGACGGAAAAATAAAAAATGCTACGAATGAAGCAATAATGATAAATATTGAGCTAAAAAAGAAAAGCAACTGTTCCTTCAGAAAATCAAGCCGGTTGACATTCACTAGCTGAGTAGCTGTCAGTTCCCTGAGATGATGTATAACCGGAAAGTTGTTTTGGTATTGCCAGATCAGGTTGGGCGAAATCAGGACAAGAGCAAGAAGAGCAGCAATATAGACATGTTTGTTTTGAAAAATTTTGCGATGTTCGGTAAGCAAAATGGCAGGCAATAAGCCTAAAAGCAGGAATGCAATGTTGTATTTATTCAGAAATCCAAAGGCAAAAATAACAGCAGCCAGATACAGCCATTTTGTTTTTTCGGAGTTGATGTATTTGACGAGGACATAATAAACTAAAGTCCAGACCAGGATGTCAAGCGAATTGGGTTGGTAAAGTGTATTCATCCGGAGCAGAACTGAAAACAGAATGGAGATACCACCGAGTGTCAGCGCGAACCAATTTCCTTTCAGTTCCTCAATTGTTTTCCAGACTACCCAAATGGTTAACGCTCCAAACAATGCCGGAAAAAATTTTACCCAGAAAACGCCATTCCCTAACAATTTGATCAGGAACGAAATCCAGGAGGTGACAGGAGGAACGGAAGTGTAACCCCAGTCCAGGTGATTTCCCTGATCGAGGTGAAGAAATTCATCGCGGTGAAGTTCGTATACCGGATCAATCAACACATACTGAAGGAAAAATTTCAGAAGGATCAGTCCCCAAAGAATCAAGCTGGTTTTTTTCATTTTCAGGAGGAATTGGTGCGATTTTGTATAGCTAAATTAATTGGTTTAATTGAATATAGCTCCAAATGTTCATCAATTCTACCTGATTGAATTCATTTTAAGAATCTTTTCAGCAACTGTTCCGCGTTCAGAGATTCGTATAATCCGAAGGATGAAGGATGCAAATCGACCGGGTTTTAGAACAACATTCACTTTGTTGGCAACTTTCAGGTCGCGGTTGAAAATAGCGGTTTTATGGTCTTTTTCGGGAATTTGGTGAAATTGATTCGCAAATTTCCAGGCACCATCCCGGGCCAGTTTCATGCTGAAGTCAACCAGGTAATCATCAATTTTCCCCGACCATTTTAGAAGGTATTTCAGCGCGGGCCAAACAGCCGACAAATCACCCTGAACTTCGCGCACCAGTGAAGATAATATTTCATTAATCCGGTTAAAGTCGGATTCCAGATCGGCCAGATTTTTTCCTTTGGATACTTCAGTTGCAGCAATACCCAGATCAAGATTAATGTGGGCGTTCATTCCAAGGAGCAGGTGCTGCAAAACAATGGGCCAGTACAAATGGTAAAGTTCGAAGGTTATTTTCCATGACTCTGTGACTGGTTCATTTTTGCGATGTGATTCGTAAGCTGCCAAATACCTTTTTGCGAAAGCCACATCGAGAAGTTCCATGCGGTGACCATCATCGAAAAAACCGGAAGCAATTCCTTCCTTCACCTTAATGGTCACTTTTCGGTAAAGTGATGCAAAATAGCCAGCTGGATCATTCTTTTCTACTGATTCAGCAATGATTTTATTCAGTGCTGTTATTACTTCTTCAATACTGTTTATGGATTCAGGATTCATTCTTTTCAAATGTTTCAAAGTAAGCCCGATTAACAACTTTTTGGTGATGGAGATAAACTTTTCAATCGGTTAGATTCAAATTTTATGCATCGATCAATTTCTGAATATCAAATTTTTTCATCTGTAGGAATGCCTTCATCACCCTTTCCGACCTGGATGGATCACTCATTAATTTTCCAAGAATGGATGGAACAATTTGCCAGGAAATACCGAATTGATCTTTCAGCCAGCCGCATTGTTCTGCTTCAGGAAAAGCGGATAGTTTATCCCAGTAATAGTCAATATCTTCCTGATTTTTACAGTCAACCACCAGCGAAATGGCTTCGTTAAAACTGAAAGCATGAGCCATTGAACTGTCCATAGCCATAAAGACCTTATTGCCCAATATGAACTGCGCGTGTTTGATGGTTCCTTCCACATCCTGATCTTCGGCCGAATACCTCATGATACCAATAACTGAAGAGTCTTTGAAAACTGAAGTATAGAATTGAATGGCCTGTTCTGCTTTTCCCGCATAATCGCGTGTGAACATGAGTGAAGGAGTTAATTTTTGACCAACATTCTCCAGTTTTCCGGCAGAAATTTGCCAGCTCACTCCAAATTTATCCTGAATCCAGCCATATTTTTCGCTCCAGGGGTATTTGTCCAAGGGCATCATAACCAAACCATCCTGAGTTAATTTTTCCCAGGCCTGATCAACTTCTTCAATGGTTTCACAGGTCATAAAAAATGAAATCGAAGGATTAATAGTAAAATGAGGACCCCCATTCAGAAACATCATTTTTTGTCCTGCAACTTCAAGGATAACCACCAGTGGATTTTCTGAAGTAATTCGTGTGTCTTGAAATACCGAACAATAGAATTCGGCAGCCTCCCGGGCTTTTCCATCGAACCAAAGACAAGGATAAATCACATTATTCATTTGTCGCTCGTTTTAAATTACGCTTGTATAAAACGGTTATTTGCATTTGTATTCAATCAACACACTTACGCCGGAAAATGTTCTTACCCCTATTAGTGTTAGCTTTAGGTTGTGGTTCAGTCCTTCAAACAAGGCAGTTCCCTTTGCCAGGATGACCGGATCAATCATGATCTGGTATTCGTCAATCAGGTTTTGACTGGCTAATTGACTGACGATACTTCCGCTTCCCAAAATGGTTAAATCTTTTTCCTGCGATAATTTCAGCTGCTGAATTGATTCAAAAATATTCCCGGTAACAAATCGCGTATTCTCCCATATTTCTGCCGGCTCTGGCTGAGTTGAAAAAACAATTTTTTCCGCATCATTCATTCCTTTGGCTACATGGGGAAACATTTCTTTAGCCAAGTCGCTGGTCCAGAAAGAAGCCATTTGTTCGTAGGTTTTACGGCCAAACAGCAGGATATTTCCCAGCGATAACATTTTTTCAGAATAACGAGTTTCCTCTTCACCGTGATTGTGCCAGCTAATGTCATCGTCCAATCCTTTGAAAAAGCCATTCAGGGTGATGAAATTGAAAGCAGATAGTTTGCTCATCAGATTCAGTTTTGATTGTGCTTTTCTTATTTTTTATACTCGAATGCCTTGTTTGATAATGACGAAAATAGTTGAATAACAACAGGTATGTCAATTATTTAGTTTGTGACAAGAAACTTGAAAAACGCTTTAAAGTGTCAATAATAAGATGGGTTACAACTGTTGTTCTTTTCCTGAGACGATTATTTTTTTGACATCAAGGTTTCCATATGCCATACTGACTTCAACTTTCCCGTTTTTAAATTCCACATTTCCGAAGCCTGTTTCGGTTGAAAGGAAAGTTTTGAAATCACCAATTTTGGAGTCGACATAAAGCGTATGATCAACTGCATCGTAACGAACGCCCGTCAGTCCCTGCAACAAACCATAACTCGACATGGCACGCGCATACCAGTGACCACATTCGTATTCGTCAAACGGATTGCGAATCGTACCATCGTATCTGTCACGTGCGGTTCGAACAATATCAAGTCCTTTGTCCACTTCGCCCATTAAAAAAAGATGTGATGCAACCTGGTATTCGATGCCTGTCCACACTTCATTGCTGTATACAAACGGCAATGACAATTTTCCGCCTTTGGGCCAGGTACAAAGCAATAATCCGCCATCTTCACCCAGTGCAAACGATGGCCGTTGCGGATTGGAGTGATCAATCAGGTTGTGTTTCAGGTTGTATTTGTAAACAGAATTCAGGTGACTTTTAACCAAAGTTTCGTCCATTGGTACTTGGAGGCCGCTGACATCAGCTAACCAAAAACCAAGCACTCCATCCGACAAACAACCTTTTCCATACTGATATTTTGGTCCTTCTTTTTCGAGCAGTGCTTTTGCTTCGTCAGAATAATTCGAATTCCACATATTTTTTGATGCTTCAACAGGGTTTGCCGCCTTCAGTCCTTTCCATTTAATATTCTGGATGAAATATTCGCCGTCGTACAAACTGTCGGTCATGTATTTTTTTCCTGATTCAATTAATTGCCGGTATTTTGATACATCTTCATTCAGGAAACTTCCCATTTGCGAGATAGACGAAAGAGCACCCAGATAAAAACTGGTACACATTCCGTCGGGTCCCCAGAATTCAATGTCGTAAGTATTGTGGTGCGGTTCTTCAGTTATGCCTTTGTGGCGCGGGTCCCAGGTTTCGATGCAATAATCCATACTGGCTTTTACATGCGGATAGAAATCTTTCAGCCACTGATTGTCGCCGCTGATGCGCCATTCGCGGTAAACTTTCATGATCCCTCCCAACTGGCCGTCGGCTGCGGCATAAAAATCATGAACCCTTGGCCGGATGGGCAATGCCGAACGAAAAGCCTGATGACCTGATTCATTTTGACTAATCATGAATTCTGTATTCCTGAGTGTTCGTTCAAGTGACGGGAACAGATGCGGAATCGCCTGAGCATAATTCCAAACGTGTGTACACGAACCTTCACAGCAGCCCCAACTGTCGCCACATCCTTCCCAGGCCCACAGTTTACCGTCACGCTGACGTAAAACCGTTGGCGATTTCAGGATAGAAAGATTGGCCGAAACGGCTTCCAGTACTTCTGCCGGAAGTGTGCTGCCAAAAAAAGCATCGGTAAACAGTTTTGATTTGGTTTTGAGATCGGTATAGCTGGTGTTCCAGTAATTGACCGCCTCGTTGATATTCGCAAATTTTTTGGAATACCAGGGCTGATAATAGGGTGATTCGCAACACCCGGAGGCAGGATCGCATTTGGGCGCATTTTCAGGATCTTTTCCCAGGCGGAGTTTGGAATTGGGGACATACCAGGTCAGCATCACCTTTACTGTCTTTTCTTCGTTTGGCGCCAATCTTATCGGTACATACAGCGAGGCTCCCGGTGAATTATTGGCAATAGCGGCATTTTGAACCAGTTTGCCTTCTTCCACATTTTTCCAGGTCATGCTCAGCGCATCAAACCATCCTCCCCTGAACCAGCAATAATCAACAGTAGTGGAAGGCTGATCGGTGAAAATGGCAAAATCACCCTGGTTCTGAGGTTCGTTTTCATCTGCTTTTTGTCTCAGTATAAACCCGTTTGATAAGGTTTCGATGGAATTTTCACCTTTGTCTTTGCGCATGAAATTGACCGAATGAAACGAAAAAACTGTTTCAACGGTTGCAGAACTGGTGTTTTTAAACGTGTATTCCACTGCACCGAAAGGTAAACTCGACTGATCGGCATCGGTTGGTATAAAAGGGCTCCATCCGGTAATCTGAATAGCCAGAGGAATGTCCTGATCGCTTAGGTTGAGGGTTGCAAAAGGGAATCGGGCCGTGAAGTCGGCATGTTCGAAATGCGGTAATCCTGCCGGACCAAAACCATCGCCATTGGCCGAATTTGGCTTGCCGTAGTATTTCCATTTCGGAATCGGACCTTCAAGCACTTTCGCTCCGTTTTCCTTACCTTTTACTGAAATGGCGGCAAACATCATGGGCGAGTTATAGACTTCAGGCGAGTTCCTGACTGACACATGCGAGAAAGCTCCGGTGCCTTCGAGACAAACCATTCCGGCGCCAATACCACCCAGTGGAAAGGCAATCCGGTTAAGATTTTCATCCTGATAAGTATCATTGTATGTTTTTTTGCCGGATTGAAGTCCTGTTTTTTTTGATGTAGGATTTGAACATGAAAACACAAATATTAAACACCAAAGAAGGAAAGAAATTCGGGTTGTCATGGTTAGGTTTTTATTTGGTTGAAGTACAAGCGGTAATTAGAAAATAGGAGCAGAGGAGAAAGTGATTAAAGAAGTTCTCCCTTCGACTGCTACACGCTCAGGGAGCGGTGTGTCGAATAATCATGAGAGGTCAGATGAGCGGTAATGTGAGAAATTAAAAATGCCCTGAAAGTATCTCCCGGTTGAATCCGGTAGAGCAAATCAGGGCATTTTTCAGCTTTTGATTACAGTTCTCTAATTTTAATGTTGCGGAACCATACCGGATAACCATGATCCTGAAGGCCAATAAAACCTTCTTTCGAGATTCCTTCAGTAAATCCGGGGAACGATTTGAATTTGCTCTTGGCTACCATCGCATCCCACTCAGGAGTCCATAATGTGTATGACACCACTTTAGCACCGTTTTGGGTATGAGTGACCTGACCATCTTTTACTTTAATCACAATGGTATTCCATGAACCGGCAGGGTGAACCGTTTTCGGATCAGCAGGAAGCATGTCGTAGAGCGAACCGGCTAAATGGCTGTCAATTTTATTGTCGGTGGCATCTACATTGTCCAGAACCTGAATTTCGGGAGAAGCATAATAAATCGGTTTTCCGGGAACTTCGCGCACGTTGAAAAATATTCCTGAATTGGCCATTTTACTGGCTTTCCAGTCGATCGAAAGCTCGAAGTTTTTGAATTTTTTTCCACTGAAAAGGATGTCGCCATTGGCTCCCTGGCCAGGATTTTTGCCTTCGCCAATTACTACCTTCATGGCATCTTCTTCAATTACCCAGTTGGCAGGCATGGCAGTACCGTTGCATTGTCTCCAGCCGTCGAAGCTTTTGCCATTGAATAGCAGCACCCAGCCTTCTTTTTTCTCTTTTTTGGAAAGTTTGTTTACGGCTTGTGAAAAGCCCGGCAATGCAACACAAACTGCCAGTAATAAGGTTAGAAAAATGTTTTTCTTCATGATTTAATTTTTATTTGAATCCCGAAAGGGATCAGTTAATGAATGATTCGTGTTTTGGAATAATAGCCAAAAATAAGGATTTAGAAAATAACAACCGGACTGAATAATGAGATTATGCAACATAAATCGACGAACTTCCAGCTGAAATTCGTATGAATCTGAATGACCCACCGTTTATACAAATAAGACAGGCGCCCATTTGGGCGCCTGTCTTAAAACAGTCCGGCAGTTCAATCCGGATCTGTAGTGCAAATTTAATGCCTGAGTCCGTCATCTGGCGGATCTTTACAATTACTCAGAGTCTGACTTTGAGTCTGACTCTGAGTAAATCAGGATTATCTTCTTTCGTTGTAAAGTACTTTACCTACCTGGGTTTTACCATTCAACGTCAGGTGATAGAATACCATCTGGCTGCTAACCATGCGAGGCACATACTCGGCAAAGTTTACGACACCACCGGTAACCGGTCCTTCAAAC
>Ga0209261_10000480_pt1 | contig 10781 bp, 9 predicted proteins | sample DOMMetBare1Fresh_FD_187470 | JGI IMG/M metagenome (GOLD analysis project Ga0209261, IMG submission 187470) | Wetland sediment microbial communities from St. Louis River estuary, USA, under dissolved organic matter induced mercury methylation -... | ecosystem: Environmental > Aquatic > Freshwater...
TGATCCTGACCGCGATGAAGCTGTCGCGCAGCTGGGAGGACCGCTATTGGCGCAGCTCATCATAGTCTCAAATCGAGTGGCCGTTCCTGACGAAGGCGGCGTGCGTGCCGGCGGACTTGAGGTCGCGGTGAAAGCGGCACTCAAGCGGATGGCGGGAACGTGGCTTGGCTGGAGCGGACGGATCGCGCCGCAGTCCAAGATCAAGCCGCGCACGGTCAAGCGCGACAACGTCACCTACATCGTCAGCGATCTCAGCGCGGAAGATCACAAGGAATACTACAACGGATTTGCCAATCGCGTGTTGTGGCCGATCCTGCACTATCAGCTCGAGCGTGCCGAATTCTCCCACCGCGATCTCAGCGGATACCTGCGGGTCAACGACGCCTTCGCCCGGCAATTGCACGATGTGATCAAGCCCGACGATCTGATCTGGGTCCATGACTATCACCTGATGCCGCTCGCCAAGGCGTTGCGCGCGCTCGGCCACAAGAACCGCATCGGCTTTTTTCTCCACATCCCTTGTCCGCCGCCGGAGATCATCACCGCGCTGCCCCACCACGAGCAGCTTCTTCCGGCGCTGTGCGACTACGACCTGGTGGGCTTTCAGACCGGCGACGACGCCTTCAATTTCAGCCGCTACCTGACGCGCGAATGCGGCCTCCCCAGCCGCGACTTCAACTTTCCGCTGGGCGAGCGGACCATGCGAATCGAGGTGTTTCCGGTCGGCATCGAAACGGCAGCCTTCGCGCGCCTGGCAAAGCGCAGCGAGCGCTCGGCCGACGTCCAGCAGGTGCGCCAGAGCCTGGGCGGACGCGCGCAGATCATCGGGGTTGATCGTCTCGATTACACCAAGGGGCTGCATCTGCGCATGGAGGCGTACGAGCGCTTCCTGGCGACACAGCCGCAATGGCGCGGCAAGGTGACTTATCTGCAGATCTCGCCGAAGAGCCGTAGCGACATCCGCGAATACGCCGACATGGCGCAGCAGATCGAATCGTCGGCCGGCCGCATCAACGGCACCTTCGGAGAGGCGGATTGGACGCCGATCCGTTACGTCAACCGCGCCTATGGCCGCTTCATGCTGGCCGGCCTCTACCGCGCCTCGCGGGCCGCGCTGGTGACGCCGCTGCGCGACGGCATGAACCTCGTGGCCAAGGAATACATCGCCGCCCAGGATCCCGAAGACCCCGGCGTGCTCATCCTGTCGCGCTTTGCCGGTGCGGCGCGCGAATGCCAGACCGCCCTGCTGGTCAATCCCTATGATCCCGACAGCGTCGCGGCGGCGATCGGCCAGGCGCTGTCGATGCCGCTCGATGAGCGCCGCGAGCGCCATGAAGCGACATTTCGCGCCCTTCTGCGCGACGACATCGAGACCTGGGCCGATCGCTTCTTGCGCGCGCTCGCCAAGCCGCGCGGGGCGACGAGCGATTTGGAGCGGATAGCATCGGTCGGATTGCACTGAGGCCCGGGACTGCGCCTCATGAGTGCGCTGATCGTCCCGCGATGGTGCGACGGAGAGGAGACGAAAACCCTTAAAGTCTGCTCGGCCAAGAAAATCGCTCGATACCGTCCGGCAACAGCTTCATTTTAGAGGGATAATGCCCATAATGTCAGGTGCCGAGTCTTGCGTCCCGCCCTGGGCCTGGACACGGATCAACTGGGTCTGCGTCATCGCAGGGCGCACCGGCCGTCGGGGAGGAAAGACAAGCAAATGCCCGCCAGTCGCTACCGAACGGCTGCATTGCTCCTGCTCATCGGCGTTGTGGCCGCGAACGCCGCGCCCAGCATTCCGCCAGCCGAGATGCCTGGCCGTGAACGCGAGCGCTTCATCCCGTCGCCGGTCGACCGCCTCACCGATCCGTTCGCCTGGCCGCGCCAGGCCGAGCCGCTCTACCGCTGGTGCGACGAGAAGGCGACGAAGCGCGCGAAGCGCAAGCAAGGCCGGCGCGACCAGGGCTGCTGAGGGCAGCTAAGCGCCCCGACGCCGCTGACCGCGTCGCCTCATGCCGCCTTGCTGATCCGCCTTACATCCGGCGGCACCGCCTCGTCCGTCAGCATCGCGAGCGCCGCGTCGAGCGCCATCACCTGCTGGCCGTCCTTGCCGAGCCGGCGGATCGAGACCGTGCGCTCGGCCGCTTCCTTCTTGCCGATCACCAGCAGCACCGGGACCTTGGCGAGCGAGTGCTCGCGCACCTTGTAATTGATCTTCTCGTTGCGCAGGTCCTGTTCCACCCGCAGACCGGCGCGCCGGGTGGCTGCGACCACATCGCGGGCGTAATCGTTGGCGTCGTCCGTGATGGTGGCGACGACTGCCTGCAGCGGATTGAGCCAGAGCGGCAGATGGCCGGCAAAATGCTCGATCAGGATGCCGGTGAAACGCTCGAGCGAGCCGAACATCGCGCGATGCAGCATCACCGGCGTCACCTTGTTGGAGTGCTCGTCGATGTAGAAGGCGCCGAGCCGGCCGGGCAGGTTGAGGTCGACCTGTACGGTGCCGCACTGCCAGTCACGCCCGATCGCGTCGCGCAGCACGTATTCAAGCTTCGGCCCGTAGAAGGCGCCTTCGCCCTTGTTGAGCATCCACGGCCGCCCGGAAGCCTTGAGCGCCGCCATCAAGGCGGCCTCCGCTTTGTCCCACACCGCGTCGTCGCCGATGCGCTGGTCCGGCCGGTCGGAGAATTTGATCCGCACATCCGGGAAGCCGAAGTCTTGGTAGATCGACAGGATCATGTCGTTGATCTTGAGCGCCTCCTCGGCGATCTGGCTCTCGGTGATGAACACGTGCGCATCGTCCTGCGTGAACGCGCGCACCCGCATCAGGCCGTGCAGCGCACCCGACGGCTCGAAGCGGTGCACCTTGCCGAATTCCGCGATCTTGAGCGGCAGGTCGCGATACGACTTGAGGCCATTCTTGAAGATCTGGACGTGGCCGGGGCAGTTCATCGGCTTGATGGCGTAGATGCGCTCGTCATCGGTGCGATGCTCCGTCAGGAACATCATGTCGCGGTATTTCTCCATGTGGCCGGAGGTGACCCAGAGCTGAGAGTCCATGAGCTGCGGCGAGTTCACCTCGACATAGCCGGCTTCGGCCTGGCGCCGGCGAATGTAATTCTCGAGCGCCTGGAACAGGGTCCAGCCCTTGTGATGCCAGAACACCGAGCCGGGCGCCTCTTCCTGGAAGTGGAACAGGTCCATCTCGCGCCCGAGCTTGCGGTGGTCGCGCTTCTCGGCCTCTTCGATCTGCTTGAGATAGGCGTCGAGCTCGTCCTGCTTGGCGAAGGCGGTGCCGTAGATGCGCGAGAGCATCTCGCGATTGGAATCGCCGCGCCAATAGGCGCCCGCGACCTTCATCAGCTTGAAGGCAGAGCCGATCTTGCCGGTTGAGGTCATGTGCGGCCCGCGGCAAAGGTCGAACCAGTCGCCCTGCTTGTAGATCTTGAGGTCCTGGTCTGCCGGGATGGCGTCGACCAGCTCGACCTTGAACAGCTCGCCCTTGTCCTTGAAGACGCGCTTGGCCTGCTCGCGCGACCACACTTCCTTGGTGAAGGGTTTGTCGCGCGCGATGATCTCGCGCATCTTCTTTTCGATCGCGTCGAAGTCCTCCGGCGTGAACGGCTGGTTGCGGAAGAAGTCGTAGTAGAAGCCGTTCTCGATTACCGGCCCGATGGTGACCTGGGTGCCGGGCCAGAGCGTCTGCACGGCTTCCGCGAGCACATGCGCGCAGTCGTGCCGGATCAACTCCAGGCTGCGCGGGTCCTCGCGGGTGAGGAGTTCGATTTTCGCGTCGCGCTCAATAGGGTCGTTCAAGTCCATGAGCGCGTTGTCGAGCGCCATCGCGACCGTGCGCTTGGCGAGCGAGGGCGAGATGCCCTTGGCGATGTCAAGACCGGTGATGCCGTTGGGGTACTCCCGACGCGCGCCGTCGGGAAAGGTCAAAGCGACCATCGTCCACTCCTGTTGCTCACTCGCTGCCTACGAACGCAGGTAAGCGCGGCGCCTCATTATCGCAGCGTCGCTTGATCCGCAACTCGGTGGAGGGCCAGCACAACAGCGACGCAGGGCCGCTTGCGGATCGATGCCCGCAGCGCTTTTGCGATCGTTCGAGCCAGGGGCGCGCGGGGGACCAGGAGCCGCTATAGGGGGGGCCGGGGCCCCGCCGGCGTGCCACAATGTGAGGCGGACTGATCGGGCGGGGGGGCGTTGCCCGCCCTGCGTGCATGCCCCGCCGCCGCACTGGGGATCCCCGTCACGAAAAAGCCAGAGATTTGACGGGAACTAAGATGGAGTAAAATAATACCTTTGAAGCTACAGTATTACCTGTGATGACCTACCTTAATACCGTACACTGGATCAATATACCTCAGTTAATCATAAGTCTTGAAAGTGCTCGCCTCATAATGATCAAAGTCATATCACAACCACGCCTAATTTATTGAGAAAGCTTGAACGTCCGTGTGAGGCGCAAGCGAGGTTAACGGTTGCGAAGTAAATCACGGGTCAAGCGTTAGCAACCGATTCGGTCTGCTGCGCGTGTGTGGAGCGTCTGCGTAGTGTAGGCCCGCCGCTTTCGGGGGTGAGAATGTGGGGAGGTCTGCGGCGGCCCATGGGGCCACTTCAGGTGACTTGCGTATTGGCCGCGACGATGGTCGTCGCAGCCTTTTCCATAACGGCCACCTACGCACAGAATGCCCGCAATCGATGGTTTCCGGAAAAGCAAAATTTCGGCGCCCTCGGTGAACGGGTCAACGCCAACACGGTCACGATTGTTTCGGGCGGTCCCGACGGGACCTATCTGTCGGTCGCTCACGACTTGTCTGCGGTCCTTGACGACGGGGAGGAGTTTCGCGTCTTACCCCTCGTCGGCAAGGGCGGCGGTCAAAACATCCGCGATGTCCGTTTTCTCAAGGGAGTAGACCTGGGCATCACCCAGGCCAATCTTCTCAGCGCCTTTCGTCGCAGCAACGAGATCGGCAATCTCGACGGCAGGATCGTCTACATCGCCAAACTGTTTGGTGAGGAGATGCATATCGCGGTGCGCGCCGATTCCGGCATCCGGTCGATCGAGCAACTCGCTGGCAAGACGGTGAACCTGGGCGGCGTGGATAGCGGGACACAGCTCTCGGCGCGTGATGTGTTTGGCCGCCTGAATATCAAAGTCGAAGAAGTCAACCTGGCGCAGGCCGACGCGGTCGAGAAGCTGAAGTCGAGCCAGATCGCGGCATCCGTGCTGGTTTCGGGTAAGCCGGCGGCGCCGATGACCAAGCTGGCGGCGGAGCAAGGGCTGCGCTTTCTGCCGATACCATTCGCCAAGGCGCTACAGGACGATTACCTGCCGGGAGTTCTGACCAGCGAGGACTATCCCGGCATGGTGCGGGTGGGCGAAGACGTCGAGACGATCTCGGTCGCCGCGGTGTTGATCGCCTATAATTGGCCCAAGGGCAGCGAGCCCTATCGCCGTCTGGAGGAGTTCGTTGGGCGTTTCTTCTCGAAGCTCGACGCGTTCACGCAATCGTCGCGCCATCCCAAATGGCGCGAAGCGAACTTCGCAGCGCCGCTTGCCGGTTGGACCCGTTTCCAGCCGGCCGAAGACTGGCTGGCACGCAATCGGCAGGCGTTGACTGCGCGTCGCCAATTCAACGAGTTTCTAAGCAGCCGACTGGGTGCGGGGGCGCCTGGCAGTGAGGAAGAGCGCGAGCGTCTCTTCAACGATTTCGTCAAGTGGAGCCAGGAGCGCGAACGCCGTTAGTGGGTTGGTCGGCCACCACTCTGCTTGGCATCGGCCGCGATGATCGGACAGGGGAGATATTTTCATGAGTACTCCAGTCCACGATGACGGTGACGTCAACAGGAACGTCAACAGGGACGTCAACAGTGTAACGTCCAGCGGCTCGTCACCGGAACGCGAGGTATCCGCCAAGGCATCGGTGTCGTCGACGCCACCGGAGCCGGCTGGCGAGGATGCCGCGGCGGCGCAGCGCAGGGCACGAGCAAGCCGCCCACCGTCGCGGCCAAAGAGCGCGAAAGCCTCGCCGACGACATCGATGGCAGCGCCCGCGGACAGCGAGCGGCGATCGTCAGATCCGAAGTCGCCGGCACAGCCTGCGGAATCCCCGCCGACGGCGCCGGAGACGGGATCTGTCGGCGACGAGACCGAGGCGCCTCCGACTGCGCCCGAGTTTGCCGTTGTGCGCCGGCCGCCGGTCCAGGCGGCGGCTGCCGAGCCGCGCGTGCGGCCATCGATGCGTTTGCCGCAGGGGCTTGGCGGTCCCAACATTGCGGCCCCCACCGCGCTGGAGCTGTTGCGTGCCCGCAATTCGATTCCTCCGGGTATCGAAGGGCTCCCGGTCACCGGGCTGCCGGCCGTCACGAAGACACCGCATTTTGAGGGCGACGTTGCAATCAGGGCGCTGCGACAGCGCTTGGCGCTCGCCCCCGAGATGGTGTCCCCGCCGCCGGTCCGGCATCGATCGAATTCGATGATGCCGTCGCTCGGAAGGCTGTCGCTGGTGCTGCTGGTGGCCTCGACCGTCGCCCTCAGTGTTGCCTTGGTGACGCTGCCCGACACCCGGCCTGTTATCCTGAAGAGCGACAACGGCGTTAGCTCCACAATTGGGCCGGTGCTTGCCGGCGTGTCCAATACCCAACAGCCATCGCCGCGCCTGATTGGCGTTGAAGGCCGCCAGACTTTCTCCAACGAAGCGATCTCGCTCGGAGTGTCGCTCTATGGCGCAACTGGCAGCGAGCTGGCGCTGTTGACCGGGCTGGTGTCAGGAACGCGGCTGTCGGTCGGAAGCCCGCTTGGTGACAATGCATGGCGGCTGCCGGCACGCGATCTGATGAGCGCGCTTGCCTATGCGCCGAAGGACTTCATCGGGGTCATGAACGCTGCGATCGACCTGCGTCTGCCCAATGACCGGGTGGTCGACAGCCGGGTCATGCGGCTTGAGTGGGTGCCGAAACGATCGGAATCGCTGGTCGTCGCCCGACGTCCTGATCGCGAGGATATGAGGACCGGGACAAGACCTGAAGCCAGACCCGAAGCGAGGCCGGAGCCGAAGCCTGAACCCAAGCCCGAGCCGAGGCCCGAGGCGACGCCTGAAGGGAAGCCTGCGCTGCAGGCGATCGATGGTTCGGAGGTCGCTGCCCTGCTCAAGCGCGGCCAGGATTACTTGCAGAACGGCGATATCGTATCGGCGCGCTTGATGTTGCGGCGGGCTGCGAGTGCAGGCGATGCACAGGCTGCTCTCCTGCTCGGCGCCAGCTTCGATCCGATCGTGCTCAGGGATCTTGGCGTCCTTGGCTTCACACCGGACACGGCGCAGGCCCGCACCTGGTATCAGCGGGCTGCCGACGCCGGCTTGCCCGAAGCCGCGCGGCGCCTCGAGCGGCTGGTGAAAACGACGCGCTGAAGAGGCGCGACGTTCTTCCGCTGCCATCAAGCCTCGCGGTGCACATGCAGATCGTGTGTGCGCCGCCACAGGCCATAGCGCCAGGGCCGGTACCAACGCGCTCCTTCGGGTAGCGTCGCAGGCACCACGTCAAGCCCCGACGTGCCCCAGGGGTGGCAACGCAGGAGCCGCGCCAACGTCATCCAGCCGCCCGCCCACAGGCCGAACCGACCGATTGCCTCGTCGGCATAGTGCGAGCAGGTCGGCAGGTGCCGGCAATGCATGCCGACCAGGGCGGAGAAAGTGTGCCGATAGACCGCGATGAGGCCGCGCCCCATCATCCGCGGCGCACGCCGGGCGGCATCGAGCACTGAAGCCATGGTCATCGCTGTCCTCGCGCGCGCGGCTCACTCCGCGGCGACCGCGCTCCGCCGCTTGGCCTCGATCTGGTTGACGGCGTCAATCACCGCATCGAATGTCAGCATGGTCGAGGCGTGGCGCGCCTTGTAGTCGCGCACCGGCTCGAGCACCGCGATATCGGCCCACTTGCCCTCCGGCGGCGCGCCGTTCTCCTTGAGCATCTTGCGCACCGTCTCGCGCAGGTTGCGCAGCTCGTCCGCCTTCGCGCCGATGACGTGGCGAGCCATAATCGAGGAGGAGGCCTGGCCCAGCGCGCAGGCCTTCACCTCGTGGGCGAAGTCGGTGACCCGGTCACCCTCCATCTTGAGGTCGACCGTGACGGTCGACCCGCATAGCTTGGAATGGGCGGTGGCGGAGGCCTGCGCATCGGGCAGCCGGCCCAGCCGCGGGATATTGCCCGCCAATTCGATGATTCGCTTGTTGTAGACCTCGTTGATCATGACTTTCGGCCGCGTTTTGTCGCTATTGCCGGCAATTGCGCCGTGCGCCCGAAGGAATATATAGGTGCTGACCGGCGGGCGCGAGATCGTCTGGCGCTGACCGGCCCGGTTTTCGCTGCGAGCGAATTCGCGTAGAATTAGCCTGCCTGAGTTGGGAATGCGGCGTCCGGTCGGCGCGCGGGGGGACTTCAGCCCTTGGCGCCCAAGACCGATGCGGCCGCCCCGGTGACACCCCCGGTCCGCGCCTCAAGGGACCGGTCGAACGGAGAGACCGTCATGGACGCTGTCGTCAAGCCTTTACGCAAGGCATCCCTGTCCGATCATGTCAAAAGCGTCACGCTGGGCGCGCGGCCCTCGCGCGAGGAGGCCGAGGCTGCGGTGCGCACGCTGATCGCCTACACGGGTGATGACCCGGCGCGCGAAGGCCTGCTCGAGACCCCCAAGCGGGTCGTCGACGCCTATGAGGAGCTCTATCGCGGCTATCGCGAATGCCCGGCCGAGGTGCTCGACCGGACCTTCAGCGAGATCGGCGGCTACGACGATCTCGTCCTGGTGCGTGACATCGCCTTCAATTCCCAGTGCGAGCACCACATGATGCCGTTCATGGGCAAGGCCCACATCGCCTACAAGCCGGTCGAGCGCGTGGTGGGACTGTCCAAGCTCGCGCGGCTGGTCGACGTCTATGCGCGGCGGTTGCAGACGCAGGAGCACATGACCTCGCAGATCGCGACCGCGATCGAGGAGATCCTCAATCCGCGCGGCATCGCCGTCATGATCGAGGCCGAGCACATGTGCATGTCGTTGCGCGGCGTCGAGAAGCTTGGCGCCTCGACGGTCACGACCCATTTCGTCGGCTCCTTCCGTGACGATCCGGCGGAGCAGGTCCGCTTCATGACCCTGGTGCGCAAGGGCTGACCGTCGATCGTTGCGCGAGAGGCGCCTGTGGCCGAACCATCCGCATTTGCCGCGCCGGGCTCGACCAAGGAGGTCGAGGACGGCCGTGCGCTCACTCCGAAGTTCGATGCCGACGGCCTTGTCACCTGCGTGACGACCGATGCGCAATCGGGCGAGCTGCTGATGGTCGCGCACATGAACGCGCAAGCGCTCGCGCAAACCATCGCGACCGGCGATGCCTGGTACTTCAGCCGCTCGCGCAAACGGCTGTGGCGCAAGGGCGAAGACTCCGGCCATACCCAGCGCGTCGTCGAGATGCGCATCGACTGCGACCAGGATGCGGTCTGGATCAAGGTCGAGCAGCAAGGCCCCGGCGCCTGCCACACCGGCCGGCGCTCGTGCTTCTATCGGGTCGTGCCGCTCGGCCAGGACGGCGCGGTGACGCTTGCGTTCGACGGCGACAAGACCTTCGATCCGACCTCGGTCTATCGCGGCAAATAGCGCGCGCAGGTGCTAACTGCGGCTCGTATCTTTGGCGCGTGCAATGAGCTGCTGCGCGCGCACGAGATGCGGCCGGTCGTACATCACGCCTTCGATCGCGACCACGCCGCCGCCCGGCGCCTTCGCGAACGCATCGACGATCGCCTGCGCACGCGCGATCGCGTCCGTCGTCGGCGTGAACACCTCGTTGATGACAGGCACCTGCGCCGGATGAATGGCGAGGCGACCGACGAAGCCGTCGCGTCGCGCCATCTCGGTATCGCGCTTGAGCGAGGCCAAGTTGCGGAAGTCGACATAGACGGTCTCGATCGCCGCAACGCCGGCCGCGGCCGCCGCGAACAGGCAGACGGAGCGGGCGAGCCGATAGGGCTCGGTGAGCAGGCCGTCGCTGTCACGGTTTGATTCGGCGCCGATCTCCGCGGAGAGATCTTCCGGCCCCCAGGTCAAGCCGATCAGGCGCGCGCTGGCGCCGCGGAAATTGCCGGCCGCGAACAGGCCTGCGGCGGTCTCGATCGCCTGCGCCACGATCTTGACGTGGCCTTCTTGCAGTCCCGCGATCGCCTCGCGCGCGGCGAGCTTGGCGTCGGCATGAATCACCGAAGCGCCGCCTTCGGCCTTGGGCAGCAGGATGGCGTCTGGCGCGGCCGGCACGATGGCGTCGAGATCGGCGTCGGTGAGGCCGGTCGCAATCGCATTGACGCGCACCAGCAGGCGAGGGCGCCGCTCGCGTCCGACTGCCGCCTTGAGGAAATCCGCCGCGCTCGCGCGCGCCTGCGCCTTGCGATCGGGCGCGATCGAGTCCTCAAGATCGACGATCACCACGTCGGCGCCGCTCATGAGCGCCTTGTCGAGCTTGGAGCCGCCGTCGGCGGGAACGAACAGGAGCGAGCGCATCAGACCTCGATGGTGCCTTCGGTGACGACGATGGCCGGGCCGCCAACGGTGGCGAGCCTTAGCGTGCCGCTGCGCAACGTGAGCGTGAGCTCGACCAGGCTCGGGCGTCCCATTTCATAGCCCTGTTCGACCACGAACCGGTGCTCGCCTTGATCGAGCGATAGCGTTCGCACGCACAGCCCGGCCATTGCCGCGACCGCGGAGCCGGTGGCTGGGTCTTCAACCACTCCCAGCCGCGGCGCGA
>Ga0209261_10000481_pt1 | contig 10780 bp, 10 predicted proteins | sample DOMMetBare1Fresh_FD_187470 | JGI IMG/M metagenome (GOLD analysis project Ga0209261, IMG submission 187470) | Wetland sediment microbial communities from St. Louis River estuary, USA, under dissolved organic matter induced mercury methylation -... | ecosystem: Environmental > Aquatic >...
CTGGCCACGGACGCCGGCCAGCCCTTCTTCACCGACAGCCGGTTGTTTCGCCACTCGTAGGCTGCGACCGATCCGTTGCCGCCGACGACGATCTCCTGCACCCCGTCGTGGTCGAGATCGGCGACGATGGACGGAGCGTAGACGCGACCCTTCGTGGCCGTCCCGGTCGCGAGGCGCTTGCCGGCCGCCGAGTAGACGGAGGTGGAGTACAGCGGCGCGACGATCTCGAGCTTCGTGTCGCCGTTCAGGTCGACCAGCGCGGGGGAGGAGAACCACCCGGTCTGCCCCGGGTCGATCCGTCGCACGTACACCGGGGCCTTGACCGGGACGGCGGTGGCTGCGGCCGCGGCGAAGGTGGTCCGACTGGCCGTGGCCTGCGTCGCCGTCGGTTCCTGGGTCAGCGCGGCTCCGGACGCCTGTGCCGCCCCGGGCGCGCGGCGTTCCTCGGACGGCGTGAAGCTGCTGCCGCATCCCACCACCAGGGCGCTGATGGCGAGGGTGATGGCTGTGAGGAAGAGGGGCCGCCCGGCGGTGTGGGGCGCATCGGTCCTTCGTGGCACGGCTGCACGCTAGCGGCGTCCGGCACCTCGATCGGTCATCGCACCGTCAAGGGCATCGTCAATGCATGCCTCGTCCGGTGACCGCACCGTCAGGGCTGGGAACGGCGGTAGCGCGCCCACAGCCCACCGATCCCGGCGGCGGCGGCCAGGACGGCCCCGGCGCCGATCAGCAGCCGCGCCGCGCCGCTGTCCGTCGTGGTCGGGGTGGCGGCTGCCGAAGCAACGGCGCTCGGCGTCGGTGCCGGCGGGCTGCTCGGGGCCGGGCTGGGGGCGGGGCTCGGGGCGGTCGTCGCTGCGCTGACCTGGAAGGTGAAGTTGCCCGAGATCGGGTGTCCGTCGGCGCTGGTGACGCGCCACAGCACGGTGAAGCTGCCGCTCGTCAGGGCCTGTCCCAGCGATCCGGTGACGCTCGGACCGGCCGTCGCCACCCGGACCGGGACCTCACCCTGCGGGCCGGTCACCTTCATCCGCGCGGTGTTCTCCAGCACGTTCTGGGTGAACGTCACCTGCACCTGCCGCGGCGGGACGGCGAGCACCGAGCCGTCGGCCGGCACCACCTCGCGCACACCCGAGTGCGCCCCGGCCGCACCCGCGGGGGCCAGCACCGTCGCGGCGGCGATGCCCAGGGCGAGCAGCACCTGGGCCAGACCTCTCGAGAGCACGGTCGCAGTCTGGCAGGTGCTGCGCGGGCGGACGGTCACGGCGGCGGCGAGCCCGCGAGCTCCGCGACCTCCACGGCGGTGCGACGGCTCACCGCGGTGGCCACGGTCTCGAGCACGGTCTGCACCTGCAGCGCGTCGACGAAGTCGGGCATCGGCGCGACCAGCGCGTCCTCGTGTCCGGACAGCACGGTGAGGATGTCGGCCGCCTGGTGGGTGAAGGTGTGCTCGTACCCGATCGGGTGGCCCGGCGGCCACCAGGCGCCGACCCAGGGATGCCCGGCCTCGCCGTCGCAGACCTCGATCGTCGTCCAGCCGCGGACGGCGCCGTCGGCCGTGGCGTCGTAGTACCCGAGCCGACCCATCTGGTCGAACCGGAAGCGCAGCGCGCCGCGCTCGCCGTGGATCTCGAAGCCGTGCGCGTTGTGGTGGCCGGTACTGAACCGGCTGGCCTCGAAGCTCGCCGTCGCCCCGCCGGCCAGCTCGCCGAGGAACACCACCGCGTCGTCGACGGTGTGAGTCGGCACGAAGGTCCGGGCCAGGGCGCCGGCGATCGTCATCACCCGCTCGCCGGTGACGAACTGGACGGCGTCCACGATGTGGGCCGCGATGTCGCCGAGCGCTCCGGACCCGGCCACCGCGGCGTCGAACCGCCAGACGTCACCGGCCCCGATGCCCCACTGCGACAGGTACACCGCCCGGACGTGCCGGACGGCGCCGATCCGCCCCTGCCGGACCAGTTCGCGCGCGAGGGCGATCGCCGGAACCCGCCGGTAGCTGAACCATACGAAGGTCCGTCCCGAGGCGGTCCGTGCGGCCTCCGTCATCGCCCGGGCGTCGGCCAGCGTGCCGGCCAGCGGCTTCTCGCAGGCCACATGCTTGCCCGCTTCCAGCGCGCCGATCGCGGCGTCCCGGTGGACGTCGTTCGGGGTGCAGATGTCGACCAGGCCGATCGCCGGGTCGCGTACCAGTCCGGCCGGGTCGGTGCAGGCCTGACCCCACCCCCAGCGCGAGGCGAACGCCGCGGTGGCCTCGGGGTCGCGCCCGGCCACAGTGTGCAGCACAGGCCTGAGTCCGAGCGCATCCAGGTCGAAGAACCGACCCACCTGGGCCCAGGCATTGCCGTGCGCCCGACCCATGAACTTGGTGCCGATCATCCCGATCGCCAGCTCGGCCATGCCCGGAGTCTAGGAGGATGCGGTGGGGTGCCGCCGCAGACCGCTCAGCGGGGCCAGAAGGACGTGCGCCAGCTGGAGCCACCCGGCGGGCGACCTCCGGGAGCCTCGCGGGTCCGGCGGATGGCGTGGCCCGCGGCCCAGACCGTGAGTGGAGCCTCCTGCTCCTGCGTCGCCGGTTCGCCGGCCCGCGCGGTGACGATCGCCAGGATCGCCGCGATCTCCTCGGGGGTGGCGTCCCCCCGGATCACCCGGAGCACGGGCTGGTGGCTGCTCACCTCAGGTCCTCCTCACAGCGGGATGTTGCCGTGCTTCTTCGGTGGGAGCGACTGCCGCTTGGTGCGCAGCGTGCGCAGCCAGCGCGAGATCTCCACCCGGGTTCGCGACGGTGCGATCACCGCGTCCACGTACCCGCGCTCGGCGGCGATGTAGGGGTTGGCCAGGGTGTCCTCGTACTCGGTGATCAGCTGCCGGCGTGCGGCGTCCACGTCGCCCCCGGCCTCGGTGACCTTCTTCAACTCGCTGCGGTAGAGGATGTTCACCGCGCCCTGCGCCCCCATCACGGCGATCTGCGCGCTCGGCCACGCCAGGTTGACGTCGGCGCCGAGGTGCTTGGACCCCATCACGTCGTAGGCGCCGCCGTAGGCCTTGCGGGTGATCACGGTGACCTTCGGCACGGTGGCCTCGGCGTAGGCGTAGATCAGCTTGGCGCCGCGGCGGATGATGCCGTTCCACTCCTGGTCGGTACCCGGCAGGAAGCCCGGCACGTCGACGAAGGTCACCACCGGGACGTCGAAGGCGTCGCAGGTGCGCACGAACCGCGCCGCCTTCTCCGAGGCGTCGATGTCGAGGGTGCCGGCGAACTGCATCGGCTGGTTGGCGACCACTCCGACCGAGCGGCCCTCGACCCGGCCGAACCCGATCATCATGTTCGGGGCGAACAGCGGCTGGACCTCGAGGAACTCCCCGTCGTCCAGCACGTGCTCGATCACCTGGCGCATGTCGTAGGGCTGGTTCGGCGAGTCCGGCACCAGCGTGTCGAGTTCGAGGTCGGCCTCGCCGATCTCCTCCTCGATCGAGGTCGGGAAGATCGGAGGCTCGGAGAGGTTGTTGCTCGGCAGGTAGGACAGGAGCGCCCGGACGTACTCCAGCGCGTCGTCCTCGTCGGTGCCCATGTAGTGGGCGTTGCCGCTCTTGGTGTTGTGCGTGCGGGCGCCGCCGAGCTCCTCGAAGCCGACCTCCTCACCGGTCACGGTCTTGATCACGTCCGGGCCGGTGATGAACATGTGCGAGGTCTGGTCGACCATCACCGTGAAGTCGGTGATCGCGGGGGAGTAGACCGCGCCGCCCGCGCACGGACCCATGATCAGCGAGATCTGCGGGATGACACCGCTGGCGTGCACGTTGCGCAGGAAGATCTCACCGTAGAGGCCGAGCGAGACCACGCCCTCCTGGATCCGCGCGCCGCCGGAGTCGTTGATCCCGACCACCGGGCAGCCGATCTTCATCGCCAGGTCCATCACCTTGACGATCTTCTCGCCGAACACCTCGCCCAGGCTGCCGCCGTAGACGGTGAAGTCCTGCGCGAAAACGCAGACCTGGCGGCCGTCGATCGTGCCGTGGCCGGTGATCACGCCGTCGCCGTAGGGCCGGTTCTCGTGCAGGTTGAAGTTGCGGCTGCGGTGGCGGGCCAGCTGGTCCAGCTCGACGAACGAGCCGGGGTCGAGCAGCCCCTCGACCCGCTCCCGGGCGGTCTTCTTGCCCTGGGCGTGCCGCTTGTCGACCGCCGTCTGCGAGCCGGCGTGCAGGGCGGCGTCCGCCCGTCGTTGCAGATCCTCGAGCTTGCCCGCGGTGGTGTGGATGTCGATGTTGTCGGGCACCTCGGTGCCGCCCGCACCACGGACGTGGACCTCGGCCGGTTGAGCGCTCATCCTGGCAGCGTATTGCGCGGATGGAGGGACGACAGGGGCGGCGCAGCGGCGCTGGTCACACCCACCTGCGGCCACGCGTAGCGTCGTCCGCATGACCGCGAGCCGCTGGAGCGACCTGGACCGTCCGCCGCTGCGGCGGCAGGCCCTGTCGGCCGCCTTGACCAGCGGCCCGGACGCCGCGTGGCGGGTGATCGACGTGGTCGCCGAGACCGGGTCGACGAACGCGGACCTGGCAGCCCGCGCCGCTGCGGGAGAGCCGGCCGGCGCCGTCCTGGTCGCCGAGAGCCAGGTCGCCGGGCGGGGGCGGTTGGCCCGGACCTGGACCGCGCCACCGCGGGCCGCCGTCATCGTCTCGGTGCTGCTCCGCCCGGACGGCGTGCCCGGTGAGCGACTCGGCTGGCTGCCGCTGCTCGGCGGGCTGGCCGTGGTCGATGCGCTGAGCGGTGCCTGCGGGATCACCGCGCGGCTGAAGTGGCCCAACGACGTGCTGGTCGTCGAGGACGGCATGGACGGGCAGGAGCGCAAGGTGTGCGGCGTGCTCGCCGAGGCGGTGCCAGGTGCGGCTGCCGGGCCCGCCGTCGTGCTCGGCGCGGGCATCAACGTGACCCAGACCCGAGCCGAGCTGCCCGTGCCGACCGCGACCTCGTTACGCCTGGCCGGGGCGAGCACCACCGATCGCGACACCGTGCTGCGTGCGTACCTGCGCGCGCTCGCCGTCCGCTACCGCGCCTTCGTCGCCGCTCTGGGCGACCCGCAGCGCAGCGGTGTGGCGCCCGACTACCGCGCCGCCTGCTCCACCCTGGGCAGGCAGGTGCAGGTCCAGCTGCCCTCAGGCCTGGTCGACCAGGGCGCGGCGCAGGGGGTGGACGACGACGGGCGGTTGCTGGTGCTGACCGGCGATCAGGTGCGACCGTTCGCCGCCGGAGACGTGGTCCACTTGCGCCGCGCCGTCGGACCGGCGTGACCTCGGCGCTGTCGACCGGGCATTCTGGCGGGTATGGGTTTCCCGGCAAGGCTGCTCGGGCCGGACGAGCGCGTCGTCCTGCTGCTGCGCCCGCACGTCAAGGTGCTGATCGGGCCGGTCCTGGTGCTGCTGGTCACCGTCCCCGCCGCGGCGTTGCTGGCCGGCATCGTGCCGGACGGTTCGGCGCAGCCCTGGCTGCGTCTGGCCCTGGCCGTGGTCGCCGCGCTGATCGTGGCGCGCTGGGTGGTCTGGCCGTTCCTGATCTGGTGGACCACCGTCTACGTGATCACAGATCGACGGCTGGTGCTGCGCCGCGGGGTGCTCAGCCGTTCCGGCCACGACATGCCGCTGACCCGGCTCAACGACGTCCAGTTCTCACACAATGTGGTCGAGCGGGTACTGGGATGCGGCACGCTCGTGGTCGAGTCGGCCGGTGAGGTCGGCCAGCTGATCCTCGACGACATCCCGCGGGTCGAGCAGGTGCAACGGGTGCTCTACCAGCTGTCCGACCGGCTGCGGACCAGTGGGCCGGACGGCGTGGGGGCGGGTCGACGGGCGGCGGACGTCGACGTCCTCGACGACTCGGACGGCGCTGAAGACTCGGACAGCGCTCACCCGGACGGCGCTGACCCGGACAGCGCGGACGGTCTCGACCCCTTCGACGACCTCCCGGACAACGCGACCAAGGTGCTCGACCGGCATCGCCGGCGCGAGCTGGGCCCCTGAGCCGGCGAGCCGGTGAGCCGGTGAGCGATCCGAGCGCCGAGCCACCCTCGGTCGCCGGGCTCGAACTCTCGCTGTTGGGGGGCGAGCGACGCTGGCGCCGGCGCGAGGTCGCCCGCAGCGTCGGCGTCTCGCTGATGTCCGCGCGCAAGCTGTGGCGTGCGCTCGGGTTCGCCTCGGTCAGCGACGAGGACATCGCGTTCACCGATGCCGACCGCGATGCGCTGGAGCGGACGGTCAGCCTGGTGCGCGAGGAACTGCTCGACGAGGAGACCACGATCGCCTTCGCCCGGGCGCTCGGGCAGACCACCGACCGCCTGGTCAGCTGGCAGATCGAGGCCCTGATGGAGCACCTGGTGCGGTGCCCGCACCCGGACTGCGCCAGCGGCAGCCCGAGCGGGGCGGTCGCCCACCTGGCCGGCATCGCCGACGACCTCGAGGCACTGCTCGTCTACGCCTGGCGGCGAAAGCTGGCCGCCGCGGTGTCCCGCCTGGAACACCCCCCGGCCGGTCAGGAGGCGTCGTCCGCCCGGCTCACTGTCGGCTTCGCCGACCTCGTCTCCTACACCCGGCTCTCGCAGCGGCTGACCACTCGGGAACTCGGCGTGCTGGTCCAGCGGTTCGAGGGGCTGGCCGCCGACGTGGTCACCGCCGGGCGCGGGCGGGTGATCAAGACGGTCGGTGACGAGGTGCTGTTCACCGCCGACGACCCGCTCGCGGCCGCCGTGATCGGGCTCTCCCTGTCGGAGCGGATGGCGACCGACGAGGTGGTGCCCGACGTGCGGGTCGGCATCGCGCACGGGTTGGTGCTGCGCAGCCTGGGCGACGTCTACGGCTCGACGGTCAACCTGGCCAGCCGGCTGACGGCGCTCGCCGAGCCGGGCACCGTGGTCACCGACTCCCAGACCGGGATGATGCTGGCCGCGCACGAGGGACTGGTCCTGGTGCCCCAGCGGCGGCGGCAGGTCCGCGGGTTCGGGCCGCTGCAGCCGTTGCTGATCACCCGGGCCGGGCCGACCGAGCGACTGATCGACCTCGACTGAGCGTGATCGGTCAGCCCGGCGTGGGGCTCTGGGCCTCGGCCGGGACGGGTGGGGCGCCGGCGCCCTCGAACTCGTCGCGGAACTCGTTGAACACGAACCGGCGGTAGGTCCAGAACCGGAACAGGGTGCCCAGGCCGATGCCGATCACGTTGCCCGAGATGTTGTCCGCCAGCGGAGAGGTGAAGCCGAGGACGTCGTGGGAGATCGCCAGGCAGACCACCGCGATCAACAGCCCGCCGAGGTTCATCACGATGAACAGGACCAGTTCGCGCAGCGGTGTGGCCTGCCGGCGGTGCCGGAAGGTCCAGTACCGATTGCCCAACCAGGCCCACAGGATCGCCACCGACGCCGAGGCGATCTTGGCGATCTTCTCGTGGCCGTCCAGGGGAGGGGGGCCGGTTCCCGGCCACAGCGAGGTGGTGAACAGGTTGAACAGACCGACGTCGAGCACGAAGGCGACGGCGCCCACGGCGCCGAACTTGATCGCTTCCCGGTAGACCACGTCCACCAGCTCGCGCACCCGCGCGACCAGACCTGTCACACCGGCAGGCTACCCGGGGATCGCGTTGGCTACTCTCTCGGCGTGACCGAGGCGAGCACCCCGGGTGGTGCGGTAGCGGGTTTGCCCACCGGGTTCCCCACCGTCGGCATGGTCGGCGGCGGCCAGCTCGCCCGGATGACGCAGTCGGCCGCAGTGGCGCTCGGCGTCCGGTTGGCGGTGCTCGCCGAGAGGGCCGACGACAGCGCCGCGCACGTGGTCCCGAGCACGGTGATCGGCAGCCATCTGGACGCCGACGCGGTGCGCCGGTTCGCGCGCTCGGTCGACGTCCTGACCTTCGACCACGAGCACGTGCCGACCGACCTGCTGCACGAGCTCACCGACGAGGGGATCGCCGTCCGGCCCGGGCCCGAGGCGCTGGTGAACGCCCAGGACAAGGGCGTGATGCGGGCGCGGCTGGCAGCGCTCGGCGTCCCGGTGCCGCGCTGGGCACTGGTCGGTGACACCCCGGCGTTGGAGACGTTCGCCGCCGTGGCGGGCTGGCCGCTGGTGCTGAAGACCACCCGGGGCGGCTACGACGGCAAGGGCGTGCAGCTGGTGGACTCGATCGAGGAGGCCGAATCCTGGCTGGCCGCCGCCGCGTCGCGGGATGACGTGGTGCTGGCCGAGGAGGCGGTCCCGTTCCGCCGCGAGCTGGCGGCGCTGGTGGCGCGCAGTCCGTCGGGGCAGGCCGCCGCCTGGCCCGTGGTGTGGACGCTGCAGGTGGACGGCGTGTGCCGCGAGGTGATCGCGCCGGCGCCGGACCTGTCGGAGGAGCTTGCCGCCGAGGCGACCCGGATCGCGTTGCAGATCGCCGGCGAGCTGGGCGTGGTCGGAGTGCTCGCGGTGGAGATGTTCGAGGTCGAGGACTTCCGCGGCCGGCGCGGCGTCCTGGTCAACGAACTGGCGATGCGCCCGCACAACAGCGGCCACTGGAGCATCGACGGCGCGGTGACCAGCCAGTTCGAGCAGCACCTGCGGGCGGTCCTCGACCTGCCGTTGGGTGACCCGCGGGCGCGGTCGCGCTGGTGCGTGATGGTCAACGTGCTGGGCGGGGACCACCCCGACCTGTACCGGACCTACCTGCACGTGATGGCCCGTGATCCAGGCCTGAAGGTGCACCTGTACGGCAAGGACGTCCGGCCCGGGCGCAAGATCGGGCACGTGACCGTGTACACCGACCGGGTGGACGGGCTGGAGGACGCCCTGGCCCGGGCCCGGCACGCCGCCGACTTCATCCGAGGGGTCATCGATGAGTGAACGCAGCGCCTCCCGCAACGAGCCCGTGGTCGGGATCGTGATGGGCTCCGACTCGGACTGGCCGGTGATGGAGGAGGCCGCCAAGGTCCTGGACTCGTTCGCGGTGCCCTACGAGGCGGACGTCGTCTCGGCGCACCGGATGCCGCACCACATGATCGACTACGGCACCCAGGCGCACGACCGAGGACTGCGCGTGATCATCGCGGGGGCGGGCGGAGCTGCCCACCTGCCGGGCATGCTCGCCTCGGTCACCCCGTTGCCGGTGATCGGCGTCCCGGTGCCGCTGCGTCACCTGGACGGGATGGACTCTCTACTGTCGATCGTGCAGATGCCGGCCGGGGTACCGGTCGCCACGGTCTCGATCGGCGGGGCCCGCAACGCCGGGCTGCTCGCCGTCCGGATCCTCGCCGCCGGAGAGGGCGAGGACGCCGGGCGACTGCGCGAGGTGATGCTCGACTTCCAGGACCGCCTGCGGATGGAGGCCGTCGCCAAGGGCGACAAGCTGCGCGGACGCCGCGGCGGGGCGACCCTCGGATTCGGGGTCGAGCGCTCCGACGACTGAGCGGGGGAGGCCGCTCCCGCCGGATTGCGTGATCACCACCCGAATCAACACCCGCGTGATCATGCAACCCGGTCGGCCCGGTCGCTCAGGCCTGCTTCTCCTGGGCGGCGGCGATCGCGCGGATCGTGGTGACGTTGTTCGCCTTCACCGCGTCGAAGAGCTTGGTGGCCTGTGCGCTGTTCCACGTCACTGCGTCGCCGGACGGGGTCTGCCGCGAGGCATCGGCGATCGGGACGGTCATCCGGACACCCTTCCCGCCCGAGACCGACCGCATGCCGAGCACGAACCGGCCCAGGCCCCACGGCGTCGTCCCCTCGTCCACGGTGAGGGCCTTGCCGCCCGCCCGGGCAGCCGGGGCCGCCCGCCACGGCACGAAGAGCACGGACGGCGAGAGGGTCTTGCTCGCGATCGCCGCGAGCACCTCGCGCTGCCGCTCGACTCGGCCGAGGTCTCCGCGGGGGTCGCTGTAGCGGGCTCGGGCGTACCCGAGAGCGGTCGGTCCGTCCATGGTCTGACAGCCCTTGGGGATGTCGATGTGCGCCTTGGCGTCCTTCAGCGCGGTCTTCGGGCAGACCCGGACGCCGCCGACCGCGTCCACGACCGCCGCGAACGAGCCGAGCCCGGTCATCACGAAGTCGTCGATGTGGACGCCGGTCGCCTGCTCCACAGTGCGCACCGCGAGTTGCGGGCCGCCGTAGGAGTAGGCCGCGTTGATCTTGTCCTTACCGTGCCCCGGGATCGACAGATAGGAGTCGCGAGGGATGCTGATCAGCACCGACGTCCCGTCCGGGGTCAGGTGCAGCAGCATCATGGTGTCGGTTCGGATGCCGGTCGCCTGCCCGGTGCCCAAGCGTGCCCGCTCCTCCCGGGAGAGGTCCTGCCGGCTGTCGTTGCCGATCACCAGGTAGGTCCGACCCGGGGTGTCGCCCGGCCGGCCGGAGTCCGGGAGGGCGGCGATCCTGGTCAGGCCCGCCCAGGCCAGGGCGCCGAGCACGATCGGGTAGAGCAGGAGCAGGACGACCAGCCAGCGGACGGGATGCCAACGGCGCCGCCGTCCCGTGTCAGGTAAGGCGAACCGAGGGCGACCACCGGGGGCGGTGGAGGCCGGTCCGGTGCCCAGCGGGCGAGCAGCGACGTCGAGCCGGGTCCCCTGCGGGACCGGCTGACCGTTCCAGACCGACTGACCGTTCCAGACCGGCCCAGGCGCACCGGGAGGCGCCGCCGGCCCGGAGGTCCCTGACATCGGGCCGACCGGCACGGCGCCCGGCGAGTCACCGCGGATCCGGAATCCGGGTCGGGCTCGGTAGATCGTGCCCTCACGCTGCGGATCGGGGCGACGGCCTCGTCCGAACCTGAATCTCACCC